>Ga0172370_10004269_pt1 | contig 19231 bp, 20 predicted proteins | sample LakKiv5m_FD_114538 | JGI IMG/M metagenome (GOLD analysis project Ga0172370, IMG submission 114538) | Freshwater microbial communities from Kabuno Bay, South-Kivu, Congo - kab_022012_11.5m | ecosystem: Environmental > Aquatic > Freshwater > Lake | place: Democratic Republic of the Congo...
CGAGTATCTGTCGTAAAGAAGGCGAACACCATATCCGTTTCCTTCGAATCGCCATCCGCCGAAGGGTCGGCGAGCATGGTGCAATATTTCCTCGATGAAGCGAAAAGCCGCCTTCAGGAAGAGACCCTCGATCGCGCGGTAAAGAACAAGAAATTCATCGAGGAGCAGATCGGCCACACGGTCGACGCCCTGAATCGCGATCGGCTCTATGCACTGCTGGGCCAGGAAGTGGAGCGTGAGATGATGGCCCGGAACCGGGAACAGTTCGGTTTTAGGGTCATCGATTCGCCACGGGTCCCGGACAGAAAATTCAAGCCCACGAGAACCCGAAGCACAATAGTAGCGGCGATCCTGGCATTTTTCCTGTCTTGCGGGTACTTCGTGTTTCGAGGGAAAAAGTGAAAGTTGTCATTCTCGCGGGTGGTTTCGGGACGCGGATCAGCGAGGAGTCGCACCTGAAGCCGAAACCGATGATCGAGATTGGGGAGAAGCCGATCCTTTGGCACATCATGAAGATCTACTACCATTACGGGTTCAACGATTTCATCATCTGCCTCGGCTACAAGGGATATTCCATCAAGGAGTATTTCGCCCACTACTACCTCTACGAATCCGACGTCACGTTCGATTTTCGGGAATCCAACCGGAGGATCACCCATCACCACTCGGCCGAACCCTGGACCGTGACCTTGGTCGATACCGGAATGCAGACGATGACGGGCGGCAGAGTCCGGAGAATCCGGCCATATGTCGGGAACGAAACGTTCATGGTGACGTATGGAGATGGAGTTTCCGACGTCAACATCCGGGAACTCCATGATTTCCACAAGGCGCATGGTAAGGCCGTCACCGTGACGGGATGCCAACCCGGGGGCCGGTTCGGTGCGATGGAACTTGCTCAGGATGACATTGTCACCAAATTCATCGAGAAGCCCAGGGGCGACGGGGCGTGGATCAACGCAGGTTTTTTCGTTATGGAGCCCTCCGTCTTCGAATACCTTTCAGACGATCAAACCATCTTGGAGAAAGACCCCCTGGAGAAATTAGCGAGGGACAGCGAACTGGTCGCCTTCAAGCATACGGGTTTCTGGCAACCGATGGACACGCTGCGTGACAAGAACCTCCTGGAATCCCTGTGGCATGCAGGGAAGGCCCCATGGAAGGTTTGGGAGTAGATTGCCTGTCTTGGAAGTATCTTGATGTTCACCGCAAGACCCACGGGCATACCCGGTTGCTTGGAGATCTTCGGGCCCGTGTTCAAGGATAAACGCGGCTTGTTCGTGAAAACGCTGCACGCCGACGCGTTCTCGAGCCTCGGGTTGGAACGGAACTTTGCCGAGGAGTACTACACCTTCTCCCTCCCTCGTGTCCTTCGGGGGCTCCACTTCCAGGTTCCTCCGTACGACCACCTGAAAATCGTGTGCTGCGCCCAGGGCGAGGTCATGGACGCTGTCGTGGACCTGCGACGCGGTTCCCCCACGTATGGGAAATACAATGTATTCCGTCTCAGCCCGGAAAAGGGGAATATGGTGTACATTCCTCCAGGTATTGCCCATGGTTATTACGTCACCGGGACTAGTGCATTAATGTTGTACAGGGCGACGACGGTGTATTCACCTGATCATGACCGCGGCGTGTCATGGAATTCGGCGTGCATCCCTTGGCCCGACGATTCTCCAGTCTTATCTGATCGGGACGCCGGCTTCCCCACCCTCGAGGAATTCGACAGTCCGTTTGCGTTTATTCCACCAACAGGTCTCCGGCCGTGATGGGACCCCGTAAGGTTCTCGTCACGGGGGGAACCGGGTTTGTCGGCTCTCACCTTGCCCGTCGCCTGTCGACCGAGGGTTGGAAATTGCACCTCATTGTCAGGCCGGGGTCGAACCTGGAGCCGATCCGTGACATCCTCGGCCAAGCGACTCTTTATGTGCACGATGGTTCCTCGAGCGACATGGACCGTATACTTGAAGCCGCCAGGCCCGATGTCGTCTTTCACCTTGCCTCGCTGTTCCTTGCGCAACATCGCGTGGAAGATATTGGGCCGTTGGTCACGAGCAATGTCCTCTTCCCAATACAGCTGTTGGATGCCATGGCGGCTCACGGGGTCCGTCGGTTGGTCAATACGGGAACCCAGTGGCAGCATTATGAAGATTCGGAGTATAGTCCCGTCTGCCTGTACGCGGCGACGAAGCAGGCCTTCGAGGCCATCATCCGGTACTACGTCGAAACGTCTGCACTCAGAGTGGTCACCCTCAAACTGTTCGACACGTACGGTCCGAGCGACCCACGGCCGAAGCTGTTTCGACTCCTTGATAGTGCCGCCAGGGAACAAAAAACCCTGCCGATGTCCCCAGGAGAGCAGAAACTGGATCTTGTGTATATCGACGATGTGGTAAAGGCCTTCGTTGTTGCGGCCAAACGGCTAACGGACTGGACGGAAGAGACGGGCGGTCACGAGTCCTTCGCGGTCTCCTCCGGTAATCCATTACGCCTCAAGGATCTTGTGCGGTATTACGAGCAGGCGATTGGAAGGGAATTGCCCATCGAGTGGGGCGGGCGCCCATATCGGTTTCGGGAAGTGATGATTCCGTGGAGAAAGGGTTCGCCCCTTCCGGGTTGGAAACCGGAAGTATCCTTCGAAGAAGGAATTCGGCGAGTGATCTCCGTGGCGGGGAGTGGAACGTCCAGGGATCGGAAATAAAAAACCAGGGGAGCAGGAGCGATGCGGGTATTAATCACGGGACACAACGGATATATCGGTTCGGTAATGGCGCCGTATTTCCAATCGTGCGGCCACGAAGTGACCGGGCTGGATAATGATTACTTCAGAAGCTGCACTTTCGGAAAGGATCATGAGGGGGTGCCTTCCATCCGGAAAGACATTCGGGACGTTGCAACAGAAGACCTCCGCGGATTCGACGCCGTCGTGCACCTTGCGGCCTTGAGCAACGATCCGCTTGGAGAGATCAATCCCGACCTGACATACGATATCAATCACCTTGCGTCGGTTCGTCTTGCCGAACGATCGAAGGAGGCGGGCGTCCGATATTTTCTGTACTCCTCGTCGTGCAGCATGTACGGAGCCGCGGGCGGGGGCCACGTGACGGAAGAGGCTCCTTTCCACCCCATCACACCGTATGCCATCTCGAAGGTCCGGACGGAAAACGACGTCCGCAAATTGGCCGGCGGGGGTTTCAGCCCCGTGTTCATGCGTAATGCCACCGTCTATGGCGCATCCCCCCGGTTTCGGGCGGATCTGGTGTTGAACAACCTGTCCTGCTGGGCTTTCGCGACAGGGCGAATCCGGATACTGAGCGACGGGACCCCCTGGCGGCCGATAGTGCACGTCGAGGACGTATCACGGGCTTTCGCGGCGGTTCTTGAGGCGCCTCTGGAAACTGTCCACAACCAGGCGTTCAACGTAGGTGTAAATTCCGAGAATTACCAGGTCCGGGACATTGCCGCCATCGTCGAAACCGTCGTGCCCGGATGTATGGTTGAATACGCGAAAGGGGGCGGTCCCGATCCGAGGTCTTACCGGGTTGATTTCAGCAAGATCATCGGAATTCTTCACGGATTCCGGCCGAAGTGGGATGTTCGTCAAGGGGCAGACGAATTGCACAATGCTTTTCGTCGGTTCGGTTTGAATCCCGGCGATTTTCAGGACGGCAAGTACGTCCGGCTTGCGCATTTGAAGTCCCTGATCAGTTCCGGAAGGATCGACGAGGAATTTCGTTGGAAAAATTAATCAGGAGTTGATGCATGGGAGATAAGGAATGCGTTCGCCGCCAGATCCGTCAATCCTACAGGAAGTGTTGGATTCGTAAGGAAGATTTCGAGGGTTCACGGAATAAACGTATCAAACACATATAAACACCACTTTCCCCGGGAGGAAAGAGATGATTTTCAGCGAAACGAAACTCAAAGGCGCCTTTGTGATCGATATCGAACGCCGGGAAGACAACCGTGGGTTTTTTGCTCGTGTTTTCTGTAAAAAAGAATTTGCAGAACATGGGCTCAAGACGGTCATCTCGCAATCCAATGTGGCTTTCAATAAAAAGAAGGGGACGCTCCGTGGAATGCATTTTCAGTTCCCTCCCTCCGCCGAAACGAAGTTGGTTCACTGCACGCGGGGTGCAATCGCAGATATCATCGTGGACCTGCGCCCAGAGAGTCCCACTTTCCTCGAGCATATAGGGGTAGAACTTTCCGAAATTAACCACAGGGGACTATATGTGCCGGAACGGTTTGCTCACGGGTATCAGGTTCTTGAGGAGGGAACAGAGATCAATTACCAGGTCGGTGAGTTCTACACACCGGGGTCGGAAGGTGGCCTTCGATTCGATGACCCGAGGCTAAGACTCAATTGGCCTCTGCCCGTGAAAGAAATATCTGAGAAAGATTCAAGTTGGAAGTTTTTACAGGAGGTTGAAGTGGAGTTGAAGAGGAAGATGAAAGTTTGATGTCAATACAAGGAAAATGGCATGGAGCGGAGAATTAATGAATTTTATAAAAAAGAATGTCAAGTTCTTATTAGAAAGATTGTTGCGAACAAATGGTATTGATCTTAAGTTAATTAGATTTCGTCTTGATTCCTTCTCGTCTCGGCATGCAGAGATTAGTGCCATTTTATCACTGGAGGATTCTCCTGGTCCGCCAGATTAAATATTGTTAGACCTCATTCCGGTATTAATAGATGGCGCAAGGAATATAGATCTTTCCTTGCTTAGTAAGCGACAAGCACCGCCCTTAGTACACCTCTGGCCAGGAGAACATTATCGTCTCCTGTATGCCCTTGTTCACGCAATTCGTCCGAAGCACGTTGTTGAAATTGGGACTTACACCGGACTGAGTTCGCTTGCAATTTGATGGCTTTACCGAATGAATCTTCTCTTACAACGTTTGATATTGTTCCGTGGAATTGTCTGAAGAATAGTTATCTTCGTGTTGAGGACTTTCAAGAGGGGCGGTTTAAACAGATTGTTGCTGATTTAAGCGATATAAATGTATATATGAATAATCTTGATACGTTAAATAATGCAGAAATAATTTTTATTGATGCCTCGAAGGATGGAGTATTTGAGCAAATACTGCTTGATAATTTTAATAAATTCGGCATACGTAAGGGCACAATAGTTATATTAGATGATATTAGGGTTATTAATATGATAAAAATATGGCGCGTTGTTGATAAGCCAAAACTTGACATCACTAGCATAGGGCATTGGAGTGGGACAGGGATTATTCATTGGAGTGCCTCTTTATAAATATGGTGAAGGTCAGCGTTTGCGTTACAACATATAACCGCGCGCCTCTTCTGGATCATACATTACGGTCCCTGGCCGACCAGACACGCCCGCCGGATGAACTGATCGTTAGTGACAACTGCTCTTCCGACAACACGCCGGAGGTAGTTGATAAATGGAAAACGCAGTTTCGTCGATTCCTATATAACCGAAATGCGCAAAATCTGTACATGCCCGGCAATCTCAATGCCGGGCTGAAGTTGACCACGGGAAAATACGTTGCAAACTTGCATGACGCCGACATGTATGATCCGACACTCCTCGAAAAGTGGGAACGTGCACTGGATGCTTACCCGAGTGCGGGGTTCGTATTTTGCGGTCTCGTTGATCCGAGCCTCCGGGCGAAAAATGGAGACGTTAACATATTGCATGACGTCCCCCCCTTAACACCTGGCAGGGAATTTTATGAAAGATATTTCCTGCATAAGTTCTCATCCCTAGTTTGGGGAACGGTAATGGCGAGACAAAAGGCATACGACGAACTGTTGCCGTTTGCTGAGAAATACAGTTTTGTCAGTGATGTGGATATGTGGATGCGGATGTGTTTGAAATACGATGTTGCATACGTTCGTGAGCCGCTGATTATTATTGATAATTCGCCAACAGATTGGCGTCAGGCAAGTTGGGAACGTGCCGAAATTGTAAGGGAAATGGAATTGGAGAATATAAAAATTTTCTACTCGAACGATCCGAGGCTTTTCAAGAAGACGGTTAAAAAACATGAATTCATCGCAAGAAGGAGATATATGCGTTTAATAGTAGGGCGAGCATGGCATGGAGATTGGGCAAGAGTGCGTGAAGGGATAAAACTGCTGAAGAATATCTGATGAATCACTCCGCATGAATATATTATTCTCCTCTCTTTCAGGGATCGATAAAACCGAAAGCCACTGGTACCTTCGGGTCCTGCGACGGATGGGGCACAATGTGTTTCGCTTTTCACTCCCAAGTATCATCGATGATCCCGAAAACGGATTGTTTGTTGAATCGGGCTATTCCCCCGAGATCATGTTGGACACCCTTCCTCGCCTGGCAAAGTTCACTCCCGATATTTTCATCTACATGGAGCCGAACGGCATTATTCCTCGAGGGATGGAGAAGGCGCCGTTCCCCACGGCCTGCATCCTGTGCGACACCCATATGAATTTGAACGGGAGAAAAAGGCAGGCCCGATTTTTCGACCATGTTTTTCTGTACCACCGGAATTATTTGTCCTGTTTCGACGAACATCCGAGTGGCAATGTCCACTGGTTGCCGTACGCATGCGACCTGGATCTCTTTCACCCGGAAAATTACGAACGCGACATCGATATCGCGTTCATCGGGAACCTGTTTCCCGGTTCGGGCCGCAGTGATCTGATCGCGAATCTCTCCAGGCGATTCCGCATGAACGAACCGCATTATTACCGACAGGACGAAATACCCGCGATATACTCGCGCGCCAGGATTGTGCTTAATTTGCCGTTGCGCGACGATCTGAATTTTCGCACGTTCGAGGCCATGTCCTGCGGAGCCATGCTGCTTACGCGGCGGGTGAACAACGGGCAGGAAATCCTTTTCGAGGAAAACAGGCATTACGTTGCGTTCGGCGATGAGAAGGAACTGCTTGAAAAGGCCACGTATTACCTGGCACACCCGGGGGAGTGCGATGCGATCGCTGCCGCCGGATTGGCCGAAGTGCGGCTCCACCACCGCTTGGAAATGCGGGTGGAAGAGCTGCTCACAAGAGTGAGGGAATCTCCCGGGAGAAGCGCGCCCATCCGCGGAATGTCTCCATCCGGTGTGGACCGAGAATACGCCTGGCTTTACGAATACTGGCGGATGGCGGACTCCGGGCTTCGCTTGGCAAAGGAGGCGCAGCGGGCGGGTCGACCCTGGATCCCCTTGCTTGCCCCCGCGCTTCGCTCCACGCTTCGGGTGTTGTTCCGGTGAGCATGAATATAAAGGTTTTTGGCTTGAACCTTTCCGCATGTGTCGCGATGGCAGGTGTCGCGCTGGGAGGTGGACTGGCCGCGCTGGGCTTTCCGTTGGAAGGAGGTGCCACGGCGGTCCTTGGGTTTGCCTTGGTCTACGTGCAAATGGATCGGACTCTTACTCCCGGCTTGCTCATTGGTCCTTCCTCGTTCGCTTATTTGTGGCATGCCCTGGGATACTCGATCGGCCCATTGGCCCAGCGGTACATCCTCGGCGATGAGCGTTTTATCGAGGAGGGGATGATCCTTGCGCAGTGGGGGGCGGTTCTTGGCCTGGCAACCTATGCGTTCATTTACCCGAAGGTATTTCGGGCGGTAGTGTTCCGTATTGGCAACGGCAAGGGACAGAACGCGTCCCCGGCTGGCGACAAATGGGAAGGGTACTCGGTATCGCTATTGTTGATTGGCTTTTTGATGGTATTTTTTAGTTATGTGAGCGGCGGATTTCGCCGGTTTGGTGGTGTAGACACAAGTGTAAGCATCCTCTCCCAAACCCTCATTTCGAGTTTCTGGTATGCCCAAATCATTGTTTTTCTATTTTTAGGGTTTCTGGCGGTCAGGCGACGCGGGCGGTGGGTTGTTCTCGTTGCTATTGCGTATGTGGCCTATGCGGTGTTTCAGACCCTTGAAGGAAGCCGGGGACCTCTTGTAACTTCCCTGCTGATGCTGGCTACCGGGGCGGTATTGGCTGGATATTCGAGGAGGAAAGCATTTCTTGCCCTTGGCCTATCGGCATTCCTCTTTATCCCTCTTGCGGGGATTGTCGATTATTATCGAAACACCACGAGATATTCAACATATGAGGAGGGATTTTTCGGGCGCATCTCGGCATTTTCCGAAGCCATACAGGGCTTACGCACTTTGGAAAAAGAGGGATCGCAAATTGCCAACCGTGCATTCATCTATGCCATTTCCGCCATAACGGTGGATCGTGTGATGGTTATGACGCCCGACGTTATTCCGTATGCCGGACTCAGTGGCCTGGACGCAATTCTCTACATCTATGTTCCCGCGATCATTTATCCCGATCGCCCCGAAATCAGCGACGGGAATATTATTGCCGGGGTCTACGGCATGGGAGAAGGCACGAAAAGCGTCTTCTACTACACTCCGGCCGTAGGGGAAGGCTACCGGCGTTTTGGCTGGGCGGGCATACCGCTCTTGTACGGGTTGTCCGGGATCATTTTTGGCGCGGCCATAGCCATTTGTTGGACGAAGCGGCAAAAGCGGGAATGGGCGGCGATGTTGGCGTTTTTTCTGTTGGAAGGCCCCAATGTCTGGGCGTTCACTTTCAATTACATGGTTTATTTCATCCTGTTTTACGCTCCAAAATACCTCGTTTATTTTGCCGTACTGGGCAGACTGCAAGATGTTGTCGTTTCGTTTCACAAGACCATTCTGAGACCCCGCCTTGTCCAACGGTCCTGTGATCCATCGCTTCAAGGCGGGAGTTCGTAAATCATTTCAACGCATTCATATTCACACATGCTTTTCGTTGGGCGGCTCTGCAAAGGAAGCACATGCCTCAGCCGGCTTGACGGATTACGCGCATTGGGACTGGAGATCGACTCTCTCGACACTACGCATTGGTTGCCTCCCGGATCGCGGCTCCTGCGTTCGATCGTACAGCGAACATTTGTGCATCCTTCCGTCCACCGGATGAACCTGCGTCTCCGAACGTTGCTGCGACAGAAGCAATATGACGTGGTTTGGATCGAGAAAGGAGAATGGATCTATCCGTGGACTCTGTCGTCGGCACGGCGGCAAGGCTGCGCAACGGTTCACTATAATACGGATGATCTTTTCGGACGCCATGATCACTTTTGGCTCCATCGCATGGGAATGAGAAATTACGATCTCTATCTGACGACGAATCGATGGAATGTGGCGGAAATCAGGGAACGTTATGGCATCAAGACCATGCGGGCGGGAATGGGATTTGATCCTGTTTATTGCCACCCCATTGATGTTTCCGGACTCGAATCATTGGATATCGTATTTGTTGGGCACTGGGAACCTCATACCGAGGACTGCATTGTGGCATTGCGGAATGCCGGGATGGACGTGCATGTGTGGGGATTCAACTGGTGGAAGGCGCGTGACGCCGCGTTGCGCAACGTCAAGCCGCTGCCCTATGCCGATTACACGGCGACAATTGCCCGCGCCAAGATAGCGCTCTGTTCCCTTTCGCACTGGAACCGGAACGAATCCACCGGTCGCTCATTTGAGATTCCCGCCATCGGTACGATGATGTTGGCGGAATATACCCCCGAACATGAATTCCTCTACGGGGATGGTAAGGGAGCTGTACTTTTCTCAAATTTGAGTGAGTTGGTGGAAAGAGCCCGCTACTACCTGGACAACCCGGACGCACGCAGGGCGATAGCCACCGCTGGGCAGGCACTCTCCAAAGAACCGGGGCATTCCTGGACGGACCATGTGCGCCGAGAGTGGCCCATTGTCGAGCGTATCTTGGCCCAGCCGGGTTCCATGCCGGTTGTTGACGACGACGCACCCTTCTGGCCGGGTTTTCGCGGCGGCGCGCCGCCGGAGAAAGCAATAATGGGGAACAAGAGGGCTGTTGGGTAGCACGACAACCAGGATGCCGGAAAAGCCTCAGGTGGCTCCTGCTTCCAGTATCTTGCGCCGCCTGATGCTGGGGGTTGGGTCGTCCGGGATGAGCCAGGCAATCTCGGCGGCTCAGCCCATCCTCCTGGTGCCGCTGTTCTTACGCGCTTGGGGAGCTGAAACGTACGGGCGCTGGCTGGTGTTGACGGCGCTGGTCTCTTACCTCAGCATGCTTGACCTCGGCGGCCAAAACTACATCGGCAACCTGCTGGCGATTGATTTCGCGCAGGGCGAAGAGGAAACGTTTCGCGAGAAATTATCCGAAGGTGTGTCGCTGTTCATATTTATTGCGATTGCAGCCCTGATCTTCCTGGGCATTGTGCTTTTTGGGCTGATGCATTCAAAGGTGCCGATCTTTGGAAATGCTATTTCCTATGAGGAACGCTGGATTATCCTGTTTCTTGCGAGTGCTTTCCTCCTTTCCATACCAAGTGGTGTCTACGTTACAGCGTATCGTGCGAGCGGGCTGTTTGTCCGCGGAACCATGGTGGGAAACGTTTTGCGCACTTCACAGATTACGATTTTTGCAGGGCTTTTATATTTTGCAGCCAGCCCGTTCGTTTATGCCCTTGTTTTCCTGCTGGGAGGTGTGATTGGAACAATGGTCATCGTTTGGGACAGCCGCCGGAAAATTGCGGCTTGTCGCCAGATCCGGATCGGCCTCGCCGAGGCAAAGAGAGGACGAAAACACCTGCGAGGCGCGTTGCAATTCTGGCTTCTGGCATTGGCGAACGGGCTTAACCAACAAGGCGTCTTGTTGGTGCTCGCCATCTTTGCATCGCCAGCGATTGTCGCTTTGTATGCAACGCATCGGACGGCGGCCGGCCTGGTCGGTTATGTCGGCAGCGTATTGCAAGCCCCCTTGTGGCCCGAGTTGAGCTTTCTATGGGCTCAGGATCGACGTGAAGAGCTTCGGAAAATGGTGCTGTCAGTGATAAGGATCGTAATGTTAATCAGTGGTTTGGCTGCACTGACGATGTGGGTATTTATACCCTTCATCTATCCGCTATGGACTGGCAAACAGTTGCAATTGCAACCTGCCCTGTTTGCCGTTTTCCTCCTGCAAGGTGTTCTGGCGGCGGGATGGTTCACCTCCGGGTGGAGCCTCCTGGCGGCGAATCAGCATCGAATGCCGGCGAGGTGGTCGTTCGTTAATGCGTTGGTGACGATTGCGCTATCCGTCTGGCTCGCGCCGAGATACGGTGTTTTCGGCGTTGCATCGGCGACGCTCCTGGGAGATGTGCTGTGCGGAATGGCCGTTTATCCAGGACTGGCTGGAGGGATATTGAGGTTAAGCGTTTTTCGCATCTATAAAGATATGATGTTCATGGGTTTGTTGCTTACGCCTCTCCTTGCGGTTGTGGTCGTTGGAGGACATTTCCTGCAAGGATGGACGTTCGTTGCCGTTTTCGTTGTAGTGGTTGGGATCTGGTGCATACCCACTCTGCCTCTCGCGCTGGACCGCAAAGTATGGCAACAGATCTTGTCATCTCAACTGCTTGGGAGGTCCGTTGAGAGAGCAAGCCGATAAGAAGGTCAACGGATCGACTGGGCATTCGGAATTGAGCGCGTCCCATGTTTTTGGGGAAGGAAGAATAAGTTTGTGAGTTGTTGCTCTCTACGAGAACGCTTCTCCTGTATCAGCAGTTATGATTCACCAAATGAAAGGCGTCTCGTCCGGCTTGACCAGGAAATGCGGGACTTCTATCTTTCCTCAGCTGTATTCCAGAATTACCACTTGATCTCTCAGCAAGCCAATGTATCTTGGACCGATAATTTCCCTCTGCACCAGGCAGTCCTGAATTTTATCCGCGAAGGTCATCGAGTAATCGAGTTCAGTTGTGGAACCGGGTACGCTGCGAATTTCATTTGCGAGCGCGGTGCAGAGTATATTGGCCTTGATCTTCAGGTAACAAAAACAAGGTCAGGCAAGATAAATTGTCCTGACGGCAAAATGAGATTGATCGAGAGCAGTGGCTACGATGTTCCCATCCGGTCCGGCGTTGCCGATATGGCAATCTCTTTTTACGCACTTGAACATCTGGTTTGGCCTGCAAGGTATCTGGATGAAATGCTGCGCGTAGTGAGGCCAGGCGGGCAGGTGGCTTTGTTGTTTCCGGACTTTATCGCCAACCCGCTCAAAATCATGCCTTCGGTCCAATTTGGTGTAAGTCCGGGCGGGCTTCGTTCCAAACTGAAAAGAAGACAGTATTTTGACTTCGCACGATCGCTGTATGATCGGTCTATCCTCTATCGTGCCTTGATTATCCGCCTGAAGCGGGACATTTATCGCCGCAAGATCCGCTTCATGATAAATACAACTCCAAGTTGCCTAGTATCGCCATGGGCTTCAGACACAGACGCAATCTATTTTGCCAGTGAGGAAGAGGTGTCCACCTATTTCCTTTCCAGAGGCTGCTCGATCAAGATGCGAAGCCGCGATATACGGCGGAAAGATGGAACTTCCATGGATTCAGCGACGTCAGGCAACGCTCTGGTTGTCGCGGAGGTTGGCAGATAGGCGGCAAGGATTGCATCGGCTTGGCGGAAATAGAGAGGCAAAGGATGCGGTATTTCTTCTGGCACCATGAAATTCACGGGCCGATCAGTCTGGAAAACATTTGGTCTGGACAGCACGGGTATGGCGGATCTGTAGCTCGCTTGCGTATTCTTTTCTGGCTGGCGGAGCGCGGACATGACGTTCACTTGATCGGTAACGTTCGAGCAGGGATTCTGCGCGGGGTCACGGCATCCCCGGGGATTGCCTTGTTGGAATCGGGCAAGCTTTATGCCGGAACAGAGACGGCCGCATTGGTAATGAACGATTCACCATCGGACGAAGACTGGCAGAAGGTCACCCCCATTCCGAACATCACTCGTTTGTATTGGGCAGGGGTGCAATTCCCCTTCAAATGGCTGGAACGAATAAGAGATGGATCGTTGCACCGAATCGTATGTGTTAGCCGGTACCATCGCGATCTGTACAGAGTCTATCCCGGCTTCGAGCATGTCGAGTATTCTTACAGCGGTGTTGATCTGGACTTGCTTGAAAAAGCGACACCCTCGGAATTGCCTGGCAATACGGTCCTCTCCGTCTCGATTCCCCGCCGAACCAAGGGATTTCACAACCTGTTGGAAGCCTGGAAGTACATACACCAGAGTCTGCCTGACGCCCGCCTTCGCGTCTGTGGCGCAGCCCGGATGCATGATCCCAATACCCGGATCGGCAGGACGGGCGTTCTCGATGCGGAACTTGAAGCGGCGTTCCCGGACTTTTTCTCGACCCCGCCAGAGACTTGTCGGCAGAATGGCATCGAATTGATGGGGGTGCGCAGTCTGGAATCCGTATATAGCGATCTTAAAGGAGCCGATGTGGCAGTAGTGAATTCCATGTGGGAAGGTGGATTTGAAACGTATTGCCGCAGCGCAGTGGAAGCCCAGGCGGCCGGCATACCTGTGGTGGGCGCCAGGCGTGGATCATTGCCTGAGGTTGTCCAGGATGGAGTGACGGGAGTGCTGATCGACCGGCCAAACCCGGCGATGCTTGGCAAAGCGATTGTAAGGTTGCTGAGTGATCGGGATCTGAGGCTGCGTATGGGGAGCGCCGCAAAAAGATGGGTCCGCCAAAAGGCTGACTATGCTTTGCTCGCCCGGGATTGGGAGGCCATTGCTCGCCGAGCCCGGAGTGGTGTACCAGCCCCGATCGAGCGGCTCCAAGCGAACGATTTGCTGCGTAACTTGGGTTATGGGAAGGTGCGATTGCGGGTGAAACGCCTTGTTGCAAAGTCAAACTCGGGAGCAAAATGAGAGAAGTGGAAGGCCGATTGTCGGGGTTGCGGCAAACGATGTACGAAGTGCTCATCCCGGCATGGCCGGTGGGGTTCCGTGGAAAAACAAGATGGTTGAACCTCTTGACGGCCGCATTGGGAATCGAGCCCTATGGGTTCCTGAAGTTGCGCCAAGTGGGTCGGTACCGGCTTCGCCTCGACCCCGGCGACCGGAACGACCGGAACTACTATTTCGGCATGGTCGGCCATGCCTACGGCCGCCTTCTGCACGCCCTCCTGAAGGAGGGGGATACGGTGGTGGACGTTGGGTCGAACGTGGGGAATTTTTCCGCGATCAGCGCGGGGGTCGTCGGCGGGAAGGGCAGAGTTTGGGCCATCGAGCCAAACCCCGGACTGTATGAGCGCCTGTCTGCCATGGCGGCGGAAGTACCCAATGGCCCCATCAAAGTGCGCCACGCCGCGGTTTGGAGCAGCAGTGGTTCGATGGAATTCCACGTTGCGACGGAAACCGGGTGGTCATCGCTTCGTGATAATCCCACATTCGAGAAAGACCGTTCCGTGGTCATCGATACGTTCACCTTGGACTGGTTTGCGTCTAAGGAGAATCTGTCCCGCGTGGCGTTGTTGAAGTTGGACATAGAGGGCGCCGAGACCGATGCCCTTCTTGGGGCGAAGGAATGCATGGGAAAAGGGCTGTTCGATCATGTCCTCTTGGAAGCGGAGCCCTGCCGTTTGACTGCGTTTGGGAGATCGGGCCAGGAGATCGCGACATTGATGGAGCAATACGGATTCGAGCCGGTCGCCATTATCCGGGAGGACCGGCTTCAGACGGTATCGGAACGAGAAAGAGTCCCCGGGGTCTTCAACGGTGATTATCTGTATTGCCGACGCCCACTCGTCGGGACAACCCTGGAGGCTCTGTTCCGTGGCTGAGATGCCATGAAGTTCTTCGTAACCGGCGCCGCCGGCTTCATCGGCAGCAACCTCGTGGACCGGTTGCTGGGACTTGGTCATTCGGTCGTTGCCTGGGATAACTTCTCCACAGGACAAGAGCGATTTCTGGTGGACGCAGCCGATGCACCGGGGTTTACGCTCGTACGAGGTGACGTTCTGGATACGGACGTCCTGACCTGTGCCATGTCGGGTTGCGATTTCGTGTTCCACCTTGCCGCCAATGCGGATGTCCGGTTCGGCTTGGAGCATCCGCGCCGGGATATCGAGCAAAATACGCTTGCAACATTCAACGTCCTGGAGGCGATGCGGGCCAACGGGATCCGACGGATCGCCTTCTCATCCACAGGTTCCGTCTACGGGGAACCGGAGATTTTTCCCACCCCGGAGGCGGCGCCGTTCCCCGTGCAGACCTCCCTGTACGCAGCCTCGAAACTGGCGGGAGAGGCGCTGATCCAGGCGTACTGCGAGGGGTTCGGTTTCCAGGGGTACATCTTCCGCTTCGTCTCCATCCTGGGGGAACGGTACACCCACGGTCATGTCTTCGATTTCTACAAAGCCCTGCTGCGGGACCCCGGGGAACTGCGCGTGCTGGGGGACGGACGTCAGCGCAAGTCGTACTTATACGTGCAGGACTGCCTGGACGCGATGCTGTTGGCGACGGAGAAGGCGTCGGTCAAGGTGAACATCTTCAATCTGGGCGCGGACGAATATGTCCAAGTGGATGACTCCATCGGCTGTATCACCGAGCACCTGGGACTGTCGCCGCATAGGAGTTACACCGGAGGCAAGCGCGGGTGGGTCGGCGACAGCCCCTTCATCTTCCTGAATTGCAGCAAAATCCGGGAATTGGGATGGAGACCGAAACTCACGATTCGCGAGGGAATCATCCGCACGCTGGAATACCTTCAGGCAAACCCGTGGGTACTGGAGGCCCGGGGATGAATGTCTGCGTACTAGGGCTTTGGCACCTGGGCGCGGTTACCGCTGCTTGTCTTGCCGATGCCGGCCACAATGTGACAGGTGTCGATTTCGACGAAATAACAGTCAGTCGACTCCGGCAGGGATTTCCTCCGCTTTTCGAGCCGGAGCTTGAGGAACTGGTCCGGAAGGGAGTAACAGGGAATCGCCTCTCTTTTACGACGGACCTTCACGTTGCAGTCCGGGGAGCCGAGGTCGTCTGGGTCGCCTACGACACGCCGGTGGATGACGGCGACAAGGCCGATGTTGAATTCGTCATCGAACGTGTCGCCCGTTTGTTGCCGCTGCTCGAACAAGGGACATTGGTATTGCTCTCTTCGCAATTGCCGGCTGGAACATCCGCCCGCCTCGAAAAGATGTGCCGGGCCGCCTGCCCGGGGAAGCGGGTTTCCTTCGCATGCTCTCCGGAGAACCTGCGGCTCGGGAAGGCCATCGCCGCCTTCCGTCAACCGGACCGCGTGGTGGTCGGAGTTCGCTCCGAGGCGGACCGGGAGCGCATCGTCCAACTCCTCTCTCCGTTCACGGATCGCATCGAGTGGATGTCGGTGGAGTCCGCGGAGATGACCAAGCACGCGGTAAACGCCTTCCTTGCCGCTTCCGTGGCCTTCGCCAACGAGTTGGCATCTCTCTGCGAGATCGTCGGAGCGGACGCAAAGGAGGTGGAGCGGGGGTTGAAAACCGAGTCCCGCATCGGCCCGAAGGCGTATCTCTCTCCCGGGGGAGCGTTCGCGGGGGGGACTCTCGCGCGGGACATCTCCTTCCTGGCGGGAATCGGCTCGGGCGGCCGCCTGCCCACGCCGCTGTTCTCCGCGGTCAAGACCAGCAACGATGCCCACCGGCAATGGCCGCAGAGGAAAATACAGGGTCTTCTAGGGAATCTGCGCGGGAAAACGGTGTCCGTTTGGGGGCTGACCTACAAGCCCGGCACGGATACGCTCCGCCGCTCCGCCTCGGTGGAGTTGTGCCGCTGGCTAGCGAGCGAGGGTGTGTTCGTGAAAGTTCATGATCCTGCCGTAAAGGTCCTTCCGCCGGATCTTTCCTCCATCTTGACCCTTTGCGCCAACCCCGAGGACACCCTGGACGGGTCGGATCTCGTTGTGGTTTCCACGGAGTGGCCGGAGTATTTGTCGATCGAAGCGGGGACTGTGGCGGGCAGGATGAAAATACCGGTCGTGGTCGACGCAAATCGTTTTCTCGTCAAGACCCTGGGCACGGATTCGCGGATCAATTACGTCGCGGTGGGGAAGCCGCAGCCGTGAGCCGGACGCTGGAAAACCGCAACGCGGTCATCACCGGTGCAAACCAGGGGCTTGGCCTGGAGATTGCCAGGGCCTACGTGCTGTCCGGGGCGAATGTATTCCTTTGCGCCCGCAATGCCGGCATGTTGGAGAAGGCTAGGGAAGAACTGCTCACTCTGGCTGCGCCGGGCCAGTTAGTCCTCGCACGGGCCGGAGACGTCTCGAAGCCGGCGGATGTGGAGAAGATCGTCGGCGAAGCGCTGGGGACATTTCCCCGTCTTCATATCCTTGTGAATAATGCCGGTATTTACGGCCCCATGGGGCTATCCGAAGAAGTGGACTGGCAGGAATGGGTTCATGCCATCGAGATCAACCTGCTCGGTTCGGTGCTGATGTGCCGAGCGGTGGTTCCGCATTTCCGGCAGCATGGCTACGGGAAGATCGTCCAGCTTTCCGGGGGCGGTGCGACGAACCCGCTTCCGCGGATCAGCGCGTACGCCGCCTCAAAGGCAGCCGTGGTGCGGTTCGCCGAAACCCTCGCGGAGGAACTGCGCTCCCTCGGGGTCGACGTGAACTCCGTTGCTCCCGGGGCGCTGAACACGCGAATGATGGACGAGCTTCTGGAGGCGGGACCGGAAAAGGTAGGAAGCTCCTTTCATGCCAGGATGCTCAGGCTGAAGGAAGAGGGCGGTACGCCGCTGGAGAGAGGCGCTGCGCTGGCGGTGTTCCTTGGATCGGCGGGGAGCGACGGAATTACGGGGAAGCTGATCAGCGCTGCGTGGGATCCGTGGGAACAATTCCCGGACCACCTCTCCGAACTTCAGGAGAAGGATGTGTACACGCTGCGCCGCATCGTCCCGAAGGACCGAGGAATGCATTGGGGGGATCGTGATGACTGACCGTCCGGTGGGAGTTGCTATCGTCGGCTGCGGGCTGATCGGGCGCAAGCGCGCCGCCGCCCTTGCTGGAGCAAAACTTGTCGCCTGTTCGGACCTTTCGCCGGATAGGGCGCGGGACCTGGCCGGGTCGGTTCCCGGCGCCGTCGCGGAGGCGGAGTGGCGTAACGCGGTTCGGCGCGACGATGTGGATATCGTGATCGTGGCCACGACGAACGACGCCTTGGCGGAAGTGTCCGTAGCGTCGCTTTCGGCCGGGAAGCACGTCCTGGTGGAGAAGCCGGCTGCCCGGAACGTGAAGGAATTGGATGCGGTCATAGATGCTTCCCGTAAATACGGCCGGTCGGTCCGTGTAGGGTTCAACCACCGGTACCACCCCGCCCTGCGCAAGGCGCGGGAGCTGTTCGAGGCGGGGGTACTGGGGGAGTTGATGTTCGTCCGTGGACGGTACGGCCACGGCGGAAGGGTAGGCTATGAAAAGGAATGGCGCGCCGACCCGAAGCTTTCCGGTGGCGGCGAGCTGATCGACCAGGGAGTGCACCTGATCGACCTCGCTCGTTGTTTCCTCGGCGACTTCACCGAGGTATCGGGGTCCGCCCATACGTACTTCTGGAAGACGCCGGTGGATGATAACGGTTTTCTCCTTCTGAAAACACCTGGTGGGCAATCCGCCTTCCTGCACGTGAGCTGCACGGAGTGGAAGAACCTCTTCTCACTGGAGATTTACGGAAGGGACGGAAAACTTCACATCGAGGGGCTGGGAGGCAGCTACGGAGTAGAGCGGATCGCTTTCTACAAGATGCTCCCGCAGATGGGGCCACCGGAGACGACGATCTGGGAGTACCCGACAGCGGACGATTCGTGGGTGGTGGAATTTACGGAGTTCCTGGAGGACATACAGGGGGGGCGCACACCACGGGCGGGTTTGACCGACGCCCGTGCCGTGCTTGTCGTCGTCGAAAAAATCTACGCGGAGTCCGGTTATGATCATCGCCCGTAGTCCTCTGCGCATTACCCTCGGCGGAGGGGGGACTGATCTTCCGTCCTACTACCGCGAGCATGGTGGATTCCTGATTGCGGCGGCGATCGACAAGTATGTATACGTCACTGTAATGCGCCCTTTCGTGCCCGGGATCTTCCTGAAGTATTCGAAGCTCGAGCACGTGGAGCAGGTTGATGCGGTGAGCCACCCGATTATCCGTGAGGCGATCCGGGTCCTGGATTTCAAGACGCCCCAGTTGGAGATCACGACTCTCGCCGACATCCCCTCGGGTACGGGCCTCGGGTCTTCCGGGAGCTTCACCACCGCCCTGCTCAAGGCGCTGTATGCCCACCGGAAGAGGTTGCTTCACCCGAGCGAACTGGCCGCAACAGCGTGCGACATCGAGATCAACCGGCTCAAGGAACCGATCGGAAAGCAGGACCAGTACATCGCCGCCTACGGCGGCATCACCTGCTTCCGGTTCAACG
>Ga0172370_10004270_pt1 | contig 19231 bp, 19 predicted proteins | sample LakKiv5m_FD_114538 | JGI IMG/M metagenome (GOLD analysis project Ga0172370, IMG submission 114538) | Freshwater microbial communities from Kabuno Bay, South-Kivu, Congo - kab_022012_11.5m | ecosystem: Environmental > Aquatic > Freshwater > Lake | place: Democratic Republic of the Congo...
CTTGGTTTAAGTACAAAACCACCTTCTGCTGTTTTATTTATTTTAATTACTTTCTCAAGCCAGTCCCAATTAAGGCCCATTTTTTTTGCAGTTTTTTGTATTTTCATTGCTCTAACGTAAAGTCCATCAATTAGAACCAAACACATTGCGCCTCTTATTCTATTTGTAGGTATTCTTTCAAGATCACGATTAACAGAAACTTCAATGTCAGAGTCAGGACCAGAATTAATACATATTGGACAATTTTCAATAATTGTCCTAACTTCTTTTTCTGTAACTCTTTGTTGTCTTGCAACAATGTCATTTTGATATATCATTCCTTCTTCAATATATCTGTCTATCTCTTTTTCATTTGGTTTGTATTTATCAAGATGTAATTTGCTTCTAGCATAATCTGCTAAAAGTAAAGGCAATGTTTGGGCATTTCCACCAGCTGCTCTAATTGGACCTGCATAATATATGTTTGGGTATTGTGTACCATCAAAGTTTTTTGAAATTTTAATGTGTGGTAGTCCTACAATTGGAGAAACAACTACTCCATCTGTTTGAATTACAAGCGCCGTTCTTATTGCTTGTTCAAGTCTTTTTTCCGGATCCTCAATATCAATTAATTTTCTATCAAGAATCATATCAAATATTTCAATAGTTACTTTGAATCTATCTTTATATTTTTCCCATAGCTCATTATATATTTTTGCAACACCAGGAGGCCCAACTAAAATTTCAGTTTTTTCTGCAATTCCTGCGGCAGGAATTGATTCTATATCACTTGTTATGTCTCTTCCTGTGCTTTTTGCATCCTTTGCAACATTAACAGCTAAATCGATTTTGTTTGATAAAGAAGTAAAATATCTTTTTACATCTTCGTTAGCTATTAAATTTTTAATTTCCATATCTATTTAACCTTATTTTATATTTGTATTTTTTCTTCCTCTTTTTTTTCAAAATCCTTAATTTTTAGAGTTTGATCTTTTAAGTTAAAAAGCATAACTTTACAAAGAGTTGGTTTGTGACCTTTTTCAAGTTGATAAGCTGTAATTGATTGCCAACAAGATACATTTATTAAATTACAATTTTTGTATTTAGAATATGCATGATGATGAACATCAGCCCCCACAAAAATATCTGGGACTTCATTAATCGTCATTAGATTCTTTTCCATTGGAATAAATGTTTGTCTTTCTCCATATTGTGGCATTAAATCTCTTCTTTTTAATACTTCTCTCATTGCAATATCTGGTTTTGACATTGTTGCTTCTTTTATTTCTGCATAAATTCCATGTAATGCTGCTCCATGATAAATAATGGTTTTAAATCCTTCAATATCAACCCAAGTAGGAGAACCTAATAAATGTATATTTGGTTGTTGGTATAATCTTGGAATAAATTGTTTTGTAATTGCAGGTTGAGGATCAGATAATCTAACTGCATCATGATTACCAGGTGTTATAAATATTGTAATTTCTTTTGGGATTTTTAATATGTATTCTTCAAATAACTCATATTGTTTGAATATATCTGTGATTGCAAGTTCCTCAAATTGAGCAGGATAAACTCCAATCCCATCAACAAGATCACCTGCAATTATTAAGTATCTAATTTTTTCTGCAATTTCTTTATCTTTTTCAATTTTTCCTGAAATCCAATCAATAAAACTTACAAACTCATTTTCTAAAAATAATTTACTACCAACGTGCGTATCCCCTATAATTGCAATAAAACAATCATCTTGTAAATGTGGTTTATTATTTTGTATTGGAATATCGGGGTATATGATTTCATTTACAATAAACATGTTTTCTGCAATAACATTACATTTGAATCCAATTACATTATCATTTAGTACATCTTTTGCTGCATTAAACATTTCTTCGTTTTTGTTAGTTATAACCAGATTAACAGATCCACTCAAATCATCTACATTTAATATAAGATTTCCATTTTTACTTGTTCTTTTTTCATAAACCATTCCTATAATATCTACTGGCTTGTTTTTTCCAAGATGTTTTGCATCATCAATTGTAATATGTTCAAAATTAGGTCTTTCTTTAATGATTTCTGATATTGTTTTATATTTATCAGTAAATAAGTTAAGAAAATCATCTACTCTTCCTTGACTATACTTTTTATTTGTAACATCATATTTTTCTATTATGTGGTAATTTTTTATATATTCTTTTCTTCTTTGGCAAGAATCATCAATACAAGTATCTTGTATGTCTTTTGGGAGTATAAATATTTTTTTTTCCTCAACAAGTTTATTGATTATTTCTTTATAATTATAACTATTTAATTGTCTTAATGCTTCTTCTGTTAAGATTATGCCTTTTTTAGTTGCATAATTAATTATTTCTGTATCCATTTTATTTCATGTTTTCTTTCAATGTTTCAAGTTTACTAATAAGTGACCAAACAACAGATCTATATTCAGGCGCATTTATTCCATTTGCAGTATCTTCAAGTTCATAAAGAATTGTTGAAACCTCAACTTGGGTAAGATTTTGTTTAAGTCTTTCTTCAACGGATTTTATTACTTGAGATATATTTTTTGGAATTGACCTATCTTCAAGAAGATATTCTGTTTCATTAATAATTTCTTGAACAAGACTATTACATATTTCTTCTTTTTTTGCTTTAGTTACCATGTTGTTCCACCTCTTGATAATTACTGTTTTGTATTTAAAATTAGTATTTATTAAATAATAGATATGAATATCTATTTTAATATATTGCTTTCGCTTTGGAAATCAAACTTAAAATTCTTTTTTTAATATTTGTTCTTTTGTTATGTTTTGATATCCTTCCATTTGCCCACCAAATGATGGATATACTCTAATTAATTTATCTGGGTTTTCTAATATTATTTTGTCTAATATTTCTTTTTGATGTTGATATGTTTGATTTTTAACATATAAAAATATAATTACGTCAGCAAGTGTTTTTATTGCAACAATTACTTGTTTTTCAATTTGGTTCATTTCTTTAAATTCAGAGTGTACTAATCCTGGAGTATCTACAACTTGTATTACTTCTTCTCTTTTTTTAAAATATCCGAAATTTAAAGATTTTGTTGTAAATGCATAACTATTAATTTCTGGAGAGGCATCTGTTAATTGTGTTAAAAATGTAGTTTTGCCTGCATTTGGAACTCCAACAAGAACAATAGTAAATAGTTTTCTTGGATTTGGTATTCTTTTAAATTCTGGTTGATAGCTCATTAGAATTTCTGTGGTTTTATCTAGTTTTTTAATTGCAGAGATTACTCTCCCAAGATATTCTTTTTGTAGTTTTATTTTATCATTCAGTTGTCTTTGTACTCTGACTTTTTTTTTGTATTTTTCTGATAATTGATTAATTACACTCATTGTAACTATATAATGATTTTTATGTTTCTCCATTGTTGTTTGTGGAACAATATTTTTACACATCATGAGGTAATATGGTTCCATTTTTTCATAGTCTGGTAATTGGTTAGTAATTCCATCATATTTGTCTGTTATTTTGTGTTGAAACTCATCAATGTACTTGAATATATTGTTATTAGTTACTGGATCTTTCTTTAATTGTCCAATAACAATATCTATTAGTTCTTTAGATTTATATAATTGTGGATATTTCATATATAAATATGTATAGAAATAGTATTTAAATGGTTTTACTTATAGTCCACATATTTAATCAACATTTATATATATTTCTTTACATATATATTATATAAAATACTAATTTTAATTAATTAGTTTTTCTTTAATTAAATATAAATATAAACTAAAATAGATGGGACTTATGGCTAAATTATATGATCATAATAAAAAATACAATAGATTATTGATTGTTCCTGCAATCATGATGCTTTTATTAATTATACTTGTTTTTATTTATCCAGGTATTCAAAAAGGAATTGATCTTAAAGGCGGATATCAAATAATTGTTAATTATGATTCTCAAAAAGATTTTACTGGCTTAGAAGATAAATTAATTAATCAATATAATTTAACTGAAGTCCACATAAGCGAAACAAAAGCAATTAACTCTTATGGGCTTTTAATTGAATTTGCGAATCCTAAATTATTAGAAACTGCAAAAGCAGAACGTCAAAAACTAGATTTTACAAATTCAAATCTTGATAGCTTGAAAACAAAATCAATTACGATTTTTAATCCTTTAATTGAGAATGATTTATTGTCTGCTTCTGATATATCAGAAGTAAACAATGCTAATACGAAAGATGACTTAAAATTAATTATTAATCAGAAAATAATGGATGCATCAAATAATTTTAATTTAAATATAAACTCAATGATAAAGACTGAACTTGGTTTAGATCAAAATGCAAAAATCCAATCAAGAGAAGTTGCAGCTACACTTGGTTCTGACTTTATAAAAACTGCAATAAAAGTTGGTATAACTGCATTTATTTTCTTAATAATTGTAATTTTCTTATTTTTCAGAGAAATAATGCCTTCAATGTTAATTATATTTTCTGCAATTTTTGATATGCTTGCAGGTCTTGTTGGTATGGTTTTATTTAATATACCATTAAGTTTGGTTACAATTCCTGCTCTATTGATGTTAATTGGATTTTCTGTTGATACAGATATTTTATTAACAACTAGAGTATTAAAAGATAGAACTGGAGATCCAGTTAATGCTGCAAATGAGTCCATAAAAACTGGACTAACAATGACTTTTGCAACAATTGTAACTGTTATTGCTATGCTTGTTGTTTCATATGCTGCTCAAATGCTTGTTGTTTATGAAATTGCAATTATATTATTGTTTGGTTTAATTGGAGATATTGTTGCTACTTGGTTGTTCAATGCACCTACATTATTAAACTATGTACTTGCAAAAGAGAAGAAAAAACAAAATGCATAAATTTAATATAAAGAAGTGAAAAATATATGAGAACATTAATAAAAAAACCAATAATTGTGTTATGGATTATTTTAGTATTAATTGCTTTAATCTTACTTGCAAGCAAAGGATTAAAATACGGGGTTGATTTTTCTGGAGGTACTTCTTTTCAGATTGCTCTTGAAAAACCAGTATCTGCAGATGAAATTAATCAAACTGCATCAATAATTTCAAGAAGACTTGATTGGTCTGGTTCAAAGGATGCCAAAGTAACTCCATCTGGTAATCAATATATAATTGCTCAACTAGCAGAATCTGATCCTGATGAAATAATTAAATTAAAGAATAATTTATTAAAACAAGGTAAATTTGAAGCTGTTCTTGATGGTGAAGTTTTATTTTCTGGAGAAGATATTAAATCAATATTTAAAGACCCTTCAAAAGGCTATGGGCTTCAAGAAATAGATAAATCAAGTAACACCTATCAATGGACAATGCCATTTTTATTATCTCCTGATGGTGCACAAAGATTTGCAAAAATGACCTTTCACAAGTGTACTCCAACAGGAACTGGAGACAGTGATGAAGATTATGATTGCTCGAGAACATACTTCTTTATAGATAGGCCAACAGATGCCATAATAATAATGGATAAAGAACTTTATTTAGAAGAAAAAGAAGTTCCAGTTGCACCAGAAATGGCAAGTCAGTTTATTCCAATAGAAGATATTCTTGATCAATTAAATACAAATTATTATACAATAGATGCAAATTCATTAACACCTGAGGAACAATTAAAGTTAACTAATGACTTCAATTCATACAAGAAAGCAATTGTTTCTTCTTCAATATCTGACTCTGTTAAAAAACAATTACAAGATATTGGTTATAAAGTAATAGTTAAAGAAAAACCAGAAACACAACCTTGGATTTGGGAAGCAACAGGTCTTAAATCAATTGTTTCTATAACTCCAGGAATTGCAAACATGGATGTTCCAACAATTGAATCAAGTAGGTTTAAAACATTTTCTCAATTAACAATTACTGGAAATGCTTCTGGCCAAGAAAATGCAAAAAAAAGACTTGATGATATTTTATTAATCTTAGAGTCTGGTTCTTTGCCAATACCAATAGATAGCATAAGCACTGAATCAATTTCTCCATATTTAGGAAAGGATTTTTTAGATTACTCATTATTAATTGGAATATTAGCAGTTATTTTAGTTTCTATTGTTCTTTTTATAAGATATAGATATTTTAAGTTAGCTATTCCAATAATTATTACTGCATCTTCTGAAATTATTATTCTTTTAGGACTTTTAGCATTAATTAATTTTAGGCTAGATCTTGCTGCAGTTGCAGGAATACTTGCAACAATCGGAACTGGGGCTGATTCATCAATAATAATTATTGATGAATTATTGAAAGGTAAAAAACATCATAAATCAGAAGTTGCAGGGCATACAACTGAAAGCTTGAAGACTAAAATCAAGCATGCTTTCTTTATTGTATTTGCTTCTGCTTCAACAGTAATAGCAACAATGCTTCCAATAATTATTATGGGTGGAGGAATAAGCAAACTAATTGGTTTTGCTGTAACTATCCTTCTTGGAACAATGATTGGTATATTTATTGCAAGACCAGTTTATTCTCAGATTGCAAGAAGAGTATTATTATCTGATGAAGAGCATTCTCATCATCATGAAGAAATAAAAGCAAGAGAATAAATCAATTTTTATTCTTCTTTTCTTTATTTTTTTTTGTTTCTTATTCTAATTTTGCTTGGTCAAGACCCCTCTCTCTAAGTATATATACTACTTTTTCCATTATATATTTATTAAATAAAAGAAATGGAATAAATATGGTTAAGAATAATTTAATTATTTCAGAGGATATTGAATATAAAATATATGCAATTAGAGATACTCAAGTAATGCTTGATAGTGATCTTGCAGAATTGTATGGTGTGCCTACAAAAGTATTAAACCAAGCAGTTAAAAGAAACACAGCTAGATTTCCAGAAGATTTTTGTTTTCAATTAACTGAAAATGAGTTTGAAATCTTGAAGTCACAAATTGTGACTTCAAGTTTAAATAATCAAGATATTTTGCGGTTACAAATTGTGGCCGCAAACTTGAAACCATTTGAGACCTTCAAGTCGCAAAATGCGACATCAAGTTTAGATTGGGGTGGTAAAAGAAAATTACCTTTTGTTTTTACAGAACAAGGTGTAGCTAGTTTATCAGGAGTACTCAAAAGTAAAAAGGCAGCCGAAATAAATATTCAAATAATGAGGGCATTTGTTTCTATGAGAAGGTTTATCTCAAGGAACGCAGAAATATTTGAAAAAATAGACTTTGTTGAAAGAAAACAATTAGAATATGAATTTAAATCAAATAATAATTTTAAAAAAATTTTTAATGCAATTGAAAGCAAAGAAATAATAAAAAAACAAGGTATTTTTTATGATGGTCAAGTTTTTGATGCACATAATTTTGTTTCAAATCTAATAAGAAGCGCAAAACAATCAATCATCTTAATTGACAACTATATTGATGATTCTGTTTTAACTTTATTTACAAAGGTAAGGCAGAATGTATTTGTTACAATATATACTGAAAATATAACTAAACAATTAGAATTGGATCTCAAGAAATATAACTCCCAATATACTTCTATTATTATTAAGAAGTTCAATAAATCACATGATAGGTTCTTAATTATTGATGATTGCAAAGTTTATTGTTTTGGGGCTTCAATTAAAGATCTTGGAAAGAAGTGGTTTGCATTTAATAAATTAGATAAAGAAAGTATAAAGATATTAGATAAATTAAAGTAATTTTGCTTGGTAAATTGATTTTATTTCTTCTTTACACTCTTTATTGTTAACCAAACAATTATTAGAAAGGTCACAAACCAAAAAATAACATGAGCTACTTTTGCAAAAGAAAAGCTTATTCTTTCTGATAAAAGAACTAACACTATTCTAATTATGTTCCAAATAAACAAAAGAATACAGAAATAAAGAACATTTATCCATTTAATGTTCTTCCTGTATTGCTTGATTATATAAAGCCCAAGAATTATTGCTAAATAGCAAGATATAGCAACAACACCACTGCATTCTCCAACAAACACAAATGAATCATAGTTAATTGATATGCATAGTATTGATTTTATAATATCTATCTCAAGATTTATTAGTGCTTTTCCAAAAAAAGCTAATCCAATAGTTAAAAGAAGAAAGTAAGATATAATAAAAGTAATTATAAAACTAATTTTTTCTTTTCTATCCTTCATAAATATAACTCACTAAAAGATAATTGATTCTAAATAATTAAAAAAAGATGTATTTCCTATATTGTCATTAATACTAATGCTATTAATGCTGAAACAAAGGTTGCTAAGAAATTAACTTGATTGTTTGATAAATAACCTTTAATTTGGAAAGTTGCTCCAAGATAACTATCAATTAATGACCCAAGAACACCACAAATAGATACAATTATTATTATCTTTGTTGAATAACTAAATCCTGTTTTTAAGCTTGTTGAAATAAACCAAAAGAACATAGCAGTAATTAATGACCCTAAAGCTGCAGAAGAAACTCCTAAAAAAGTGATTCCTCCATCAATTCCCTTTTCAACTTCTTTAAAATTTGTTATTAAAACTGGTTTTTTTCTTGATAATTGTCCAATTTCTGAAGAAAGAGTGTCTGCAAAAGCAGTAGATATTCCTGCTAGAGCTGCAACTCCAAAATAAATGAATGAACCTGGTGAAAAATAGGCAGCTATTCCTCCAGCAATTAAAAATATGATGCTTGCTAAGCAGTTTCCAAGCACATTTTTATGTGTTCTATGTGTGTGTTTTTTATTAAATAAGCTAGTTATGCTTTCTGCTATTCCAAAGAATAATATTAAGTAAATAACAGCATATATGTCTAAAAAATAAAGAAATAAGCTTGCAATAATGTATACTACAGATATTGTAATAAGATCATACTTGCCTATAAAATTAAGTAAGATTCCAAGAAAGATAAAAATTAAAAAATAAAGAAGGATGGTAGATATCATTTTTGATCAATGCATCATTCCATTATTTTGGCTTTACAAACAATTATCTTGTTTACAAATCCAAGTTTAGTTAATTTTTTCTTACACTTTTCAGATATTTTCTGGAAAATAATTTCTGACCAAGCTTCTTTTAATACTTTTTCTTTAATTTCATCCATAAAGAACTTATCCATTAGATTTCTAGCTTCAGTTCTTGTTTGAGTACTATATTTGTTTCCTGTAATAAAAAGAAGTTTAAGCTTAATTTTTTTCCCATCTTTTGTTATTGGATAAATTATATCTTCTATTTTTGATTTTTGGCGTCTTATCATTCTTTTTAAATGACCAGCCTTTGCTTCCATATCAAATAAGGTTGTTTCTGCCTTACCACCAACAACTTTATCAACTTTAAATGTAATTACATATGCAGAATCTTTAATATTTCCAGTTAAGCTATCAAGTGTCTTTTTTAATGTTCTTCCTTTAAGACTAGTTCCTTCAATAGCAATTGTTTTACCAATTTCCTTATTATCAAATATTGGGTCTGCGAGTATAACATACCATTTTTTCTTTTTCCAATTATCAACTGTTCTTTTTTTTTCAACCATTTTTTCTCAACTCTTAATTTTACTTTACTAATAATTTTGCACTATCGTCTGTATATGTCCAACCTTTAGGTAATTTACCTTTTTTAATATAATAATTTCTAAGTCTATTTATTTTAGAAATAGTTAATTGATAGCCATGTTTTGATGTCATGTCCTTTTTATTTGCTTCCTTGTGCTTAATTAATTTAACTGCTTTTTTAATTAATGCCATTAAATCATCTGGAATTTCATCTTTTTTAATAAGATTTAGTTCGCTTTGAATTTTACTAATTCTTTTTCCAGTTACTCTTTTTACAGAGTGTATTTTTTGTTTTTTTAATTCTAAACCAATCTTTGATTTAGTTTCTCCTTTTTTTGTTAATTCTGTAATTTTATTATATAATTCATTTTTATCGAATTTATCTACTTTTGATTCATTTGTTTCTTCCATAATTAATCATACTCTTTTAATATTTTATTTTTAATAAATTATTCTTTTAATGCAATATAAATCACAAAAAGATGATATTAATATATATTTTATGTGTCGATTTCTTTTTATATATTATCTTTTAGTATTTTATTTCTATTTTATAAAATTTACTTAGAGATATCTCCCTCTTCCCTCAATTTCTTTAATTCTAGTACTAATTTCTGTATTATTTGTTCTTTCTTGATATCCACTAAGTATATTTTTCCATAGTTTTTCTGTTTTTTTAAGAGATTGCAATGTTTTTTTAAGTACCAGCAAGTCTGTTGCTTTATCTTCTGCTTTATTTGATATAAATCCAAGCCCAAAATCAATAAAATAAACTTTATTGTTATTAGTTAGGATATTTATTAAGTTTAAATCACCATGTATAATATCATTATTGTGTAGTTTTGCAATTGAATATCCTATTTCTTTTAACATATTTTCGTGATTGGAAGTATTTTCAAGATATTCCATTACTATTTTTTTATTTCCTACATAGTATATTGTTGGAGCAAATAAGTTAATTTCTTTTGTTTTTTTAAGAAGAAGTGCTTCGCTTTTTGTTCTTTGTTTTATAATTTTATTATCTAATATTTTATTTCTGTATTCTTTAGATATTCTTTGTTTAGTTATTACTTCTTTATTAAAAAGCTTGTGTTTTATAATTTTTGCTTCTGCTCCATTTGCAATTTCAGTAAACATAAGTAATCAAAGTGTTTTTAACAAATTTCCTTTTTCTGTATTTCTATTTTTGCGTCTTTGTAATCATTTGCATTTTTCAAGTTAATTATGTATTTATGCCAATAGATTTTATTTACTTTTCTTGAACTTATGCTTTCAAAATTATTAATTAATGTATCTTGTTCTTGAACAAAAACACTTACTTTTAACTGTAAGTTTTTAGAAACACAGTTTTTTCCTGAAAGAGCATTAAGATTTATTTGATTATTTAGTTTTATTGATTCGTCATTTAAATTAATATATGCTATGATTGGTCTTGTATATTTATTATTGTTTAATGCATATAACTCTGAAATATACTCTTCTTGATTAATTGGAATTAAGCTATTTTCTGTAACCCCATATTTTTCATTAATTAACTCTATTTTTTTAAATTTATTGTTTTCAATAATATTCATAGCAAGATATATTGCAACAACAAGTATAATAATGAATATTATATCCCCTAAAAAAGTAGTTTTCTTTCTTTCTTTATTCATGTAGTTTTACCTCTGGTTCTGCAATATCAGAATATTCCATTTTTTGTATATTGTGTGTTTTAATTAAGTCTGCTTCGATATTCTTATATATATTTGATAAGACAACTTTATTTACCTTTTCTTTTAGAGAAAGAGTGCCTTCTTTTTTTGCTTTCCAAATTGCATTATTTATTTTTTCAATATCTTCTGTTTTTATTTTTGAGATGAATTTTTCAGTTTTTGGAAAGTTTTCTTCATAGATATTTACTTTATAGTTTTCTTCAAGTATTCTTTTAGTAATAAATGGGGTAATAGGATACAACACATATAATATCTTTTTTAATGAATAATTAAGCGACTCAATTGCTCCATTTTGTTCTTCTGAACTATATGTTCCATCTGGGTTATAGCATCTATTTTTAACTAGTTCAAGATAATGGCTTGAAAAAGTATCCCAAATAAAATGTTTTATTTTAATTATTGGATTATGGAAATCATACTCTTCATATCCTGTTTTTACTTCTTCTACTAAATTATTTACTTCAGATAATATCCATTTATCTGTTTCTGTGAATTTAATTTCTTTAGCATCTATTTTTTTAAATTGTGCAATAAATTTTGCTACATTCCATAATTTGTTTAGAGTTTTTTGTTCAGTAGATATTTTTTCAAGTGAGCACTTTAGATCCTTTTGGTCAAGATTACCTTCAGATACTCCCCATAATCTAAATGCTTCTGCACCATAGTTTGTTGTTGCATCTTGTGGGTTAATTCCGTTTCCTGCAGATTTTGACATCTTAAATCCATTTCCATCAAGTATGTGTTGATGAACATAAACTGTTTCAAACATTGGCTTATTGTTTATTAGATATCCTTTAAGTAAAGTATAATATAACCAAGTCCTTACAATTTCTTTTCCTTGTGGTCTTAGAGAAGATATTGGGTGTTTTGTAAAAAATGGCGTTCCATATCCTTGTATATAGAATGCAGAATTTGATGAATCAAACCAAGTATCCAGTACCCTTGTTTCTCCAATGAACTCATTACCTTTACATTTTGGGCAATTTTTTATTGGCGGGTTTTCACACCATGGTCTTTGATATTTAGTTTCATCTCCAAGAATAATTTCATTACAATTCTTGCAATACCATAATGGAACTTCTGTTGCGTATATTCTTCTTCTTGAGATTGGCCAATCTGTAGAAACAATATCAAACCAATCTTCTAATATTCTCTTAGATAATGGGTTTGTAAATTTTATTTGATTAACAATTTCTCTAAGTTTTGGAATAGAATCTAATTGTTTTAAATAAAATTCTTTTTGAGCAATAAATTCTATTTCGTGTTTTGATCTTTCGCAAATTGGAACTTGATGTGATATTTTTTTTTGTTCAGTAATTAGGCCATCTGCTAATAATTTATTTATTATTTCTTTTCTTGCATCTTTTACATATAGTCCTTGGAATTGACATGCATTTTTATTCATCTTTCCAGAGATATCAATTGAAATTATTGGTTTAATTCCTTGTTCACGAAAGAATCTAATATCTGAATAATCTCCAGCAGAGCACATCATAACAAGACCAGTTCCTTTATCCATTTTAGCTTGTGGGTGTGCTTTAATTGGAACCTCTATATTAAATAAAGGGGCTATTGCTGTTTTTCCTTCTAGTTTTTTCCATTTTTGATCATCAGGATTAAATATAACCATCCCAATTGAGCAAATAAGTTCTGGTCTTGTTGTTGCAATTGGTATTTTTTCTCCTGTTTCTTTAACAGTGAATAACACAGTATTAAAAATAGAATCCACATCTTTATAATCTATTTCTGAATCAGCTATAGTTGTAAGGCATCCAGGGCAATAGTTTGCAATCTTTTCATCTTCATAAATTAGTCCTCTTTTATAAAGATCAATAAATGTTTTTTGAGTTAATTGTCTATATCTAGGAGAATCTGTTTCGTACATTCCTCCAATTTTTTCATAATTATCCCATGAACTAAAAGATATCCCGATTTGTCTAAAACTTTTTTGTGTTTCTCCAGAATACTCTTCTAATAGTTCTTTACATTTTTTTATGTATTCTTCTCTTGGTGTTGTAAGAACAGAAATCTTATATTTTTTTTCTGCTTCCATTTCAATTGGTAGCCCGTTTCTATCAAGTCCAAGAGGGAATATTACCTTAAAACCCTGCATTCTTTTATATCTTGCAATCATATCCATAATTGCATATGTTGTTGCTTGTCCAATATGAACTGGTCTATTCAAATATGGAGGAGGGGTATCTATACTATACACTGGTTTAGGGTCATCTAGAGAAAAATCAAATACTTTTTTATTAATAAATTCATCTATTATTTCTTTTTCTAGATCCTTATTCCATTTATCTTGTATCATATAATCTATCCGATATTTTAATTTTGATTCTTTGCTATATATTATATTACCTATAGAAGAGATTATAAATATTTTTAAAAATAGATATATTAAATTAATTACAATAAATTATCTGTTTTTATGTATTTCGATTTTAGCTATATTTCTTTATGTAATCTTTTACTTTTTCAAAAACTTTAAGTTTATAATTTGTGTCTTTAATTTGGTCTTCAATTTGTTTGATTTTGATTTCTGCACTTGATTTTTTAAATTCTTGCTTTCTAATTGAATAATCTCCAATCTTATTATTTCTATAAATTATAGATGTATTTACAGTTTCTTTTAGCTTCTTTCTATAATCTGGGTCAACAAGAAAAGTTTCAAATAGGTTCTTATATTCTGGATCCAAAAGAACCCTATCATTAAGCTTAGCATCAATCATATCTTGTTTGTATTTTTTATCAATCAATTTTTTGGTTGTGTGTCTCCAATAGTTCTTTTTAAAAACCATGTTAATTGGAAGAAGTTTATGGTACTTTTCAGCTACATTTCTTTCTTTTTTCCAAAAATCAGATGTGCTTTTTAGTTCTTTAATTAATGCTTCGATTTTTTCTATACTATATTTTATGTCTTCAATTTTTGGATAAACTATTTTTTTGTCTACTATGTGTATTGCTTTTTTTTTAAGAAAATAAGACAAATATTCTTTATCTGTGTCTGGAATTTTAATATTTAATTGCTTTTCAATTACTTCTAAATTATTAGATATATTGTTTTGCATATTTTAATACCTATTTTTTATGTCTATTATTGAAAAATATATTGTATACTAAGTAATATAAACCTATATTTTATGTTGTCTAAATACTTTTTATAGCTTTCTACATATATAGTATATAACAATTGAATTTATATTTAAAATAGGAGAATAAATTATGATGCCAGGAATGAATGGACTTGATCCAAGAAAGATAAATGCAATGATGAAACAAATGGGTATTGACAATAAGGAAATTTCTGCAAAAAAAGTAATTATTGAAACAGATACCTGTAAAATAATTATTACTAATCCTTCTGTTACACAAATTACTATGCAAGGGCAAAAAAGTTTTCAAATTGCTGGAGATGTTAGTGAAAGCCAAAATGAATTCATCCCTGAACAAGACATAAATTTAGTTTCAGAAAGTGCAAATATATCTTACGATGAATCAAAAAAACTTCTTGAAAAAACAAATGGAGATATTGCACAAGCAATCGACCTTGCAAATAAAAAAAAGTAAAATTGAAAGAGAATTTATTTTATTCTCTTTTTTCATTTAATTGAATAAACCAAAATTTATTTCTTGAATAATATCCTTGTATCATTATATTTATCTCTGTGTTATTTAGATCTTCAGGATATAATAGCCAAGCTGTACTTGTTTTTTGGTCATATGTAATTATTTTTCCTTGGTATTCAATACTTGACACATCAAAAATAGCATTTTTTTCTGCATTCTTATAAATTAATCCAGAGTTTGAAATTTTTGTTTTCATTAGATTTACATCTATGCCTTCTTTATTGAAGTTTATTCTATATATGTTTTTTGGTTCTGCTTTTATTTTATTTTCGTCTATTCCATGTTCATTAAGCTTGTTTTTTAATAGGGCATATTTATCTGCATTAAGTTCTAAACTGAATTCAAGTGTAGCACTATTTTCATCAATTATAAGATTAGAAATTATGCTTTCATTTTGATCTTTTATAGATGTTAGATATGTGTTTATATCAGAGATATTCTTATTACCCATTAAATTTAATTCCAAAGCGCCTTCAATTGAGCGACCAGGGTTTGAATTAATGTCTCCAACAATTTCTTTTAATTTATTTTCATCAAAATCTTTTGTTATTGGACTTGTTGCAAATATTCTTATTTCAGGCATCCATTCTAATATACTTAATTTTTTTTCTATATTCATTAATTGTGGTGATGATGTTAGGTTTTGAACTTCAATGGCTAAAAATCTAGTTGGTGTTTCTCCTTTAAATACAATTTGTATTTGTGCTTTTAGTTCATCTCCTGTTTCTGTTGAACTAGATATCATTCCGTCTAGTTTTGTTTCAGTAAACTGATATTCTTTTGTTTTGTTTTCATCTCCAGATAAACTAACAACCTCTTTTGGCATGCTAAGTATTGCACTTTGGTATATTTCTGGACTTGTTAAAAACTCAACTTTTTTAATTTCAGAAATTACATTGTTCTTTTTTTCTGCATCAATTAATACTTTGATCATTGTGATTATGTTCCCATCATTTCCTTTTTGAAAACTAATTGTGTTCTTTTTAACCCCGTCAATTTTTTTAAAAGTTGCATCAATTGTGCTTTGATCAAACTCACTTGTTTGTCCAACAACAACTAATTGAGGATAAATACTTGTTACATTAGTATCAATATAAGCTGTGTAGAATTCAGTAGGTTTGTTTTCGTCAGGGTTAGTTGGTGTTGTGTTTGTATCTGTGTTGTTTGTGTTGTTTGATCTTGAATTACTTCCTACAGCCATTCCAAATATTGATCCTACAAATAATATTACAATTATTAAAGATATGATTGTTTCTTTATTCCATTTCATAAATATCCCGTTTAATTTTATTTTTTTTAATTATTTAATCTAATAATTAGTATGTATATATTAATTCAATCTTTTTAAAATGGTTTCTTTTATTATATTTAATATGATTTATTTTAAAATTGGGAAAATACCACTTCATAGAAAAGGAGTTTTTGCACCCCTTCTTGATTATTCTACTCTCCCCTATAGACTACTTGTTAGAGAACATAATTGTGATCTTTGCTACACAGAAATGATTCACACTCGTCACATAGCAAACCTAAGCCCAGAACAACTAAATAAAGAGGAGCTCCTTGCTTCAACAAAAGAAGATAAACCAACGTCTTTACAATTGGTTGGAGACTTTACTGACAAAAAAACTACTCTTGCAGCTGCAAGAATAATTGACGCGCACAAAAATTTTGATATTATTGATCTTAATCTTGGTTGCCCATCGATGCGAATAATTGCAGGAAGAAGTGGTTCTGCTCATCTAAAGGACATAACTAAGATTACACCTATAATTAAAGAATTAAAAGAAACTTGCTCAAAACCAATAACTGTAAAAACAAGACTTGGTTATTCTAAAAATGAAATAAATTTTATTTATTCTGAATTATTAAAAACAGGAATCGATGGGATTGCAATTCATGCAAGAACTGCTCAAGAAAATTATTCTGCTCCTTCAAGACCAGAAATCGTTAGGCAATTACTTAAGGATGCAACAATACCGATAATCTATAACGGAGACATAAATGAAAAGAACTATACTGATTTTCTAGATTTTCCTGCTTTAATGGTTGGAAGAGGGGCTCTTGGGTATCCCCAGATATTTGATTTAATAAATAATAGTGTGCCAGAAATAAATATAAGAAATAGAATAAAAACATTAGAAGAATACATTAAATTGTGTGAGGCGCATCCCATCTCTTTTACAAAACTAAAAATTGCTTCTCTTCTTTTTATTAAGGAGATTCCTGGTAGTCCAGCTATTAGAAATAATTTATCTCAAGCTAAATCTATTTCTGAGCTAAAAGAAATTATAAAAAGAATAAAAGATAAACACAGAATGCAATTGCAAGAATAATTAATATAATTTTAATGTTTTTCCAAGCTTCTTTTAACATATACCAAATTCCTTTGAATATGTTTTTTAATATATTTCCAACATATTTAAAAAGATTATTTGGATCTTTTAAATCATTTATCATTTCTTTATATATATCAGTGTATGTCTGTTCTTTTTCTCCAATTGTTTTAAAGTTATTACAACTACCATCAATTGCATCAAATTTAAGCTTATTGTGTTCTTTGGTTTTGAGTTTCCAAAAAGGCACCATTATTTCTTCAACACCAGAAAGGGATATGTTTTTTTCATCAACATTATATTTTTGTATTAAGTCTTTAATAATTGTTTTTTTTGCTTCTTCTTCTTTAATTATTCCTTCTTTAACAATTATTTTTATGTTTTCTGTTTTTTGAATATTAACGTGCTTAAAAACAATTGGTTTTGCTATATCAAATAGTTTTATTATATAATCATTAATGTTATTTGTAACTGCATTTAATGCTATTTGGCCTGAAACATGAACATATTTTTCTTTTGTATATCCAATATCATAGAATGAGATCCAATAAGGGGTAATAGTTAAATAAACGTCTTCCTTTTTTATTTCTTCAATATGTCCTTTTTTTTTAAGTGCAGTTTGAAATATTTTTACTGCATCTTTGGATTCTGTGATGTTAATTGGAAAACGTTTTTTTTCTATTTCCATTTTAAATTACTTTAGTTAATTTTTTTAACAATCTTTACTTTTGATGGAACAAGTAATAATTTACTTTTAGATAACATTGCCATGTCTCCGCCATTATCTGCAACGAACATTTTTAATTGTCCAACAAATTGCTTTGCTCTTTGTGCGTTTCTCTTTGTTATATTTTCTATATCTAAAAGAACAAGGTTTCTATCTTTTAATTCTTTGATTGTTGCTTCTACGTCTGTGTTTGCTTGTAAAATGATTGGTTTAACATAAAAATCCACATCTTCTTCAACAACATCAACATCCATGTTATTTAAGATATCCTCGATATCTACATCTTCTCTTTTTGCAAAAACTTTGTCTAAAAATGCCATGATACTTCACCTCAAATTTTAACTCTTTTTTTTTAAATATTATAAATTAGTATATTAATTTATGAACCAAAATATATAAAAAGAAATTTATTGTACTTTTTATATAAAAATATGCTTTTTTATAGGTTTTCTATTACAATTATATAGGATATATTATTTAAAGTGTTGCTTTTTATTTTATGTATTCTTCTGTCTTTGGGGTTTGCAAAATTCAATTTTTTTAAAAGTGATTTAAGATGTTTGATTCAATTTGTGTTCATTATAATGAAATTGCTATAAAAGGAGACAATAGATATCTCTTTGAAGATAAGCTCGTATCTAATATTTCTTCAATTTTAAGTGTGAAAAAAGGAGGAATAAACAAAAGATATGGTTTTATTTTAGTGGACTTAAAACACCTAGAAGAAAAAGATGTAACCAAAATAACTGATGTTCTTTTAAGAGTTCCAGGCATTGCTAATTTTTCTTTTTCCTTAAAAGCAAAAAATGATTTTGAAGATATTAAACAAAAGACAAATCTTCTTGTAGAATCAAATACTTTTAATACATTTAAGGTTGTTGCAAGAAGATCAAACAAAAAATTCATATTAACTTCAAAAGAAATCAATGAAAGGCTAGGTGAATATGTCTTAGAAAAATTTAACAAAAAGGTTGATGTCCATAACCCTGAAGTTAGTTTATATGTTGATGTTGGAGACAAAGAAATCTATCTTTATGTAAATAAAATAAATGGAATAGGAGGCCTCCCTGTTGGCTCAACTTCAAAAGTTATTTGTTCGTTATCTGGTGGAATTGATTCTCCAGTTTCAGCATATATGATGATGAAAAGAGGTTGTGATGTTGTTTTTGTCCACGTATATAATAATTCATTAGTTAAAGAAGAAGTAAAAAACAAAATTAAATTAATTGTTGATCAATTAGCTTTATTTCAAGGTAAATCTAAGTTATATATTGTTCCATTTTC
>Ga0172370_10004271_pt1 | contig 19226 bp, 23 predicted proteins | sample LakKiv5m_FD_114538 | JGI IMG/M metagenome (GOLD analysis project Ga0172370, IMG submission 114538) | Freshwater microbial communities from Kabuno Bay, South-Kivu, Congo - kab_022012_11.5m | ecosystem: Environmental > Aquatic > Freshwater > Lake | place: Democratic Republic of the Congo...
TATTGGCGACCAATTCATTTTGTAGATATTCAAGAGTGACTTTTGAGAGATTTTTTTATTGGTCAAATAATCTTTATAAAAAGATTCTAGCGTTTGATGAATGGTAGTACCAAAAGATTCGGCCGCACTGGGAAGAGTTGGTATTCTTAACTGATACTGGTATTTGTATTGAAGCGGACAAGTTGAGTACACCGATAATTGGGAATATGAGAGTTGATTGATCTCAAGTTTTTTTTGAGTATTTTTTAATTGTTTTTGTTCTGACGGTTTAAAGTCAAAAATCGAGAGCTGAATTTTTTCTTCCCTTTTTAAAGCTATCAATTTTTCCAGCTTGCTTTTTCCGAAACATTCGACAACAAATGGCGAAATTTTTCTCTCATTTTTACCTTCACCGTAATAATTTGAAGCAGACACAAAAACTCTGTCTATTGCTCGGGTTATTCCAACATAAAATAGCCTTCTTTCTTCCTGTTCGTGGAAGTTCCCCTGTGGCAAGACTTCTTTAATCAAGGCTTGAGGGATAGGGATAGCTTCCTTTTTTTCATAGGTGGGGAATCGTCCTCGACTTAAATTAACTAAAAAAACCACGGGAAATTCTAATCCCTTTGCAGAATGAACAGTAATAATGTTAACCGCATTATATAAAGAAATATCTGTTTGGGAAATCAATGGTGATTCACCCAGCTCAAGACTCATCTGAATATAATCAACAACTGCGAAGATTGATGCATCCTCATGACTAGATTCATAACTTTTGAGTTTGTCAAAAAATCTTGAGACATTCAAAACAACTTTCTCTTCTGCTTCGGTTTTAAAATTTGTTAATTTGTTTAGAAAACCAGTATCTTCTAAAAACCAATAGAGGATCTGTCCGGCACTATGCGTTTTAACTTTCTTTAAATGCTTCTTGACCATCATTATAATTTTTCGTAATTTTTCTTTCGTGGCTTGTGCAGTCAAAGGTAAGTATTTTTTATAGATGGAGTATTCGTCAAGATATAGATCGGGATAATAGAATGAAAGCCAAACGTTTGTTGCAGTAAATAACGATAAATTAGTTTTTTTAGCAAAAGCAAGCAACAGATGGATGTCTTTGTTGTCTAGGTCAAAGATATTCATCACTAACATTCGATAGAACGCAGTTGAATCATCCAGATTATATAATACCTCCAGATATGCAATCAGATCTTTTACCTCAGGTTGTTTATAAAGCATACCGGGACCGAGAAATTGATATGGGATACCGGAACGGGTCAAAGCTCGGATAAATGGGGCTGCATGATTATTTGCGCGAACTAAAATAGAAAAATCAGAAAAAGTATACTTTGATTTCAAATTAATTATTGTATTAGCTACCTGTTCTGCTTCATTTTCAACTCGATCTGCAAGATAGAACTGTACCGCCTGGTAATTATTAGATTTTTTTGCGATCAGTTTTTTTGAAATTCCCAGTTTTGATTCCAAGGTGTCTGGATTATTGTGTTGGATTAATTGATAGGCAGTATCAAGAATCGTTTGATTTGAACGGTAATTATTACTTAATGTTATCTGTTTTGCATCGGGATACTCTTTCATAAAATCAAGAATATTGGAAATTGACGCCCCGCGAAACTTATAAATCGATTGGGAATCATCTCCGACCACAGTCAAATTCGGTTTGTTGGAAGCAGGGCAAAGCAACTTTATTAACATGAATTGACCGATATTCGTGTCTTGAAACTCGTCGACAAGAAAGTATTTAAACTGCTGTTGGTATTTTTTTAGAATATTTGGTCTTTGACGGAATAGTCGCAGTAGATAATATACCAAATCAGAAAAGTCCATCACTCCATGTTTTGTTTTTAATTGTTGATGCGCTTGATAAGCATGAGCCAACTCCAAATATTTTTCTGTCTCATTTTTTTCTTCTGATTTTTTAATACTGCGTGCCCATCGAAGATATTGATTTGGCGAAATATCTTCTTCTTGAAGACGGGAAAAATGCTGGAGTATGGCGGAGAGAAATTTATTCGGATTTCCTAACGGTTGGAAATATTTTAAGTTTAAGGTAAACAAATTTTGTCTTAAAAAAATAATGGATTCTGCCTCATTCATCAAACGGTAGCCAGGAGTTAAGCCAATGTGTGAAAATTCTTCTTTTAAAATTTGATCAGCAAACGCATGGAAGGTTGAGATCCAAGTTTGAAAATATCCATACGGAATATTCTTGTCAACTCTTTCTTCCATTTCGGCAGCGGCTTTTTCAGTAAAAGTTAAAGCCAGGATTTCTTCCGGCTTTGCCAGTTTCTTTTTAATCAGTTGCTTTATTTTCTCAACAATAACGAAAGTTTTTCCGGTTCCGGCTCCGGCGACAATTAGTAACGGTCCCCGATTATATTCAACCGCTTTTTTTTGTTGACGATCTGATAATGTGACTTCGTTATTTGTCATGACGTAATTTTATCACCTTAAAACAATCTTAAATATTTAATTTTTAATTTAATTTAAAAACAAGCAAAAAATTTATTTTCCACTTTTGACAAAAGCTTGATGAAAAGATAGTATTTAATTACATGGTTAATATTAATAATATTTTTAATCAGATTTTTGATCAGATATTGATATATATAGTATTGTTTACCGGACTAATTGTCATCTTAATTTTATTATTTAAAGTTGGTGTTTGGTTGATTAAACAATATATGCGTATGCAAATAATGTTTAATCGCAAACACGCTGCATTATTAAAAATATCTGTATCAAAACATCGAGATTCTCAGGGACAATCTAATCAACAGGGGACCAATAACAAAACAAATCAAATAAATGTAGCCGAGCAAATGTTTGCCGAGCTCAGGGGAATTATTCCCTCAGATTGGCGTAAACACTTAATTTTTAGAGAAACACTGACTTTTGAGATTGTCGCAACTGCAACAGAAATAAACTTTTATATGTTTTGTTCTCGGAGATTAGTTAATTATGTAAAGAATTCTATCTTTGCTGCTTATCCAGACGCCGAAATTAGCGAGGTTCCAGATTATATTGATAGTTTACTTAAAATTAATATTGTTTATGGTTATATTCGATTAATTGGACCGGAATATAGTCCAATTAGAAGTTATGAAACGCTAACCAATGATTCACTAAACATAATTTTAAGCAAGATGTCTAATCTGCGAGGGAATGAAATAATTGCATTACAGACGTACATAACCCCTGTAAGTGGAAGTTGGAGGCAGAAAGCATATCGTTATCTAGAATACTTAATGGGTGGTCAAAAGGATAAAACCAACCAACAAGATAAAGGACAGGATTCTACTGTATGGGTTGGTAATTCATTACAAATGGCTGTTGACAGCGATCTTTATTCAGGAATAGAAAAAAAGATGAATAAAAAAGGTTATCTTGTTGGAATTAGGGTCATTTCAGGTGCAAAAGACAAAAAAACTGCACAATTTAATTTTGATTCTTTAGTTCGATCATACTCACTTTTTGATGTGCCGCCGTTAACATCTTTTCAGGGCTGTCAGTTTTGGTTAGCCAATATATCATTGCTTAAATACTTTAAACTTAGAATGCAACCTTATGTTGATTGGCCCTTTTTTCATCAACAGTTTATAGCTAACACGGAAGAATTAGCTACAATATGTCATTTACCCGGAGAGGAAGTTACCGTACCAAAAATTACCTGGTTAAGATATAAAACCGCACCGGCGTCGAGTGAACTACCTTCACAAGGTTTTTTTATAGGATACAATTCGTATCGTAATTATAGAAAAAAAATATTTTTACCAGAAGAAGACAGACGTAGGCATTTCTATATAGTTGGTCAAACAGGTACAGGAAAATCAGAATATCTGAAAAATATGACGCTTCAAGACATTAATAATGGTCGTGGCGTCTGTTTTTTAGATCCCCATGGAGATGTGGCAGAGGATATTTTAACCAAAATACCAAAAGAAAGAATAAACGATGTTATTTATTGGAATCCAGCTGATACAAAATATCCTATAGGAATGAATATAATGGACGTCGATTCAGTAGAAGAAAAAAATATCATTATAAATTCTTTTATTGCTTTACTCTATAAATTATATGATCCCAATCATACCGGAATTATGGGGCCGATGCTTGAACGAACTGTAAGAAATGTTATGTTAACCGCGATGGAAGAAAAAGGAAATACTTTAGTCGAATCTTTAAGACTATTAACAAGCCCTAGTTTTGCTAAAAGTAAGATTGAAAACATTAAAGATCCGATAATCAAAACTTACTGGACTGAAGAAATGGCTAGAACAACAGATTTCCATAAATCTGAAACCCTGGGTTATTATGTGTCAAAGTTTGATCGATTTATTACTGATCAAACGCTGCGTAATATTATTGGTCAATCAAAATCTGCATTTGATTTTCAAGAAATCATGGATAAAGGCAAAATATTAATTATAAATTTGTCGAAGGGAAAACTAGGTGAAGAAAACACAGCTTTCCTCGGAACCCTAATAATTCCTAAATTTATAATTGCGGCCATGAAAAGAGCTAATCAACCCGAAAATATGAGGCGAGACTATTATTTCTATATTGACGAGTTTCAAAATTTTGCTACACCAGATTTTATTGAAATACTTTCAGAAGCAAGAAAATATAGATTGAATTTGATAATAGCCAATCAATATATTTCACAAATCACTGAAGAGGTTAGAAATGCCGTCTTTGGTAACGTGGGATCAATCGGCGCTTTTCGCGTAGGAGTAGACGACGCCCAGTATTTAATCAACAACTTTAAGCCAGTATTCAACGAATATGACTTGATTAATAATGGAATTGGAAACCTATATATTCGACCACTGATTAATGGTAAACCAAGCGAGCCTTTTTCAGTCTCATTAAATTGGAAAGAAGTTCAAAGTATAATTAGTAGCTCTGAAACAGCCGAGTTAATAATCCAAAATACGAGACAGAAATATGCCAGACCTCAAAACGAGATTGAAGCAGAGATAATTAACAGAGCTCAATTATTTGATAAAACAAGCAATCCAATTGCTGAAGTTATTAATAAAAATTCAGTATAAAATTTGCAAATACTTAAAAAAATGTTATACTTATTAAATTAACAATTAAACCTATATATTAAAACAGGTGAATGTTATGAAAAATAATGGTGAAAAAATAAATATGAAACTTCCCGAATCAATAGGACCTCTTGTAGGTGCGGTTGAAACTAAAGTTCAAGAAGCTCTTAAATCGATTGATATTCGAATAAATAATCCGACCGATCAGGTAGCAGAAAACTTAACTCAACTATCAACTAATGAGCAATTGATATCTACGATAAAGAATTACTATAAGGAATCAGGAAAAATATTGTGGACTGATACTAAAGCCAATATTGCAGGGATTTTGAGTCTTATTCCCTTTTTGGGCCCTTCAATGCGAGTAGCTGATGTAACTTTAGTTGAAGCAGCAATTTTAGAAGGGGCAACAAAAGCACAAGCGGAAGCATTAGCAAAAGGGGCAGTAGTTACCGCTTCAGGTGAAGTTGCTTATCCGCTAATAAAAATATTGGGGAAAGAAGGAGCAGAACGTTTTAGGAAAATTATGGAAAAAATTGATCCTTATCCAGATGTTCCTATAAGTATAGTTGCAGCTTCAGGAGTTGCCTCTATTGGTTTAGCAGGCGGTGGGGCTGCTGCTGGTGCATCTGGAATTGGAGGACCGATTGCTGCCGGGATGGAAGTCGCCGCTCCTATTGTTGCCGCTATTCCAGCAGCCGGCCAAATATTGATTGATAAATATAAATTCTTAAAATTATCGGGATCTACAGGTAAAAAGGTATTTAATATAATTTATAATAGTCCAAAAGTTCAAGAAATAAAAGAACGCATAACAGACAGATTAAAAGCAGCCAGTTCACCCAAGATGGCCGCTGCTGCTCAAGCATTTGCATAAAATTATAAAGTTAATAAATTAAACAATTCGATATGGATAAAAAAACGGCATTAATAACACTATTAGAGAATAGTTTTTGGATTTCTGATTCAATTAAAAAAAATATTTTATTAAAAATTAATTCACTGTCTGAAAAACAGATCGATGAATTAGGGAAATTTCTAGTTAAAGAGCGGGAAATTATGATAAAAGATAAAGATAAAATTGAAAATAATTCGAAACAACTACTTCAGGCTTTACAAAATTTATTTTTTGAAGAAAAAAAATAAAACATTATTGATAAATCATTCAATTTTTGTTTTAATATTTTTATTATTTAATTTATACAAACATAATTATGGTTGGTTTTGAAAATTCTCTTAATCCAACTGAAATTAAACCAGCGACTTCATCCTCTGAAAAACCAGAAAATGAACCAATAAAGGTAATTCCTCAGCCAAATAAAGAAAAAGCCGTTGATAAACGAACAACATCAGATCTACCTAAAAAAAGAGCAGAACAAAACGAAGAAGGAGAAACTGAAAAAAAAATAAATAAGGTAGATAAAATTTTTGATGACTTATTGGATCAAGTGAAAAATCGACCTGAAGCTGAACGACAAGCGTTGACTACATTACTCGAACAGATGAGGCAGATTGCCGGCGAGATGAGGGAAGTTCGTGACCTGCAACATCTTCAAGAAATGAAAGTGACAATGTTAAATAATTGGGAAAAACTTAAAGAATTAACTGGCGGTGATGAAAATTTATTAAAAACAATTAACGAATGGGGAAACCGATTTAATCAGGAAAAAGTTGTTTTTTATGATAGAATTAATAAAGTTAAAGATCTGTTAACTAACCAGGCACAATCAATCCAGGAGAGTTGGGTAAGTATGCAAATACAATTAGGTGAAGCGATAGGGAAGATAGGAAATAGTCATCCAGAAATCAAAGATTTAATAAACGAGATTTTATATCACAGATCTTTGGATTTAGCTTCAGTTGAGGGAGGAGACTTTACAAATTGGATGAAAGACGTCTCTGGTTTAGAAAAATTTGTTGAGTCATTAAACAGTGCGCAAACAGGTTTTTTTGATGAAGATCTTAACTTATTGACAGTTACTAATTTTACAGGTAATATAACGCGTGTACTTACCGAACTATCTACATATGCTAATAAAGGAGGGATTGGTGGTACGCCAATGATTAACAATCCTGAATTAAAGCAGGTATTAGAAGAGATGCAGGTTAAATTAACAAAATTAACACAAACAATTAACGAAGCAAGCAAGATTTATAAGGTGACAAAAAAAATCAGAGATACTCAATTTCTTCCGGTTTTTAACGAACAACCGAAAACCGAAAAAGAGAAGTCATCTTAAAATAATTTTTTAGGAAGTGGACGTTCTTTTATATGTTAAAATTCTTCTATGGTTGACCCTACGTCTTCTGAAATCAATAAGAATGTACAGGAAATAAAGTATACAAATGAGGAAATAGGTAAAGGACAGGCAACAATTGAGCAAAGTAAAGTGGCGGCGACGGCTGAAAAACTTGGTTCTTTTTTTAAGATGCCGGAAAAAAATATTAATCAAGGAAGAAAAACTCAGGCATTTTATGTCTCAGATGACGAGTTTTACGATCTTTTAAGAGATTATGCTGGTCAGATGGGCTTATTAACAAAAGAATTTGATCAATCTGATGAGATTGCTCAAGAAGTTGCTATGGCCTTTGGAACAACGATAAAAGATCTCAATAATCGTCGGCAGGAACAATTAATGAATTTGGAAAAACGAGTACAGAATTTCGGTGGATTATATCTACATGGTAATATTTATATCAAAAAAACTTCAGATATCCCCCTGGATACTATTTTACGTCATGAAATACTTCATGCGCTTGTTTCAAGAGACAATGACAAAAACGGGTTTCAGAATGTTGAAGGCCGTAACCATTTTTTAAACGAAGGAGTAATTCAAACGTTAGAATTAGCAGAGAGATATAATTTATCTCCATTTGAAATGCTTAATCAGATTCATGAAGGTAAAATAAATACGCCATATAAAAGGCAGATTGAAGTAGTACTATTAGCTCTTGGGGCAACAGAACACTCAGATAATCCGATGACTTACCAGGAGGTAGCAAAACATTTGCTTGAAGGAGATGCAACTTTATTTAAATTGAACCTTCTTTCAAGAGGAGCGACTGATTTTCGTGGTAAGATAACTGAACTATTTATCAAAGAATTTGGAATTTAATTTAAAACTCTTAATTTTTACTAGGTTGTTCGATTATTCTTGTATTCTCTGGGAAAAATTCTTTTCGTGGAGTCGTTTGATCCAAATAACCATCTTCGACCACAAGAGAACCATCAATTTTTCTTTGGACTCTTCTCATTTTTCTTTTTTGAATAAGGTCTCTAAAATCAAAACCCATCTCTAAGTTTTCTTCAAGTTTTTTAGTAACAGGTTGCGAAGGTTCCATATCCATATGTGCAGTGAACGCTCTGGATATTATATTATCTTGAGGTGAGATGAATACATTTTCTGTAACCAGTCCTCCAGGAACGAGTTTTTGAAATTCAGGATCATGTGCGGTTGAAAAATCTTTAGAGCGTGGATCCTGAGATGAATTAAAAATGTATTCAGCTGGGGCAATTGTTGTAATATTATAGATTGTTCTACCTTTAGCTTGTCTAATTGTGCACTCGACAATCATAATATGAGCGTCAAGAAACGCCTTTGAATCGTATTCTGATAAATAATCCATAGATTTTTTGTCAATGCTGGTATCTTTTCCCGGAAAATCTAGAAATAACATTTTTTTTAATATAATTTCACCTTCTCTACCTTCTTTTATAACCATTTTAGTTGTATGCCATCCATCCTGGGAATCTGTCGTTGGAGAAAAAAATAAATCGAGTTTTTTACGGCCAAGCGTGTCCTGATAATTTGTAAGAGTTGATTTTATTTGAGCTAATCGTGCATCAAATTTTGATTCTGGATTTTGTAGAGCGGTTTGAGAATTTTGAGGAGAAGGTTCATTTATAACACTCATATAAAATAAAGTTTAACTTTTATTATTTGTTAATGACAATAAATTATTGGACTTATCTTTCTTGCAAAAATGGTGATTGTTTAAGTACTTTTAACGCTTCATCAAATCCCTCTTGACCATAATTGGAAATAATTTTTTCTTTGAATTCTTTAATTTTATTTACCACATGGTTTGATACTTGAGTCCTAAATTCTTTTTGTTCCTTTTCATTGAGAGACTGACCAAACTCTTCAATTAATTGATTAATTTTTTCAGCGACTTTGGTTTTTTGATTATTATAAATAAATTCGGACATTAATCCAAGTATGGCTAGTAATATTCCATAATTAAAATCAGAAAGTAGTTGTTTTTTCTCATCATCTGTAAATATCATATCTTATTACAAACCTTCAAAATGCTGATAACAATTTTTTCTAGCCATGAATTTTATTATATCCCGCTTGTTCGATTACAGTGCCAATACCATAAATTAAAGAACCCCCAGGCATTCTTAGAGCGATGGCAATCGTCCCAGCAACTAATAATCCATTTCCAATTCCTTGTTCAATTACACCTCCTATTGTTTTTCCCATATTACTTCTTGGAGAGTTATCATAATCTTGAAAGGTCTCATAATTTTTAGAGGGATGATAGGCTCTTCTGGCAAAGGAATCAAGCGTAATTAACTCTGCTAAACTAGGACGAGCTTTTCCCTCGGTCATCTCTCCTACCATATATTTATAGATAAATTCTTATAATATGAAAAGTTTAATCTCTTTATTATTAAATGTCAAGTTAAATCTAATTGACAAATAAATTAAACTAATTATATACTTTTTATACAAGATAATAAATTATTTTGGATTATATTGTAAAAAAAGATTAATTTCTTAAAAATTATTAATTAATAAAATTATTATGCCACAAGAACCAGGAGCGGTAATCGAACAAACAGGAGCTCAACCAAAACCACTTGAAGATGTAGTAGAGTCAATAGAGGCAGTGGGGTCTAAACCTCGAATTATTTTAGACCAGGTTGACGAACTTAAATCAAATAAAAGTAAACCAGAGCAGGAATCAGATCGGAATGAAAATTTGGTGAGAGAAAAAAATTGGCAAGAAATACTGGGTGACGTTAAAGGTGAAATAAGTGAACTTGGGAAAATGGTCGATGAATTGAGCAAAAGATTATTAGCTGAAGCACCTAAAGTGACAGATCGGGATAAAGTGATTGAATCGATGTTCGATAAAAAGATTGGAGGGCTTCTTCTTAATTTTTCAAAAGATCAACCTGCTGAAATGAAACAGGCTTTGGAAAATATTTTAGGTTTTTTTAAGAATAATAAAGCAGCTAAAGTAAAATTCGGAGATCATTATGAAGATATATATCAGATTAGATCTACTTCAAAGGATAATATTTATGATTGTTCGATAGGTAGATATGAAGGCAAAAAATATCTTACCGACGGAGAGACCGATCCTGAAGAAAGAATGGTTTTAACAAAATATAAGACACACCCCGAAGGGACAGTTGATTACAGTAATACTTTTTATGAAATTTTTATTACTTCTAATGGTGGAATAACATTAGTTGTTGATTCTGAAAGCTTTCCAGAAGCCAAGAACATTCCTGGGTTGATAGAAGGTACAAACGGATACCCCCCGGTTCCCTCGCTAGAATTTCGTGGCAAATTTGCTGATTTATCTCCTGAAGCAAGAGAACTTGTTGCTAAATTAATAAATGAAACAAAAGGAAATTTGAAAGAATTACCACCAGATGAAAAAATGCCATCTATATTAGAAATAATGCCAGATTATACTGTACCCCAAGAACCTACGGAACTCCCTTCAATTCTTAAAAATGAAAACGAAGCTAAATTAAATGAAGCCGTAGCAGAAAAAACGACTGACAACTTAAAATCTAACCGCCAAAAACGGATTGATATGGTATTACATAGTCATAATGTTGGTAGAAGACGATATGAGAAAGTGATGGGCAGAATTGACATGGGAGATTATGGAGATACTGGGGGCATCGGAGTTCATCCGGAATTATATAGTGATGACCCACTTACTCCCGAGGAAGAGGAAAATTATAATAAGATGAAACAAGAAAAAGAACAATGGAGAAAAGAAGATGAAGAAAAAAAAGCACGAAACAGGATGATTCACGATGCACGAGTTGACGATGGAAAATTTTAATTAGTGAGTTTTAAAAATTAAAAAAAAATTTTTCGTTTATGAAGAATTGTTTAATAATTAATTAAATCTAAATCTCTTAATGATATTATTAGTACGAATTTTTTAGTACTATTTATAATATATCAAGATAAACCATGTCGAATTCTTTCCTAGATATAGAGTTAAAGCTTAATGTGGCTTGTGAGGATGATGGATGTTTTTTTGATGTTGATCCTGATAAGTTTCATAGACTGCGGCGAAGACAAACACGGCCAGCAAGATTACAAAAGCGATCGGAGAAGGAATAAAGGGCTTAAAATAAAAATTGGCCGGGATAGACGGTTTAAAGATGATTAAAATGTAATCCAATAATAAAGGCAATGTGACCGCATGTAATCCAACCTGAAGAGTTTTTTTATAATGAATCCTTTTGTGAAAATAAGTCTTAAACACGATATAAATAAAAAAGCTAATAATTGACAGATAGAAAAGAGTAATTACAAATGAGCTTAAAGGAAGAATAAGCATCAAAGACGGAACAACCACGAAATAAACAACAATTAACAGACTTTTAGCTATGGTGAGTAGCGAAATAAATTGCTCACTATTTTTTTTATCGAATGTTTTATCACCGAAATAAGCTAGAGGAATCGTTTTATATTCAACATTTGAAGTTTGATTGTTAATCACCAACTCCTTTTTGGTTAATAAAACCTGAGAGTGATACTGTAATATTTTACCGGCAGATGCAGACTCATCAATAACAAAATATAATTTTCGTTTCCCGGCAAGGTCGCCCCAAAAGAAATACGGTCGATTATAAGAACTAAAAAGCGATCCTTTGCGTAAATTTATCACCAAATCATCCGGGTATTCTTTGAGGCTTATAATAATACTATTAATAAAACGATTGATTTTTCCGGGGTTATATCTGACTGAAACGAAAATCAATAAAATTAAATTAAGAGAAATTATTAGAGATAAAAAATACTTGAAAGAGAAAGTAATGGATGCCTTAGGAATCTTTGAATAGTAATCCGGTTGAGGGAAAATACTTTGCTTAAAAACATGAAAAAAGGTCTTGACTTTTTGTCGCATAACAATTATGATAGGGAAATGATTTTCAAAAATCAAGTTATATTTTTATTAATTTAATTTATATAAAAAATTATGGCACAAGGAGTATTCAAAAGGAATAAACCCCATTTAAACATTGGCACCATTGGACACGTGGATCACGGAAAAACTACTTTAACTTCTGCAATTCACTATGTTTTGTCAAAAAAAGGATTGGCTAAATTCTTGAAATATGAAGAAATTGATAAAGCCCCCGAAGAAAAAGCCCGTGGAGTTACTATTAACTTGCATCACTCCGAATACGAAACAGAAAAAAGGCATTACGCCCATATTGATGCTCCTGGTCACGCTGATTATATTAAAAACATGATCACAGGTGCCGCCCAAATGGACGGAGCAATTTTGGTGGTTTCTGCCCCAGATGGACCAATGCCTCAGACAAGAGAACATATTCTATTAGCAGGACAGGTAAATGTTCCGGCGATTATTGTTTTTTTGAACAAAACAGATATGGTTTCTGACAAAGAAATGTTGGATCTAGTCGAAATGGAAGTAAGAGATTTATTGACCAAATACAAATTTCCAGGTGACAAAATCCCAGTTATTCGTGGATCTGCATTAAAAGCAATTCAAGACGATCCGGAAGCAATAAAATCAATTGAACTGTTAATGAAAACAGTAGATGAATATATTCCTGAACCAAAAAGACCGGTTGATAAACCATTTTTAATGCCGGTTGAGGATGTCTTCACCATTCAAGGTCGAGGAACCGTTGTAACAGGTAGAGTTGAAAGAGGAACTCTTAAGGTAAATGAGGAGGTGGAGATTGTCGGTATTGAAGAAACGAAGAAAACGGTAGTTACGGGAATAGAAATGTTCAGAAAAAGTCTTGATGAAGCAAGAGCGGGTGACAACGTTGGTCTTTTATTAAGAGGAATAGAAAAAGATGATGTGCAAAGAGGACAGGTGGTTGCAAAACCAGGATCAATTACTCCTCATACGGAATTTGAAGCAGAGATTTATATTTTAACTAAAGAAGAGGGTGGGCGTCATACTCCATTTTTTAATGGCTATCGCCCCCAGTTTTATGTAAAAACAACCGATATTACCGGAGAAGTAAAATTACCAACCGGAGTAGAGATGGTTATGCCTGGAGACAATGTTAAAGTAAGCGCCAAATTAATTTATCCAGTGGCTATGGAGGAAGGTTTAAAGTTTGCCGTTCGTGAGGGTGGTCATACTGTGGGCGCAGGAGTGGTAACCAAGATTATAAAATAATTGTTTGTTTTTGCACATTTAAATTATGCCAAAAGGACGAATCAGGATTAAGTTGAAATCATATGATCATCATTTGATTGATGATACCTGCCAAAAAATAGTCGATACGGCTATTAGAACAGGGGCTTCTATAAGTGGGCCAATTCCATTGCCGACAAAAAATGAAATATTTGTTGTTAACCGGTCCCCTTTTAAGCACAAGGATGCACGCGACCACTTTGGACTGAAGACTCATAAAAGACTGATTGATATTGTTAATCCAACCAATCAAACAATTGATTCACTAATGCACTTAGAACTACCTGCCGGAGTTGAGGTTGAAGTGAAAATGTAACTTCTAAAATCATTTGACCATCGTACAACAATAAGATATAATTATCCCACATGTTTATTTTTCCGTACAAGGAAAAAGATAGCTGATTAGTTCGACCAGATTGAATTTTTTAAACGCCTCAATCTGGGGCGTTTTTTTGTCGTTTAATAAAATTAATATGTCAGGATTTATTTTAGGAGAAAAATCAAAACAAACACAATTTTTCAATGAAGCGGGTGACAGGATCCCGACAACATTCATAAAAACAACTCCATGTTATTTGATTGCCGTCAAGTCATCTAGCCAAAAAGGAGAGCAGTCAGCCCAGCTTGGTTTTGGCCAAACTAAAAATATTAAAAAATCAGTTGCTGGTCAACTAAAAAAAGCGGGGATTAAAACCCCGCTTCGTTTTTTAAGGGAATTCCAACTTCATGATATTTCATTAATTGAAGACAAAGAAAAAAAAGGAATTGTTTATGGTGAGGTTAAAATTCTTGTCGGCGACGAAATAAAGCCGACACTTTTTTTTAAAAAAGGAGATAAGGTAAATGTCGCCGGTATTTCAAAGGGTAAAGGATTCCAGGGCGTGGTAAAGCGTCATCACTTTAAGGGTGGTTCTCATACTCACGGTCAATCCGATCGGGAGCGCGCACCAGGTTCGATCGGTCAAACGACTACACCGGGAAGAGTGCTAAAGAATAAACGTATGGCCGGTAGAATGGGTGGAGAAAGGGTTACCATAAAAGGCCTGGAAGTGATTGATGTAAAAGATATTGGACTAACAATAAAAGGGCTGGTCCCGGGATCCGAGGGAGGGTTATTAGAGATTATAAAAAAATAATATGGTGACAGAGAATAAGAAAAAAACAGTAAAAAAAACCACGAAGAAAGCAGGATATTTAATTCCGGTTTATGATCTAACTGGAAAAACCGAAAAAGATTATCTTTTGCCGGAAAACATTTTTAGCGTTAAAGTTAGCCCAAAATTACTTAGTCAGTCGGTAAGGGCATATCTGACCAATCAAAGACAAGGAAACGCTTCAACTAAAACCCGCGGTGATGTGACCGGTTCAACCAGGAAAATCTATCGGCAAAAAGGAACAGGTCGGGCCAGACATGGCGACATCAAAGCGCCAATATTTGTTGGTGGAGGAGTAGTTGGAGGACCCAAACCTAAAAATTATGCTTTAAAGTTCAATAAAAAGCAGAAAAGAAAATCTTTATTGGGAGCTTTAAATCTAAAAAAGGAAAAAAACAATTTGGTTGTTTTGAATGATCGTTTTTTGAAAATAGAACCAAAAACCAAAATATTAATTAATTTTTTTAATAAAATGAACCTGAATAAGGGAAAAAAATTAATTGTTATTCCCAATGAAGAAAAAAGAAACCTAAGTCTGGCAGCAAGAAATATCTCCAATGTCGAAGTGGTTGAATTAAGATCTCTTAATGCCTATCAGATTCTCAGCTCACAAAAAATATTAATTTTAGCCAAGGCGATCGACATGTTAACAAAAAACAATAAATAAAATGAGGATTAACCACACAATCTTTAAACCAATATTGACGGAAAAATCAACCAACGCCTTAAAAAATAATTATTATATGTTTGAGGTCAATAAGAAATTGAATAAATATCAAATTAAGCAGGCATTAGAAAAACTTTATCCGGTCAAAGTGGCCGAAATAAAAATATCTAACCGCAAGGGAAAGGTCCGTAAAGTGGGGAAAAAGCAATCGTTAAAACAACTGTCAGATAAAAAAAATGTATTTATTAAGTTAAAAGAAGGAAAAATAGATTTATTTCCACAAGCTTAACAAACACACATATTTCCTATGAAAATAACCAATATAAAAATCAGCACAACAAATAACCCTGAAAAAAGCCTAACCCACATTTTGAAAAAACATTCTGGCCGAGATCAAAGTGGCACAATTTCGGTTCGTCACCAAGGCAAAAGACATAAGCGTTATTATCGGATAATTGACTTTCGTAGAGACAAATATGATGTTGAAGGAAAAGTTGTTGGTATTGAATATGATCCAAACAGGAACAGTCATATTGCGTTGGTTGAATACAAAGACGGTGAAAGACGATATATTCTCCATCCTAAAGATCTGAATATTGGAGACAAGATAGTTAGCGCGGAAACGACCGATATTAAAATAGGCAATGCCTTAAAGTTAAAAAATATTCCCTTGGGAGTTTTTGTTCATAATGTTGAACTTTATCCTGGTCGAGGTGGTCAAATAATTCGCGGAGCCGGCACCTTCGGAGTGGTGATTGCAAAGGAAGATAACTATGTCCATTTGAAACTGCCTTCAGGAGAAATCAGGAAATTTATCAACGATTGTTATGCGACCATCGGTCAGATCGGTAACATCGGTCACAAAGATGAAATAATCGGTAAAGCCGGTAGAAGCATCCTTATGGGAATTAGACCAACGGTTCGCGGTACGGCTCAAAATCCCCGCAGTCATCCACACGGCGGAGGTGAGGGACGATCGGGAGAAGGAATGCATCCGAAAACTCCTTGGGGAAAATCCGCCCGCGGCACCCGAACCAGAAATAAAAAAAGATCAAGCAGTAAACTAATTATTAAAAGGAGAAAATAAACATGGATAATACAGCCTATATAAAAAATTTAAAAATATCGCCAAAAAAGTTGCGATTTTTAATTCCTGAAATAAAAAAACTCAGCCCCGTTCAAGCCCTGGACAAACTTTATTATATGCCGAAAAAGACAGCAAAAATTTTATACCAGGCAATTAAATCAGCGATAAACAATACTAAATCTGTTTTAAAAACCAGTGACGATCTGTTAAAATTTAAACTTTTGACGGTTGAAGAAGGCAGAAAATTAAAACGTTTTCAGTCAGGTGGTCGGGGAACGGTTAAATCTATTCTTAAACGATATTCACATATTAAGATAATTTTAACGGTTGATAAACCGATTGTACCTTCAGAAAAAACCATACCAAAAAAATTAAAAACAGTAAAAATTTCAAGTTCTAAGCGAATAAAAAAACATGGGACAAAAAGCTAATCCAAAAGGTTTACGTTTGGGTATTCTATACAACTGGAATTCCCGGTGGTTTTTTTCTAATAAGAAAAAATTCCGTTTATCTTTAATTTCAGATATAAAAATCAGAGAAAAGCTGATGAAGAAACTTAATTATGCGTCGGTTACGCAGATAGATATTGAAAGAGCAATTAATAAAATTACCTTAATAATTTATTCCGTTAAACCAGGAATGATTATTGGCCGTGGCGGAAAAGGGTTAGAAGAAGTCAAAAAAATTGTTTCAGAAATACTGGGAATAAGTTCAAAAAATAAAGAAGTAAAGATTGATCTGAAAATTGAACCGGTTAAAAAGCCATACTTGAATTCATTCTTCGTCGCACAAATGATTGCTGAAAAATTAATCAGGAATTTTCCCCATCGAGGGGTAGTTCACAACACGATCAATCGGGTAATGGAAGCGGGAGCCAAAGGAATAAAAATACAGTTGGGGGGAAGAATTGCTGGAGCGGAGATTTCTAGAAGGGAAAAATATTTTGAGGGCAAAATTCCCATGTCGACCATAAGAGAAGATATCGATTTTTCTAGATATCCGGCCTTGACCAAGTCAGGTTATATCGGGGTAAAAGTTTGGATTTGTAAATAATTTAAATAATAATATGTTAGCGCCAAAAAGACAAAAATACAGAAAACAGTTTCGGGGTATTTTCCGAAAAATCGCCGTTAAAGGAGATAAATTTAACTTTGGTAGTTTTGGTTTAAAAACCATTCAAGCAGGATGGATTAAAGATAGAGAACTTGAAGCCGCGAGAATCATTTTTGCGCGAGCGACGAGAAAAGCCGGTAAATATTGGATAAGAATATTCCCTGATAAACCATTTACGAAAAAGCCGCCAGAAGTAACAATGGGAGCGGGTAAAGGAGATGTGGCATATTTTGTTGCCGTAGTTACTCCTGGGAAAATGCTTTTTGAAATCGACGGATTACCACCCGAAGAAGCAAAACAAGTTTTGGCTGATGTTGGTTATAAAATATCAGTCAAAACCAAAATTGTGAAAAAATAAAGTTATGAAAAAAAATATTGACCAGTTAAGAAAAAAATCAATAAAAGAATTAACAAGCGACTCGGAATCGCTGAGACTGGAAATAATTAAATTAAAGATGGGTGAAAAATCAAACCCGACGAAAGATTCAAATTTATTAACCAAAAAAAGAAAAACATTGGCTCGAATTTTGACTATTATCTCGGAAAAATCCGAAGAAAAAAAAGTTGATAAATTAAAATAATAAAATGGCAAAAATTTTTACCGGAAAAGTAGTTTCAACCAAAATGCAAAAGACGGTTTCCGTATCGATTGAAAGAAAACTACGTCACCCGATATATCATAAAATCGTTATTCGGCATAATAAATTTAAGGTACACAACGAAAAATTTGCTTTAAAAGAAGGTGATATTGTAAAAATAAAAGAAACAAGACCAATATCTAAAGATAAGTTTTTTACCGTGATAGAACAAATTAAAACAAAAAAATAATTATGTTGCAATTAAGATCAAATTTAACTGTCGCTGATAATACCGGAGCAAAAATGGTTTATATGATTGGGATTCCCGGACATGGGAATCGTCTTATAGGTTATATTGGCGATCAAATAACCGTTGTTGTTAAGGATGCCATTCCCCATGGTCAGGTTAAAAAAGGAGAGGTTTTACCGGCGGTGATTGTCAGGACCAAGAAGGAGTCAGGAAGAAAAGATGGAAGTTACGTCAGGTTTGACGATAATGCCTGTGTGATTTTATTTGCAAAAGACAGTAAAGATCCAAAAGGAACAAGAATTTTTGGTCCAATTGCCAAAGAAATAAAGGATTTGGGTTATTCAAAAATTGCCAGCTTAGCTGAAGAGATATATTAAACTATGAAAATTAACAAAAAAGACAAAGTAGTCGTAATTTATGGTAAGGATAACGGTCGAAAAGGCGTCGTGGAAAAAGTTTATCCAAAAACAAACACGGCATTAATTCCCGGTATAAATATTTATAAGAAACACATCAAAAAAAACGAAAAAATGCCACAAGGAGGAAAAGTAGATTTGCCAAGGTCAATTGCCATATCAAAAATCATGTTGATTTGCCCAAAATGCGGTAAGCAGACGCGTGTCGGGATAAAAATAGAAAATAAAAAGAAATTTAGAATTTGCAAAAAATGTCAAAGTAAAATTTAATCTGATCTATGTTCAAAGATTTTTACCAAAAGGAGCTAAAAAACAAACTGATGAGCGAATTAAAGATCGCTAATCCGATGGCTGTACCAAAGGTAATCAAAATTGTTGTTAATGTGGGTGCCGGAGAAGCGGTAGTTAATAAAAACGTTCTGGAAAAAATTCAGGAACAAATCACCAATATTGTCGGTCAAA
>Ga0172370_10004273_pt1 | contig 19222 bp, 17 predicted proteins | sample LakKiv5m_FD_114538 | JGI IMG/M metagenome (GOLD analysis project Ga0172370, IMG submission 114538) | Freshwater microbial communities from Kabuno Bay, South-Kivu, Congo - kab_022012_11.5m | ecosystem: Environmental > Aquatic > Freshwater > Lake | place: Democratic Republic of the Congo...
CGGTTGCGCGCCACCAGGAACGCCTTGGCCTCCAGCGTCGCGCCTGGCACCGCGGGATCGCGGGTACGCTGCACGATCAACGCAAGGATCACCGGTTCGGGCACGAAGGCAGCGAAGAACAACTGATCACGTGCCATTTCCGAGTGTTGGGCTTGCCGGGCCGGCGTGCCACGGCAGGCTGCGCACAGCGTCAGCCCGAGAGCGAGGCCAAGGCCAAGCCCCGGCAGGCTCAATGGGCGCGCACGATGGTCGTGCATACGTTGGCTGCGTGAAGGAGTTCGAGTGGCGGTCCCCTGCGCGCGTTCACGAGAGCGGGCATGTCGCCTCGATAGGGGCAGTAGGGATCCGGCGCGCCGACATCGCCAGACAGTGCGCGCCGTGCCGCACAACCGCCACCGCAGCGCGCACGCAACGGGCAGGCGGCGCAGGCCGCTGGCAGTGTCCTGGACTCCTGAAATGCTTCGGTGGCGAGCAGCCCGCGCAGCCCCAACTCCTGCAGATCCGGCAGCATCGCAGCCGGTTGGGGCCAATACACGCAAGGCAGCAACTCGCGCGATGGTGTCAGGCGCAAACTGGTTCGGCCACAGCCGCAAGGCGCAAGTGCGCCAAGGGGCCGGCCCGCGCCGTTCTGCAGCCATGCTGCCACCACTGGTTCCGAGCAGGTGATGAGCTGTGTCTCGGCAAACAACAGACCAAACCCTAGCCAGAACTCCTGCCAGGTCGGGGCCGGCGCGGTGTCGTGCACCGGTTGGTAGACATTGACGCGGAAATTCGCCCCGCGGCGCGCCGCCAACTGCGCGATCGGTACGAGACGGTCGAAATTGGCGCGCATCATGACCGCGAGAACGGTGACGCGTATCCCGAGGCTCACGCAACGGTCGATGGCGCGCACGGCCGTGGCAAAGGCGCCAGAGCCGCGAAACGCGTCCATGTCTGCCGCATCAGCGAAATCGATCGAGATCTCGACGTCGTGCAGACGCGAAAGGCGCATCTCGTCGAGCTCGAGCAGCGTCAGGCCGTTGGAGGTCAGGCTCGTCGGCACCGCCAGCCGCGACAGTTCGTCCAGCACCGCGGGCAGTTCCGGATTGAGGATGTTCTCGCCCGTGCCCAGGTTGACCGAAGCGGCCGGCAGCGCGGTCAGCAACGTCCGTACATCGGCCAAGGTGAGCGAGCGCACGGCGCCGCGCGGCCGATAGCAGTGGTTGCAAGCAAGGTTGCAGTCGTTCGTCAGGCCGATGCCGACCGACAGGCGCGCCGGCTCCACCGCGCTCATTGCACCAGCCTGACCGTGCGCTTGGCGTGGATCAGCCGGTCACAGCCGTCGCGGATGGTGACCTCGACCTCAGACAGCTTGCCGAAGTAGTCGCTCACGTTGTCCAGGGTCATGACTGGGCGAAGCCCAAGAAAAGCCACTGATTGGCCGTCGACCGCCACAGGCTTTTCCTGCGCCGGAATGGCGCCGAGGAACGTGTCCTGGTTGCGCACGGACAGCCACAGCTGACTGCGGCCACTGCCCGCCGCGGGCGCTTCGAAGCCGGTGAGCTTGACGCTGACGAGGATCATGTGCAGACCCTGCGGGCCCAGCGTGACCAACGCGTCGTCGCCATCGGCGAGTGGCTTGAAACCGGTGTTCAAGTCGCCTGTGCCCAGCTCCGCCAGAGCGGGCTTGGGGTTCTTGCACGCCGACGGTTCGATGTCAGGCGCCGGAACGCAGGCGCACACGGCGCCTAGACACGCGATCAACACCGTGAAATCAGGGCGCATCGAATGCCACCTGGGAAGGGCAGGAAAAGAACGTCAAGCCGTCGTTGCCGAGAATCGCCGTGCCCGTCATCCCCTCGTCGACAAATTCGAGAGGGTGGACGAATCCTTGGGCGAGCCCGGCGCGCACATCCGCCACGGACTTCATCGACGACTTGGCTTGATCATGGGTATCGTCAATCAGGGTCACATCCTTGTCGTGTTCGGCTTTGACCGCTACCTTGGTGACGCGCCACAGCGGCGAGTAGACGCGATCGGCATCGACAGGATCGACCGGCAGCGCGCCCGGAAACGCGACCAGGATGTTGTTCGTATCGCGTTTGTCGCCATCGCCGGTCAGGTCGGTCTCGGTGCCACGCTCGCTGACGGAACCCGCGAGTGTGTTGACCAGTCCGCACGTCGTGGACTTCGACCCGCCAGCGCAGTCGCGAAAAGCTACGTATATGTCACTAGTTCGCATGAGAGGTCGCGACGCGCTGTTCGGATCTGGCGAGGTGACGCCTTCGCTTGCGGTGAAATCGAAGAAATGGATGCGGTACTGCTTGTGCCACCCCACACGCCGCTCGATGATGCGGTTCTTGACACCAGGCCGGTTGACGAGGTCTTCGCCCGCGCGTTCCAGCGTCGTTCCATCCACGACGTGGGCACAATGCATGATCGTCTGCCCGACGCCGATCGTGCCTCCATGATCGTGCATGTGGAGGGTCAACTTGACGCGCCCGGCGGCGACAGCGGCCTTCATACCGGCGACCGATTTGATCTCGTTGGGCTGATAGTCCGCCGGCACCGTGACCAGCCACACGAGCCAGAAGGGCGAAAAGCCGACGTCACCCGGCTTGCGGGCAAACACCGGGCTGCCCACCATGTGCGACCATTGCGCGTGGCCCTTGGCGTCGAACGGACAGATCTTGTCGCCCTCGCGGCAGAATACGAACACGTCGGCCGTGGCGCGCGAGGCGAAGCCGAAGAACCAGTAGCCTGTCTGCTCGCCGTTGAAAAATCCGTTGATCTGGCGGATATAGTGACTCCCGTCTGCGCGCTTGAGGCCCGGAAAGACCGACAGCCCATTTTCATCGAGGGCATGCTCGATCGGGCCGAGATCGGTTTCGGGACGCGAGGCGGGCGGGTCGGTGTCGCACGCCGCCGTGGCCATGCACAGCGCAGCCAAGACAAGAAGTCTGCAATAGCCCGAAATGGTGCGCGTATCAGGGAGCGCCTGCCACATCCATCCCTCCGCGGCCCGACCAGATCCGGCGGCGTCGCAAAGCCGTGTGCAGCATAGCATGGACCCGCAACTGTCACTACGCGGTCTCTCAGGCAGCCTGCTCAGGCGCCAACGTACCCAGACCCGCGGATCGCCATCAGGGCGCCGTCACCGCCACCTGCACCGGGCAACTGAAGAACGCCTGGCCGTCATTGCCGGGCAGCGCGACGCCAGCCTGCGTTTCGCTGAGCGGCTCAGGTTCAGCCACGAGGCCCTTGGCGATCATCGCACGCAAGTCTGCGGCCGATTTGATGGCGGATTGTTCCTGGTCGCCGGTCGTGTCGATCAGCGCGACCTCGGCATCGTGATCCGGTAGCACGCGCACCGTGCTGACGCGCCACAGCGGGGAGTAGGCGCTCTGCCCATCCTGGGCATCCGCCGACGCCAGGAAGGGCACCGCCATCAGGACGTGGTTGGAGTCGGAGCGGTCGCCGTCGTGCGTGAAGTCGTTCGCCGTGTCGATCTCGCTGACCCAGCCTGCCGCGCCTTGCGCCGATCCGCAGAGGGGCGACTTGGATCCGCCCGAGCAATCACGTCGCAGCACCATCAAATCGCTGACGATCATCAACGGGCGTGACTGGCTCGCGGGATCCGCCGGCCCGACTCCCTCGCTGGCGCTGAAGTCATAGAAGTGGACGCGGTACTGCTTGTGCCATCCCAATCGGTCGGCGATGGTGCGCTGGTTGACGCCGAGTGTGCCCACCACGTTTCCGCCAGCATTCTCCAATTTTGTGCCGGCAAGGACCAGGGCACAGTGCAGGATCGCCGGGCCCGGGCCGACCATGCCGCCGTGGTCGAAGACGTGCTGTTCGAGCCGCACGCGACCCGCTGCCACCGCATTCTTGACGCCATCCTGAGACTTGAGGTCGCCGGCGCGGTACGCTGCCGGCACGCGCACGACCCAGACAAGCCAGTAGGGTGAGTAGCCAGCCTCGCCGGGCATGCGTGCGAAGACCGGATCGCCCACCATTCTCGACCATTGCGCATGGCCTTTGGCATCGAACGGACAAGCCGCGTCGCCGTCGCGGCAGAACACGAACGCATCGGCGGTCAACCGCGACGAGAACCCGAACAGCCAGCAAGCGATGGGCGAACCGTCATAGAAACCATTGATCTGTTTTATAATTCTGCTGCCGTCTGCTTGGGCGCGGCCGGGCCAGACCACGCGGGCCTTCTCGTCGACCACCGCATCGAGCAGGCCGAGATTGGCTTGCGCCGAAGGCAGCGCCTGCGCCGTGCAAGCGGTGAGACAAAGCAGGGCGAGCGTGCCGCGCATCGAACTAGTGCTGCGCATCGTGCCTCGGTCGCCGTTGGCCGCCATGGCGAGGTCGTTTCTGCTTGACGGGCGCAGGCTAGCAGATGCCGGGCCCCGCGTCGTGTTGATCTCTCGCGGTAGGAAGCCTACGTTGTCGCGTGTGCCAGAGGTGCCCCCGATGCCCGCGCGCGAAGTGCCCGATTCTGAAGTGCCCGCGGCGTGGTTGGAGGCCATCGTGCTGCGCCACGGCGACGATCTGGTCGCACTGCTCCAAGAGATCCAGAAGAAATATGGGTTTATGCCCAAGGATGTCCTGACCACGCTCGCGGCGCAAACGGGCATTGCTCTGGCCCGCATCTTCGGTGTCGCAACGTTCTACAGCAGTTTCTCGCTCACGCGCCGCGGTCGCACCATCATCCGCGTGTGCAAGGGTACGGCTTGCCACGTGCGGGGCGCGGCGCGCGTGACCGAGGCCATCGCGCAGCGGCTGGCTGTCGCTCCGGGCGGAACGACCGAGGATCTTGCTTTTACGCTGGAAACTGTCTCATGCCTGGGCTGTTGCAGCCTGGCACCCGTCATGACCGTCGGCAGCGATACCCATGGGCGCTTGAATCGCCAGCGCGCCATCGCCGTTGTCGAGGAACGCGCTGACACGGCGGCGGGGCGGACGCCACAGTGAACCGCATCACCATCGGCATGGGCTCTTGCGGCATCGCGGCCGGCGCCAGGCGAGTGCAAGCCGCCGTCGAACGGCACTTGCGTCAGGCCGGCAGCGAAACTGAAGTGCGCATCACCGGTTGTCTCGGTCTGTGCTACCGCGAAGTGCTGGTGGAACTGGACGGTGGCGCGCTCGGCCGCTGCCTCTACGGTGACGTCACACCAGAACTCGTGCCGGCATTGCTGGATGGCCACTTCCAACACGGTGTCGCACCTGTCGATCGGCTCATTGCGCGTGGCGCCGACCTGGAGGCCGAGCACGCGTATCTCGCCACCCAGCACCGGCGCGTGCTCGGTCGCTGCGGTCGCATCGACCCGGAATCGCTGGCCGATGCGCGCAGCTACGGCGCGTACCGAGGCCTGGAACGCGCACTGGCAAACGCCAGTCCCGCGGCGGTCCTGGCCGAGGTCGCGGCATCGGGTCTGCGCGGTCGCGGAGGCGCGGGCTTTCCCACAGCGCGCAAGTGGCAACTCGCCCGCGCTGCCGCTGGTGGTGATCGGTACGTCGTGTGCAACGCCGACGAAGGTGATCCAGGCGCGTTCATGGATCGCAACCTGTTGGAAGGCGATCCACACGCGGTCCTGGAGGGCATGATCCTGGCCGCCTGGGCCATCGGCGCCGGGCAAGGAATCGTCTATGTCCGCGACGAATACCCCTTGGCTGTCCAGCGCTTGCACAAGGCGACCCAACAGGCACGCGCGGCCGGCTTGCTGGGTCGCGCCATCCTCGGCAGTCCATTGGACTTCGATGTGAGCGTGCGCCGTGGCGCTGGCGCTTTCGTCTGTGGCGAAGAAACGGCGCTCATCGCCGCGTTGGAAGGCGAGCGCGGCATTCCGCGGCGGCGACCGCCCTTTCCCGTCGAGCGCGGTCTGTGGGGCAAGCCCACGAGCATCAACAACGTCGAAACCTACGCCAATGTCGCATGGATCCTGGATCATGGCGCCGAGGCCTTCGCGCAATGCGGCTCCGACGGCAACCGCGGCACCAAGATCTTCTCGCTGGCTGGCGATGTGCGGCGCGGCGGCATGGTCGAAGTCGAACTCGGCACGACGATTCGCCATATCGTCCAGACCATTGGCGGCGGCAGCCGCAGCGGGCGCCCCATCAAGGCCGTGCAAATCGGCGGACCCTCGGGCGGCTGCCTGCCCGCCAGCCTGTTCGATACCTCCATCGATTACGAGGCATTGCGCGGTACCGGCGCCATCATGGGCTCCGGCGGTCTGGTCGTGCTCGATGACAGCGCCTGCATGGTCGACGTCGCCCGCTATTTTGTCGGCTTCTCGCAAGACGAATCGTGCGGCCGCTGCTCGGCCTGCCGCGTCGGCACGCGCCGGATGCAGGAAATCCTCGATCGCATCTGCAGCGGCCACGGCAAGCAAGGTGACCTTGAACAACTCGAATCTCTAGCGGATCTCGTTGCCGCCAGCTCGACTTGCGGCCTAGGCCGTTCCGCGCCGGCGCCCGTCCTGACCACCTTGCGTTGGTTTCGCGCCGAATACGAAGCGCACATCGCGGAGCACCGCTGCCCGGCCGGCCGCTGCCGCGATCTGGTGCGCTACGAAATCGAGGCGCATGTCTGCGACGGCTGCACGCGCTGCGCAGAACAGTGCTCGTCATCAGCGATTTCTCTGCTAGGTGCCGGCATTCCCATGGCCATCGACAGCGGTCGCTGCAGTCGCTGTGGCGGTTGCAGAGAGGTCTGCGCGTTCGGCGCCGTCCTGGTACGATGAGCGATCGGCCGCCGCGCGGTGGCCCGAGGCAAGTGCGTGTCCTTCTCCATCGGCCAGACCTGCGACGGTTGCAGCGCGTGCGCGCGGCAGTGCCCCGTCGCCGCGATCAGCGGACGTTTCAAGGAGATGTATGCCATCGACGCGACGCTTTGCATCGACTGCGGCGTCTGTGGCGAGATCTGCCCGCGACAGGCAGTGTTCGACGCCAAGGGCCAGCTTGCGCAGCGCGTGCCCCGCGACCAGCGCCTGCGCCCCGTCATCGACCACGACAGCTGCAACGGCTGCCATTTGTGCGCGGATTTCTGTCCTTTTGCTTGCCTCTCCATCGTCGGCGCGCGCTACCAGGGCATCGTGTACCTGTCGGCGCCCCTGGCTTGCGTGTCGTGCGGCGACTGCGAGGCGGCGTGCATCAAAGGAGCGATCTCGATGCAACGCCTGGACTTGCAGGCGTATCGACCCGACATGGAGATCCAGCGCATCGGCGCGGAGCTGGCTTGACACCCTCAGTCGCGCGACCATAAGTTCGCGCACCTGGCCACGGAGGTAGGTCCGATGAATGCAAAGACCCTTCTGGTCGCCATGCAGAGGTTGCACCCGCCATGGATGAAACACCACCTGCGTTGTTTCTATCTGGTTGCGCTGGCGCTGGCTGGCCTGGCGCGGCCGGTCCTGGCCTACACACCGGGACCGGTTCAAGCGGGCGGCACACTGGCGGGTGCCGTGCGCTTTCTCGGGCCGGTGCCTGCGCCGTCGCGCCTGGCCGTGACCAAGGACCCTCAAGTGTGCGGCAGCGACAAACCCGACGAGGCCTTGCTGGTGTCGGCCGCCAAAGGCGTGGCCAATGCCATCGTGTTCATCGACAAGATCGGCGCCGGCAAACCTCTGGTCGTCGGCCGGGCCGAGTTGGACAACACGACGTGCCGTTTCGAGCCGCACGTGCAAGCGTTCGTCGTCGGCACCGAACTGCATGTCAAGAATGATGACGCGGTGTTGCACAACACGCACATTCGCCTGCCGTCCTCTGACGTGTTCAACTACGCGCTGCCCGAGAAAGGCCAGGTCATCAAGAAAAAGGTCACGCGTCCCGGGCTGATGAAGGTCGGTTGCGATGCCGGGCACACCTGGATGAGCGCTTGGATCGCCGTGTTCGACCACCCCTACTTTGCCGTGACCGACAAGGAAGGGCGCTTTTCTCTTGGTAATGTGCCGCCTGGCGACTACACGCTGATGTATTGGCATGAAAAGCTTGGAAAAGCGTCGCACAAGTTTACAGTGACGGCGGGCGGCGCCATCGACGCATCGCACGCGTTCAAGTAGCGCAAGGTTGACAAGGCGGCGCGTGGCACCTTTCCAGCGCGACGAGAACCGCAGTTTTCGCGCGGCCTTCGTGCTGCTCAGCTTGGCATTCGCAGCGGTCACGGCGTGGGCGATCGCCGACGAGACGTGGGTGCGCCGGCCGTGGAAGACCTGGCAAGAGGCCTACGCGCACTTGCGGCCCGGCCACGCGACGCCGGTCCAGGTTGCGCAGTTGGTCGTGCCGGAACTCGGCGTGGTCGACCGCTGCACGACGTGCCACGCTGCCGTCGATGAGCCGAAGATGCTTGCCAAAGATCTGCCACGCGTGCTCAGGACCCACCCGCAGCGCGACACGCTGCTGCGCCAGCACCCACCCTTGCACTTTGGCTGCACGCCCTGCCATGGTGGGCAAGGTCTGGCTTTGACAGAAGGAACGGCCCACGGCGCAGCGGATCCCCACTGGCTCGAACCGTTGCTGCGCGGACGCTATGTCGAGGCGCGTTGTCTCGGTTGCCATCCCCACGAGGAGACGCTGGCCGGTGCGCCGACCTTGAGTCGCGGCCGCCGGCTGTTCCGCGAACTGGGCTGCGACGGCTGCCATGCCACGGGCGCGCCGGTGCCAGAACCCAAGCGCGGTCCTTCGCTGCGCCATGTTGCCGCCAAGCTGCGGCCGGGCTATCTGCTCTCGTGGATTCGTGATCCTCAAGTGCGCCGCGCTGCGCACACCATGCCGCAGTTCTGGCCTGATGCGGCGCGCAATCCGAACATTGCGGCGCAGCGCGATCGCGAAAGTCTTGCTATTGCTGGGTATCTTCTTGCCAGTTCCGAGCCATTTGCCGCCGCGGCGTCGGCACCGCCCGCCGATCCCGCGCGCGGCGAACAGGGGCACAAGCTCTTCGACCACCTCGGCTGCCGCGGTTGCCATGCGCTGGGCGGTCAGGGCCGTGACGACCTGCAGATTCGTGAGGAAAAGCAAGGCGCTGCCGACGCCGACGCGGCCTGGGATTCGTTCGGCGCGACACAGGAGGAGTCGCAAGCCCCGACGGCGACTGCCGCGCTTGCTGCGATCGATTTCGCACCGCCTCTGGGCGAACTGGGCGCTCGTGTGAGACCGGGCTTTGTGTTCGCGTGGTTGCAGGACCCGACCCGGTACTGGTCGGCGGCGACGATGCCCTCGCTCCGCGTGACGCCAGATGAGGCGCATGACATCGAGTCCTGGCTGTTGACCGCCGCGACTACCGCGCCGTTGCCTGATCCATCGCAGCTGCTGGGAGCGATTGATGCCGAACGCGTTCGGTCAGGCAAGAGGCTGGTCGGCCAGTACGGCTGCTCAGGTTGCCACGACATTCCAGGCTTTGAGCAGGAGGGCCGTCCCGGTCCCGATCTGACGGACTACGGCACCAAGGACCCGCGCGACATGTTGTTCGGTGCCACGCCGCCGCCGCGCGAACAGCGGACCTGGGCGCGCTTTACCGAGCAGAAACTGCGCGCGCCGCGCTCGCAGGCAGCGGCGAACGTCCACCTGATGATGCCGCAATGGCCCCTGAACGACGAGGATGTGCTCAGTCTTGCCGTTTACCTGCGCGGACTTCGCGCAAGCCAGCCTCCGACCGCCTACATCGTCCAGCCACCGCGCGCCGTGCCACGGCGACTGGCCGAGCGCACCATCGCCGATCGCGGCTGCCGGCAGTGCCACAAGCTCGACGAGAAACCCGGCGCCATTGCGCGCTATTACGTCGATGCCCACCTGGCGCCGCCGCAGCTGGACGGTGCGGGCGCCCGCCTGCAACCGCAGTGGCTTTATGGCTATTTGCTGGATCCGGGACCGGTGCGCCCGTGGCTGGAGGCGCGGATGCCACGTTTTGGCCTGTCTGAGGCACAGGCGGAAGCGGTGGGCGGCTGGCTGGCCGAGCGTTCCGAGAAACCAACGTCGCTGCGGCCACTTGCGCTGCATCCGATCACGCCGGAGCGGGACAAGCTGGGCGCCGGGCTGTTCGAACGCTTGAAGTGCGTGACCTGTCACCGTTTGCAGCGCGGTGAAGGCGTCGAGACCGCGCAACTGGCGCCCGATCTCGGTCTGGCGCGCCAACGCCTGGATCCGGCCTGGATCCGTAAGTTCCTGGAAGATCCGGGAAGTATGCTGCCGCGCACGCGAATGCCCCAGTTCTTTCCCGAGGGCCAGACCCCGGCCCCAGATGTGCTCGGCGGCGACGTGGCGGCGCAGATGGACCTGCTGGTAGACTACCTGATGAACCTTGGGTTGTTGCCCGTGGGTTCGGCAGACGGAAAGGCGCCATGACCGACAGCCAGAACAGACACCATCTGTGGGGAAGGCGTGATGTTCTCACGGCAATCGGTTGGACCGCCGTCGTCGGCTCGTTGCTCGCCGGGACCAGCGCCTTTGGCCGCCTGTTGTTCCGTCGCGCGCCCGTCGAGCCGCCCACCTTGTTTCGCGCCGGCCGTCTTGCCGACTACGCGCCCGGCACCGTCAGCGACCGCTTCCTCAAGACCTGGCGCGTGTTCATCGTCCACGAAAAGGACAGCTTGTACGCGATATTCGGCAAGTGCACCCACCTCGGCTGCACACCGCGCTGGTACAGCCGCGAGTCGAAATTCAAATGCCCCTGCCACGGCAGCGGTTTTGACACGGCCGGCGTCAACTTCGAGGGACCTGCACCCAAACCCCTTGAACGGGCGCGCATCTGGCTCGACGACACAGGCGAGCTTTGGGTCGATGTCGGTCAGCGCTACGAACGCGACCGCTGGAGCCAACCCGGCGCCGCGCTGCGCCTGCCCAAGGAGCGCGCATGACGCAGCGCCCCAGTCTCTGGTCGCAGATCTACAAGTCCGTGTTTCGGCATCGTTTTGACGACACGCCGCGCAACCGGCTGCTGCAGATCACCAGCAATGTCTTCCTGCATCTGCACCCGGCGACGATCCGCAGGCACGGGTTGCGCTTGCGCTACACGTGGGGCATGGGCGGCCTGTCTTTCCTCATGTTTCTCGTGACCGTCGTGACCGGCGTGATTCTGATGTTCTATTACAGACCTACGGCCGCGCACGCCTACATCGACATGAAGAACCTGCAACACGAAATCCCGTTCGGCATGATCCAGCGCAACATGCACCGCTGGGGCGCGCATGCGATGGTGATTCTTGTGTGGTTTCACATGCTTCGCGTGTTCTTGTCCGGCTCCTACAAACCGCCGCGCGAGTTCAACTGGGGCGTGGGCGTGGTCTTGCTCACCCTGACGATGCTTCTGTCCTTCACGGGTTATCTGCTGCCGTGGGATCAGTTGGCGCGCTGGGCCATCACGGTCGGCACCAACATGGCCGCGGCCACGCCGTTCGTCGGCCATCAGGGCCCCGGTGCCGGTTTGACCGGTGTCACGGAGCGAAATGATCTCCGCGCCTTGCTGTTGGGCGGCCCTCAAGTCGGCGATCCGGCGATCCTGCGCTTCTACGTGCTGCACTGCATCTTTCTGCCAATCATTGCTGCGGTTCTGATGATCGTCCACTTCTGGCGCGTCCGCAAGGATGGCGGCATCTCCGGCCCGGCGCACGCCGAGGCAGCATCACGACCTGGACGCGCCCCGCCGCGCTCGCACGGCTTTGCGCCCAAAGGCGGCGGTTGATGCAGCACTTCCTGTGGATCCTGACCCAGCCCGACAACCTGCCGATTGCCGGCATGGTGCTGGCGCTCGGCGTTCTGTTGTGCGTCTGGCTGCGCCAGGCGCTGCGCAACGACCACCTCATCCACACTGGAAACAAAGAGGAAATTGAACGGGAGATGCGCCGATGACCGAGCGCCAACCGGACGAGACCTTGCCCGATGCGGTGACGACCTGGCCCTATCTGGTGCGCATCGAATTGTTGGCGACGCTGGCGGCGATGGTGCTGCTGACGGCGTGGTCGATCCTCATCGATGCACCGCTGGAGGAAGCGGCTGATCCCAACCGCACGCCGGATCCATCGAAAGCGCCATGGTATTTTCTTGGTCTTCAAGAGCTGCTGGTGTACTTTGATCCGTGGATCGCCGGTGTCATGGTGCCCTTGCTCATCATCTTCGGGCTGCTGGCGATCCCCTACCTGGACCGCAATCCGCACGGCGCCGGCTACTACACACTGCGCGAACGGCCGTTCGCGATCTCCGTGTTTCTAAGTGGATTCATCGGTTTGTGGATCGTGCCCATCGTCATCGGCGTGTTTTGCCGCGGGCCCGGCTGGAACTGGTACTGGCCGTGGGAGCCGTGGGATATCGCCAAGACGCCGCATCTCACCAACATCAACCTTACGGATCTGCTAGGAATTTCCGATGGCATGGGCGGCGTGCTGGTCCTGGCCTGGTACGCGCTCGGGCCGCTGTTCTGGTTGTGGCAGCGGCGTTCGCCGGCAATTCAACGGCTTGGCGGGGCGCGCTACGCGATCACAGCGTTCCTGCTGCTGACGATGGCGGCGATTCCGGTAAAGATGGCGCTGCGCTTGCTGCTCAACGTGAAATACGTTTGGGTCACGCCCTGGTTCAACGTGTAGTGCCGCGCGCGGCATACAGGACCGCGATGATGGTCATGCTGTCCGTGATCTCGCCGTTCAAGACCATGTCGAGCACCACATGGAGCGGCATCGCCGTCACGTCGATTTCTTCGTCTTCATCTGCGGTTGCGCTTGCCGGTTCCAAGTCGCGGCCGATGTAGAGGTGCGCCGTTTCGTCAATCGAACTCTTGCTCGTGTGGTAGGTGCACACAGGTTCGAGCGTCCGCGCGCGATGCCCAGCTTCTTCGGCCAGTTCACGCTGCGCGGCGTCTTCGAAGCGCTCGCCGTGGCGCACGCCGCCGGTCGGCATTTCCCACGTATAGCGCCCGGCGATGTAGCGGTACTGGCGCACCATCAAGACGTTGCCGTCCTGGGTGAGTGGCAGCACGCCAACGCAGTGCCCGCATTCGATGACCGTGTAGGCGGTTTCGCGACCGTCGGCCATGCGCACCCGGTCCTCGCGCACGCCCAGCCACGGCGTTCTGTGAATCTGCCGGCTCGACAAGCGCTGCATCGGATGGAGAAGTTCGTCAGACACGTCGTCCTCGTGCGGCTATCGTTTGGGCCGCATCGCGCGGGTCGGACAGGCCGCGGCAATCCGGCGCGCTGCATCGGCATCCAGCGCCTCTGACAGGGGTTGGTCGTGCGGTGCGGTGATGCGCGAATCGAATCCGCGGCCGGCCACGGTCAGGCCAGGGTGCCCGGGCGTCGGCTCGCACAACCGCACGCATGCCTGGCACAAAATGCACTTGTGTGATTCGTAGACGAGATCGGGGTGCGAGGCGTCCTGGTGCAGCGGACGGTGCGCGCCAGAAAAGCGCCGCTGCGTCGCCCCGAGTTCGCCGGCCACGGTGCGCAGTGCGCAGGCCTCGTGGCCCTCACATCCGCAGGCAAGACAGCGCATTGCTTCGGCTATTGCTGCCGATGGCGCCGTCTCCAGGTGCTCTGGCCGCGCGCCCGCGGGCTGACCACGCCGCACGAATGCGCGCCCGGCGTCGTCCAGCTCGCCGTAGCGGACGCGAATCCGGCTTGGCGGCGGGGCCTTGCCGAGCAACAGGCGATCAACCTGATCGGCCACGGCCATGCCATGGGCGATGACGCGCACGGCGAGACCGCCGTGACCGGCAACGCTACCAGCTTGAAACACCTTCGGATTCTGTGACGCGACTGCCGCCGTCGCCGAACCTGTCGCCACGACCACAGCGTCGAAGCGCGCAAGCAGGGCATCCAGGTCCAGGTCCGCGCCGACGCGCACGCCGAGTCGGACGTGGGTGCCAAGTTCCCGCAGCACTGCGAGATCTGCGTCGATGGCGGCCGGCGGCAGCACCGCTGCTTGCAGGTCACGCAGCGAGCCGCCCAACTGCTCCCTTTGTTCGAACAGCGTGCAACCATGGCCTTGCAGTCGTAGCCGCAGCGCCGCTGCCAGCCCCGCCGGGCCGCTGCCCACCACCGCGACGTGCTTGCCCGTCGGCGGCGCGCCCGGCGGCGTCCGCGTGCCGTTCGCGGCCACTGCGGCGGGCGAGCCATCCGCCTTGACGAAGCGATGCAACGTACGAATCGCAATCGGTTGATCAACCTCGTCGCGGCGACAAGCTCGTTCGCAGGGCGCGTTGCAGATCCAGCCCAGCGTCGCCGGCAGCGCCAGGCCGCGCACCGCCAGCACCACCGCAGCCGCTGGATCGTTGGCAAGCGTTTGAAGAAACACGGGAATTTCCAAGCCCGCCGGGCACGCCGTCTCGCACGGCGCCAGGCACTCGCCGGCGTGCTCGCTCAGCAGCAACTCGATGGCACCGCGCTGCGCCGCCCGCACGCGTGGCGTGTTCGTGGCGATGGCCATGCCGGGTGCCGCAAGCGTGGCACAGGAGGGCACCAGATCCGGCTGGCCCTCGATCTGCACGACGCAAACCAGGCACGTGTCCAAAGGTGACAGGCCGGCCACGTGGCAGAGGGTCGGAATGCGGATGCCAGCGCGGAGGGCAACTTCCAGCAGCGTTTCACTGGCTTGTGCCAGGACCGGTCGCCCGTCGATCGACACTTCGAATCGCGCCACTTGGTGTTCCCGGGTCTACGGCGGCCCCAGCGCAGTCTCGATTGCAGATCGATGGTGCGCAGCGCTTGGAGCGTACCACCGCCAGCGACCGCTACCACCCTGCCCTCAGCCATGCAGCCGCCGGACTTCGCGATTCGGAGCAGATGGCCATCAATAGAAGAGCTGAATGTAGTGCAGGGACGGCACGGGCACTGCCCCGGTCAGGTGCAGCGAACCGCCGGTCACGTCGACAAGACCTTGATCAGAGAAGGTGAATCCCCCCTGCATCCAATCCATCCAGGTCTTCTGCACCCCGTCCATGCGCGCCCACTGGTAGCCTGCGACCTTGACATCCTTGGGCAGGTTGTCGACTTGCATGCGCAGGGTGTGCTCCAAGATCTCCTTGCCGGATGCTCCGACTTCTACTGCAAGATCGGCAACATACAGGTGCACTGTGCGCCGCTTGCCAGCCGTCACGGCGTCGTAGCTGGTCGTGTTGGCATCCTTGGCCGGCGACACGCAATCTGCCGCTGCACCCAGCGCGTCGACACAAGCTTCACGCGTCGCCATCAGGATGAGGCCGTAGTCAGGAAGCGAGCTATGTTTTCCAGTCAGATCCAACGGATCGAGACCCGGTTCCACTTTCAGCATCTGACGGGCGCCGAGAAAGCCGTCATTGAGCCAGAACGAATGCCAGGCAGCTTGTTTCGGAGAACCGTTGGGCAGCGTGGCCTGATCGGCCTGGCCAAACCACATCAAGTCGCTCTCGCGCGCCGACTTGCCGACATCAAATGCGGAATTCTTGGCCTTGTCCACTGTCGGCGTGCGCATCGCAAAGCCGGTCATGGCCTCGCTGACGAGCCCCTGCCAGAGAATCTTGGTGGCAGCAAAGAAGGCGCCCTTGTAGGCCGACAGCCGCGCAGCGTCCGTGGCCACCGACGCAATGGGCAGCTTGGCGAGGCGCAGATCGGTTATCCAGATTGGGATCGGGGCCTTGCCGTCAGAACTGTGCAAACCCTTTTCGTACGTCAGGCCCTTGGCCGCTGCGTATTGACTGACTTCGAAGACGATCTTGCGCGCCTCGACCGGCGTCGATGCCTCGACCTCGAACGACAGGTAACTGAGCGCCAGCTTGTTCGCGACGACGTAGTCGATGAAATCGAACATCGGCGAACGCGTGGCACTCTTGGTGTCGGCGACGGACGCTTCGCCCTTGAGCACGATCGAGGGCGCGATCAGGTTGACGTCATTGCCGGGCACGGGGAACTCGCCGCGCAGTTCGGTCGCGAACTGTTTGTACGCAACGAGCCAGGCCTGGCGGCCGGCAGGCGTGTCCGGGAAACCGCCGGCACCAAACGGATCGCGGCCGAATTCGATGTTGAACAGACTCGGCGTGCAATCCCAAGGTGCCGCAGGAGCGGTCGGAGGTGGCTTGCAGGCCGGCGATGCCGCGTTCTTGTTGGGCAGATCACGATCGTAGTATTTTGCAATGTAGCGCACGACTTTGGCCCATTTGGTCGGGTTCGCGATGGCGGTGCCTTGCTGTTCGTTGTTGGCAAACGCACATGTCGCTTTGCCGTCCCCGAGGTTGTACGCCGCGGTCCACACCGGTACGGTGCCCGCCGTGCGCACGGCCCCGATCAACGCGGTGAGGCAATCCAGCTTGTAACTTGCAGCATCGGTTTCTGACTTTGCGCTGTCCGGAAACAGGCCTTGCAAGGTGCAGTCGCAGCCATAGCCGACCGGGATTCTGGCCCAATACCCGTGCAGATTTGCATAGTTGGCCGGGTAGAGATCCGTTTGGTCGACGGCCACGGCAGCGATGGGCGCGCCGTTGATGCCGCGCATTCCGGCGGCCTTGAGACCGTTGGCAACCGGCTTGGCCGCGTCGGGGCAATCGGCCAGCTTGCCGTCCTGCAGCAAGCACTGGGAGGCGTCGACGCGCACCGAGCGCAGTCGCACGGCATTGGCGTCCGCGGGCAGTGGACTGGACGCTTCGTCGATGCAGCCTGCAAGTGCGCACAACGCCGCCACAAGCAACAAGGACCTCGAAGGGGCAATCGCGACGTTCAGCGTGGTCATAGGTTTCCTTGACGGCGGGGCGAAAGCCAACTCGCCAAACGCCCAATCGCCGGCAGTATCGGCCAAGGCACTTGTGCCGGTCAACTTGACCGGACAGACACAAGGTGCGCAGGAAACTCAGCCAGCGCGAGCGCTCCGCGCGGCGGATTGTGGGCGATGGACAGCGAACCGCCAGCCTTTTGCGCGATCGCCGCGGCCACCGCGAGCCCGAGGCCCAGGTGACCGTTGCCGGATCGGCGCATGCCACCTGTGGCGGCGGCACGCAGATCCGCACAGCCCTCGCCGTTGTCGGCGACCAGCAAGCGCAAGCCGCCGCCCGGCAATGCGGTCAGATCAACGCGCACGTAGGGCAATTTGCCGTCCAGAGGCGGCTCGGACTGGATGGCGGCCGCGGCGTGGGCTTCCAGCGCGTTCTGCAACAACACGTGCAGGATATGAACCCAATGCGCCTCTTCCAGCTGCTTGGGGCGTTCCGTCGGCCATGGAGTGGCGGCGATGGCGCCCAGCAACTGTACGCCGCCAGCCTCCGCCATTGCGCCGATCGCCTCGGCCAAAGTGTCGATCGTCACGGGGCGATCGGCGGCAGTCATCAGCAGCGACGCTGTGGCGCGTGCCAGCGTTGCGCGCGGCCGGAGCAACTGGGAGCGCAGGCGGTTCAGGCTATCAGCCACGGCCGGCTCGCTGCACTTGAGCAGCGTCAGATCGACCATCGACACGCCCGCCACCATCGAATTGGTCAGGTCGTGGGCGAGCTTGCGCAGTGTGCCAACCAGCAGTTCAACGACCGGCCAAGGCAAGGGGCGTACCGGAACCGGCTGGGCGGCCGAAGCGAGGGGAAGCATCGTGGTCCTCATTCGCAGCTCTGGTCGAGACGCCATCCGCTTGCCGACGGCGTGTAGTCCTGGTCGAGGCCGCCCCATAGCAGGCTGCGCCGGTTTGCCTCGATGTAGGCGCCAACTGCAAGCAACATCGCGCCTGGTGTGTTCTGCAGCGCCGTTGTCTTGACGGCCGCGGCGATGGGCTGGGAGGCGCCGCAACCACCCACGTCGAGCGTCAATTGGATCTCAGCATTGGAATAGGACACTTCGTCGGGGATCAACGTGCACGTGTTCGGCGCGTAGAGCGATCCCTTCACGTTGGATTGCGGAACGGCGAGCCAGCCGTGGCCGCCCAGCGCGTCGTAGAGCACGGGCAGGAAGGCGGGGCCGCCAAAGAAGGATCGCAGCAATGGCTGGCCGATGGGATTCTGCTCGCCGAAGTTGGGCAGGGGGAAAGACTGGAAGGTCGGCTTGATCGGCGCCACGCCGGTATTGGCCGCCCACAAGGCGCCCAAGAGCGGGCCGTAGCACGGATCGCTGCCACCCGGAAATGTGTCGAGGCCGGCGCCGCCGGGGATGCCGTTGCCGTCGATGAAGCGAATGAACCCTGCTGTCAATGCGAAGAGATCGCGGTAGGGGTCGTAGAGCGCCAGGGCGCCGTAGCGCGGTTGTGGCAAGTTGTCGATCTTGGTGATGGGTTCCGGGTGCAGATCGACAAACGTCAGTGTGGTCAGCTCGAGAGTGAAGAAGATCTGCGTCTCGATCGTGGCGTCGAAACCGCCGAACCAGATGACGCGGTTGCGCACGGCGTCGAGGGCTTGGGCAGGCGCGACCGTCGCTGCCTTGGCCGGCATGGGCGGCTGCGCCTCGGCCGCACCGGTCGCGAGCGCGATGGTCTGTACGGCGGTCGTCGGGTGCCAGACCGGATCCAGGCTTCCCGAAGCCATGAGTTCGCCGCGCCAGAGGCGAGCCACGTCGGCCACGGTCTGTCCGTCGGTCAGATCGAGGCCGCCCGCCAGGACGAGGCGGTCGCCCTTGGCGTCGATTGCCGCGATACCAAAGGCAAAAGGCTTGATCGTCCCCGGCAGCTTCTGCCAGACTCCGGCCGCGTCCATGCACCAGGCGTCCGTCGCCGGCGTACTGTAGACAGGCTGGCCGGAACTTTGGGGCAAACGGAATGTCAGACCGCCCGCGATGCAAAAGGCCTGGTGGGTGTGGGACCAGCCGCTGGCCTGGCCGATGCGGCCCTCGGGCGCGGGCGCATCGAGGCGCTGCGGCGGCAAAGTCCCGACCAGTGCCCAGACATCGGCGCGTGGCGCGGCGTGCCGTTGCCCTTCAGGGCCTTCGAAGCGCACGCCGCCGCCGAACATCAGGCCACCGGTGGCCGACCACGCGGCAAAGCCGCCCGCGCGTTGCATCGCCGCGTCCGTGCCGGTCGGATCGGCGGCGCTCGTGAATGCGATGGACAAGGGCTCGCCAAGGCCGCCAGAGAACAGTCCCATGCGGTGCTCGCCCATGTTCGCGTTCGCGTCGTAGCCGCCAAACACATGAAAGTTCACACCATCGTGGTAGCACTGCGGCGCGAACAGCGCGGGCGAGGGACCCGTCACGACCACGGGCGTGACCTCGAACTGACTGCCGTCGCTGGCGGCATGAATGGCGTAGACGGCACCACCCTGCGTCACGGCGAGCGCATAGGCGCCGTCCAGTATCGCCGTGACACACGCCACTTCTCC
>Ga0172370_10004276_pt1 | contig 19214 bp, 12 predicted proteins | sample LakKiv5m_FD_114538 | JGI IMG/M metagenome (GOLD analysis project Ga0172370, IMG submission 114538) | Freshwater microbial communities from Kabuno Bay, South-Kivu, Congo - kab_022012_11.5m | ecosystem: Environmental > Aquatic > Freshwater > Lake | place: Democratic Republic of the Congo...
ATGGAGCTCGCGCCGGCCGGCGATGCAACTGCCGAACAGACGGTCATCCCCATCGACCGTCGCCGGTGGGCCCGTGGATTCTTCGCCGGCCATGTCGGGCTGGTCCAATTCGACAACCTCCCTGGGCTCCAGCCGCTGGCGGGATATCTCGGCGTTGCGCTCGGCAGAGCCGCAGGCTGAGAAATAGAGCCATGGAGCGCCTACCCGGTAGTGTGGGCTGATGGTCCGCGCCAGCTTCACCATGTCGTCATACTGGTGGTAGTTGTCGCGCATCGGAATGAGCTGGACGGTGAAACCGGCACCGGCCTCTTGAAGATAACGAAAGCCCCTCATTACGGCATCAAACGAACCCGGCGTACGAGTGACGTGGTCATGCACTTCGGCGGTAGCGCCGTAGAGGGCGACCATCTTCGACCCCTTGCGCTTCAGCCGCTGGGCGATCGAAGGCGTGATGAGCGTGCCATTGGTATTGATGGTGTAGCTGCGGGCCCTGAGCGTGAGGTAGTCGAGCAGCTCCGGAAAGTCCGGGCGCAGCATCGGCTCGCCGCCGGATATCGCCCATTCTCGGCAACCCATCGACTGCGCCTCGTCGGCGATGCGTCGAATGTCGTCGAAGCTCAGCTCCTGCTCCCGCTCGTTCGCGGTTGCGGGCAAGCGTACCCAGCAGTGCCGGCAATTGTTATTGCATCGGTAGGTAAAATCAATGCTCCCCTGCAGCGGTAGCCGGGGCAGCACGTCCGCTGGGGCCTGCTCGATGAAATTCGCGGTCATCTAACCTCGCGGTCTCCGGCAGCCTCGGCCGTGGTCGCTGAGTCATGGCGACGATTCCACAGGAAACGGAGCAGAGCGCCGACCCGCGCTCGAGCCGGGATGAGCAGACCTACCCGGGAGAGGAGCGCTATGGCGAAGCGCTCCGGGCCGAGTCCAAGCCAGACGCGTTTCCGGCCACGTTCGACCTGGACAATCCGTCCCAGAATGCCGTCTCGTTCAACCGTGGCGACGGCCCGGTTCGGCAGGTTGTCGCCCTGTATGAGGAAACGTGATTCGTGCCGGCCGACAATCCGATGCACGACGAGCCTTCCATTTGACGGGCTGACGAACGCAACTATCTCGCCGAGGTCGTACACTCCCGCGCGTGTGCGGCCCCGCGGGGGGAGCGGCGCGACGGTAATCAGGTCGCCATCCCGGACGAAGGGTGACATGCTCCAGCCCCGTGCGCAGAACCGAAAGGGCCGCCCCTTGCCGAGGATGGCCCGCATCAGCTCAACCAGCGCCGGTCCCGAGAGACGCCGTTCGTTGCCGCTGAGCTGGTTAAGACTGGGGACTACGGGACGCTCAGGCATCCGGCTTGATGAGCCGCAGCATCTTTCTGCGGACGAGCTCGCCGACTAGGCCAACCACGTCGGTCTCGATCTCGCCGGGCGGGGCGTCGTATTCCTCTGTCAGGTTCCTGGCTATATCGGCCAGCGTGGCCTTGCCATCCAGTCTCCGCCAGATGTCTTTGCCGGTGTCGTTGAGCGAGTAGAGCTCGTCTTCCATGTCGCCAATGCCCGCCACCATCGGCACGATGATGAGTTCGCCCTCGATTTCGCGAGCTACGATGTCATCCGAGGGAATGTAGGTCTGGTCGAGCGCAATGCCGGGGTCCGCGCTTCCTTCAGGAGATGTGGTGCTCATCTCGTTGCGTGATTTTCCGCGCGGCGGCGGCGTTGTCAAGGATTCTGTGGCGGGCTGAATCCAGAGTCGAGGCCCGGGAGAACGGAGCGGAGCGGCCGAGGAGGTCCACCGATTACACCGATTGAAGGAAGATCGGCCAGCGCCGGTCCGGAAGGCGAATCGTCTTGAAGCGATGGGTGATATTCCGGTTTCGTTCGCAGGCCGGTGAGGGCGGAGGTGCCGGGGGCCGGAGTCGAACCGGCACGACCCGTTACGGGTCAAGGGATTTTAAGTCCCTGGCGTCTGCCAATTCCGCCACCCCGGCGAGCCACTGGCGATTTGAGATTGTAGATTGAAGATTGTAGAAAACAAGGTTTCGAGGAATCGAGGATTCAAGGGGTAGAGTGGAGGGCAGGCAGGCAGGTCAGAATGCAAACTGCAAAGCGCAAGAGACAAAGTGGCGGAGCGGAGGAACGAGAGGAGGGGAAGGGGCAGTTCAAAATGCAGACTGCAAAAGGCAAATGAACCGAAGAGGGCGAGGGGAACGAAGCTAGAAGCTAGAGGCTAGAAGCTAGAACGCAGATGGACGCCGAGCGGCAAGGACAAGGGGGTTGCAGATTGGAGATTGCAGATTTCAGATTGCAGATCGGGACTGAGGGCGGCGAAGGGAGTGAATGGGCAATGGAAAGAGGCGGCTTCGGGATTCGCACCCGAGTGTAACGGTTTTGCAGACCGTCGCCTTACTGCTTGGCTAAGCCGCCAGAGAAAACGTCGAGGTACGAACGCCGACCGCCGAGGTTGCGGTTCGGAGTTCGGCGCTTGTCGTTCGCCCTTGAGAAGAGCGGGAGACGGGATTTGAACCCGCGACCCCTACCTTGGCAAGGTAGTGCTCTACCAACTGAGCTACTCCCGCATAACGGAAACGCCGACCGCCGATCGTCAATCGTCGAGTCCGGGTCCGAACTTCGGACTTCGGCGTTCGGCACTCGCCGTTTTAATATCCGGCCCCAATGGGAGTCGAACCCATGTCTTCACCTTGAAAGAGTGATGTCCTGAACCGCTAGACGATGGGGCCAGTTGTCCGGCGTGGCAGGAGGCCACACCTAAGTTCGGACACCGCGTCAGGCTTCGACATCGTCCGCCCGACTCCGTTTAAATCTACCCCGCCGCAGCGGGTTGTCAATATGCCAGCGCGTCCCGGTAGTCTTTTACTTCGGGCTGTTTGAGGAGCTCGGTGATGAGTTCCTGCCCGACCTGGGAGCGGCGCTGGTCGACATAGGTGCCGGCTTCAAGCGCCGCACCGGTGGTTTTGGCGTCGCAGCGGATGATGAACGCGCCCCAGTTTGCCGCGACTACGCCGGTCCGGTCGCCGGGTTCAAGCGCCTCGAGTGCCCCGGCAAATTCGGGTCCTTTGCGCCGGCGGCAGTCGGTGAGCCCGGCAAATGAGTCGGCTTGGAGCTCGACGCCCGGGTTCTCCGCGGCGAATTGTTCGAATGTTTTGCCGGCTTTGAGCGTTGCCAGCGCCTTTTGGGCGAGGTCGGTCCAGACCGCCCGGTCTTTTTCCTGGCGCATGCGGAAGAGGACGGCGCGTTTAATCTTTTCGTAGTCGGCGTAGCCGGCCGGTTTGACTTCGCCGAGTTCAAATACGTAGTAGCCGTTGGGGCCGCGCTGCGGCTGTTCGAAGACCTGGCCCGGCTTGGCTTTTTTCGCCCAGTCGATGAGTTGTCCGGGGTTTTCGAGTTCGAGGCCGGGGAGGTCTTTCGCATCGGCGGAGATGGGCCGCGCCGGCTGTACCTGGAGGCCGAAGCGGGCGGCAAGGGTGTCGAATCTTTCGGTTGTGGACTTTTCGATGAGGGAGCGGACCGAATCCCGCACCGTGGCCACCGCCTCGGTGCCGAGCTTGATGCGCACGAGGATGCGGCCGTAGGCGAGCGAGTCTTTTTTCGCGCTGTCGAGCTGGACAATCTGCCAGCCGTAGCCGGCAAGGTAGGGGGCGCTGTACTGGCCGGGTTTGAGCCGGGCGAGGGCGCTGTCGGTGATTTTGTCGAGCTCGGCGCGCGGGGTCATGGCCGGCATGGTTTCGCCTTCGAGGTCGCTGTAGTCGAGGGTGGTGAGGTTGAAGGTTTCACCTTTGACCAGTTGGTCGTAGGCCCGGTCGATAGTTTCTTTGGCTTCGGCCGAGTCCTGGGCCGTGACGGCAAGCGGGAGGAAGACGTAGTTGAGCTGCCAGGCTTCTTTGGTGCGGAAGGTGTCTTTGTGGGCTTCGAACCAGGCTTTGGTTTCGGCCTCGGAGGGTTCGGGCCGCTGGCCGGCGGCCTGGGGGCCGAAGTAGAGCGAGGTGGTTTTCCAGACCGTGTTGGCCGCTGCCAGCGCGTCTTCGATTTCGGGGTTTGTGACCCGGTAGGCGTTGATGACGTCGATGCGGAACTTTTCCCGGGGCAGCATTTCGGCAATCTGCTGAGCGTATTTGGCGAAGTACCCGCGGTTTTCGGGCGCGTTCATGAGCTGGAGGTACTTTTGCGGGTCGAACTTGCCGTCGGTGAGCAGTTCGGGCCGGTTGCGCAGTTCCTCGGGCGGGTTGGATTTGATGATTTCGAGGACTTCTTCCTGGGTGATGCCGACGTGCGAGGCCTTTTGCACTTTGGCCCAGGTGAGTTCGGTGACGAGGTATTTCCACGCCTGTTGTTCGACCGATTGGTAGTCTTCGGTGGACAGGTCGCGTAAACGGTTCTCGGTCTTGTACTTATCGGTGATGTAGCTGACCGCGGCCCGGTATTCGTCTTCGGTGACGTTGTGGTTGCCAATCTGGCCGACGTACCCGTGGGTATCGCGGCCCCGCCGGCTGCCGCGGGTTCCGATCATGCGCCAAAGCTCGCTCATGAGGAAGCCCGCGAGGAACGCCACGGCCACGATAATCATCACGATGCGGACGCGTTTGCGCATATCGCTGAGCATTGCCATAGTGGTGTATTGTATTGACATCCTTGCCGAAGTCAACGGCTGACGGGAGGAGGTTGGGGGGAGTTCGGATAGTTCAGAGTTCAGAGACCAGAATTCAGAATGCAGAGGTGAGGATTCGGATTGGAGAACCACGGATGGACGCGGATAAGGGGAGTTCGGATAGTTCAGAGTTCAGAGACCAGAGTCCAGAAGGCAGAGTTGCAGATTCGGAGAGGACCCGTCCCTCGTCCCTGGTCCTTGGTCCCTCGTCCCTAGTCCCTAGCCCCTAGCCCCTCGTCTTGACTTGGCTTGCCGCGGTCTTATCATCCTGCCCGAGTGAAATCCCGGTCTGGCCGGACAGCGTGGCTCGTTGTTGCCGGCGCAGTGGTCTATGTGGTTACGTTTCTTGCGCTTTACCCGCGCACGACCGCCGTCGTGGATGAGAACGCGTACCTGACCGAGGCGTTTTTGTTGCGGGCAGGGCATTTGTCGTACGAGGGCTCCGGCATCCCGGCGCCGCAGATGACCGTGGAGTGGAACGGCCGACAGGTGAGTAAGTACCCGCCGGGGACCGCGCTGTTCCTCGCGCCGTTCACTTTGTTCGGCTGGCGGGCGGTGTTTGTGTCCGGGTTGCTGCTCGCGCTTGCCGGGACCGCCCTTACCGGCCTGATTCTTGCGCGCCTCTCCCCCGACACCGACCGGGTGTGGGCGCTGCTTTACCTGTTCTATCCCGCGGTGGTGCTTTTGTCGCGGACCGTGATGAGCGACCTGCTGGCGGCGACCCTGGTGCTTGCCGCGTTCTATTGTCTGCTGCGCGGCCGGAGGTGGCTCGTGGCCGCCGGGTTCGTCCTTGGCCTTGGCTGTGTGGTGCGGTATTCGAACGGGGTGTTTTTGCCCGTGTTCCTGGTACTGGCGCTGCGGCCGCGCGGGACGCGGCTTGCTTCCGCCCTTTTGTTCATCGCCGGGTTCCTGCCGCCGACGGTGTTTGTGGCCGCCTATAATGCGTATGCCTACGGTTCGCCTTTGTCTTTTCCGATGTATCTGACCGGCGACTTTTCGCCGGCGTACTTTTTCCACAATGCGTGGTACTATGGGTCCGCGCTTCTGCTGGTCTACCCGCTGATGCTCGTCGCGCCGCTCGCTTCCGGCCGGGGAAACCGCCTTTTGCTCGGCCTGCCGGCCTGGTCGCTGTTCGGCCTTTATTGTTTCTTTTCCTACACTTACGGCGCGCCGTACCTGCCGGGCCGGCTAACGCTGGGGCTTCGCTACCTGCTGCCCGGGCTGCCTTTCTTCATCCTGGCTTTTGTCGTCGTGGCCGACCGCCTGCTCGGCCGGCTCCGGCTGGGCCGGCTTAAGTATGCGGCGGTTGCATTCATGGCGCTTTTGAGCGTCGCCATCCAGTTCCGCCACGACCGTTTGCTGGCGGTGCAGGCCGGGTATCAGCGCCTTTTGCTGAAGCATGTGCCGGAGTCGGCCCTGCTTTTGTGCGACGCGGGTACGTCCGAACTGGTGAGCTATGCGTGGGGCTGGCGCGACTATCGGCACCTGGCCGAGTTCAACGTTCCGGTCCCGCTCGATTCGGTGATGGGCGGCAGCCGGCCTTTGTACGCGGGCCTTACCGAGAAGCCCGGGGTGGATAACCCGGTGATGGTGACAATATTCGCGGCGGTGCTGGCGCGGTTCCCGGAGCGGACGCTTGTGGCGGAGACAGCGACGCCGTGGCGGTTCCGGCTTTACCGGCTGCGGTAGCCGGCGGAACAGGCTAAGGGCAAGGCTGAGGGGAGCGGGACGAGCCGTTACGCGAGCCGGCGGAGACGGCGCGCGGAGCCGGACCAGACGAACCCGGTGATGATAAGCGACGCAAAGAGGCCGTAGGAGCCGAGCATGATGCCGGCGACCTGGTAGCCGGCCATGTTCCGCGGCATGGTTTCGGCAAGCACCACAATCCAAAATGAGTAGGCGAGCAGCGCGGCACCAAAGATGACAAGGTCCACGGCGATGTGGCCGGAGAGCAGGAAGGGACTGGGGCTGGGCCGGAGCAGGTGCAGGTAGCGCTCGCGCTCGCCGCCCGGCGGCAGCGGGCCGGCGAGACCCCACTCCGCCTCGAACAGGCTGACCGCGCGGCGGCCGAGAGCGGCAAGCACGGCGACCAGGGCGACAAGCAGCAGCGAGTAGATGACCGGCCGGTAGGCGTAGAAGAGCGCGATGGGTTCGACCGAGCTGCTGCCGGTGAGTGGAAAGCGGAGCAGGAGCCCGGGCCCGAAGCCCGCATGGATGAGCAGCGCGAACGAGAAGAGGATGCGCAGGTAGAAAGTGGCGCGGGCGGCGCGGCCAAGCTGCTCGCGGAATCCGCCGCCGGGGGGCTCGGGGAGAACGGACATGGTGTTCAGCATAGGGCAGGAGGGACGGAAGTCAAACGCGGACCGAAACGAGTAGAAGATGCAACTCAAAGTGCAGAATGCAAATAGCAGAAGGCAAAGTGACCCGGATGGCAACCGCCGATGGACGCAGATGAACGCCGATTGGGGCCGAACCGGGTGACGGGCGCAAGGCAGAGGACGAAAAAGGGCAAAGTGACACGAAGAGGACGGGCGGAGGCGAGGGGAACGAGGCTAGAGGCTAGAAGCTAGAACACAGATAGACACTGAGCGGGGCAAAATGGTCCGGGTGCGGGGCTAGCGGTCGGGCGGGGCCTCGCGGATGAAGGCGAGGACGTGGAGCCGGCCGAGGGAACGGTAGGTGCTGATTGCCGCCTGGAGCGGAACTGCGGTCCCGTCGCGCCGGAGGCCGTGGTATGTGTAACTGGCCGGGGCATCCCTGCCCTGTTCGCGCAGCCGGGTGTAGCCGGCCAAAAGTTCCCGATCTTCGGGCGCGTCGAAGTCGGCCGCGGGACGGCCGATGACTTCGGCCGGTGAGTCGTATCCGAGCAGCCGCGCGTACTTCTGGTTGGCGTAGACCAGCACGCCATCACACTCGCCCACGATAGCGCCCGGCGAGTTATCGAGAACCGCCCGTAGTTCGTCCGCGGTCTCCTCGGCGGCCCGGGCCAGCCGCGCCCGCTCGGATGTGTCGTGGAGCATCACCATCGCCGCCGGGCGTCCCTGCCACCTGGTCAGCGACACGCCAATATCTGCCGGCACGGTGCGGCCGTCGCGACGCAGCAGGGTTATCGCGTAGTGCGACGGGACGTCTTCACCACGCGACCGCCGGGCATACCTGTCTTCAAGCAAGTCGCGGTCACCAGGCGGCGAGACGTCGCGGAACGTCATCTTGAGCAATTCCTCGGCCGGGTAGCCGAGTATCTCCGCGGCGCGGCGGTTGGCAAAAAGGTGTCGCCCGTTTTCGTCGCCGATAATAACACCCTCGGTGGCGTTCTCCGCCAGCGCCCGGAAGTTCTCTTCGCTCTCGCGCAGCGCCTGCTCGGCCAGTTTGCGCTTGGTGATGTCGCGCACGATCGCCAGCACGACCGTCTTGCCGTCCAGTTCCATCGTCGAGGCGCTCATCTCTACCGGTATCTGGCGTCCGCTCTTGTGCACGTTCACCGCCTCGGTTCGGAATGTCCGCTCGCGGAGAATCGCGTCGGTCACGTGCGGCAGCCAGGCCCGGGCATCGGCCGGCACCAAGTCCGAGACGCTCATCTTCAGCAGTTCGCCCCGTCGGTACCCGAGCAACTCGCAGCCATGCCGGTTGACGTCGAGAATGCGCCCGTCGACCGACTCGATGAACACGGCGTCATTGGCCGACTCAAACACTGCGCGGTACATCCGCTCCGACTGGCTGGTCGCCTGTTCGGCGCGGACCCGCTCGGTAACGTCGCGCGTCACGAGCAGCATCCGGCGCTCGCCGCCGACCTGCATCGTCGAAGCCAAGAGGTCCACTACGAAGCCGGCGCCGTCCTTCCGGCGCATGCGCAGGGTTTTGGCTACCTGCTGGCCGGAGGCAAGGCTTTTCATCAGTCTGGCCGCGGCGGGGCGGTCTTCGGGCGCCACCAGCCCCAGGAGGTTTATCTTCCGTGCCTCCTGGATTGTGTAGCCGTAGGACCGGAGGCAGGCCGGGTTCGCTTCGAGCACCTGGCCCGCCATGTCGGCGACCGCTACCGCGTCAAGCGTGTTCTCGAAAAGTACCCGATACTTGTCGGCGGATGCCTGAACCGCCTCCTCCGCGTTCCATAGGCCGGTCACGTCGCGGCCGACGAAAACCACCCCGGCGACTTCTCCGGCCTGGTTGCGCCCCGCCGTGGCGAACAGGTAGAGGGCCACTTCGTTGCCGGAGCGCGTGTGGCAGCGACGCGCGCCCGCAAAGTCGCGCCCGCCGAGAATTGAAGAAAGGTCGATAGCGGCCGGTCCGGTTGCTTCGATGCGACAGGCCATCGCATACGGCCGGCCGAGCACCTCCTGGGCCTTGAAGCCGGAAAGGTCTTCCGTCTCTTTGTTCCAGTAGACAACACAGCCGAAGCGGTCGGTGGCAAAGACGAGATCGCCGGCCTGAAAGGAAACGTCGGCGGCGAAGGGGAAAGGCGCGGTCGTGCCGGGCTGAGTCATTGAGGTAAGACGCACGTCCCGCGTTCGGCGGCCCACGCCAGTGGCCTGGGGCGCTTCAATGCTGCCCGTCCATACGGCATCAGTCTGCATTCTACGTCCGCTCGCATCGCGGTCAAGTGTTTGTCTGCGTCGGTCTTTGCGCGCCTGAGATTAGCCGTAATTCTTCCGGTCGTGCAGGTTTCGTTCCGCGTCCGAAGCCGCGGCATCGTCGTATCTCACTGTCGGTCGGTTGGTTACGCGCCGGCAAGGCGGACGCCGCGTTTTCCGAGGCGTCCCCGGCGGCTTATACGGCAGCCCGAGACGCAAACTGCGGCAATCGGGCACTCACGAGGGAGCGTCTGACACGATAATCGGGCCGACGTCGGCCGCGCGGGCGACGAGAAAATCGGGGTGGAATGACTTTAGAAACCAAGCGGGCCGGAACCCGTAGGCAACGGCACAGGTGTCAACCCCGGCCGCCTTGGCGGATTGAATGTCCAGCTCGGAATCGCCGACCATCACCGCCGCGCCCGGCAGTACGCCAAGGTTCCGCAATGCTGCGAGCACGGGCTCCGGGTCCGGCTTGTGCTTCCTTCCCTCGAGCCAGCCGTGGACGTAGTCGAAGTACGGGGCGAGGCCGGTACCCGCCAGCGTGAACTCGGCCTGGGTCTGGTGCTTGGTGGTCACGAGCGCCAGCTTTACGCCGGCGCCGCGCAGCCGCTCGAGCAGTTGCCTTATTCCCGGATAGACCCGGGTGCTGTCGTTGTAGTGTTCGGCGTAGTAGGCCCGGTAGACTTCGGCAAAGCGGCGCGCGCTTTCATCGTCAGCCGGACACCCCAGAGCGCGCGCGACCGATTCGAGCGACTGGCCGATTAGGATGAGGACATCCTCGTCCGGCGGCTGCTCGCGACCCGGGAAGATCTGGCTGAGGGTGTGGCGGAACGCGGCGACAATGTCTTTGCCGGAGTCGATCAGGGTGCCGTCGAGGTCGAAGAGAGCGGCCGCGTAGCGAAGGACGGCGGTTTGCGGGCCGGTCACTGGAACCTTCGAACCCGGGAACCTGCGAACCCTGGCGCCGTCACTTGGCCGGGTGCCAGTATTTGTCGAGGTAGGCGTCGCGGACGCGCTTCAATTCGCCCCGGGGAAAAATGGCCAGCAGTTTCCAGCCGAGGTCGAGCGTTTGCTCGACCGTCCGGTTTTCGAACTCGCCCTGCGCTATATACTGTTCCTCGAATTCCCGCGCGAAGCGGAGGTACAGTTTGTCGGCTTCGGTCAGGGCCGCCTCGCCCAATATGATCTCCAGTTCTTCGGCCTCCTTGCCGCGCGCATAGCAGGCATAGAGCTGGTTGAACAGGTCGGCGTGGTCCTCACGAGTCTTGCCCTTGCCGATACCCTTGTCTTTGAGGCGCGAGAGCGACGGCAGCACGTCGACCGGCGGGGATATCTTGCGGCGGTGCATCGCCCGGGAGAGGATAATCTGGCCCTCGGTGATATACCCGGTCAGGTCGGGAATGGGGTGCGTCTTGTCGTCCTCGGGCATCGTCAGCACGGGCATCATAGTAATGGAACCCTTACGGCCCTTGATGCGACCGCACCGCTCGTAAATCGACGACAGGTCGGTGTAGAGGTAGCCCGGGAACCCGCGCCGGCCGGGGATCTCCTTACGCGCGGCCGACACCTCCCGCAGCGCCTCGCAGTAGTTGGTCATGTCGCTCAGCACCACGAGGACGTGCATCCCCTGGTCGAAGGCCAGGTACTCGGCCGCGGTGAGGGCGGCGCGCGGGGTGGCGATCCGCTCGATTGCCGGTTCGTCGGCAAGGTTGAGGAACAGCACCGTGCGTTCGATCGCGCCCGACTGGGTGAAGTCACGGATGAAGAACTCCGCCTCCTCGAAGGTAATGCCCATTGCCCCGAAGACCACGGCGAAAGGCTCGTTCGTCCCGAGCACCCGTGCCTGCCGGACTATCTGCGCGGCAAGGCGGTTGTGCGGCAGACCCGAACCGGAGAAGATGGGGAGTTTCTGCCCGCGAACGAGCGTGTTGAGCCCGTCGATCGGCGAGACGCCGGTCTGGATGAATTCGTTCGGGTATTCCCGCGCGTAGGGGTTGATCGGCGCGCCGTTAACGTCGACACGCCGATCCGGAATAATGGCCGGCCCGCCGTCGCGCGGCCGCCCCAGGCCGCCGAACACACGGCCGAGGATCTCCGGCGACAGGTCGAGGGTAATGCCACGGCCCATGAAGCGGATTTTGGCCGACGGGACGTCGAGGCCGGTCGCGCCCTCAAACACCTGGACCAGCGCCTTGTCCTCTTCGACCTCGAGCACCTGCCCGCGCCGGACCTCGCCCGACCCGAGCGTGATTTGTACGAGCTCCTGGTACTTCACGCCCTCCACGCCGGCGACCAGCACCAGCGGACCGGCGATTGAGGTAACCGTTTGATATTCGCGGATCATTTCGCCTCCATAGCCGCCAGTTCCTTTTCCAGGTCGGCGCACGTCTGGGCGATGGCGGCCGGCGCTTCGGCCTCGGTGAGGTACTTCATCCGGGCGATGCGGTCGCGCACCGCCAGGCCCTCAATCGCCCCGACCTCTACCCCACGCGCGAGGGCGGCCCGCCCGAGTTCGTAGAACCGCAGGATCGCGCTGAGCATGGCGGCCTGTTTCGGGAGCGACGCGTAGGTGTCGACCTCGTGAAATGCGTTCTGGTGCAGGAAATCCTCACGAATCGACCGCGCCACCTCGAGCACCAACCGGTCCTGCGCAGAGAGCGTGTCTTTTCCGACCAGCCTGACGATTTCCTCGAGTTGGGCCTCTTTCTCGAGCAGTTGCATGGCCGCGGCCGCATCCTTCATGAACTCCGGCGTCGCCTGGCGGTCGAACGACTCGCGCAGGACATCGGAGTAGAGCGAATAGGAGTTCAGCCACGAAATCGCCGGGAAGTGGCGCTGGAATGCCAGCCGGTCCTCGAGCGACCAGAAGACCTTCACGACGCGCAGGGTCGCCTGGACCACCGGATCGTTCAAGTCGCCGCCGGGCGGCGACACCGCGCCGACCACCGACACCGCGCCTTCCTGTTCTTTGCCGTCCGGGGTCCGGCCCAGGCAGACCACGCGACCGGCACGCTCGTAGAATTCGGCCACGCGGGTCGCAAGGTAGGCAGGATAGCCCTCCTCGCCCGGCATCTCCTCGAGCCGCCCGGATATCTCGCGCATCGCCTCGGCCCAGCGCGAGGTCGAGTCGGCCTGCAACGCTACCGAGTAGCCCATGTCGCGGTAGTACTCAGCCAGGGTGATACCGGTATAGATCGATGCCTCGCGAGCGGCGACAGGCATGTTCGACGTGTTGGCAATCAGGACGGTCCGTTTCATCAACGGCTCGCCGGATTTGGGGTCGACGAGATGCGGGAATTCTAGCAGCACGTCGGTCATCTCGTTGCCGCGCTCGCCGCATCCGACGAATATAATGATCTCGGCATCGGACCACTTGGCGAACTGGTGCTGGATTACCGTCTTGCCCGAGCCGAAGGGTCCGGGGACGGCCGCAGTGCCGCCCTTGGCGATCGGGAAGAATGTGTCCACGACCCGCTGGCCGGTTACGAGCGGCTGGTCCGGCTGCAGCTTCCGCCGGTAGGGACGCGGCCGGCGCACGGGCCAGCGCTGGGCCATCTTCAGCGGCTGCTCACCGGTCGCGGTCTTGATGACCGCGACCGGCTCGTCGACCGTAAACTCGCCCGGCCCGATCCGGATAACCTCACCCGACATTCCGGGCGGCAGCATGATCCGGTGGCGCACGAGAACAGTCTCCTGGACTTCGCCAACGATGTCGCCCGGCTCGAGCCGGTCGCCCGACTTGCGCAGCGGCGTGAAAGTCCACTTCCGGCTCCGGTCGAGCGGCGGCGCCTCAACGCCGCGGCTGATGAAATCTCCGGCCTGTTTCTGGATGACGTCGAGCGGTCGCTGGATTCCGTCGTAAATCGACTCGATCAGCCCCGGGCCCAGCTCGACCGAGAGCGGCTCGAAAGTCGGGAATACCGGTTCGCCCGGGCCCACGCCTCCGGTCTCCTCGTAGACCTGGATTGACGCGCGCGCTCCTTCCAGCTCGATGATCTCTCCCACCAGTCGTTTCTCGCTGACCTTCACGACATCGTACATTCTCGCCCCGGCGAGACCTTCGGCTACCACCAACGGACCCGAGACTTTGACAATCGTACCCTGGCTTTCACTCATCGCTAATCTCCTTCGTATGGAACCGAAGTCTTCTCTCCGCGAGGCGCCTGGGCGCGCCCGAACACGTCCGCGCCAACCGCGCGCCTGACGATCTCCCGCAGCCGCTCAATACCTCGCTGCTCCGCGCCCATCGGCAGCATCACTAGACAGGGCGTTGCACTCAAGCTGTGGCGGCCGATGAGGCCGGCCAGATGCGGCGACAGGTCCTCGGTGTAGAAAAGGACCGAGAGTCCTGCCCCCAGCAGCTTTTCGACCTGCGTGCCGGCATCGGGGCCCGGCTCGACCGGAAAGACACTAAGCCCGGCGGCACGGAACGGCGCGATTACCTCCGGCCTGCCCACGACGCCAACCCGGGCGGCGAGACTCGCGGCAGAACCCGATGTTTCGCTATTCGACATAGGCGACCAGGTCCTGCGTCTCCTCGACCGCGCGGCCGGCAAGCTTCGCGGCATAGACGAGGCGGAGGTTGCGCAGCTCGTTCTCGCGCAGCAGGAAGTATGTTACCAGCGGCTCGTGCCCAAAGGTCGCGTAGCGGGTCTGGCGCAGGTAGCGGAGTTCCGCCTCGCGCCCCAGCCGCTCCAGCCGAACGAACGAACGCCGGCCGGCCAGCGCCGCCCTGCCCTGCTCGATGTATTCATGGAATTCATCGCTGCCGGCACCGTGGGGCGGAGCCTTGGCGAGCAGGTCGAGCACCGCGTCCCATGGCTGCGGCAGCGCCGCCTGCAGAATGGCGAGCGTCAACCTGCCGCCGTCGAGAAAAGCTGCCTGCATCTCCCCCGCCGGGGCCTGGTTGGCTTCCTCCCGTGCCTTCAAGCGCACCAGCGTGCGAAGGTTCTCGACGTCGGCATGGAGCCCGAAGTATCCGGCCACAAACTCGCTGGCGCTTGCGACCCGCAGGACAATCCGCTGCAACAGCCGATCCAGGGCCGCGTCGACCGCCGCCGGATCCCGGTTCGTGGAAAAAGACTCCACGGCGTCGCGAACTACCCGGGCGATGAGCGGTCCCTCCGGCAGTGCTTCGAGTTCCTTCACCGGCGCGACGTCGCTCTTGCCCTGCAACAACGCGGTCTTCAGCGCTGTTTTAAGGCTGCGGAATGCCGGCGGCAGGGAGAACAGAAGCACCAACCACTCATCCAGTGCATGGGCCGAAAAGAAGTCGCTGTTGTCTCTGGCGGCGTCTTCCAACGCCCGGCTGACGCCGGCGGCGCCTCCTTCCAGGAACCTGCCGTATGCCGTCTCCGCCAGGGCGCCGGCGAATTCCTCACCGCCCCGCGCCCGGACGAGCCGCTCATAACGCGGCCGGTCCAAAAGCGCCGGTTCAAGCGCCCGGACGCGTCCGATCACAAACCCGTATTTCGGGTCTTCGTTCAGTCTGACCATAGTCTGGTTGCGTGTTCCTGTGATATCCGGCCACTCGGTGGCCAGATGGTAATGATAGTCAGCTTGTCGAGCGTGTCAAATCGGAGGTGGCGCCCTGAAACCGACATCGGAGCCGCGAAAGCGCGAAAAACACAAGACGAATGGGCACGGCAATATCACCTGCCCGTCACCCCGTTTTCGTCTTCGTGGCCATCAATCTCGGTACTTGGGGACATGGGCGCCAGGCCCGTGACGCGATGACAGCGAACCGGGAATCATCACCCCGCCCAAGATTGTTCCTGGCCGAATATCTCCGTAGCAGCTACAACCAAGCGTATGACTATTTATGAGTAGTGTCTAGTCTAATATAGTCTATCGATAGAAGCGGCGTACCGTGGTCTGTATAACAAAAACCACTCAAGTAGAATATACTGATGTTGCTGTTGGGATGAGGATTGGTGTTAATTCAGCTAACTGACAGAGAAAAAGCATGATAGACAGTCTTGTCATGCAGGATAGACGCGGGCAGGATGTTGATACAGGAGACAGCTCCAGCTATGCACACGCGTATCAACGTGGTTCCCCACTGCTTATTCCCTTTGACAGTGTGTCGAGACGGGCAGCGAAGGCCGGGTCGCAAGTCCTCAAGTCGCCGACGCGCTTGATCGCGTGCATCACCGTCGTGTGGTCCTTGTTTCCGAAGAGGCTGCCGATTTCCTTCAGGGAGAGGCTGAGTGTAGCCCGCAGCAGGTACATGGCTACCTGCCGTGCGAGCGCCAGTTGCTTGGTCCGGCCGCCGTTGGTGATGTCCTTCAGAGTGACCCCGAAATGGTCGGCACAGGCCTTGATGATGCGACCGTGGTCAACCGGTTCTTCTTTCTTGATAAGATCTCTGAGCGCCTCCTCGGCCAAGGCGATGGTGATGGGCCGGTCGTCCAGCGAGGCGATGGCGAGCAGACGTATCCAACTGCCCTCGAGCGCACGGACGCTGGTGCGGACGCGCGCGGCGATGAAGTAGGCGACATCGTCCGGCAGTTCGGTATGGTCCAGGGCAGCCTTCTGTTTGAGGATGGCGATGCGCGTCTCCAACTCCGGCGTCTGTATGTCCACGACCAGTCCGGAGCCGAGCCTTGAGGTGAGTCTGCCCTCCAGCGCGGGTATGTCCTGAGGGGGGCGGTCGCTGGTAAAAACGATCTGACTGCCGGCGTCGTGCAGCGAGTTGAAAATGTAGAAGACCTCTTCCTGCAGTCGCTCCTTACCCACGAGGTAGTGGACGTCGTCGAGGAGCAGCAGGTCCAGAGACCGGTATTTGTCCTTGAACTCGAGCCGGGTGTTCTTCTCTATGGCCTGGATGAGTTCGAGGAACAAGTCGTCGGCGGCCGTGTAGTAAACCTTCAGCCCGGGTTTTCTGGCCAGCGCCAGGTTGCCGATTGCCTGGGCGAGGTGGGTCTTGCCCAGGCCGACGCCACCGTATATGAACAGGGGGTTGTAGTTCGCGCCGGGTCGCTCGGCAACGCTGCGAGCCGCGGCAACGGCGAGCCGGTTCGACTCGCCGACGACGAAATTCTCAAAGGACAGGTGCGACTGGAGCCGGTAGCCGTTCTGCCTGGCGACAGGACGCCGCACCGGCGTGCGACGGATCAGCACTCCGGTGTCGGCCGCGTCACGGGGACGGAAGGAAACCGATAGCTCCTGCTGCGAAACGCTGGTCAACGCAGCCCTGACCTCGGCTGAGTAGTGCTGACTCAGCCAGTCGGCAAAGAACGAATTTGGTACCTCGACCTCGAGCACGCCGTTCGACAGTGCACGTCCTCGCGTAGGAGTGAGCCAAGTGTCGAAACCTTCGCGACTTATGCGCGGTCTCACATAGTCGAGGATGTCGGCCCAGAGTTTTGCTGCGTCGAGCAGGGCTTGGTGCCCAACGCAGGGTTGTACGTCGCTGTCAGCCACACCCATCTGCAGCCCCTTTCGGAAAAAACCACGCTAAATAGCCTTGACGATGTCGAGCGAGAAACCTACCCCGGCCGGTTATCCACCAAGCCGTCCACATTCCCGCGCTTGCCCCCGCCTGCGGCAAAAAGGCGACACGCCAACGGCGCGTCAGCATCAACAAGGAACAGGTTGTAGAGTCGCTTTTCTGCCGGCGACGATTCTAGACCCGCGGCTTTGGGTGTCAAGTTCAGTCTCGCATTGTGGTAGAAAAGCGGTGGCGCCGGCGTCAACGATTCGGCGACGGCGGCCTGAGCCAGGCGGCGGCCGCTATCTGGCCGTAGGCGATTCCGCCGTCATTGAGCGGGACGGTCTGATTCCAGCACACCAATCGCCCGAGCGAACGGAGCCCACTAACAACCTGCCGGCGAAGCAGCGAGTTCTGAAATGCGCCCCCCGATAGACATACGGTTGTGACGGCGTGCCGCGAGCAGAGATGGTCGGCGAGGCGCACCGCAGCGCACGAAAGCGTGTTGTGGAACCGGGCAGCAACCACCGCCGGGTCTGCGCCCGCCGCCGTTTCACGTGCAGTACGGAGAATCAGCGGTTCTGGCCGCAACAAGGCCGGGGAGACCGATAGATCAAGCGCGTCGGCAATGGGCCAGTGTCTTCTCTCGGCTGGGTCGGCTAAGGCCTCCAATGCGGCCGGAGCCTCTCCGTCGAAGGACGCAGTTCGACATGCGCCGGTTAATGCCGCCACGGCATCGAACAGCCGCCCGATCGACGACGTCTGGAGCAGTGCCCGGCTCACTGCCGAACGCCGCTGCGAACTGGGACCGGCAAAGCCTTTTGCCTGGCTCAGGTACGCCCGCGCGACTCGGGCCGGGTCGGCGAGTTCAGCACCGGCATCGGCTAGGCGGAGATAGCCTAAGTGTCCTGCGCGCTGCCAGTAAGCTCGGTCATGCACCAACAGAAATTCGCCCCCCCAGACGGCGCCGTCCGTGCCGTAGCCAGTCCCGTCGAAGGCCAATCCCAGCACCGGTCCGCTAAGGTCGTGTTCAGCCATTACCGAGAGGACGTGGGCGTAATGGTGCTGAACCCGCCCGAGCGGTAGTCTCAATTCTCGCATAAGGCGTTCTGCCAACCGGGTGGATGCATAGTCGGGGTGCAGGTCGGCGACCATCACCTCGGGCTCGATGCCGGTCCATTCCGCATAGCGAGCAAAGGTCTCGCGCCAGAATGCCTCGCCGGCCGCTGTCTCGACCGTTCCGATGTGCGGGCTCAGGAAAACCCGGTTGCCGCTGGCGAGGGCGAAGGTGTTCTTGAACTCGCCGCCGACCGCAAGGGTCGGCTGTTTCACGTGAAACATGCGGCCCAGCGGAATCGGCTGCGGCGCGTAGCCGCGGGCACGCCGGACGAACACCAGGGGAGTCTTGCCTTCAGCTTCGGCCATCACCACCGAGTCATCGCAGCGGTTGGCAATCGGCCGATCGTGGGAGAGGACCATGTCCGGCACGTCCGCGAGTTCGGCTGCCAGCCCCTTGTCGTCGGCGACGATCGGGTCTTCCTTCCGGTTGGCGCTCGTCATCACGAGCACGGCGGGCCTGCCGGCGGCGCGCCGCAGTTGCCTTAGGAGGACCACGTGCAGCGGGGTATAGGGCAACATCACGCCAAGGCGCGAATTGCGCGGAGCGACCGCCGCGGCGACGGGCAGAACGGGGTGTCGCGACTTCGGCAGCAGAACGATCGGTGCCGCCGCGGAAAGGAGCACTTCGCCTGCGGCCGGCGTGACGCGGCAGAACCGGCGGGCAACGGCAACGCTCTCGCACATCAAGGCGAACGGTTTCGATGGTCGGCGCTTTCGCCGCCGGAGAAGCGCCACCGTCCGGTCGTTGGTGGCGTCGCAGGCGAGTTGAAAGCCGCCAAGACTCTTGAGGGCAACGATTTTCCCGTCGAGCAGGGCCTGGGCCGCCGATTCGAGCGGCGGCAGGGTGGAACCGGCCGGCGAGACCTTGAGCTCAGGACCGCAGACCGGGCAGGCTATCGGCTGGGCGTGATAGCGGCGGTCGCCGGGATCGGTATATTCACGCCGACAGTCGGGGCACATGCTGAAGCAAGCCATCGTGGTGTTCGGGCGGTCGTAGGGGAGACGTTCGATAATCGTGTAGCGCGGCCCGCACTGTGTGCAGTTGGTGAAGGCGTACCCGTGACGGCGGTCGGCCGGGTCGCCGATTTCCCGGCGGCAGTCAGAACAGACGGCGAGGTCCGGCAAAACGTCGACGCCGGCACCCTTCTCCACCCGGCTCGGCCTGATGGAGAAGTCCGAATAGGGCCGCTCCCGCATGCGACTGACCTTAAAAGAGGTTATCACGGCCAGGGGCGGCGGGTTCAGCCTCAATTCCTCCACGAACCGCCGGGCGTTCTTCCCCTGGGCCGCGACTATGACGCCCAGGTTTGAGTTTGTGACGAAACCACGGACGCCCAAGGCCTTGGCGAGTCGGTAGACGTGGGGCCTGAAACCAAGGCCTTGCACTTGGCCCTGGATCACGACCCTGTAGTCTGCGCGCTGCCGTCCGCGCAGGC
>Ga0172370_10004279_pt1 | contig 19206 bp, 11 predicted proteins | sample LakKiv5m_FD_114538 | JGI IMG/M metagenome (GOLD analysis project Ga0172370, IMG submission 114538) | Freshwater microbial communities from Kabuno Bay, South-Kivu, Congo - kab_022012_11.5m | ecosystem: Environmental > Aquatic > Freshwater > Lake | place: Democratic Republic of the Congo...
ACGACAACCTGCCTCGATCGGAATCCCAGGGGACAGGTTTGCCTTCGCGTCGGCTGTAGCACCAAGTCCGGTCCTGACTGGACGCACTGACGGCTGCCAGGGGCGAGAACGGATCAGGTCTGACATAGCCCCGGTCCGCCTTGACGTCGAGGCCAGGGGCGAGCTTGCTGGCGGAATTCGCGATCCGCACGCCGCGCGAAACCTTGAAGAAGAGGTGCCGGCCGTCGCCGCTCCACGTCTGCGCCGTGACGGTCTCGGGCAGGGGGCCGCCGATCAACCGTTCGAGCGCCTCGACGGTTCCGCCGTTTCGGGGATCAACGTCAAGCACAACCAGGCCGTCACCGGTCAGCACGGCAACGTTCGAGCATGGGAACTTGCGCCACCATGCACGGATCGTCGTTTCGTTGCTCGACGCCTTCCCCGGCCAACCTGCGAACCAGGCGGGCGCCTTCGCGAGCGCTGCCAGCGGGAACACGCGGAACCCAGCACGCGCGAGCACGAGCGCGCCTTCAAGAAGGCGGTCGTGCTGGCCCGCGTCGGTTGCGCGGCCGCGATCGGGATGCGAAAATGCCATCGTCGATTCGCAACGCACCGATCCGCGCGACGCTCCAACACGAGCGCGGGCGGTACTGCGTTCGCAGGTCAGCCGGCGGTCTTCGACGTAGCGGACTTCGCGACGCGCCGATCGCGGGTCAGGTCGACGGCAAGGAACGCGTCGAGGTCCGCGGCATGCACGAGGCGATGGCGCCCCGGCTTCACGCTTCGCAGGCGTCCTGACAGAACCCAGTCGCGAACCGTTCCGCGCGGGACGTGTGCTATTTCGGCAATCATTTCGAGAGTGTACAGACGGGGCGTGCTCATCGTTGCACCGGATCCGCGCGGGGCCAGCCCATGCACGGTGCCGCGGACTTGTCACCGTGCGAGGTCCACGGCTTCCACGAGATCATGTGAAAGCCACCTCAACACGGCGCATTCCGGCCGGCGCGCCCTACGCTTCCCGTTTCGATACGTCCGACCCCGAAGGGCAGGAACAACCGACGGTTGAAGCGCACGCCGAGCGACGGGCGATGTCTCCCACCCGCGTCGGCGAAGGCACCATACGCGCGAACGGTCGCGTTCCGCAAGTCCCCTGACGATCCGGTTCCGTTCGGCCTCGTGGCGCACGCGAGATCAAGTTGGCGTGCCCGGGTCCGTTTTCGAGCGGGCGGGGTCCACGGCCCGGCCTGTGTTAGCGCCCCGTTTTTTTCGCCACGTCTGCCGCGTGGCGCATCTGATCGACACCTCCGCCCGGCTGGCGTGGAGACGGTACCGTGCCGCGACGCGCACCTGAGAGTCAGGCCCCAGCCTCAGCCCACCCCAAAGGCGGACGCCGAGCACGGGTCGTGGAGGACCTGGAGGCGATCGCTGCGCACGCGCACGCGCGCGCAGGCGACGCGAAGGCCGCGCGTTCGGAGTGGAGCGGCATCGTCCGCACACTGCGGCACCGCGTCGGCGACGCGCAGGATGCGCCGAGCTGCGACGAAAGGCAGACAGACGGGCGGTTGGTCGCCGCTGTAGCTGCAATCGATCCTCAGCCGCTCGCGGAGCCGCGCCGCTAGTCGCAATCCCCCGGGGCCTTGCAGCACTTGCCGTCGATCGCCTTGCATCGGCCGTTCTTGGAGCACGCCCATGAACCCTTGCAGTCTTGGTCGCTGCCGGCCACGCATTGCCGGTCAACTGCCTTGCACCGTCCGCTCCAACGGCACGCCTCCGTCTTCGTGCAATCCGGCGTGGATGGTGCAGCCGTTGGGGCGGCCACACATTCCCCGTCGACCGCCTTGCACCGCCCGTAGTTCGTGCAGGCCGATGAGCGCTTGCAGTCGTCGTCACTGAGCGTGGAAGGTGCAGCCACCGGGCCGGGCTTCGTGAGACCGACGGGCACCCAGGTCCGCGCCCTGCATTGCCAGCCAAGCCCGTAGATCGTGAAGGGTGTCACGCAAGCCCCTTCCGTGCGACCTGGCGCGACGTGAACCACCTGGACACGAAAGTAACCGAGCCCGTCGCCGAGCAAGCGCAGCTTCTCGACCGCCTCTTCCCATGTGCCCGGTTTCGCGTCTGCCGTGCAGCCCCCGCCGCTGTTGACCTGCATGGGTTGAGCCACAACTTGAACATCTTCCCCGCATGGGCTCTTGCCAGAGAAGTCGCCCGTCCCGATCGGCATTTGGCCGACCCCGACGCAGCCGGCAACAAACACACCCCCGACAAGGACTGCCGTCGAGACCGGGTGCCGGTAAAGAGTCCGCCGAGCCGCGGTGTGAGTTCGCGTTGACATGGCTTGTCGCCTCTCGCCAGCATGGCGCAGCGGACTTGTGCACACAGAGACCGCTCTGTCGTCAAGCATGGCCCCGCGCCCCGGGGCACCCCGCTCAATTGTCATCTTCCGCTGTCGCCGGGGCTCGCCGCATCGGGGCTGGCCGTGCTGGGGCTCGAGTCGCTCGAGGCGTCGCGCTGAGCGCCGGAGGGGAGGCAGAGGCCCCAGACGTGCGGAGTGTCGCATCGTCTCTTGCCGTCGAGGTAGACGACGCCTCCCTTCGGGCAAGCCTGCCAACTGCCGTCGGTGAACATCACGCTGCATCCAAGAGGCGCCGTGCCTTCCGTCGAGGCGCATCCTACGAGCAGTGCGAGGGCGAGCAGGATCGTCTCGTGACAGCCTCGAAGCCGTCCGACGTCAGCGGACTTGGGTTCATATGCGTCCTTGAAGCGGTCCTTCGGCTAGGTCGTGGCGGCCGTAAATGCCCCCAGGACGGTTGTGCCGGCCTTCGACGTGCGTGGGCCGCCTTGCGTTGTTCGCCGGCCCGGAGGCCTTGTGCGCTTCGTCGTCGGGCCCGTGGGCAAACCATGGGCAACGCGTCCACCGCGCCCTGCAACGACGCGCGGATCCGCGTTCGGGGTGTTGGGCAAAGGATGGGCAAAACGACCGGCCGGAGCCCGCAAGTACCGTGAACAACCGTTCAGGGATACAGACGCACCGTCGGAGCCAACCTCGTAACATCGCGTGTTTTCTTGGAGCCAACACCCAGACTCGAACTGGGGACCTGCTGATTACGAATCAGCTGCTCTACCGACTGAGCTATGTTGGCGCGACCGACCGGGGGTGCCCCGGCGAGGGGGCGTGTTTACACAACTGCCTCGCCGGATGCAAGACCTCGGTTCGGGGCGGGCGGGGCTACGGCTCCTCGCCGGGCTTCAGGAAGTTGAACTCGACGCGACGGTTCTTCTCGTAGGCGGCCTTGTTCTTCTTCGGGTCGATGGGACGCTCGGGACCGTAGCCGACCGGATACAGGCGCGCCTTGTCGACGCCTCGCTTGACGAGGGCGGCGACGACGGACTCGGCGCGGTCCTGCGACAGCTTCTTGTTCTTCTTCGCGTTGCCTCGCCGGTCGGTGTGGCCCTCGATGCGCACGCGCTGGTCGGGACGGCTCTTGAGGGCCTCGGCGGCCTCGTCGAGGATCTGGTCCGAGATGGCGCCGACGATCTTGGCGCTGTTGGTCGCGAACTGGATCTTCTTCTTGAACTGGATGCCCTTGTCCGTAATGACGATCGTTTTAAATTCTTTTGGCTTTTCAACGACGACCACGTCCTCCTTGTCGGGACAGCCGTCGAGATCGTCCTTGCCGTTGAAGCTCTCGGGCTCGTTCGGGCACTGGTCCACCCGAACGGGGTAGTCGAGGATGCCGTCGCCGTCGTTGTCGAGATCGGGGCAGCCGTCCTCGTCCTGGAAGTTGTCGCGGTCCTCGGCGACGTTCGGGCACTGGTCGTTGACGTCCAACACGCCGTCCTCGTCGTTGTCCGGCTCGGGGCAGCCGTCCTGGTCGCGATAGCCGTCCTTGTCCTCGGCCTGATCGGGGCATCGGTCCTTGTCGTCCTTGATGCCGTCGCCGTCGCGGTCGTACTCGGGACAGCCGTCCTCGTCCTCGTCGCCGTCGAAGTCCTCGGGGTCGTCGGGGCACTTGTCCGTGTTGTCGCAGAGGCCGTCGCCATCGCGGTCGGGGCAGCAACCGGCCTTGCCGCGCACCTCGAAGACGCGGCCGGTGTGGTACTGCGCGATGCGGAGGTGCTCGTCCGCGTTGATGGTGTCGCCGCGAACGGACTCGGCGCGCGCGAAGTCGATGTTGGCCTCGGCCAGCGCGAGGTCCTTCGGGGCGCAGTAGTAGGCCTGCACACGCGTGTCGCGGATGACCTGCGACATGCGATCGGTCTCCTTCGTCACGTCGGCCGAGGTGATGCAGCCGAGCGCGGAGGATAGAAGCGCGCCGATGAGCAGCGCGCGTGCGAGGCGCGTGGAGGTGCGTGTGCTGTCCGGTGTCGTACGCATCACGGGGCCCCCGTCGACGGCGTCGGGCCGGGGATCACCGGCTTCGGTTTCGTGCCGCCCGGCCTGGCGGGGCCGGGGCGCGCGGGGCCGAGTTGCCCGGGGCGCGTGCCCTTGATGCGGCTGCGACGTTCGCGGTTGGCGGAGGCCACGTCGAGCGCCTGCGCGGCGGCTTCCTTGGCCTCACGCGCGTACTTGGCGCTGAGCTCGAACTGCCCCTGACCGTCGAGCCACTTCGCCTTCGTGAGGTAGGCGTCGGCCTTCGTGTACTCGTAGGGCGCGTGTTCCGATGCTTCGGCCTTCTTCGCGTCGAGCACCGCGCGCTCCGCGTCACCGATGGCGGACGAGGAGGTGATCGGGCCGCAGGCCGCGACGGAGCCCAGTAACGGTCCGACGACCAGCGCTACGATCGCGCCCCGTGCGCGCGCCCAGCCGCGTCGGGCCTGGAGATCGGCACACAAGGATCCAGTAAGTTGGCTCATCAGGCTTCGAGGGCGGAACCGCCGCGACGGAACGGTAATCTGGCCACCAGGGGCCTGTGCTGTCAAGTACACGCGGCGACCAGAACCCACCAGCGATTCTGGCCCCGGCCATCGATTTCGGATGCAATTCAAGGAGCGAGAAGGGGCCCCACAACCCGAGACGACGCCGAGTCCGAGCGCGCATGCGCGCGACGCGGGGGCCGACAGCGGGGGATCGGGCGCGAGCGGCTCGACCTCTCTCACCACGTGACCTGCAGGCCGCTGGGCGTGCCCGGCGCCTCGGCGAGGTCGGGTGGGCACAGCGTGCCCTTGCTCACGCTGCTCGAGACGACCTTGGTCTGCGGTGGTCCGAGCGTGAACACGAGGGCCCCGTCCTGCGCGCCGTTGAAATTTCTCACGTGCACGAGGTAGGTGGTGCCGCCGACCGGCATCCAGCTCGTGCAGGTGACGCCGCCGCACTCCGACTTCCCGCCCTCGGGGACCTGCCCGAGCACGAGCGGCGACGCGATCGTGTCGCTGCCATCCTTGATGCTGACCTTCCACGCCGGCGGCAGCGTCTCCTTCTTCGTTTGGAGGTCGTAGGCCGCCACAGAGACCTCGTAGACCTTTACGCCCGACTTGCACTCGCCACCGGGCGTGCACCCGTCGTCGGGGCCGAACGAGCAGTCCTGATCGATGCCGTCGCCACAGACCTCGTCCTTGCCCGGGTGCACGTCGGGGTTGCCGTCGTCGCAGTCGTCGCCGCCGCACATCAGATCGTCGTAGCCGTCGCCGTCCTTGTCCGCGCACACGATGTCGCCGAGCAGGATGGGCGAGCTCACGAAGGCGGGACCTGGGGTGGCACCCGGGCGCATGTGGATGAGGCGCAGCAGCACGCGGCCTGCGAAGGTCGGTGCGTCCTTCTGTTGATACCAGACCATCTGGCGCTTGCCGGCCTCGACGCCCTGCACGATCGTGGAGGTCGCGCTGGTGACGGCCTTGTTGTCGAGTCCGCCCGAGACCGACGGCGTGAGCAGGAACGAGATGCCTAGGAAGTCCATCGTCTCGCCTTTTGCGGCGCCCTTGGGGTCGTCGATGAACTGGATGACCACGGCGAGATCGTTTTTGGCGGTCGCGCCGGAGTCCGGATCGTCGAGCTGGTAGGGCTGCTTGAGCGTCTTCGACACGTAGACGGGCGGGTCGAAGACGAGCTTGGGCGGCGTGTCCGCGACGAATTCCGCGCCAGCGAGCGCGGCCTTGCCGATCGGCGTCGCGTCGGCCTTCATGTTGGGTGCGGGAAGCTCGGGGTGTGTGCCGAACTGGCCCTTGGGCACGTAGGCCGCGACGTCGTTGTCGGGATCGATGCCGTTCGCCGCGAGGATGACGGAGTGCAGACCGAGCCCATACCACGCGCGCTCGCCAAGCAGCACGTCGAGGGCGGGCGCCGACCCAGCAACGAGCACGATCGCGTAGCGGCCGACCCCCGCTGCGCGCACCGTCGCGTACTCGCCCGAGACGTGGATTGGTCGCACGTCCCAGAGCTTGCCGTTCCAACGCACGCCGACGAGCGTGTCGTTTAAGGCTGGCAGCTGCTTGAGCTTGACGACCACGCCGACGGGCCTCGAGGGCTCCACGGCTGGCACGAACGAGACGACGTCGGAGGCGTAGCTTACCTTGACCTTGCCGGGCAGCACGTTGAGCGGGATGGGATCCAGGAGCGCGAGCTGCAGCTCCGTGTCTGCTGCCAGCGCGCCGGGCGGCACATAGAGCCCGACGGTCTCGCCCCACGAGGCCACGACCGCGTCCTTGGCGAGCTTTGCCGTGACGTAATCGGGCGTCGGGACGGAGGCACCCGAGCCGCACGCCGCGCACGAGAGCGCGAGGATTGGGGCCATCCACAGCGTCTTGAAGCGAATCATCGGACCTCCCGTCGGGGCCCAACATGATACCCTGTGCGCGACCGGCGTCCAAGCGAGGCCCACCCCGATCCACTGATTTCGCCGCAACTCGGCGTCGCCGCGTCGGTTCGCGCCCTGCGACGTACGAAAGTACTTCTCAGTCGCTCGCCTCTTAGCTCCTTGATTTGCATCCAAAATCGATGGTCGGGGCCAGAATCGCTGGTGGATTCTGGCCCAGGCTCCGACTTGACCGCCTCTCGATATCCTCGTAAATGACGCCCCTTCGCGAACTTCGCGCCCTCCTGTGCCATGACCGAAGCCACCTCGCCCCAGGCCCCGCTCGATCCGGAAGCGTCCGCTGCGCCCGCTCCCGACCTCGACGCGCTCGCCGTACCGATCCCGGCCGATCTGCCCGCCCCCGCGGCCGCGCTCGCCGCCGTCCCGATCCTCGCGCACGTCGACGCCATCCGCGTCTTCGCGCCCGAGAAGGGCGCGGTCTGGACGCGCCGCCTCGTCTTCCTCGCGGCGTTCGGCCTCTACCTCTTCAACGCGGGCTCGTTCGGCCTTTGGGATCCCTGGGAGACCCACTACGGCGAGGTCTCGCGCACGATGTACGAGTCCTACGACTGGGTGAACCCGTGGTGGGGCTACCGCGAGCAGATCGGCACGGAGCCCATCGCCGGCTCGTACTTCTACTCGAAGCCCATCTACATCTTCTGGGCCGAGGCCTCGATGATGAAGCTCATCGGCTTCGGTGATTGGGCCATCCGACTGCCGGTGGCACTGCTCGGCGCGCTCATGGTCTTCATGGCCTTCCTCACGTTCGAGCGCTTGCACTCGCTCCGCATGGGCTTGCTGGCGGCCGCGGTGACGGGCCTGTCGCCCTTCGTCTACATGCTCGCGCGCCAGGCGCAGACCGACATGCCCTTCGTCGCGACGATGTCGATCGCGATCTTCCTCCTGATGCTCGCCATCTTCGGTCCGTCCGAACAGGTCGCGCCGAAGATCTTCATGCGGCGCGTGTGGCTGTTCGTTGCGTTCTACGTGCTGAACCTCGGCCCGCAGCTCGGCATCATCGCGACCGATCTGCGTGACGACGCGGCTGGAGCGGGTCTCGAAGCCATCGCGAAGTGGAGCGCCATCGTCCAGCAAAACGGCGTGTGGCACCTGATCTTCTACGTACCACCGGCGTTGTGGGTGCTGTGGTCCGTGCTCCGGCCCGTCTTCAAGGCGCGCAAGACTCCCGAGGGCCTCACGCCCGAGCTGCAGGATCGCACGACGCGCACGCTCTTCCTCATGTGCTTCTACCTCGTCGCGGCGCAGTCCACGTATGCGAAGGGCCTGCTCGGCTTCATGCTGCCCGGCGCGATCGTGCTCGCCTACTTCGCGATCAGCACCGACTGGAAGATACTGGCAAAGATGGAGCTGCTGCGCGGATCGGTGCTCTTTATTGTCGCCAGTTTCCCTTGGTATGTCGCGATGTTCTGTCGCCACGGGCGGGCCTTCTACGAGCGCTTCTTCATCCACGATCACTTCAACCGCCTCGGCGCCGGTGTGCACCAGATCGACTCGGGGACGTTCGAGCACTTCATCAAGTGGATGGGCTTCGGGTTGTTTCCGTGGACGATCTTCGTGCCCTTCGCGCTCATCGCGTTCGCGCGCTTCGGCTTCCGGCCCGACAACGCGGCCGATCGCGTGCGCGGCTTCGTGTTCACTTGGTTCCTCGTCGCGTTCGCGGTCTTCACGATCAGCGCCACGAAGTTCCACCACTACATCTTCCCCGCGGTGCCCGCGCTCACGCTGCTCGTCGCGTACTTCCTCGAGGACGCGTTCGCCGATCGCGGCCGCTTCACGCGCGCCGGCGTGGTCATCGGCCTCGGCTTCCTCGTGACGCTCTCGATGAACCTGCTCGGCGACTTCCAGAACCTGCGCAACCTCTTCACCTACAAGTACGATCGGCCGATGCCCGAGCACATGCCCTGGGACATGTCTGCGCAGATCGTGTGGCCGCAGGATCGCGATCCGATCCTCACGTGGGACGAGTCGACCTTCGGCCAGCACGTGGGCCCCGTGGTGAAGGTGCTGCTCGACATGCCGATCTTCCGCTACAAGACCTTCCTCATCGGCGTGACGATCCTCGCGGGCCTGTTCGCGTTTGCGATGATCTGGCGGCGGCTGCGCAAGCTCGGCGTGATCGGCTTCGCCGGCACGAGCGCGCTGATGGCCTTCTGGGCGCTCAATTGGTACATGCCCGCGCTCGCACCGCACTGGGCGCAGCGCTATCTGTTCGACGCGTATTACGAGCAGTGCACGCTGCGCGACAATCCGCCCGAGATCACCGAGGCGTACACGCCGCTGCTGGCGCGGGCGGGGCTCGGCTTCATCCCGAAGTTCCTCGACTCGCAGCCCAAGCGCGTGTGCACCGAGGACATCATCTCGTGGCTCATCACGTGGCGCGGCGAGACCTACTACAGCTACAACGAGATCCAGCCGATCAACAAGGAGCAGGGACAGTTCGAGCCCTACATGGAGGAGCGCAATCGCGGCAATCCGCTCTTCGTGCTGCTCGAGCGAGGCCGCTACAAGGGCTTCGAATCGAAGCTCAAGACCGTCAGCCTGAAGCTGCGCACCAAGAACGCGCGCGGCTTCGCGAACATCAACGACTGGAAGTGCGATCTCGCGCACAACGACTCGGCGTACTTCAACCTGGCGCTCTGCAAGCCGAGCTTCGGCCCGCTGCCCGACAAGAAGGGGCGCAAGGACACGCCACCGGCGCCGCCCCCGCCGCCCATGAGCGACAGGCCACCGATGCCCGCGGGCGAGGGGCGCTAGCGCGCGATCACACGGGTAGGGAGCGTCGCCATGCCCGTGAGCGCAGAGGACACGATCGTCGCCATCGCCACCGCTCCGGGGGCGGCGGGCGTCGCCATCGTGCGTGCCAGCGGGCCGGACGCACACACGCTGCTGCGGGCCACCTTCCCGGCGATCGCGCGCCTCGACGCGATCGAGGATCGACGCCTCGTCTTCGGTCGCATCGTGGATCCGCGGACGGCGGACCTCGTCGATCGCGGCTACGGCGTGGCCTTCCGTGCGCCGCACACGTTCACGGGCGAGGACTGCGCGGAGTGGCAGGTGCACGGCTCGCCGCTCGTGCTGGCGAGGCTGCTCGGCGTGCTGCTCGCGCAGGGCGCACGCGCAGCGGAGGCGGGCGAGTTCTCGCGCCGCGCGTTCGAGCACGGTCGCATGGATCTCGCGCAGGTGGAGGCCCTCTACGATCTCGTGTCGGCGAGGCACGAGGCCGCGCGCGTGCACGCACTCTCGCACCTCGATGGGGCGCTCGGTCGCGCGGTGGAGGCGATGCGCGCGCCGATGCTGTCACTGCTGGCGGAGATCGAGGCGCGGATCGACTTCGCTGAGGACGAGGCGCCCGACAGCGGCCTCGAGGCGGCGCGTGTCGAGATGCTGGGCTTGGCCCGGAGGCTGCGTGCGCTCGCGGCTACGGCGCAGACCGGGGCCGCGCGCGTCGAGGGGCTGCGCGCCGCGATCGCGGGCCGTCCCAACGCGGGCAAGTCGAGCCTCTTCAACGGGCTCGTCGGACGCGAGCGCGCGATCGTCCATGCCACGCCGGGCACGACGCGCGACACGCTCGAAGAGGGCGTGGTCGTCGCGGGCGTGCTGCTCGTGCTCGTCGACACCGCGGGCTTGCGCGACAAGGCGGGCAGCGTCGAACGCTCGGGCATCGACAGGGCGCGCGGCGAGCTCGACGCGGCAGACCTGTGCGTGTGGGTGGTCGATCGATCGTCCCCGATGGCCGTCGCCGATCGGCGGGAGATCGCGGCACGGCGGCCCGACGTGATCGTCGCAGCGAAGGCCGATCTCGCGCCGTACCCGAGCACGGCGCGCTACCTCGCCGAGCGCGGCGCAGTGGAGGCCTCGGTCCGCCGGGAGGGAGGGCTCGACGCGCTGCGTCATGCGCTGGCCTCGGCGTCGCGCGCGCGGACCGGCCTCTCCGACGACGCAGTGGGAACGTCGGCGGGGCTCGTGGTCGTGTCGCGGGCGCGCCAAGCCTCGGCGCTCCTGCGGGCGGCCGACGCGATCGACGAGGCCCGTGCGGGGCTCGAGCGCGCGGTACCTTTGGAGATCGTCGCGGCGGACGTTCGGCGCGCGGCGGACGCAGCGGCGGAGGTCGCCGGCGCGTTCGTGACGGAGGACGTGCTCGGCGAGATCTTCTCGCGGTTCTGCGTCGGCAAGTGATCAGCGTTCGGGCTGGATCGCCGCCCAGACGACCTCCCGTCCGTCGGCGAATCGCCAGCGCAGAGCGTCGCCGGAGGGCTCGGCCGTGACGGCGCCTTCGCACGCGGAGGACAGCACCGCGAGCGCCCAGCGCCGCGCCCGATCGCTGCTTGCCTCGTCGATTGCCAGCGCCAGCGCGCATCCTGACGGCCCCCGGTGCACGACGACCAGCCCCCCCCGCCACAACGGCGGCGCTCCCTCGGCCCGCGCGCGTCGCCACGCCGCGACCGCGTCCGCCCAGGACCGTCGCGAACCCGGCGCGGGCTGCGAAGGCGCGTGCAGACCGCAGGCCTCATAGACCCGGCGGGCCGCCTCGATCGGCGCCTCCCTCGCGAGCGCCGCGGCCTCGTCGAGCAGCGCGGACGCCAGATCCCGCGCGAGCGCCGCGATCGACCTGCGATCGTCCTCAGTGAGATCCCGCGCCTCCGCCGCGCGCAGCCAACGGAGCTGCTCGATGCCCGGCTTGGCCTCCCGCAGCGCGTTCGCGATCGCGGCGGGCCGCACGGGCACCGGTGCGCCGGCGCCGACGTACTCGGGCGGCAGCCGGCGGCACGTCGTCGCGAAGAGGCACGCCGCACAGGTCGGCGGATCGGAGAAGCGACGCGCGTGATCGATGACGTACCCGAGCGCGGGGCCGCGCGTCTCGTGACGAGCGTTGCGTTCGCGCGTGCCTTCTTCGTCGGCGTCGGCGTCGAAGGGATCGTCGAAGAGGCAGGGCGGCAGCCCCGGCAGGTGCAGGCGCAGACCGCATCGTCTGGCGGCGCGCACGGCCTCGGGCAGGTGTGTGCGCAGCGCATCGAGCCGTGGAACGAGCGCGGCCACGTGTCGCGCGGCCTCGCCTTCGAGCCGAATCGGATGCACGAGCACGCTCTCGATGCCGCTCGTGGCGAGCGCGGTCACGGCCATCGCGAGCTCCGCGACGTTGGGCGCACACAGGACGTAGTTGGCCGTCACGAAGACATGCCGACCCGTTCGAGCCTCGTGTGCGCGCGCCGCGTCCACCATCGCCCGCGAGCCCTCTATCAGCTCGTCGAATGCGCCCTGCACGCGCGCGAGCCCATCGTGCGTGTCGCGCGTCGCACCGAGCCACGACAGCGACACGTGCGTCAGGCCCGCATCGACCAGCGCCCGTGCTAGCCGCGCATCCGCGAGTCGTCGCCCGTTCGTCGTGAGCGTGATCTCAACGAACCCGAGGTCCCTCGCTGCGCGCACCAACGCTACGAGCGGCGGCCACAGCGTCGGCTCGCCGCCTTGCAGCGTGAGCACGTCCACGCCGCGCGCGCATGCGTCACGCACCTCGTCGAGCGCCTCCTCGAGCGTGTAGCGTCGCGCCGCCTCCACCGGCAGGTCGGGCACGGCCGCCGCATGTGACGACATGAGGCGATGGCCATCCCCGGCGAACGCACGCGCGCCGCAGAACGCGCACGCGCTGTCGCAGCGCAAGTCCACGTGAAGCGTGAGCACATGCGCCCGACGCAGCGGCGGCGCGTCCATTCGGATCGGCGATGAGGAAGGCGCTGTCACGTCGATCACGGGAATCCTGTGGCGTGCGTGCGCGTTGACAGAAGGTCCACGCGCCCCGATGATGTTACGCCTTCCGTTCGGCGGACCGAAGGGGCTGCCGCGCCTCCGGAGATTGTGCTTTGCGCCCACGCCTTACTTACATCCTCGCCGTGTTCGCGTGCGTTGCGTTTGCATCGAGCGCGACCACGGCCTGCAAAAAGAAAAAGCCGGCCGAGCTGCCCCCCGTGGGCGGGGAGCCCACCGCTGAAGCGGGAGCGGAGCCGAGACCCGACAATGCGGACAAGGCAGACCCCGACAAGGCCAACGCCGAGCCGCCAGGCCCCGAGCCCGGTCGTGCGGCAGAGCCGGCGCCCCCGGTGCCGCCTCCTCCTGCCCCGCCTCCCGCGCTCACCGCAGAGGCGGCCGACAGCGCGCCGCTCGGGGCGCCCCCTGGCACGCAGCCGCCACGCGATCCATCGCAGCCGGCCGCGCCCCCTTCGCCCGAGGCCGCGCGTCCGACCGCCGAGCCCCCCGAGCCCACCGCGCCGCCGCTGCCCTCGGCCGTGATGCCCCCGCCGGCTCCGGCACCGACACCGCCCGAGGCGCCGCGCCCGTCGGAGCCGCCCCCCGCGCCGAAGAGGGCGCCGGCCGATCGCCTGCTCGACGTGACCGGACTGCTCAGCCTCGTGGATCTGGAGCGTGTGCTCGGCAAGAAGCAGAAGTTCACGCACGCGACGCTGCCGGGCATCCAGCCCTCCGACATCTACAACGCGCTCTACTACGAGCCGGCCGGCAAAAGCGGCACCTTCGGCGTCGCCGTGCAGGTGTGGAAGGACCGCAACCTGAACGACGCGCGCACCCGCTACAACACGATGAAGAACACCTACGCCGACATCGCGGACACGACGGCGGTGACGGAGCAAGGCTTCCGTGCGCATTTCGGCGAGGTCGTGACCCTGGTCTTCGCCGATCCCCGCCGCCCCATCGTCGCGGGCGTGTCGTGCTCGACGAAGCTGTGCAAGGCAGCGGACCTCATCGAGCTGTCCAAGCGGACCTTCGACCACCTGCGCTGAGCCCAAGGGCTACTTCCCGAAGCGCCACACCGCGTCGACGTAGGCGCCGTACAGGGCGATCTTGTACTCGCCTGCCTTGCCGCACGCCGCGCAGTCCGTGGGCAGCTTTCCGTCTCCCTTGTCGCCCTGGACGTCCGCCGAGCCCATACGCGCGGCAGCGGCGAACCCGAGGGTGAGGCTCTCGTTGACGGCGAAGCCCGCGCCGAGCGTCGCGGTGTGCGTGGGCCCCGGCGGCGTGCCGAAGGCCGATGGGTACAGCGTGTTCGACGCGCGTCCATCGAAGAGGTAGCCCGCGCGGGCCTCGACCGACGGTGTGACGTAGTAGCCGAGGCCACCTCGAATCGTGACGTTGTCGGACCAGTCGCTGACGTTGGCCAGGCCGAACGGCGTCTTGCCGTCGGATTGCAGCTTCGCCTCCACGGAGTTGCGGCCGTTCTCGCTCTGCAACGTGTACTCCACGTCGAGCGCGGCGCGCAGCGCGGGGAGGATTCGATAGTTGATGCCCAGGCCGAACTTGGACGGGAGCACGAATTTCAGCGACGGATCGACGACCGGCACCACGATCGTGCCCGTGTCCGCCTTCGTCACGGTCTCGGTCTTGCTGCGATAGACGAGCCCGATGTCCACGCCATCCACCGGTGCCCACTGGAGCCCGACACGGAACCCACTAAAGTTATTGGCTTTCAGATCCAGATCGAGCTGCTTCGTCGTGGATCCGTCCTTGATCATGTTCTTCTCGCGCCGAAACGACACGTTGGCGAACCTCCAGCTCGCACCGAGGCTCAGGTTGTCAAGGATTTTAAATCCCAGGCCCGGTGAGGCCTCGATGAAGACGAGCTTCGTCGAGTCCACGAAGTGGGATCCGTCGGCGTCATACTCGAACGCGCCGCCCGCGCTCGCGACCGGATACACGCCGAGACCGAGCCAGACGCGGTCGTGCACGCGATAGGACCCTCCGGCGAGGAACATCGGGGCGAACGTCATCTTGCTCTGCACGTCCTGGTTGGGCTTCTCTGGGCTCGCCCAGATCCAGCCGATGAGCGGCGAAAAGTCCGCCATCGCGGCGCCGGCGCCGGTGCGAGCGAGGCCGGCGGGGTTGTGGAACAGCGCACTCGGGTCGTTGACGTACCCGATGGCCGCCCCGCCCATGCCCATGTGGCGTGCCGAATACAGGATCGGCGTGTCGTAGCCGGCGGCGAAGACCGGGTCGGGCAGCGTGACAGCAAGCGTCAACAAGGCACCTAGGGCAAGCTTGGTTCGCATGGGATCCTCCGCAATGGCACGCACATCACACCCCATCGGCGCGCTGCGCGCAAGCACCCGGGACCGCGGGGACGTCCAAAAATGCCGGCGCGGCGGCCACCCCCCCAACAGGGTGACGCACCGCGTCAGCGCTTCAGGTTGCTGCGTCGGACCTAGTTGTAGGTACGACCCGAGCACGTCTCGTAGCCGCCCGTGCAGCCCTTGTCCTTGAGGCAGTTCTTGCAGTCGGCACCGGCCGCGTCGGCCAGGCAGGGCGCGAGGCACTGCTTGAACGCGCACCAGCCGTAATCGCCGTAGCAAGTCGAGCAGTCGGCCGAGAAGATCGGCGCGGGGTCCTTGCCCATGCATGCGGCGATGCAGCCCGGGCCCTCGGCGTCGCTCTTGGAGCCGCACGGCAGCGTGCAGTTCTTGAGCTTGCCAGCGATTTCCGAGGAGGACGACGCCTTGAACGTGGCCTCGTCGGCCGCGCTCATGCATTTGCACTGCGACTTCGTGGTGTCGCACGTGGGAGCCGCGCCCGTGTCGGTTCCGGTCGTGCCGGTGTCGGTCGCGGTCGTGCCGGTGTCGTCGGTGCCGCCGCCCATGTCCATGCCGGGCATGTCCATGCCAGCCATGTCCGCCACCGTGCCGGTGTCGGTAGACGCGGTGCCGTCGGCGCCAGCACCGGTGTCGGCCGTGGCCGTCGTGTCGGTGCCGCCGCCGCTGCCGCTGGAAGAGTCGCTGCCACAGGCGACGAGCGAGATCGCCGCCGCAAAGATCACCATCATGCTCATCAGACGCATTGCTTCTTGCTCCTTGGTTCGCCATCGTCGCGCTGAACGAGACAAGCCCTGCCTCGCCTCGCCCGCGCCGTCCACGAAGGCGCTTCGCCCGCTACGTGGGACGTCAGCCTACGGGAGACATAGCGCAAATGCGCCTGAAATGCAAAAGAAAGTCCTGACACCTTGTGGGCGCGCCGAGAGGGGCACTACACTGCTGGGTCGCCGGCGTCCGCGGCGGCCGCCCCGAGGCCACCCCCGTTGCGATCCAACCACATGAGACAACAGCACAAATGTCGTACGCGCCGGAGGGCTGGTTGAGCAGCCCGAACCGTGGCGCGTTCATGACCGGCCGCTTCAGCCCCGCGATGAACCTCGCCCGGCTCTTCCGCGACACGCTCGTGCTGCTCGTTCGGGCGCGCCGCCAACCGGGCCAGGTCGTCGAGCAGATGTTCATCATCGGCAACAAGTCGGTGCTCTTCATCACGGTCACGATCGGATTCCTGGGCATGATCTCCGTGTTCCAGGTGGCCGTCCAGGTGCAGAAGATCCTGCCCGACTTCTCGATGCTGGGCGCTGCATATCTCCAAATGATGATTCGTGAATTTGGCCCATCGATCACCGCGCTGATGGTGGCCACGCGCGTGGGCTCGGGGATCGCGGCCGAGATCGGCTCCATGGTCGTGACCGAGCAGGTCGACGCGCTGCGCATGTGCAACGCCGAGCCCATCAACTACCTGATCGTGCCGCGCTTCGTGGCGTCGGGCGTGATGATGGTGTGCCTGACCATCTACGCCATCCTCGTGGCCGAGATCTCCGGGATGCTGACGGGGCTGCTGATGTTCCAGATCCATCCGCTGACGTTCATCTCGCTGCGGCTCGTCGTGTGGCAGGACGTGTTCTCGGGGCTCATCAAGGCGCTCGCGTGCGGGCTGGCCGTGCCGGTGATCGCCGCGCAGGCGGGGCTCGAAGCGACGGGCGGTTCGGAGGGGGTGGGCTGGGCCACTACGCGCGCGGTGGTCAACGGATCGTTCGCGGTGGTGCTGCTCGACTTCATCCTGAGCGGGCTGACCTTCATGTTGTATTGAGGACGGCGCGGTCTCAAAAAGCGCTCGCGGATTCGACGGAGCGCGGGTGAGCGCATATACTACGCACCGGTCCTGTTGCCTCGGAGCCGGCCATGCAGTCTCGCCGTACCTCGCTCGCATCCCCTCTCGGAGCCGCCGGGTTCCTCCTCCTGGTGCTCACGTCGGCCCTGCTCGCCACGTGCGGCAAGGAGGTCGTCAACTACGACGCGCTCTACCTGAGCGTGAGCTCGGAGGTCACGCCCGAGCCGATCGCGCGCCTCAAGATGATGATGCGCAACGTCCAGGGAGCGCCGGCGTTTTCGTTCCCAGACAACCCGCTCGACGACAACGATCCGAACGCGAACTGGGCGCTCACAGGCAAGGACATCACCAAGGCGCCATTCGTCGTCAAGCTGGAGCAAGCGGGCAAGGGCGGGCCCGCGTCGATGGTCGTGCTTGGCAACAGCGCCTCTGGGAAGCTGCTCGCCTCGTGGTCGGGAATCGTCGACACGACCGGAAAGTCGGAGATCGCCGTGATGCTGGAGGCGCCCAAGGCGCTGTGCGACGGCGACATGGACGGCGTGAAGGACTGCACGAAGGCCGACTGCTGCGTCGCCGGCGAGCAGAGCGACTGCGAGGACGGCATCAAGCCAGGCGCGGCGCAGGCGAACCCGTTCATGAAGGAGGAGCCCTGCTTCGAGTGCCTCTACAAGGTGGATCAGAACTGCGACGGCGTGGTCTCACCCTGCGCGGACACCGACAAGGACGGCGTGCCCGACTGCCAGGAGCAGGACAAAAAGTGCGGCGTGGGCGCGGACAAGGACGGCAAGATCTTCCCCGGCGCGAAGGAGAGCTGCGACGGCAAGGACAACGACTGCAACGGCAAGACCGACGAAGGCCTCTCGTTCACCGACATCGACGGCAAGACGTCGCAGGGACAAAACAACGCGCCGGGCGTGGCGTGCGGCAAAGGCGCGTGCGCGGGCGGCGTGATGACCTGCACGACCGATGGCGTGGGGCTCGTGTGCAGCTCACAGGACGACAAGCAGGGCGCGGAGAGCTGCGACACGCCGGAGGACGACAACTGCGACGGACAGGTCAACGAAGGCTGCGGCCTCGCGGATCTGGATGGCGACGGCGTCAAGAACGACGACGAGGCGGCCTCGTGCAAGTACACGCTCGCCATGTACCACGCCGAGTACCACAAGGGCGCCAAGGAGGCGTGCTGTCTCGCGTACACGGGCGGCACACCCACGGTGGAGCTGCTGGAGTCGTGTGACTTCAACTGCGACGGCACGCTGAGCGCGTGCGATCCCAACGACAAGGACGGCGACGGACAGGTCGACGGTTTCGACTGCAATGACGCAGATCCCAAGGTGTTTCCTGGCGCTCCCGAGAAGTGCGGCGACGGCATCGACCAAAACTGCACGGCCGGCGACTTGGCGTGCGACGGCATCACGGACGCGGACAAGGACAGCTGGCCGCCGCCCGCGGACTGCGACGACACGAACCCGAACGTCCATCCATGGGCGGAAGAGGCGTGCAACGGAAAGGACGACGACTGCGACGGCGTCGTCGACGACGGCAACCCGGGCGGAGTCGATCTGACCTGCGGCAGCCTCGTCGGCGAGTGCGACAACACGCACGGCGTCCTGGTCTGCAAGCACTACATCGGCGATCAGAAGCCAGACGCGCTCGACTGCAAGACATCGTACGACGGCAAAAGCAGCGAGTTCGATCCGAAGAGCGGCACGTGCGTCGGCTGCTTCGGCGACCAGCGCCCGGTGGCGGAGATCTGCGACTACAAGGACAACAACTGCGACGGTACGAGCGACGAGGACTTCACGTACACGCAGGAAGGCGGCACGGCGACGCTCGGGGTCAACGCGAAGTGCACGGCGATCGGCGGATGCGCGAAGGACCAGAACGGCCTGCCGATCCAGGGCACGGTCGAGTGCCTCGTGCCAACGCCGTCGAGCCAGGCGACGTGCTCGACGGACGCCAACGGATCGAACCACCAGGACCAGCCCGAGGTCTGCAACAACGTCGACGACAACTGCAACAGCGTCACCGACGAGAACCTGACGAGCCTCTCGGACTCGACGTGCCGCAAGATCGGCGTGTGCGCCGCGGGCGCGCAGCAGAAGGTCATCCTGACGAAGTGTCACGCGGGCCAGTGGTACTGCGACTACACCGCGGTCAAGAACATCGAGTTCGACGGCGCGCAGAGCTGCGACGCGGGTGAGATCGGCTGCCAATGTGCCGACGTCGAGGGCGGCAAGGAATGCCACCCGCTGCACGAGTCGAGCTGCGACGGCATGGACAACGACTGCGATGGCAAGGTCGACGACGACTTCACGTTCCTCGAGACGTGGAGCGGCAAGACGCTCAAGATCGGCGACGACTGCGGCACCGGAGACTGCGCCAACGGGCTCGTGGCCTGCAAGTCGGACAAGAGCGGCCTCGAGTGCACGACGCTCATCACGAAGAAGGAAAAGTGCGACGGCAAGGACAACGACTGCAACGGGCAGACGGACGA
>Ga0172370_10004281_pt1 | contig 19201 bp, 14 predicted proteins | sample LakKiv5m_FD_114538 | JGI IMG/M metagenome (GOLD analysis project Ga0172370, IMG submission 114538) | Freshwater microbial communities from Kabuno Bay, South-Kivu, Congo - kab_022012_11.5m | ecosystem: Environmental > Aquatic > Freshwater > Lake | place: Democratic Republic of the Congo...
TATATTCGTATTACAATTGTCACCATTCTTTTGTTTGTTGTATAATTATAAAAATAATGTTGGAGAATCTTTTTTCAAATTAATGATCCGGCATTTTAATCAAAGATATTTATGAAAAAAGTATATCGTATTTTGAATGGACGAACCTTATCTTGAAATTATTGTTAATAGAAATTAAGTATTTCTTATTTATTATTAAAAAGGCAAGAAGATCGGTATCACCAGGACCACTACAAATAAGGTTATTAATAATAATGGAAATCCCACCCTCACATAGTCCCCAAACCGGTAACCGCCCGGACCCATCACTAACACATTTGTGGAATGCGCTACCGGCGTAAGGAAGGCGGCAGAAGCTGCAATCGCGACTGTCATAACCATTGGATAGGGAGAAACGCCCATATTCTCAGCCACGCTGATGGCAATGGGGGCAAGAAGTACGGCGACAGCAGGATTGGGCATCACTTGGGTGGCGAGTGCTGCCAGTATAAAAATCGCTCCCATTACACCTAGTATTCCCAAACCACCTGCTAGATTTATAACTCCATTGCTAATATAACTTGCTGCTCCGGTTTGATCCAAGGCGATACCCAATGGCAACATTCCTGCAATTAAAAAGACTGCTTGCCAATCAATGCTTTGATAAGCTTCCTCCATCGTCAAACAACCCGTAATAACCATGAGCGCCACACCAACAACAGCAGAAATGGCAATCGGTATCCATCCCAAAATAGCAGGTAAAAGAACTGATAACATGATCAAAATCGCCATAGGAGCTTTCTCGAAACGTGGTAAAGCCTGAGCCTCCTCAGTGAGCACCAAGAAATCTGGTTCGCTCGCTAAGATCTTCAATTGTTGACGTGCTCCATATAACAAAAGAGCGTCCCCAAAATGAATTGCCATATCACGTAAATTTGAACGATAGGCTCGTCCCTGTCGCCAAATAGCTAATACATTTAACCCATATTTAGTGCGAAAATTCAGCTCTCGCAAGGTTTTTCCTTCAAGAGTTGAGTGAGGCGCTAGAATAACTTCCGCTAAACCAGTCTTCTCCGATTCTAAATCCACCAAATCAGGTTGGCTTCCAGTCTCTATCTCCAAATTTTGCAGACCCTGAATCATCAGTAAATCTCTTTTACGACCTTTCAAGAGCAGGTTATCATCACGTTGAAGTTTTTCTTGTGTCGATGGCATTAAAATAGTTTCACCTTCACGTTCTATACCCAGTATGCTCAATCCAAACGCATCACCTAAACGTCCTTCAATTATCGTCTTACCAATTAAAGCAGACCCATCTGGTATGCTCGCAGTTAATAAACGCTCGTCCAACTTATATATATGTAAATCTCTAGGTTTCGAAATTTGCAGGATTTTTTCTTCTTGCACTTTCTTGATTTTTAATTTGCGACCTTGAATTAATAAAATATCTTCTGCTTGCAAGTTTATACTTTCAATATTCGTTCGAAAAATTCGATCTCCTCGCTTTATAGCAATAACGATCAAATCTAAAACATCTCGAAAATCAGATTGTCGTAAGGTCTTTCCAATTAGTTCACTATCACGCTCAAGAAATGCTTCAATTAATTCGATCTCGTCAGAAGCCAACTTCTCAATGGGGAAACTAGTGCTTTCGAAAACTAAATGATTCTGATGATATTCTGACAAGCGATCTAATCTCCCCTCTACAAGCAGTTTATCACCAGATCTCAGACGAAAATCAGATTCCGGAGCAAGTTTTGTATCATCATTTCGCATAATTGCAACCACGTTTAGTCCGACTGCTGATCCTAGTCGACTTTCAGCTAGTGTCTTACCAGCAAGATGTGAATCTTCTGTAATGTGAAGGAAAACCATTCTTCCCCGAAGGTCATACGCATCAACATCAGATAAATCATTGTTTTCCAATTCCTTAGTAATATCACGTCTTGGGAGTAGTTTTCTCCCAATGATAACCATGTACAAACTGCCTGCAAATAGTGCAGCCATACCAATCGGTGTATAGTCAAACATTTGGAAAGGACGTAATCCAAAGTTGTGTAAACTTTCACTAATCAATATATTCGAAGGGGTGCCAATCAAAGTAGTCATACCGCCCAATAAGGCTGCGATGGATAAGGGCATCAAAAATTTTGAGGGAGGTTGATTTCTCCGTCTTGAGATATCAATCAATACGGGTAGAAATAATGATACCACTCCGATGCTATTCATATACCCTGATAATATTCCAACAGTAAACATAATTATGATAAGTAGGTAAGTATCACTATTCCCTGCCATCCTCAATACAAAATGACCGATCATCTTCGCTACCCCCGTTCTAACTAAAGCTTCGCTGATTATTAATATTGCCCACACGGTTACAACCGCAGGGCTACTAAAACCAGACAAAGCTTCGGATGGACTCACTAAACCAGTTAAAGCTAAGCTCCCCAATACAAACAATGCTACCACATCCATACGTACCCACCCTGTGATAAAGAGCAGCAATGCAACACTTAAGATCCCTAATACCAGTCCAATTTCATAAGTCATAATAATAAATGAGGATAATTAGAAATGATCTATTATTTAGATTATATTCCTTCAATTGCATGAATTTCTAATTTAGAAATTTGTAAACCGCGTGCAATAAATTCTGGTTCAGATTTATCCCTTAATGAACTCGAAATTTCATCGATCAAATCTTTTAATTCAGAAGGATCTGCAATATTCCGACTGATATCCGCAAGCACATCCGTCACAGCATTTGCTAATAAGGAACGTGCTTGAGCTATAAATTCCCCTTTTTCTTTAATAACTGGTTTTGCTAAGCTTTCATCTACATAGAAAGAACACAATCCTTTAACTCTGAGTTGATGCATCTGCGAGTTAATCAGCACCATAACTGGCATCGGTGTAGCCCATAGCATATCATTGAACACTTGCTCTTCTGAATTCCCGTTCATCATTGTCTCCTTAAATTTTTTTTACATTATTATGTTTTTTCCTGGAATTTCCAGGAGAGAACCCTACTAGGTGTAATTTACTTCTCTAAATATTTTTTCTGCAATTTATTATTCGACATACTAGCTTTTCTTCGCAATGCAATTCCAGATTACTCATGGAATGAAATCTTGCAAGGATTACCAGGGCGAGCTTATTCAATTTACCTCATACCATAGAATAATTATAATCATATCTATGTAATCTTTCAAAATTTGTATTTTATTAATGTTAGAGAGAGATGTTTTTATGGTTTTCCATAATAATCAATAAACTGATTAATCTCTTCACCAGGTAAAACGGAAATTCTGAACTGGTAGCATTTTTGTCGATGGATATCGCTGGTGGACACTTGGAAGCTTCTGCATCAATTTTCTCACGCGCCAATTCCCCCCCAGTCTTAGCGATATAGATAAAAACCATATAGGTGGCATCATATCTTTTCTCTACATATCCCCTTGTATAAGGACAAGTTCTAGCCAAAGTCTCTAAAATACGCTGTACACATGCGACCAACTCAACTTCATAAAGAGATTCAAGAGATTCGATTTTTTTCTCCATTAGATACAGCAATTAAATCAGAATTCTTTAACTCTGGTCGTGGTGTTGGTTGAGATGAAGTTATTCCCACTATGAAAGGAATTGCACAAGCAAAGACAAAAATACAGCCAAACCCAAGGATAATAATTAGGATGATCCAGGTTTTCTTTTTATTATTCTTCGTAAGTATCTTCTTTTCCCCATTACCCAAAATGAATAATTAATAGTATACCAGATTGTTTTTATGCGCGATTTCTCCTTAATTATTGGGTAATTATCTCGATAATTATTTAACTCAAGCGAAATTAGTAGATAATGATAGGAGAATTGTCATTATTAATATTATATTGTGACTGTTCCACAGGAAAGCGAACAATAAATATGTATTCACAAGAAACAGTGTGTTAACAAAAAACAGCTAGTAATGAAATATCTCTCAGATAATTTCGCCATCTCATTCTGTTATACATGAAAGATAATTTATCCCTTGACGAGCCATCAAGCGCTTAGGATTTTCTAGTGCTTTAAAGCCAGCATACTTTTTATAGAAATCCTGAGCATCTGTTGATGCTAACATTAAAGATTTTATATTTGTAAGATATGGATGTTTGATCACAGTTTGTACCATCCATTTACCCAGACCCTTTCCTCGATATTCTTCAACGATGAATACATCACAAATCCAGGCAAAAATGGTTCGATCCGTGACTATACGGGTAAAACCGATCTGCTTACCACCAGGTTCGTATAAACCAAAACATAATGAATTTTTTATCGAAGATTCAACCATTTGTTTTGATCGACCGATTGCCCAGTACGCGCTTTCACTCAGAAATGTGTGAATCATATCTATATTTAACTTAGATTGATCTGTACTGATTAAAAAATCATTTCTTGTTGATTCAAAATGGTTCATTTTTTGTTTTTAAAATTCACTTACTCCTGCCATATTGCGGAAAATCTCTCTCGATTGGTATCTTTCAGCAAAGAGAACTCGCTGGACACATAAATATCAATCAATAAGGTTGAAAATGAAATACAATCTGTATTGGTTTTTCTTGTCCTGAAATTTTATAGGTAATTTGAAAAGCCTCATTACCATCGAATTTCTCATCTGGAACAACGATGTCTGCTCCCATGGGTGTGAAAGAAGGAATGGAGGCATTCTCCCATTGATTTCTAATCGTAAGAAATGGCGCTAGTTCAAAACCTATCCCATATTCATTAAACATAATAGGAATATTGGCTTCAGGAGAGAGTGTCAGCGTTTTTACTGCATTACTTGGGGCACCTGCGATATTACAAGCAAGGACGTCAACTTCTTCAATAATTGCCATACTTCTCCCCTTCTGCAATTGATCCAGGATTTGCCCCATATCACCCTCTTCTAATTCGATATTACCCCCTTCGATAACACCTTTCACCAAAGAATCGAATCCTTCTCCTTGTGTACTCATCCAGGCTTGGCGAATATTATCTAAATTAAAAGCTGCATTTACAAGGACATGTATTATATCTCCAACGTAAATATCTGCTTTTAATGCCCAATCTGGTTCACCGGCGGATAAATCAAGATTTTCCTGGTGTTGTTCATCGAAACTAGACATGGCATTCGTTAATTCTTTCATTTGATCTGGTAGGTTGTTCATTAGCGAGGACAGAGAACCCAAACTATCTTCGAGCTCAATCATTTGATCTGGCAATGAATCCATTGCTTTTTGAGTTTCTTGCATGGCTTCTTCCATCTGGCGCGATAAATCATCTATATCTTGTATTTCTGGAAATTCAAATCCGTTATTTGGCATTATAGACTCCTCATGCGATAGCGTTGCAAAAATATAAGGTCAACAAAATATATACTTTCAAGAAAGATTGAGAGATGAAGTAATTTTATCACATATATATACGAACTTGTTGTCATCCAACTATTATTTATTGGAATATGTGAATTGACAATTTTTTGAGTAAATTTACTAGTTTAAGTGTAATCACTTTAATATTTTTTATTCCAGCAATTTTTTTGTAAAGACGAAAGGAGTTAATATTGTATATTAATGCAAGGTAGCTAAACCACATCGATCTTATCCTTTACTTGCCAGATACGATTATTTAATAATTGGTTTATGCATTTTCACTTAGCGCTGCCAGGTATTATCTACAGCCACCTTTTTTATAGAAATTTTTTTGGAAAACGTCAAGCTTCATGTTTTATTATTTCTTTCCCACATATGAAAATCTTGGTTAGCTGACTTGTGATCTAAGCTCGATCAAAGAAAGAATCAGTCACCCGCAATTTTTTTCCAATACTTGATAATATTTTGTTAGATTTGCATGCAAAGGAACATCCATTTCCTGAAAATATTCGATTACCCAGCCATTCTGCAGCAGCGCGGCTATTTCTATATCCCCTCTATATACAACCTGTCTAAATTTATGCATGCCCTCCCAAGCATGACTAGGCGCTAATAAATCTGCAAATCGTAAACAACTAGCCAATGGTGTTTTAATTTTAGCAAAACCACCAGCATATGAATGGGTTTCAATCGCATCCAAGATTGCCTGATCATTAATATTAAACTTACTTCTTACTATGATTGATCCAGTTATTGCATGTAAATAGATTGGGTGTCTCTCGTATGAATATTCAAGTATGAATAATAATTTAGAAATAGAACATCTGCTCAAAAATGCGATAAAATCAATTAAATATGGCAAAACAAATACTTATTGTCGACGACGATGATCTTTTAAGACGAAGTCTATCTTTTAATTTAGAGCAAAATGGTTATCAAACCAGCAATGCCGCCAATGCGGAAGATGCTTTGGCAATCGCCAGTCGAGGAAATATCGATTTAGTATTACTGGATATTGGATTACCTGGCATGGATGGGCTTGATGCACTACGCCATTTTCAAAACCATTATGGTATCCCAGTAATTTTCTTGACGGCAAGACGACGGGAGTTAGATGAAGTATTGGGGCTTGAACTTGGCGCGGAGGATTATGTCACTAAACCCTTTGATTTGGATGTTCTCCTAGCGCGTATTAAAGTAGTATTACGGCGCACAAAGAATACAATCCATCCCCAAGAAACAGCAAAGGCAATCCAATTAGGGGATCTAACCCTCAACCCAGCTGCTCATACAGTCACCATTCAAAGACAGCCAATCGATTTAACACCACGCGAATTTGATCTTCTCCACACATTTATGCTACAACCGAATACAGTCATCACGAGTGATGATTTATTAGCACGTGTTTGGGGTGCAGAATTCATTGGACAACCTCAGGTAGTCTATGTACATATTCGATGGCTACATGAAAAGATCGAAGATGATCCAAACCACCCCCAACGCATTGTGACCGTGCGTGGGGTTGGTTATAAATTTCAACCTCAGGAGGACTGAACTTGCACACTTTACGTTCTCGCATGATCTTCAGCCATATTCTCCCCATCCTGATCATCGTGCCTCTGATGTACATCGCTATGGTATATCTTTTGGAAACACAGTTGTTCATACCAAAGCTAACCGAAGATCTGCGAGGTAACGCACGCATCATCACAGAAATCTCTCGTACGGAAACTTTCGCGCCTGGTAATCATCGAGGTATTGCTTATGCCATGCAACAAATGCAATTTGATCCCAATATGCGTGTGATCTATATGCAACCTGATGGGACTATGATCTATACGAATGATCCTTCTTATTCCAATCAAATGCTAGAACAATTAGACGTACCAGCGTTGGCTCGCTTGCAGAGCGGGGATGAAGTCGTCATTACCAATTACTCCTTTATTGAACGCAGGGAAGATTTCATCCAAGTCTTACAACCGATCAGTGGAGCCGGTAGTGATGTAGCTGGCATATTATGGGTAAGTTATTATGATTCGATGCTAAACAATCTTTTTAAGGACCTCCGCCTGCTCAGTTTAGTGGTAATGTTTGGTTTTCTTCTTTTGGGCAGCCTCTTAGGATCTATCTTAGCGCTTAGCATTAGTAAACCACTTACACAAGCTACACAGACCATCCAACAATTAGCGCATGGCGAAGGAAATCTAAAATTAGAAGAAAAAGGACCCAAAGAAGTACGAGACCTAGCAAAAGCAGTAAATTTTCTAGTCGAGCGGATGTTGACATTAGAGCAAGCCCGCCGTCAACTTTTAGCGAACCTAGTTCACGAACTTGGGCGTCCATTAGGCGCATTGCGGTCTGGAATCCAAGCATTAAGTCAAGGTGCAGGGAATGATCCCTCATTAATGAAAGATCTTACTAGTGGCATGGATGAAGAAACCGCTCGCTTGCAAAAGGTTCTCGATGAATTGGCACACTTGCATGATCAAGTCTTAGGCTCCTTGGAACTCAACCTTGAACAAACCAAGTTAGCAGAATGGTTACCAAAGGTTCTAATTCCATGGCAAGAAATGGCTATCCAAAAACGGATAAATTGGGAAACCAATATTCCTTCCAATCTTCCTCAAATAAACATTGACCACATGAGAATGTCACAAGTAATTGGCAATTTAGCCAGTAATGCCGTCAAATACACACCTCCTGGACGAAAAGTTAATGTAAATGTTGGAAAGACAGACCAGCAAATTTGGATTAAGGTAAGTGATACTGGACTCGGAATACCTAAACAGGAACAGGAAAAAATATTTTCGCCATTCTTTCGTGGCGATCAAGGGAGACGTATCAAACAAGGGATGGGTCTAGGATTAAGCATAGCTCATGATCTAACAGTCGCCCATGGCGGTCATCTGGAATTAGAAAGCACGCCTGGTATAGGTAGCAGTTTTACAGTTTGGTTACCATTGTAAACATTCAATCAAGGGATACTTTACTAATATATCAGAGTGATGTCAAAGGGAAAAACCATTCATAAAGCAAAAAAGAAAATTTACAATACAATTTCATAAATATTCTCCTAGCTAAAAAATCGCCTTAAGGTTACCTTAGGGTGTTCTCTAGGTTGATATAAGGACAAAACTTGTATAACACAGGTATGCTTAGAGACATGAAAATGATAACAAGGAGAAATAAATGAAAAAAACTACTTTAACCAGTCTATTGATCATCTTAATCTTCATCGTTACCGCTTGCAGTAGTCCGGTTTCATCGCTCACCAATACTGTGGCTGAAATCATCCATAAAGATGTAAACATCGAACAAAGTACGATCGACCTTCAAGAAAATCAACCAACCGCAGTAGATAGTGAGACGAAGCCAACACCACTACCACAATCATCTGGAGTTGGTGACTTATTAGCTGCTTATCAAAGCGCGCTAGAGAATGTTTATATTAATGTAAACCCGTCGGTCGTAAATATCAACGTTAAGAAGATGATAACAACGGGAGATTTCGAAATGCCAAATGGTACCCCTTTTCAATTTCCAAGCATTCCAGGTTTTCCACAATCTCCCGACGATAATCAAGTTCCTGAGCCTGATGTCCCACAATACCAACAAGGTCTAGGATCTGGTTTTGTTTGGGATAAACAAGGTTATATCATTACCAATAACCATGTTGTTGAAGGTGCAGATGAAATTGAAGTAACCTTTCACGACGGAAGTATCTTCTCTGCAGAACTTATCGGTACTGATCCTGATAGTGACCTAGCCGTTCTTAAAATTGACGCTGACGAAGAACTATTACAACCAGTATCCATCGCAGATTCGAATGATATCCGTGTTGGGCAACTAGGTATTGCGATCGGAAATCCTTATGGGTTAGAAGGGACAATGACTGTGGGCATCATCAGCGCCATTGGTCGTTCAATGCCCATCTCCAATGGTATGCAGACTGGACCTGTCTATTCAATACCAGATGTAATTCAAACAGATGCCCCAATCAATCCTGGGAACTCAGGCGGTGTGCTCGTCAATGACCAAGGTCAGGTGCTTGGTGTAACTTATGCTATTGAATCAAGCAGCGGATCAAATGCAGGAATCGGTTTTGTTATTCCGTCAAATATTGTAAAAAAAGTTATTCCTGAATTAATAATGTCTGGAGGTTATCAACATCCGTATCTCGGAATCACTGGTTTATCCCTCACTCCAGATATTGCTGAAGCAATGGGATTAGACTCTAATCAACGTGGCGCTTTAGTCATTGAAGCATCTGCTGATGGTCCTGCGGGAAAAGCTGGATTAGAAGGAAGTACTAATGTCACGGAAATCGATGGTCAAGAGCTGAATATAGGTGGAGATGTTATTATCGCCATTGACAACCAAACAGTCAAAGAAATGGTTGACCTTATCGCTTATTTATCTAGAAGCACTGAAGTCGGACAAGAAGTATCATTGACGATCATTAGAGGTTCAAAAGAAATGCAAGTTGATGTCCATCTAGAAGCCCGTCCAACAAATGAGGAAATAAATCAACAACAAAGTGCTATGCGTCCAAATCAAGCCAATGCCTGGTTAGGCTTCCGCGGGTTTAGCTTAGTTCCAGAAGTTGCGGAAGCGATGGATTTGCCGTCCAATCAAAGCGGCGTTTTGATTGAGCAAATTGATGTTGATAGTCCAGCAGATGAGGCTGGTTTATTGGGTGGATCTACTCCATTTTCATTCAATGGAGAAGAAATCATGATTGGCGGCGATATAGTTATTGGAATGGAAGGTGAAAAAGTAGAGACTATTTTTGACCTACTAGAGATCTTATCCAGATACGAGCCTGATGATCATGTATTATTTGAGATCCTCCGGAATGGGGAAAACATAGAATTGGAAGTCAAGTTAGGAGTAAATCCTCAATAATTTTTCAAATAAAAATATCGCTAATCTTCATTGAATATTGATCTAGCAATAACAATAAAACCTCCAAGACAATTTAATATGGAGGTTTTTTTAATATTCCGTGATAAAATGAGAGTCAATATACTATTCCATAAAAACAAATTTGAATGGAGTACATTATGCGGGAACTTATTCTTCTCGTAGACGATAATACGAAATTACTTGAAGGCTTGAAGTTACGCCTTGAGATGCATGGTTATCAAGTGATTATTGCGCTGGATGGTAAAGAAGCGCTCAATATTCTAGAATCAACCATTCCCAACTTGATTGTAGCTGACATTATGATGCCGCGCATCAATGGATGGCAGCTTTTCGAAAATGTCCGCTCTACCCCTCGCTTAGCTGGCATTCCATTTATTTTCTTAACTGCAAAATCGGGTGAAGAATCAATTATACAAGGTAAATCTCTTGGAGCTGATGATTATATTGGAAAACCATTCAATATTGATGAGTTAATCGCCAGTATTCAAGGTCGTCTTCGCAGGAAAACTGAATTAAAGAAAATTTCGAGCTTGTCGCCAGAATTTAATAAACCTAAGGTATTAAAAATCCACGATTTAACGATCGATACGAAAGCTCATCAAGTTCATCAAGATGGGAAAGAAATTGAATTAACCAATATCGAATTCGAACTTCTCACTTTGCTGACCATCAATGCTGGCACAGTATGCTCTTTTGATGATTTAGCGCAAGTGGCTTACCCCTCAGAATTCCCAAATCAATCAAAGGAACAAACCTTACGCGTCCATATCAAAAACCTACGCAAGAAGCTCAAATATGGTAGAGGAAAACCTAGTCGGATCAATAATGTACGAGGAATTGGTTATCGAATGAGCAAGTAGTATATAAATAACTTATAAATTTTCGCTTATTCACCCTATAGAACCAAAGAGTTTTTTCATTCGCCCACCCTATCTTTATATAACATTTACACTTTCTTCCCGTTTCGTTTACGTTACACCAGAAACCTATTGCTATACTAAACACTATAAAGAAAAATCAATTATTAACAGCTTCTCAATTCGAAAAAACCCTCTTTTTATGGCAATGTGTTCCCATCCCGCCATAACCAATGGGTACAAAGTAAAATCAGAGGATTTAGTATGAATAAGAACTTATTATTTACCGTAACGCTGTTATCACTCATCATATCCATATTATTGTCAGTGGTAGGCTGCAAACCAGAATCAGCGCCAGTGGCACTACAAACAATTCGTGTGCAAGTAATGTGGGTACCCAACGCACAATTTGCCGGTTACTACGTAGCCATGGAAAAAGGATTTTACCGAGATGTTGGGTTAGAGGTGATCTTCAACCCATATGACGAGCGTACCTCAGTCCGAAATTCTGTTATGGAAGGAAAAGCAGAATTCGGGATTGATGGCGCCTTTGAAGTATTAATTGGATGTGGTGAAAAGCAACCATTAAAGGCAATTTTCGTAGATTATCGCATTGACCCAACCGCGTTCGCATCATTGAAATCAAAACAAATAACTCATCCAGAAGATTGGGATGGTAAAAAGATCGGTATCTTACCAGATTCAACCGGTTCGATTTTTAAAGCAATCGCCAAAGGATACAATATCGATGAAAATCAAATGACTTTCAAAGAATATAATTATGACTTCTCAATGCTAACCGAAGGAGAAGTCGATGTTATTCCAATTTATATCTTCGATGAGCCTTATGTTCTAGAAAAAATGGGTTATCAAATCGATACCATTTTAGCCTATGATTACGGCATCAAGTCGTATGGGGATACATTATTCACAACCGAAAATTATATTGCGGAAAACCCTGAAATTGTTAGTAAGTTCGTCCAAGCAACCGCAAAGGGTTGGCAATATGCGCTAGAACATCAAGAAGAAACTCTCGATATCGTTTTGAGAAATGATGATGAGGGTTATCATAATCGTGAATATGAAAAATACATTCTGGTAAATGAATCTCCACTCGTTCACATTGGGGAAGATCAAATTGGATGGATGCAAGAAGAAATTTGGCATGATATGTATAAAATTTTAATCAACAGCAAAATGATCGACGCTCCATATGATATTGCTGGTTGTTATACAAACACTTATATCGATCAAGAATAAGTTAGTTCGGGTGGATGATAGAGTAGAATCCTTATGTTTAATCTCTTTCCCAATATTCGTTCTGCGATAATCTTCTATGGATTGATCAGCTTATTTTTGTTATCAGCGCTATATAGCCATTTAATAACTGTCTCTGAAAAGGAAGGGCTTCTAGACCAAGCCGAATATTACATTTCAGAATATGCGGAAATCACAAGATATCAAATCATCGACTCGCTCGATGAAAGCATAGTACATCTACAATCGATGTCTGAATCGCCTTATATTGACGATATTATCGATCAAAGCAGAACACCAGAGACAATTGAAAACTTAAAATCTTTTCTAGATACTCGATTATCCCTAAACTCCGACTTTTTAGAATTCTTTATCATCGACATTGATGGAATTGTTTTGATTTCCACGAATGAATGTCAAGTAGAAACAAATAAAGCCAATCGGATCTATTTCCAGGAAGGGATGAATGGGCTTTTTATTGAACCAGTCTATCACAATTTAACATTACAAAAGCCAGTATTGACCATTGCATTACCTATTGAAGATTCATCAGGAAACACAACCGCCGTTCTTGGTGGTCATATCAATGTTGAGCGCTGGGATATGTCCATGTTGCCATCTCAGGGCTTAGGAGATAGCGGCACTACGTATCTAGTCAATGACTATAATTTTTTCGTAACTTCACCAAAAGATGAGGCAGGATATGCCTTTGAAAGAACCAACTATAGCCCAGGAGTCAATTCATGTTTGCAAGGGAAAGATACAATCGGTAAATTCAATGACTATAAGGGTGCTTCCGTAATTGGCGCTTATTATTATTTAGAGCGATTAGATATGTGCTTAATCGCTGAAATCAGTGAGACGGAAGTATTACAACCGCTTTCAATTCTTCGTTGGAATCTAATTTATGTTTTTATTTTAATAATCAGTTTAGGAACAGCCGTCACACTTTTCCTTTCCAGAGAAATTACCCAACCGATTAAGACCTTAGTTCAGGGCGCCAATTTAATAAAGAATGGTAATTTCTCTTATCGGGTCTCCATCAAAACAAAGAATGAATTTGGTGTCCTAGCTTCCACATTTAATCAAATGTCAGAGCAATTGGCAGCGATCATTAACGATCTCCAAGAACGGATAAGGGAATTACACATTCTGAATCAAATCAGTCAACGCGTTAGCCAAGAGATTGATTTAGAAAACTTGCTTTCATATTTGGCAAATCATGTTGCAGACTTAATCAATGGAAGTGGCTCCTTTATTGTCTTATTAGATGAAGAGACTGGAGAACCAAAACCAGTTGCTGCCTATGGATCTTTTCATTATCAGTATCGAAAAATTAAAAAATGGCCAAACGAACCCACACTAACAGCATCAGTAATTGAAACAGGATCACCTATCGTTGTTTATGATACACATCATTCCCCTTATATTAGTCGAAGAATTGCTAGTCAATTTCCTGATAAATCATTACTGGGTATTCCATTAATTATCCAGGATAAACCCATCGGAGCTATTTTAATTGGAGAATCACGTTATCATCGCAACTTCACCCAAGAAGAAATCAATCTAGCTACATCCGCTGCGAGTACCATTGCCGCAGCAATCAATACCGCCAAGTTATTAGATTCCCTTCAAAAAAGCGAAATAAAATATCGAAGGATTTTTGAGAATATCCAGGATATCTATTTTCAAACTAATCGAGAAGGAATAATCACTGAAATCAGTCCTTCAGTAGAATATCATCTCAAAATATCTCGCCAGCAATTATTAGGAAAACCATTCATAGATTTGTTCTCCTCTCCATCTGATTTTGAACAACTTATAAAAGACTTAGAATTATTTGGTCTAGTAGAAGATTTTGAAGTGAAATTTACCAAAACAAATCATGAGAATATATTTGTTTCAATCAATGCCCACTCTATCGATAATAATTTTGAAGAGAATATTCATATAGAAGGGATTATTCGCAATATAAATATGCGCAAGAAGGCTGAGATCGCATTAAATAATAGCCGCGAACGATTAAATCTCGCTGTTGAGGGAACTGGCGCTGGTTTATGGGACTGGAATGTGCAAACAGGAGAAACTATCCTTAATCAACGCTGGGCTGAAATACTCGGATATACCCTGGAAGAGTTAAAACCAATTAGTATTCAAACCTGGATTAGTCTAACCCATTCTGATGATCTTAAGAATTCCAATTATCTACTCGAACAACACTTTAAAGGTGAAACAGACCTCTATATAAGTGAAGCTAGAATGCGTCACAAAGATGGACATTGGGTATGGATAATCGATCGTGGTAAAGTTGTCGAATGGGATGAAGGCGGAAAACCCCTACGTATGGCAGGAACCCATATCGATTTCACAGACCAAGTAAAGGCTAGGATCGCGCTTGCTGAAAGCGAAGCACGTTACCGTGGTCTTTTTAATGCTGTTGCAGATGGTATTTTAATGACTGATAATCAATGGAAACCACAATTCGTAAATCCAGCTTTTTGTTCAATCACCGGATATTCGAAAGAGGAGATCCTAAACAATTTATCACCTTACGAATACCTAAGCAGTGATAGATCTGATGAAATTGGCGATGGCGAAATCATTCATTCTTTGACAAAGGATCATATTTGGCAAAAGGAGATTATTCTGACGAAAGCAGATGGTTCAGAATTTGACGCTAATATTGCCATAACTCCATTTTATAATGAGAATGATAAACCACTAGGTTTTGTAATTAGTCTGCGCGATATAACCAAAATAAAAGAGTTTTCTCGGACAAAAAGCCGTTTTGTATCCACAGTCTCACATGAATTACGGACCCCTCTTTCTATCATTTCCCTTTTTGTGGATAACCTAGTCGAATTCTATGATCGGTTAGATGAAACCGAACGTAAGACAATCCTATCTGATATCCAAGAAGAGACTTATGCCCTACACCAACTAATCCAAGAAGTATTATTACTTTCGCGTTTAGATGCTGGAAAAACAAAATTGAATATCAGTGAATTTGACTTACGTGAATTACTACAATCCAATATATTAAAAATTGAACAGCTTGCAAAAGACAATGGTATAATGATAGACCAACAATTATCAGATGAACAGTTATTAGTGCAAGCTGATAGAGATAAAATACAACAAGTCTTTAGAAACTTACTAAATAATGCGATCAAATTTACGCCCAATGATGGGAATATCCTAATCAACGCAGAAAGAAACGAAAACACCGTTAAAATAACTTTCAAAGATTCAGGCATAGGTATTCCAACCAAAGAAATCCCATATCTCTTTGATCGCTTCTACCGTGGCTCAAGCGCTACAAAACAGGAAATCACCGGAAGTGGCTTAGGACTCTCGATAGTAAAAGAGATTCTTGATCTGCACAATGGAGAAATTACCGTTAAGAGTGAGGTTAACATTGGTTCAGAATTTACTATTGTCCTCCCTATTGATCAAGGGTTAATTGATGGATGACCAAAAACAACCAATTGCTTTAATTGTTGATGACAATCCACGTGTACTTTCAGCTATTCAAATAGCTCTAAAAATGGAAGGGTTCCAGGTATTTAAGGCAAATAATGGGTTGAAAGCTATCCAAATACTAGAAGAGATAACTCCGGATATCATCATCAGCGATATTCTGATGCCCGAAATTGATGGATTAGATTTTTTAAAAATGGTGCACTCTCGTCCAGATACCTCCAAGATACCATTTCTATTTCTGACAGCGATGGATAATGCTGAAGCCCTAGAACGAGCCCGCGTGCTTGGTGTTGATGAGTATATTTTAAAACCATTTAAATTAAAGGATTTTATTCAGATTGTTCGCTCACGTTTTAATCGCTCCCAGGAATTAAAAAATGCTTATACTATAGACACTTTTTTGAAAACTGTTGAAATGTTAGCCAACTCTGTCGAAGGTCGTGATGCCTATACCCATGAACATATCAACCGAGTAATGACTTATGCAGAAGGGCTCGCTAATACATTGAAATTTAAACCTGAGGATATCAAGCAAGTACGTTTAGCTGCCATTCTCCATGATGTTGGAAAAGTCAGTATTCCTGATGCAATTCTAAATAAAGCTGGTCCTCTCACAGACGATGAGTGGCAAAAAATGAAGCAACATACATTGGAAGGAGAAAAGATCTTAAAACCAATGAAAGACTTACCATTGGTTTTAGAAGGAGTCCGGCATCATCACGAACGTTACGATGGAAAAGGTTACCCAGATGGTTTATCAGGTTCAGATATACCGCTGATTGGTCGTTTATTGGCAGTAATAGATGCATTCGATGCAATGACATCCGATCGTCCCTATCGAAAGGGACTTTCTACTGAACAAGCCTTACAAGAGTTAATATCTGGATCCGGTAAGCAGTTTGACCCTCAAATGGTAAACTCATTTCTCGAATATTGGGAATCTCAAGACCATAAGGATAATGGATAACAAAGAAAATGTAATTCTATTAATAGATGACGATATCCGGCTATTATCCGGAACAAATTTATTCTTATCCCAAAATGGTTATTCCGTCTTGGTATCGAAGGACGCCCCCACTGCTTTAAAGATTCTTCAAGAACAGATACCGGATTTAATAATTTGCGATGTCATGATGCCTGAAATGAATGGTTTTGAATTTCGTATGTTATTAAATCAAAACCAAGAAACTGAAAATATCCCGTTCTTATTTCTAACCGCAAAATACAGTGATGATGATATTCTTTTTGGATTTGATATCGGCTGTGATGACTATATAACAAAACCATTCAACCGAAATGAGTTTTTAGCGCGCATTAAAGCGATCCTTAAAAGAGTAGATAAGGGGAGAAAAATCGCTGAAAAAGAAATGCATGAGGCTTTTAAAGAATTCCAGCAGGAAGTACTCAACAACGCCCATCATGAATTATACACTCCATTGACATTGATCATGGCTTCTCTAGAATTAGTCCTGCGTGATCGATATCAGAACCCTGAAGAAATGAAGTCAATTCTTAATGATGCCTTATCAGGCACTCAACAAATGAAATTATTGATAGATGACTTGATTTTATTAACCTATATCGATCAAAATAAATTAACTCATCTTCGAAGTCCGATCAATTTGCGTTTTGACTTTTATGAACCGATCAAGAAAAGAGCAGAGTTTTATTCACACAAGAATATTACCATTCACTATGATGTCGATGAGGATATCCAAATCCTCGCACCAAGGAAAAATTTTTCTCACGTAATCAGCCATTTAGTAGATAACGCCTTGAAATTCAGTCCTGAGGAAAAAGATATATTTATCGATCTTAAAATCCAAGGATATGGTGGTTGTATTCTTACGATTACCGACCAAGGAGCAGGAATACCTCTAGAATTACAAGAAAAAGTATTTGAACGCTATTATCAAATTAGTCAAGGTTTGACACGAGAATACAATGGCTTAGGAATTGGATTAAATGTATCCAGAGCAATCACCAGATCAATAGGAGGAGATATTGAATTTTTACCGGTTTCAGAAGGTTGCTGCGTTCAGATGACCATTCCCCCTCTAGAAGAAGAGTCATTACTTCTAACCTACTATCAAGAGAAAAAATGATCTTCTCTCCGCTAATCATTTCTAGAAGAATGATTACTTAGAAAAAGAATTGATATTAATTTCGATTTGTACTGCCTCTCTACGTTCAGAAGTTTTTCTCAATAAAATTGAATATCAAAAAGAAATCGCTCGAAACTGTCTTTGTGATATGACAGCCGAAGAAAGTTTTGCAGTGAGATCATCCCCCTCTTTAAGTACACAAAAAAACACACCTAATCGTTTGAGTTGATCTTCAATTGGACTTATCGTAATATCTTTTCCAAAAGAGTATGCATCCATCAAAACCATTATTGGTCGTAATCCTCGTCTTATGAGCATATCCGCGATTTGATAAACAGACTCTGTCGTATTCGGAGACAAGATGACAACAGTACTTTCCCGAGGAAGATGGCGTGCTTGCGCTTCAACCAATCCTTCTAAAGAATAATTCCCCTTTGAATTTAATATAGCTAGAGCTTCTAATATCTTTCCTAATTGCCTACCACCTCGGTCAGCAGGAATAATACGTAAAGAATTCTCAGCATAAACCAAACCCACAGCACGTCCAATTTGAAGATAGTATCGCGCTAATGAAGCAGCAGCCGTAACAGTATATTCCAAGGTAGAAGGAGGAAGTTCATATTTAAATTGGCTACGCCAAATATCACGTGCATCAAACTTCTTTGGACGATAAGGTCTTGAGAAATGTCCTTTATTAGCTGTGTCGACAATGATCCACACATCCGCCAATGGATCCAACTCAAATTCCTTTACCATTAGACGATCACGTCGAGCTGTACTTAGCCAATGAATGCGATTAAGTGGATCTCCAGGCTCATATTCTCGGATACCAGCAGCATTAGAAGTGATCTGAGTCGTCCGCCTCCGCAATGCATCTCCACCAGGGAGTAACCCGGGTGGTTGAGGAAAAAAATGAATAGCTACCATCATAGGTAAAACAAGTAAAGATTCCTCGCTAGGGAATTCTCGTGAAACAGGAAACATCCCAAATAGATCCCCAGAAGTCAGCACGGTTGGTCCTAATGGAAAGACACCACGTTCAACTAATCGCGTCCGCGCTAAATAAGTACGGCTCTCTCGACCTCCAACCAATGTTAATACATGAGATCCTGCTGCATCAGGTAAAGATGACTCATCACGAACTTCAATCCACAAACGCGGAAAACGACTTGGATTCACCACTTCAAATCGTTCTTCA
>Ga0172370_10004283_pt1 | contig 19191 bp, 21 predicted proteins | sample LakKiv5m_FD_114538 | JGI IMG/M metagenome (GOLD analysis project Ga0172370, IMG submission 114538) | Freshwater microbial communities from Kabuno Bay, South-Kivu, Congo - kab_022012_11.5m | ecosystem: Environmental > Aquatic > Freshwater > Lake | place: Democratic Republic of the Congo...
AAATGTCACCCTGAACTTGTTTCAGGGTCTATATGAAAATATATATTACTAAATAACAAGAGATTCTGAAACGAGTTCAGAATGACAATTTAAAGCATTTTTGACTTTTGCAAGAGGCTCAGTTATTATAAATTACAGAATAGAAATTTAAACTGCAATTTTTATACCTATGTTATAAAAAATATTTGCGGGACATTTTACAATTTGGTTACTTAGTTAGCTCTCAAGTCACACAGAAGAGCGGTCGCCCTGTTAGGTCTTAGCTCTGTGAAACAGAGCGTGACCTGACAGATGAAAGTAGTTAAGTCAGATCATGCCCGCTTTCAGCGGTCTAAGTCCTGACTTGGCATCGTAATGCAAATATTCAATTATTCTTTGCTGAACAAGTTTAGTAACTGTTTTTACAATGTCGACAATTCTGATTTTACAAGGCAGGCTGCAGAGAAATCGACTATATGCTTTCGGAAAGTCTTGCTCGGAAAACTGGACAAGATCGAAATGAGTAAAGATTTTCTCCGTAAATGATTTGACATTTTATCCTAAAAAATTATATTATCCTTCAATGTATACCGGTTCTAAGAATTATTTTCCGATTGTAGGACAGAACACTGTTCTGTCCCTACCTAAACATGCGAAAAGACTTTTTGGAAACGGTATAACTACAAAGTATTTTAATCAAATTTAAGGTTTCTTCTTTTGGCGGGATTGAGACAATCCGCCTCCACAGTACGGGGGCTTGGAGTCGGGATTGTCTCAATCCCGGCATTCCATTTTGATCATAGAACTTTATAGTATCGATTAATCTTATTAATCCTGTCTAAGTTTATAATTTATGGGTCTTCGCTATTTTGTGTGGGTAGTTTGAATAATTTGTTCTAAAATCCCCCTTTAATTCCCCCTTTTAAAAAGGGGGAAAGTGGGGTAGAGCAGCTACTTGCTTTTCCCCCCTTTATTTAAAGGGGGGAAGGGGGGATTTTCACCAAAAATACCCACAATACCCTTAATCTGATTGTCCCTTGTCCATATTAATCCGGGAATTTTTACCCACACGATTCAGCGAAGAGCCTAATTTATGAATTAGGCAGGCTAAGATCCTCAACAAGGATTTATACCGGTTACAAAAAAGATTTTCCGATGATGTCGGAGTTCAATATATTGAACCCCTGCAAAAACACCCGAAAAGACTTTTAAGTATTAGTATATCTTAGAATTCCCCGAATTTCCCTCTGCTTCTTCACCGTGCCGATTATGATTATGATCCCCCAAATTGAATATCTGTTCTATTTTTCCCAATCCCACTAACACCAATAGCACCACCAGCGAAAATATCACCGCCAGCAGCGGGTATCCTATCCCAATCACCAATCCTAATGCCGCCACTATCCAAATCACGGCTGCGGAAGTCAATCCTCCGATGGTGGCTCCGGAGCGAATGATACTCCCCGCCCCAATAAATCCGATCCCGGTCACCACCTGCGCCGCTATCCGCCCCGGATCCGCCGGCACCCCGTAAATCCGCGGCAGCAAATCCGACACCATCATATAAATCGTCGCCCCCATACAAATTAAGATGTTTGTCCGCAATCCCGCCGCCTTGCCCTTGATCTCCCGCTCCAATCCGATCATCCCCCCGCATACTATCGCCGCCAAAATCTTGACAAAGTACCCGCTGTATTGATTTATAATGTCGATCATTTTAAGCGCCTTTTTACTTGACACTTGATACTTGCTGCTTCCTTTTGACTTGCAGACTTGCAGACTTATAGAATAAACAAGTTAGAGAGAAAAAGCGGGCTGCAACCCGCTTTTTACCCCATTTTATACTATAAATTTAATTTTCTTCCACATGCAGACTTTCTTCCGATATTTCCGCTAACACCGTCCGGTTGCGCCCGCTGCGTTTAGCTGTATACAAAGCTTCGTCCGCCGTCTTGATCAAATCATTGGGATGAATTATCGCCGGATGCGGAAAAACTGCTACTCCCTGGCTCACCGTTATCCGTAATTCCTGAGTCTGACGCAGTTTCTCATTCCGGGTAAAATTCTCATTCGCCACCCGCTTGCGGAATCTTTCCGCCACATGCAAAGTCCCGGTCTGGTCGGTTTCCGGCAGTAAAATAATGAATTCTTCCCCGCCGTATCGCGCCGGAATATCGATTTCGCGGATCTGCTCTTTTATGATTACCCCCAGCCGCTGAATCACATAATCCCCCTGCAAATGTCCGTATTGGTCGTTCACCGCCTTAAAATGATCTATATCCATCATTATGCACGCCAAATTCAATTTATAGCGCTGTGACCGGGGGAATTCCCGGTCCAGCAGTTCCAGAAAATACCGCCGGTTATAAAGCTGAGATAATCCGTCGGTGATCGCCATCTTCCGCAATTCTTCATTCTTCAACATCAATAAATCTTTTAACTGCCTCAATTTTGAATACTTCAACACCCGCGCCACTCTTAAAAGCAATTCCGTCGTATTGAAAGGCTTGAATATACAGTCTTCCGCCCCCATCTCCAACGCCCTGGCCCCGTAATCATCCCCAAAAGCCGTCACCAATATCACCGGCAAATCCGGATTCTTCTGCTGAACTTTTGCCAATAATTCCAATCCGCCCAACTTGGGCATACGGATATCGGATATTACCACATCAATATTTAAAAGATCCAATGTCTTCAACGCTTGTTCCCCATCCTCAGCCGTAACCACCTTATATTCGGGATTGTTCTGCAAAACTTCGGCGATCAATTCCCGAGTTTCACGATAATCTTCGACCACTAAAATCTGAAAACTCATTATAGATTCCGTTAGAATTTGGCTAAATCAGAAGTAAACTATTCCTCCGATAAAATATAATATAATCAATTAAATCAATTTTTTCAAAAAGTCAAGTCTGTGACCGGTGAATTAGAGCTATTACGCAAAAAAATAATCTCATCTGATTTATATTATACCTGTGGTGTCATGCGTCCCCGCCTGACACATACTATACGCCCGAAGGGCGTCATTCCGGGCGCAGTCCCGGAAAAGGCGTAGTTTCTTACCTTTTAAGTGTAAGAGCGCATCTCTTGCATTTAAGTAAGTGATTGTTATCTTTATTGTTACATTAATTTTTAAAAAATGTCGGACTAAAATCCGACCTCCGTTATTAGGAGAACAGACTTTAGTCTGTTCAATTAAGTCCTAAGTCTTGAGCTTTGAGCCTTGAGCCTTGAGCCCAGAGCCCAAAGCCGAAAATTTCAAATATCTTTGGCTTGTGTTTTTCTTTTCTTTCGGATTTTTCGTGTTTCTAATCTCCAAATTACCAAATTGGCCTAGTGTCAGGCGTCCCGCCTGATACCAATTTCCTAGCGCAGAGCCCCCAAAATTTTCTCCACAGCTTCAAATCGCTTTTAATCACAACAATGATTGACTCTTGTGTTAAACTTTACTATATTTCTTAGAATAGGCAAAAAGTGTCTCGCATCTTTTATAAAATAAATATTCATAACTAATATTAGGAGTAAACAAATGACTTCCCTTGGCATATTGATCGCCTTAGTCATCTTCATCCTTGCCAGCGCCATCCGCGTTCTAAAAGAATGGGAACGAGGCGTGATCCTCAGATTAGGCCGTTTCACCGGTAAATCCAAAGGCCCCGGACTGGTTCTGCTTATCCCCCTTGTCGACCAATTAAACAAAATCAACATTCAGGATGTCGTCTTCGATGTCCCTCCGCAGGATGTTATTACCAAAGACAATGTCTCCGTTAAAGTCAACGCCGTTATCACTTATCGGGTAGTCGATCCCGAAAAAGCCATCATCAATGTCGTGAACTATTCCTACGCCGTATCTCAGCATAGCCAGACTACCTTACGAAGTGTCCTGGGCGGCGCGGAACTGGATGATCTGCTTTCCGAAAGGGACAAACTCAACCAGCACATTCAGGAACTGCTCGACATCGACACCGATCCCTGGGGTATCAAAGTCAAACGCGTGGAAATCAAACATGTCGACCTGCCGCAGGAAATGCAGCGCGCTATGGCCAAACAAGCCGAAGCCGAACGCGAACGGCGTGCTAAAATCATCGCCGCCGAAGGCGAATACCAAGCTTCCACCCGCTTATCCGAAGCCGCCGAAATCATCGATAAACATCCCACTGCCTTGACGCTCCGTTACCTGCAAACCCTGGCGGAAATCGCCACGGAAAACAATTCCACCACCATTTTCCCCGTCCCCATTGACCTGCTTTCGTCCTTTGTAAAGAGACCCAATGCGTAATAGGTTCAAATAATTGTGGTGTCAGGCGCCCCCGCCTGACACCTGTAAAACATTTATTGTGGTGTCAGGCGCCCCCGTCTGACACCTGTAAAACATTTATTGTGGTGTCAGGTGTCCTCACCTGACACCATATAACTTGCTTCTTTCTTTCTGCCCTGTCAGGTCTTTAGCGAAGCGGAGACCTGACAGATAATCTGATATTATACCAGTTCTAAAAAATAATTTCCGATGTAGGGGCTTGATTAATCAAGCCCCTGCGCAAAACATGCGAAAAAACTTTTTAGCATTAGTATAATCTCGTTCCCCCTCTCCAGCATAGGAACGCATACACGCCGTTTTCCCCTGTGGCTCTCGAGTCCTCCGAGATCCTCGAGACCTTCGAGTCCCCCGAGCCCCCCGAGCCCTAATTTCTACTAATCAACTACCTTCACAATGCCCGACGATATAAATAACGACGACCCCTTTGTCGAAATCGAAGACCTGTCACCCCTGATTGAAAAACGCAATCGCTTTCAACTGGCGCTGATTATGTCCGGCAAAGCCTTTCTCCTCTACTTTCTGCCGCTGGCGGTCATTGTGGCTTCAGTCTTGATATATTTCCAAGTCAAAGAGGAAGACAACGGCGCGCTTATCGTGGTTTCCCACCCCGATTCTTCTATGATTATCCTCAATGGTTCCGTCATCATTCAACGCGCCGGAGAAGTCGTCGCCGGATTGAAACCCGGTAACATCACCGTCTCCGCCTATCTGCCGGGATACATCTGTCAGCCAGAAGAATTTCTTGGTGTCATTGCCGTCGATGAAACGCTGAAAATCGAATTCACCCTCTTCCCTGCGCCGGATACTTTGCCGGATACTGTTCCCTCGGACACCACCCCCGCACTTGATCCTGTTCTGACCCAAGAATACACTCCCGGAAAATCCACCCACCTGCGCTACTTTCCCCCAGCTAATCGCCAGCGGGAACTGCGCAGTATTATTGTCACTTCCGATATTAAAGGCGCCGTCATTCTGGTCAATGGAGTCAACAGCGGGTTGGTCACTAATTCCAGTTTAGACAGTCTGCCCTTGGGATCCTTGACGGTTTCTTTGGTGAAAGAAGGATTTATGGTCACTCCCAAAAGTAAAACCGTCATTCTGGATCGGGAATATCAAACCGAATTAATTCATTTTCATCTGGCCTCCGCCTCGAAACAAATTAATCCAGAATTGATGATTGCCACCGAACCTGTCGACGGGAAAATCTTCCTTAACGATTCTTTAGCCGCCTCCGGAACTTTCAAATCCCGCCTTCCGCTGGGGAAATACCAAATCCGCTTCGGCGAAGTGAAAAATTTCCTCACCCCCAATCCGATGATTATTTCCCTGACCGAAAACGATCCTATCCAGATGATAAAAGTAGAATATATCCGCATCATCGGAAAATCCGCCATCGCTCTCGTCCGCCTCCCCGAAAACGGCATCATCGAAGGCAATAAACTGCATTTCAACCTGGACCAACGCCCCTATTTTACCCCCTCAAAAGGCCATAGAAATGGCTATTTGATCGATAATCTCCCCCCGGGCAAACATTTACTGCGTTTCGATTATGAAGGGATGACTCTGGAAAGAGAAATTGAATGCCGGGACGGCGAAGTAGTCGAACTAAGTTTTCTCCTCGAAAGAGTGCTGAATAAAAAATCTCTCAAAATCCGTTCGCTGGAAACTCTTCCCCGCAGCGACTGGCTGAAACTCAATGCGGCCTTGGATATGGAAATCGTGCAAAATCCCAATCGGTGAGGACGGTTATGCGTTTAGCCAAATATATCGCTGTTATGGGCTATTGTTCGCGCCGTCAAGCGGAATTGCTCATCGCCAGCCAAAAAGTCACACTTAACGGTCGACTCGCCCTTATCACTTCCCCCGTCGATCCTCAAACTGACGACATCCGAATAGATGGTAATCCCCTGAATCCTCCCCGCTTCGTCTATATTATGCTGAACAAACCCCCGGGCTATCTGTCCACCTGCAGCCCGGGGCAAGAAAAAGGCAAATCAGTGCTGGAACTGGTTGCCGTCGATGTCCGGATTTTCCCCGTCGGTCGCCTCGATAAAGACTCCCGCGGACTGCTCATTCTTACCAACGACGGAAATCTTACCTTCAAATTGACGCATCCCTCCTTCGCCAAAGAAAAAGAATACCTGGTCAAAACTAACTCCCCTTTTTCTTCAAAAGATGAGCAACTTCTCACTGCCGGAATCAGTCTTAATAATACCCTCGGAAAATTCCACAGTATCGATAGAGTAGGGGAATGTCAATACCGGATTATCCTCCGGCAAGGCATTAAACGGCAAATCCGGCTGATGACTAAAGCCGTCGGCCGGCAAGTGCTGGACTTACAACGCATTCGCATTCATAGTTTAACCCTGTCCGGCCTCCCCGAAGGCAAATGGCGCTATCTGACCGAATCCGAAATCGCTTCCCTGTTTCTTTAAACAATACTCGCATTTACCATCGACATCCACTATCGACCATCGACCAATTTTGAAGCGGACTTAAATTATGGGTGGACCATTAAACACTTAAAAATTCAAGGATTAACCACATGAAAAACATTTTTGTCTTAGCAATTTGCGCCGCTTTCTTATTTGGCGCAGGTTCAACTTTCGCTCGAGCCGGTTTTTCCGGCGGCGGCGGAGGCCCGGTCATCGGCTACCAAACTCCCGATCTGGGCGTCCTCAATTCCCAACTCACCGCTATGGGAGTGCCGGAATTCGATAACGGACTCTTTCTCTACGGCGGGAAAGGCTACGGCTACATCAACCGGAAATTTCGTATCGGAGGCTTGGGGTACGGCGGGAGCGCGGTTTCCAGCGCCTTAGTCCATGGTTTTGGTGGAGCGCCCGATTTGGCTAAAGAAGTCGCCTTCGATATGGGATACGGCGGCGTCACGCTGGAATATGTCTATGACGCTCCTTTCGGCATCCAGGTTTTCGCCGGCGGATTAATAGGCTGGGGCGGAGTTTCCCTACGCATCTCCCAGCATCAAAATGCCCTCTCCTGGGATGGCATCTGGGAAGATTACCACATCGGTTATGCGGGAGACAGCTATGATCTTAACATTACTATGGATAACTCCCTGTTTATCCTCAATCCCTGGGTGGGAGGCTTCGTTAAAATCCTCCCCTGGATGGGGTTTTCCGGTCAAGTTGGCTATTTCTATACTAAAGCTTCCTCGGATAATTGGGGAGTGCTCGGTTCCAGTGTCTACGGTGCCCCGGACTTGGATTTAAACAATGTCAACTTCGAATTCGCCATTGTCTTCGGCGGCTGATTTTTGTGGAGTTCTTTTTGTAGGGGCGGGTCAAAGACCCGCCCGATTTAGACGACAATCTTTTTAATAATAACTATAAGTGCTATCCCCGCTTATCTCCGGACAGCTTTTTTATATGTACAGTTCTGAATAATATTTTCCGATTGTAGGGACAGAACACTGTTCTGTCCCTACCGAAATATGCGAAAAGATTTTGGGGGAACGGTATAAAGCTTGACTTTTTTGTCAAGGTTAGTTAAGTTTAATTGATATTGTTTATTACGGTTATGCACTCAGTTCAGCAACACTACACATATGGTGAAAAATCCAACCATGTCATTCCCGCGAAAGCGGGAATCCAAACTTGCATTGTATCTACAAAGTATTGTATCTCGTTCCCACGCTCCAGCGTGGGAATGCATATTCTCTCATTAACCTTTTTCAACAATGACCTGCTTCGCCTTAATCCTTACACTTCTGCTGCAATCGCCCCCAGATGACTGGATTCCCGTGGAAACCTACGATACCATCACCGCCATCGATTTTTCCCCTTTCCAAGGCGACGATTCCGTGATTTCCTCGTATTCTGTCCACATCTTGGAAGAAAAACTCCCCATCGATCTAAGCGGTATCGAATCCTTCAAAATCGAAGTCGTCCTGAAATCCGGCTATACCATCACCAATGTCACCGATTTATGGGAAAAAGATGAAGTGGAAACCGCCAGCGGCAGCGCTAAACTGAAAGCCATTAAACTTACCGTCAAACTGGAAGGATGGGATTATTGGGATGTGGAAATCTTTTCCGTCACCGTCGGCTGTAAACTCAAACAAGGCTGGGGAAAAAAGATCTAATTCTACCAATTTCCAGAACTCATTTCCGATGCGTCATTCTGGCGCTACGCAGTAGTCTCTGTCACGCAGTGACCCCTGCGGGGCGGGAAAAGCCAGAATCCATTGCTTTTATTAAACTTACAATTCAGATTATACGAAAAGACTTTTTAGGGTGTGTGACTCAAATGCCCTTTGATTCACTCTTATGGTATCAGGTGTCCCCTCCTGACAATAAAATGTTTATGTCCTATTCTCAGGAAGCACTTCGCTTTTCACTTGAACACTTGCCAACTTGATCACTTGAACACTTAAATGATTTAAACAAAAAAAGGGACTGCCTGATCTAGACAATCCCCTTTGCTTAAAATGTATGTCAAATCTATCTGAACATTGCCTTTATCGATCCCCAAGTTTCCTGCAGCCCGGAAAAAGATAAAGTCACGGAAGCGGTTTCCGAATAATCGAAATTCCCGTCCGCATAAACCATCTTGATCCGGTAATAATATACTCTCTGTGAAGACGATTTCATTATCGTGTCATCCAGGTACTGATAGAGCGAAAAACTCCCCATCGGATTGATTTCAGTAACCATAGTATAATTCAAATTGTTTTCGCTTCTTTCGATTTTATACTTGGTCAAATTGCCTTCAATCCCGCTGTTCCACTGCAGACGCGCCTGATCGCCCTGCGCTGAAACCGTGAAAGTCTCGATGACCGACGCCCACACTAAGACCGATGCAATTAACAGCGTTCCAATTACCAATAGCTTTTTCATAAATATCTCTTGAATATAATTTGCGGATTAATAGCTAAATATACTTCTTTTACTCATTATTGTCAAGATTTCTCCCGGAAAAAATCATTTCTTTATTTCAAACAGTCCGCAAGTCGGCAAGTCCACAAGTCCGTAAATCAAAATTCGAAAAAGGTATGTACTTAATATATATTAATCCGAGCGAAAAATATTTTACATTTCAACCTTATGAATTATGCTCAAATCCCGGTACTGTCATTCCTGCGAAAGCGGGAATCCAGCCTTTTTTATCAGATGTGGAACTGAACACGATGTAAAATATAAAAAGGTCTGATTAATAATTCTATGTAGGGACAGAACACTGTTCTGTCCCTACTCAAAGACCTTGTTATGATGATACTCCATTCCGCCGCCTTTCTACCGTGGTCTTATATCACAAAAACTATGCCCAGCTACTCTTCCCGCTTGTCTGATCCCCAATGGCTTCCTATATTAGTATCGTAACTGTATTTAAAAAGCATATCGCTGTAATTTAAAATTACACTTTTCGATAACAACAAAAAATCGACTTATTCTTCTCAACTTAAACTGTTTTTCCTAATGCCCCATGCCCCATGCCCCATGCCAGTATTTCTATTCCGGCTTCATACTGTTCAATACTTCCAACTCTCCTGTCATCTTCATCTCCTTCAAAGCCTTCGATAAAGTAATATAATACAATTCATAATACCTTTTCAGCTTTTCCGGCGGAATTTTGTTCAGCAATCCCACAGCATACTTGAAATGAATCGCCGCATTCTCCCGATCCTTCTCCTCATAAAAATAAGTCCCATGGAAAGTGTGAAACTGGATCAACCGGTATGGTTTATTATTTTCACTGGCTAATTCCACCGCCAATTCATTCCTTCGGTCCCATCCTTTGTAATACTGCGTGGAAAATTTCGCGCTTTCCCCGATGACCTTTGCCGCATCCAAATACTTTTCTCCTCCCAGCCGGGATAATTTGTCGAATTCATGCGCCAATATCAGATTGAAATAAAAATCGATCAAGCCGGTAAACGAACCAAAACTGGATGAATGCGCCAGCCTCTCTCCCTTCGCCATAGAGAACACCCACCTTTTATCGGCGAATTGCAAATCCACTCCATTGGAAACTATTATAGTTGCGGTATAACGATCCTCATAATTGACAATCTTCACCTCATCGAAAGCGATTTCCATCTGGCAAGCCACTTCATAGCCGTATTCGTTTTCCGTCCAGTCGTAAGCATTGATATAAGTGTCCAATTCATTCTGCAGAAAAGTCAGCTTTTCCTGATTTTCCAACGGCATTTTTTCCAAAGAAACTTTCACCTCGCAGGTGATTTTCTGGCAGTAAGCTTCCCCGGCAAACATTCCTGAGATGATTACTGCTATTATAAAAATGGCGAGTTTCACACTTATCCCCTTATCGATATTTGTAGTTTTTTATGGAAATAATTATTATATTATCTTTGTGGCCAATACCTCTTCCGGTACTACGCATCCGGACAAGTGATTTGCGGTCATAAAGAGTTGCTCTACCATCCGACCTTCTGCTTTTCACTTGAACACTTGCTCACTTGCCCACTTGAACACTTCTTTTTGTGGCGTCAGGCGCCCCCGCCTGACGCATACTAAACACCCCAAGGGCGTCATTCCGAGTGCTACGCAGTAGTCCCTGTCACGCAGTGGCCCATGCGGGGCGGGAAAAGCTGGAATCCAGTTTAAATGCACCGTCAAGCCTTTAACCCAGCGGAGACCTGACAGAACTTCGATGCGGTCATTTAACCATATAAACTCTCTTCACTTCCGTGCTTTTCACTTCCTCACTTGCTCACTTGAACACTTTATAAACTTGCCAACTATCAGGATAAGATATACATTATGTTTGAATTTGTCAAATTGAATAAGCTTTTATTACTGTTTTTAATTTTGACTCCGCATTTCGCCTTCTCCGCTTTTGAAACCTGCGGGAACAATGTCTCTAATCTTGCCTTAGCCGGCGCCGGCTGCGCCGCCGCGGAATACCGCCTGGCCGGAACTGTCAATCCCGCTTATTCCGTATGCGACAATTCCTTCACCCTTTCCTACCGCCGCCTATTCGGCCTCCCGGAACTGCAGCATACCTCCTTATCTTACAATCATTCCCTGAAAAAGTTCAACCTCGCCGGAGAACTATACTATTTCGGCTTTAGTCAATATCGAGAAAACGCCTTCAGTCTCTTAGCCGCATATCCATTATATTCGCGTCTTCATCTCGGCGGAAAAATTTCGCTGTATAATTTAGCCATATCCGGTTACGGTTCCGCTTCCACCGTAACCTTCAGTCTGGGCGCTGTTTATAAATTGCTCGATAACCTGTCTTTCGGCTTTTCCCCCGGCAATATCCCCGGTTTTCCCGCCAATCATCTGCAATCCCAACTCCCCGCCGCCTTCATTTTCGGCGCAGCTTACCGCCCTCACCCGCAGCTGCAAATCCTCCTCGACTACCATCGCGAAAACCGTTTCCCGGCGGAACTAAAATGCGGCTTGGAATACATTCTATTGGAAAAAATCGTCCTGCGCGCCGGAATTTCTTCGGAAACTAACATCTTCGCCTGCGGGACAGATTTGCTTTTCCGCCGCGGAAAATTCTCCTACGCCTTCCGCAATCATCCTTATTTAGGTATCGAACAAACAATGGGAGTTTCCTTGAGCTTTCCCCGGTGAAAATAAATCCGCTTCATATCCTCATCTTCGCTTTTATGCTTGTCCCGGCAAGAAGCTTCCCGCAAGATTTTTCCGGCTTCTGGGAAGAAAACGGCCTCGATGAAGAATTACTCTTCCTCCTCGAATACAGCGGATACCAAGGTCTATTGAATGCCCATCTCGCCGGTTTCAAACTTGATACTCTGTCTTTCCCTGGATTTTCTTCGGATATTGTATCTTCGATAACTCCCCATAAATTTCGCTTCACTTCCCGCTTCACCGGAAATAATCTTCAGCATCGCTTGTTCCGCCAAAACGCGCACTTCGCCGCCGGCTGGGAAATCAGCCTGCTGGCCGAAAGCGACCCCGGCGAAAAATGGAACGACTTCACCGCCGGCTATCTGCAGAAAAAATCCCCCCGGCTCACTCTGACAGCTGGCAATTATTCCGCCGGATTCGCCCAAGGACTGGTCTTATGGCGCGGCTTCAATTGGGCAGCCTACCCGGAAAATCCCCTGTCCGCCGAAAAACAAGACTTCCTCCGAGGCTATTCTTCCCCCACCGAAAACGGCGCCCTTTTCGGAATTGCTGCGCATTATCATCCCGGCAAATACTCCCTCCTCACCGGATTTTCCCATTCCCGCTGGGACGCTTCCGCTTCCGAAAACGGCATAGCCTCCCTCCAAACCTCCGGAATTCATAACACAGATACCGAACTGGCGAACCGGGACCGCCTGCAGGAAAAATCCACCTTCGCCCGCTTTCGCACCGCTATCATATCTCCCCTGCAAATCGGCCTTTCTGCCCTCTATTCGCAATATCATCCCGCTTTTGCCCCCGCTGATTCCCTCAGGGAAACCTTCGATTTTTCCGGCGATGATAACTATGTTTACAGCGCTGACTTCACCGCCGTCATTTCCAATCTGACTTCCTCCCTTGAATTAGCCAAATCCAAATCCGGCGGACAAGCCCTCGCTGTAAATAATAAAATCGCCTTACCTCCGGTGCAAATCAGCCTTTCCTACCTTAACTGCAGCGAAAAATTTTCCCATCTGCGTTCCCTTTACCCCGAAGGTAATATCGAACAAACCATTCTCGGATTGACTTTCCCCGCCTGGAAAAACGCCCAAATCCACCTGCTCTATGATTACTATATCCGTCCCTGGCGCACCTATTCCGAAGAAATTCCCCCTGCCAACTGCAAAACTTCCTTCTGTCTGGAACAGAAATGGAATAGTCAAGTTTATTCCTTAAGAATCCGCCGCACTGTCTATGAAGGAACGGATGAATCCCGCACAACCCGCCAATTCCGCTTCACCTGGCGCGGAGAATTTAGCCAATCCTTTTACAGTTTTCGCGGAGAAATCCTCCAATCGGCTTTGGAAAGCGAAACCTCCACCGGAAAACTTGTCTCAATAGGGTGGGGTAGAAGGTTTTTTCCGGGATACCTCGATCTGACCGCCCTCGCTTTTAACATCTCCGCTTACGACTGCCGAATTTATCACTACTTGGATGATGTCCCCGGCGCAGGGAGTACCTCCTTCTACTACGGCAACGGTTTCGCCGGAAACGCCGTAGTCAAACTGAACTTGCCCAAAGGTTTTACCCTGGCTTTTAAATCCGGCTTCACCCAATATTCCTGGCGTCCTAATCAGGAAACCGGTTCTTTCGAAAAAGACTTTTCCCTCTATCTCAATTATGCCGGAGATATTTTTTAACTGCTTCTATCTGCAGTCGAATAAAACGGCCTCGAAGGTCTCGAAGGATTCAAAATGTATTCACTGGAAATTATGGAAATTATGGAAAAATTTTATCCCCTTCATCCCTGTTAATTGCTTTTATCTTGAAAATAAGTCTGCAAGTCCGCAAGTCAACAAGTCTGCAAGTCAAATTCACATTCTTGTAGGGGCGGATTTCAAACCCGCCCGATGTTATCGACTGTGCCGCAGAGTCCCCGAACTCTGCGGCAAACTCGCATCTCGTATCTCGAATCTTGCAGCTTATTTTCATCCTTCGTTGTGCGCCGAAAGGCGCATGAGAGTTTGCTTTTTACTTTTATTAATCTTGTCAATCCTGTCAAATAGTGTTTTGCTTTTCGCTTAATCGCCTTAATCGCCTGTGAATGTTTTTGCTTTTATCTCCTTTATCCCTGTTAATTGCTTTTGCTTTTAATCCTGAATATCCTGTCTATCCGATGTTAATTCGTTTTTGCTTTTCCCTAAATCCAAAATCCCCAATCCCGCTTTTGACTTGCAGACTTGTTGACTTGCGGACTTGCAGACTAAAAAAATGCACAAAAATTCCACCCAAACCGATACCCATCATTACCCCCCGCTTCTGGAACGCCGGCCTACCTACGCCGAAGTCGATCTGGAAGCTTTTAAACACAATTTCCAGCATATCCGGGCTAAATTCCCCGGCGTAAAAATAGCTGCCATTGTCAAAGCCGACGCCTACGGGCACGGCCTGCTTCCCATCGCCCGCTATCTGGAAAAACTCCGAGCCTATTACCTTGGCGTCGGCTTCCTGGAAGAAGGCATCGCCTTGCGGGAAGATAAAATCGCTCTGCCCATCTTAGTCCTCGGCGGAGTCGCCGGTTTCCAAATCGACCATTTTCTGGAATACGACCTCGATTTGACCGCTTCTTCCCATTTGATCCTCAGCGAAATCGACCGCCGCGCCCGCCGGATGAACCGCATCGCTAAAGTCCACCTTAAAATCGACACCGGGATGAACCGTATCGGCGTCAATTACCGCCGGGGATTGGAATTCCTTGAAGCCGCGGCGAAATTGCCCGGGCTGGAAGTTAAATCGGTTTATTCCCATTTGGCCTCGGCGGAAACCGACCGGGAATTTACGGAAGAACAATGCCGCCGTCTGCAGGAATTCCGAGCGCCGGCGGAAAAAATCTTCCGCGATAAAATCCCCTTCCACATCCTCAATACCGCCGGTATCCTCAATCATCCTGGGTGGGCGATGGACTTAATCCGCCCCGGGCTGATGCTCTACGGGCTTAATCCCGACCTTTCCTATCTCCCCCAAAGTAAATTACAGCCTGTCCTTTCCGTCAAATCGGAAATCGTTTTCATCAAACGCGTCCAGCCCGGCGAAGGCATCAGCTACGGCCTCACCCACACCACTTCCCGCGAAACTACCATTGTCACCATCCCCATCGGCTACGGCGACGGCTATCCCGTCCGGCTGTCTAATAAAGGTCAAGTCCTCATCAAAGGCAAACGCTTCCCCATCGTGGGGAAAGTCTGTATGGATCAAATTATGGTGGATACCGGCGAAGAACGCGTCCGCATCGGAGAAGAAGTCGTCCTTATCGGCAAACAGGAAACTGGGTCCATCACCATCGAAGAAATCTGCCCTTTGACTGATACTATCCCTTATGAAATTACCTGCGGCCTCACCAGCCGCGTCCCCCGTTTGTTCTTAGGCGGGGAATGAGGATAGGCATCGGGCATCGGGCATCAGGCATCGGGAAAAGCAAACATATAACAATTATCTTTGGTGTTAGATCCCTCGTCAATCACCATATTCATCAAACTGTGGTGTCAAACGCCCTCATCTGACACCATACATTAATAAAGAAATTTGACATAAGAGTAAAAATTACTTAGATTATGGAAAAAGCAGAAAAAATCGATGGAAAAAATTGATAAAATAGTAATTTCTGTTTCGGATGAAAGCGTTCCTGTAAAAGAAAATTTAGTGGATTCTAATGAGAAATCCGATTTAGCGCAGATTGAACTTGAAGAAAAGAAAAAAATTATACGCAATCGGATAAATACTCGTTTTAAGAAAGCTTGGGACACTTTGGCGGAGTTATAGTGATATATCTTACTAAGAAACAGATACTAAGATTTCAGAGAGAATAGCCCTCGAGAGCGAGGGCTTTTTTTCTGCAACTGTGGATAATCCACAATTATATCCATTTGTTTCTTGCTTTTCGCTTGAACACTTGCCAACTTGAATACTTGGACACTTTCTTATGACCGCAGATAAAAATTCCCCCATCGGCGTCTTCGATTCCGGCATCGGCGGGCTCACCGTGCTGAAAGCCCTCACTCAAACTATGCCGCAGGAATCTTTCATCTATTTCGGCGACACCGCACGCGTCCCCTACGGCACCAAATCCGATCCCGTCGTCAAACAATTCGCTTTGCAGGACTGTTTCTTCCTGCTGAAACATAATGTTAAATTCATCGTCATCGCCTGCAATACCGCTTCGTCCGTCGCGCTGGAATTCCTGCAGCAGCGTCTGTCCGTCCCCGTTATCGGGGTCATCGAACCCGGCGCCAAAGCTGCCCTCGCCGCCGGAAAAGACAATACTATCGGCGTCATCGGCACCACCGCCACCATCGCTTCCGGCGCTTACCAAAAAGCCTTAACGGCATTAAATCCCCATGTCAAAATCATCTCCCGCGCCTGCCCCCTCTTCGTGCCGATGGTCGAAGAAGGTTTGACCGGCGGCGAAGTCCCCCAAGTCGTCATCCGCCACTACCTGAAAAATATGCGGAACATCGGCTCCCTCATCCTCGGCTGCACCCATTACCCCCTCCTGCAAAAAAATATCGCCGATTATTTAGGCCCGGAAGTTACTATCGTGGATTCGCCTTTCGCCACCGCCGCTATGGTAAAAAATGAATTGTTTCAGCGGGGCTTGATAAGCGATTCCCGAAAATACGCCGCATTGAGGTTTTTTGCCAGCGATGTTTCGCCCGGATTTGTCGAACAAAGCCGCAGGTTTTTCGGAGGAAATTTACCGGAAGTAGAAAAAGTGGATTTTGAGGTAGCTGATTTCTGGGTGTGATTTAAAAAAGTATCAAGTATCAAGTATCAAGTGACGAGTGACCGTTTTTCCTTCTACCTTCTGCATTCGATATTCGCATTTGTTTATACCAATGCCCAATGCCTAATGCCCAATGCCCTCGGCCTGTCTTCCCCCCACTATCCGCATCAACCTCTCCGCCCGCCTTGTCACATAGTCACCATACACTTTGTACCTTCTCGGCGAAGGAATAATCGCCGCCAATCTGCAAGATTGCTCCAAATTCAATTGCCGAGCCTTGATGCCAAAATGATACTTCGCCGCTTCCTCCACCCCAAATATCCCCGGCCCCCATTCGATATAATTCAAATATAATTCCAATATCCGCTTCTTGGACAATGTCAATTCCATCGCTCCCGTTATCACTGCCTCCCGAATTTTCCGCCAATAACTCCGTTTGGGATATAGGTACAAATTTTTCGCCAATTGCTGAGTAATCGTGCTGCCTCCCCGTTTAATCTTGCCTTTTTTCTCATTTCGTTCATACGCTTTCTGCATCGCCTCGAAATCGAATCCGTAATGCGTGTAAAACCCATCGTCTTCAGCTTTGACCGCCACAATTTGCATCCATTTTGGCAATTTTTCTATTTCGACAAAAGTCCGCTTTATCTCCAAAACTTTCCCTTTAGACCTGGCCTCCCGCATCCGCATCCGCATCCAGGCAGTCTGAGACGGATTGTAAAAATTCAACGCCGCCGCCTGTAGCAGCGTGATTATCACGCACACCCCTGCTGCTAATCCCCCCATTTTAATTAGCCGCCAAATAAGCCGCATCTCAATCCTGTATTATCATTATTTTATCCTGAAAATTGCCGGGACGCTGCTCGCGAGCCGGGTATTTTCATTCTAAGCTGTGGGCGGCCGCAAATCCAGCCGCCCATGGCGGTTTGCTCTGAAAATAGTCTTCAGTGGTCGGTCGTCAGTCGCCGGTAAAAGCGGTGTTCAAGTGAGCAAGTGTTCAAGTGAGAAACGATACACTGTGCCGCAGAGTCCCTGCACTCTGCGGCGGCTCGCATCTCGCATCCTATTTTCATCCTTCTTTGCGGACAGCTCGCGAACCCAGCCGCCCATGGCGGCCTTCTCTCGTTCCACCGCTCCAGCCTTGGAGTTCATAATCCGCATAACTCAAAACTTAAAACTCAAAATTCAAAACTTGCTTTTACCGTCCACTGTCGACCGTCCACCGCTTTTCTAAATTTCCTTCCTCCCAAATCCCACAAAGGCCGCCCCCATCAAAACAATCGTCCCTGCACATAGAAAAACCGCTTCTTCCCCCGCCAGCCGCCCCTGTGTTATCACTTGCTGAGGATTGAAATAATGGAAAGGATTGACCGGCGACAAAAATGCCAGCTGTTTCATCGACTTGCCTAAGAATTCCGCCAAATACAGCGTCAAAGGCGTTCCTATCATCCATCCCGTCGCCTGACCGCTGTTAGTGGAACATACCGCAATCAACAACGCCGCCCCCCCCAAAAATACCGCCAGCAAGACTAAATTGACTATCGCCAGCATAAAATTCCCCATATTCCCTTCCGCGCCAAAAATATAATATGACAAAACCACCCCCGCCGCCGCAAAAACGCCTAATACTATCATATTGAATAGGTTCGCGGTTATCAAATTCAGCAAATAAGAACTGCGCGATAAAGGTTTGGATAAAACTAAAGCTAACAAACCTTTTTCCTGAGCCGAACTTATTTCCCGATGATAAAACAGCGCCGGATATGCAATAAAAAGGAAGAGGATGAACGGATGAGTGTAAGCTAAAGATATTAAACTCGCCGGAGTGGCCAATCCCATACTGTCTTCAAAAAAAAACCGTTTCATCGCCGGCGGAGCTATCGCCACAAATTGCGCAATGCTCTTCGCCATCGAAGACGCAATCATAAACCAATGCATCACGATTTCGAAACCCAGTAGAAACGCGGCGAAGAATATCAAAGTATTCCGATGATTACGGAATAAAATTCTCTGTATAGCGCGATTAATTCTCATTGTGGTAATATTGCAAAAATATATCTTCCAATATCAATCCGCTGTGGTGTCAAACTCCCCAGCCTCACACTAATCAAACTCTTGTGGTGTCAGGCGCCCCCGCCTGACACACATAAGACACCCCGGAGCTGTCATTCCCGCGAAAGCGGGAATCCAGTTTTTTGTTAATTAAGGAGTTATGGATATTGACTTTCGCCAATATGACGCCCTTCGGGCGTTTTGGAGACAGATATAGGAATCTGCCCCTACAAAACCAATCATTGGACGAGGCGTTGCCTCGTCCCTACATAACCGTGGTGTCAGGCGCCCCCGCCTGACACACATAAGACGCCCCGGAGCTGTCATTCCCGCGAAAGCGGGAATCCAGTTTTTTGTTAATTAAGGAGTTATGGATATTGACTTTCGCCAGTATGACGCCCTTCGGGCGTTTTGGAGACAGATATAGGAATCTGCCCCTACAAAACCAATCATTGGACGAGGCGTTGCCTCGTCCCTACATAACCGTGGTGTCAGGC
>Ga0172370_10004287_pt1 | contig 19183 bp, 21 predicted proteins | sample LakKiv5m_FD_114538 | JGI IMG/M metagenome (GOLD analysis project Ga0172370, IMG submission 114538) | Freshwater microbial communities from Kabuno Bay, South-Kivu, Congo - kab_022012_11.5m | ecosystem: Environmental > Aquatic > Freshwater > Lake | place: Democratic Republic of the Congo...
CCGTCGATCGCGGCCGTAACCCCGCCGTGCGACGAAAGAATTTTCACATTGAGATGAGGATAGCACACGAACGACCGCACGACTTCGAGCGCGCGCATGGTCAGGAACACACCATAGCCGGCGACAAAAACCGTCCTGCCGTTGCTCGCCATGCCTGCAGCTCCCGCCATCGTTGACACCTCGGCGATGCCGAAGTTGAAATATCGCTCAGGGTAGCGGTCGCCAAAGAGATACGAGTAGGTTGAGTATCCGATGTCCGACTCAAAGACCGCAAAATCCGATTCGGCTCCTCTGCTCGCCATTTGCTCCGAAAATGCTTTTCGGGTCGGATTGAGTGCGCGTGGCAGGTTCATGCTCGTCCTCCTCTGAGCTCTTGTACAGCCTGTTTATACTGCTCGGAATTGGGCGCCTTGCCGTGCCAATCTCTTACGTTCTCCATAAAGGAAACGCCTTTCCCCTTCACCGTGCGCGCGACTATGCAGGTCGGCTTTCCTCTCACCTGACGCGCCGCCTGGAGCGTGCGCACAACCTCGGACATATTGTGGCCATCGATCTCCCAAGTTTCCCAGCCAAAAGCCCTGAATTTTTCCGCAACCGGACCCATAGGCATGACATCATCGCAAAAACCATCGTTTTGAAGCCTGTTTCTATCAACAACTGCGGTGACATTGTCGAGATGGAATTTCGATCCAGCCTGCGCCGCCTCCCATACTGCCCCCTCGTTCAACTCTCCATCGCCCAGCACGATCCACACACGCCAGTCCTGTTTCCTCAGTTTCGCGTCGAGTCCGAGGCCGATTCCCTCGCAGAAGCCGATTCCGAGCGAGCCTGTGGTCACTTCGATCCCGGGAAGCTTTCCCGCGACAGGGTGACCCTGAAGCCGCGAGCGCAGCTTGCGGAGCGTGGCGAGCTCATCGAGCGGGAAGTAGCCCTTGAGGCCGAGGGCGGCGTATTGCACGGGGCAGGCGTGGCCCTTAGAGAGAATGAAGCGATCCCGGTCCTGCCAGTCGGGCGCGGAAGGGTTGATCTTCATGATCTCAAAGTAGAGGGCGGTCACGATATCTGTCGCCGAGAGCGAACCGCCGCAGTGCCCAGACTGCGCCTGGTACACCATATCCACGATGCGGAAGCGGACTTCACGGGCAATCTCTTTGAGTTCCTCGATTCTGGCTATTGTGGTTTCTTCCATTGCGGAATCCTCATTCCTTAATTTTGCATACAAAATATAGTCTGCACTTTACCACCGCCACTCCTACCTGTCAAGTCGCAATTGATTTTTGCATGCAAAATATTGACACGTTTGCTATTGCGTTATACAGTGAGGACATGCAAAAAATTGAGTATGCCGACCTATCTGAAAAGGTGTATAAAGAACTGCGATTGATGATCCTCGAAGGGGAGCTGCAGCCTGGCGAAAAACTGAAGCAGAACCTCTTGGCCAATCAACTCGGAATATCCAGAACACCATTGGCTGCGGCCTTTTCCAAGCTCGAAAAGGAAATGCTCGTCGAGCTTCTTCCGCGGCGGGGCGCAAGGGTCCGTGCCCTCGATGCCAAGGAACTGCTCGATCTCTACGATATCCGCATTCAGCTTGAACCCTTGGGGGCCGCGGGTGTTGCCAGAAACGGCACCAACGAGGACATCGCCACGATCGTGAAGATGCACGCGGAATATAAAACCATCGTCGATTCGAATGATCCCCGTTCGGTTCGGAAGGCAGACTATGAATTCCACCTCGCAATCGCCGGATCTTCCGGAAACGAGGCGCTTTATCGAATAATTTCGTCCTTTAATATAGTCTTCATCTGCAACCAGGGCGGACTCTTGAAATCCGCGCAGCAGAGCTACGAGGAACACATCAAGATTGTCGACGCCATCGCGTCGCGCGACGCGGCAGCCGCAGAATTCTTCATGCGCAGCCACCTTCTCGATTCACGAGACCGTCTGCTGAGCCACACGAGGGAGGCATCGTGAAACGAATCGAGTCTACTATTGTCGCCGATGAAGTGTACCGGCGCATACGAATGCTGATCATTGAAGGAAAAATTCCAGAAGGCACGCGAATCGACCGCAAAATACTGGCAGATGACCTCGGCGTCTCGCTGACACCAGTCAACGAAGCGACAGCCCGCCTCCTCGGTGAACGATTCCTCGAACGGCGCAGCGGAACCGGACGCGAGAGTGAGGGTCTCTTTGTGCCCGAGCGACCCACGGCAGAGCTCGTGCATGTCTTCGCGGTACGAGCAGGAATTGAAGGAATCGCCGCCCGCCTCTGCGTCGAGCGGGCCATCGCCGGAGAACATCTCGACCAGTTTGTGATGCTCTGCTCGTCGTTTTCAGAGTATCGCGACCGTGATCTCAGCCTGCCTTTCAGCGCAGAAGAGCGCGACATCTACCTCGACGCCGACAAGAATTTTCACGAAATGCTCATCGATTACGCCTATAATCCGATACTCTCAGACCTCGATTCAAACCTTGGATGCATTCACAGAAGCTATATCAAAGGCCTGATCAGGCTGCCCGAGGAAACGCTCCCTGAGCACCGTGAAATTATCGCAGCATTTGTAGCTCGCGACCCCGAGCTCGCCCAGAGGCTCGTGATCGCGCACCACCTCCACTCGCGCGATGTGCTGAAAGCCTCTCTCGAAGCAAACTCGTCGAAACTTATTTGAGGATATCGAGCATCGCCCTCGCTTCCTGAGGTGTCGCGACCGCGCATCCCATTTCGCGCACGAGCGCCACCGCCTTTTTTACCAGCTCGACATTGGTGGCGGGGCGGCCCGGCTCAAGGAAAAATCCATCCTCATACCCAACGCGCACTCCCGACGCCCCGCATCCGATCGCGGTCGCAATGAGAGAAAAATCCGTCATGCCCTCGTGGATCAAACTCCAGGCGGTTTCAGGGGGGAGGGCGGATTTCAGCATGAAAAGATTATCAGCCTTCGCTGAGAGCGCACCCTTAAAACCGAGGGAAAAATTAAAGTGCAGCGGCCTTCGGAGCACACCCTCTTCAACGAGGCACATCACGCTTTCGATCATTGAGAGGTCGAAGATCTCAAGCTCAGGAACCACACGCGCGCCTTTCATCTTTTTTGACCAGTATCGGATATCTGGCCAGGTATTTATGTACACATTCTCCCCGAAATTGGTCGAACCCATATTGAGGGAGGCCATTTGCACCCTCGGTTCATCCACGGACACCGAGCGCTCCTCGAGCGTGAGCGTCGAAAGCCCGCCAGTCGAGCCCTGAATCACGATATCGGTTTTAGCGCGGATCAGGTCGATCGTGCGGGAAAAGACTCGCAGATCGCCTACCTGCGTTCCCCTCTCGTCTCTGACATGCAGGTGCACGAGCGAAGCGCCCGCTTCCGCGCAGGCGATCGCTTCGGATGCGATATCTTCAGGCAGCACAGGGTTCTTCAACCCATCCGGAACCTTCTTTTCCATGTGCGCGACAGGCGCGACTGCGACAATGATTTTTTTCTTCGACATACCCTGCACTCCTCAGCGTCTGTCGTCCGGCTCCAGGTAGCCCCACATCTGCCCATTCCCGCGCTCTCGCGGTCTTCACCACAGAGTCGGTTCATATTGCGTGGGAATCCCCCAAGCAGCGTGAGTCGCCTCTCGATTCACGTCTTTGCGATTGACAGCGCCTAGTTTGTATTCTACAGTATACTTAATATTGCATGCAATATTTGGAGTGATAATGTTTGGAGTTTCACCCGCTTATTTTTTCTCCCGCTACACCACGGCATTCACCGTAGAAGACTACGCGCGCGGCTTCGAGCTGCTCGCGGCGGAGGGCTTCAAAGGGTATCAGCCGGAAATCTTCACCCCCGACAGAATCGAAGAATGGGAGCGTGGCGCAGCCGCACTCGCCGCGCGCGGCACCGACCTCGGGCTCTCGGCGACGCAGTTTGTCGCCCATTTCCTCCTCGCCGCGACAAAAGACGAGGCTGCCCTCTTCTCCGATCTTGGCTACCGCGAGATGGCTGCCGTCGCGAAGATCGCCGCACGCTTTCCCGGATGCGCCACGGTAACGCTGCCGATCGCGCCCTTCAGCTTCCCCGAGGGGCGCTCATTCGATACCGAAACATGGATCCGCGCCTGGAACCGACTGAAGGAGAAACTCCTGCGCCTCGCCACCATCGTCGAGAGCGAGGGGCTGCGAATGTCCCTCGAGATCGTTCCAGGCTCTCTCCTTGGAGGAACTGAGGGCCTCATGCGCCTCATCGCCGAGACTGGCAACTCGACCATTGGCTACAATTTCGACACGGGCCACGCATGGGCCTGCAAGGAGTCGATCACCACGCTCCCGGCCAAGCTCGTTGGCAGAATCTACGGCACTCACCTCAAAGATAATTTTGGCTACGAAAATCTTGCGCTTCCGCCAGGCGACGGGTCGATTCCCTGGAAATCCGTCATCGAAGGCCTCCTGCGAACCGGCTACCGAGGTTCCTTCGATCTGGAAATCGCCTGCGCCGCGCCCAATGATGTGCAAACGGCGTATGCGCGAGGCAAGGCAACTCTCGAACAAGCGCTGAACGCTTCAACTTACCCACAATTTTAAGGAGGATCAACGTGATCAAGTATGCGGTTATCTCTTCGTTCTTGAGCAAGACCAAGGACAGATTCCACGAGTACAATGAGGCGCTGGACCTGGAGTCGAAATTCAAGATGGCGTCAGAAATTCCCAATATGGACGCCATGGAGTGCGTGTACCCCTACGAGGTCAGCGACCCCGCACAGGTCAAGCAGCTCATGAAAAAATACCATCTGGCAATTTCGGCGGTGAATGTCAACGTCAAGGCGGAGCCGGAGTTCCGCAATGGCGGCCTCACCTCCCCCGTCAAAGCCGTCCGCGACAAGGCCGTTCGCTTCATCAAAGAGGCGAAGGACTTCGCCGCCGCCATCGGCGCCGACAAAGTGACCTGCTGCCCGCTCGGCGACGGCTGGGAATTCAATTTTCAGACCGACTACTCCAAGAACTGGGGCTACCTCAAGGAAACCTTCTCGGAAGCGGCCGCGTACCGCCCGGAGATCACGCTCTACATCGAGTACAAACCTAGCGAGACCCGCGGAACCTGCTTTGTGAACAACGCCGCCAAGACAATCCTTCTCATCAAAGAAATCGGCCTTCCCAGCCTCGGCGTGATTCTCGATTTCGGCCACTCGGTCTACGGCGGACTCAATCCCGCCGAGGAACTCTCGCTCATCCATGACGTCGGCCTTCCCTACTACGTCCACATCAACGACAACGACGCCAAGTGGGACTGGGACTATTTCGCGGGCAGCAAACACATCATCGCGTACGCCGAATTCCTGTATTACCTCAGAAAATACGGTTACGACGGCTACCTCACCTCCGACACCTCTCCCACACGCTGGGACATCAAAGGCATCTTCGAGATCAACAACCGTCTCACGGCGCGCCTTCTCGCCCGCATCGACTCGATGAACAACGAAGGCTTTGAGAACGTGCTCGCGACCGGCGACTACATCGCTATCTGGAAATTCGTGGAAGAAAAGCTTTTCCGTCTCAGCTGATTCCCGTGGCGCGGAGCTCGGCGATTCTCTGCCGGGCCCGCTCCCACGCGGTTCTGAAATTGGTGTTGAACAGCACCACGGGACCGTAGCCTTCGTATTCGCTCGGTTCGAGCCCCTTGGGATCCCATGCTTTCCTGAAATCCGGGTATCGTTCCAGGAGCGCGTCGACGACGTAAGGAGAAATGGGGTTATCGAAACGGCTCACCACGGCTGGATTCTGTCGAATGAGCTCATCCGCGGTTCCCTTCCAGTTGATGGTGGTCGATATTTGACCGCCCACCCATTCGGTGAAGTGATGCAGGCCTCTTGCGCCGCCGTTGATAAATCCGACGGCAGTATCGCGTTCGTCCATATAGGTTCGAATCTTCTGTGCGACAGCCTTGCCCGCGTGCCAGAGCAGGTCTGTGGGCGTTTCTCCGTCCTGTGACGCAGCTACTTTCCCCAAATATTCGTCGAAAATCCCCGCGATGTGCGAAAGGTACACTTTGGGCGGATTCGTCATGCCCCTCGAGGCTTCTTCGTACACATCGCACACATCCATGGCCTGCTTGAGGCTCATCACCTCGGTCGCGTTCACCGCCAGGCCTTCGCGCACGCATTCGCGAATAGCCTCAAGCCCCTCTTCGGTGACGGGAATTTTGATCATGATATTCGGGCCGAGCCTTTTATGCTCGTGCGCAAGCCTGACGATGGTTTCGGTTGTTTCATCGAAAGGGTCGCCCTGGATGCTCACATAGCCGAATTTTCCCCCGGACGATTCCCATATCGGCTTAAAAAGAGCCGCGATCTGCTCGACCAACTGCGCCTGCAATACAAGCTCCGCCTCGTTATCGCCCTTGGTCGATTTGAGGATCGGGACAAGCTTTTTCTCGATATACTCCCGATCTTCGGGATCCGAGAGCATTTTCCAGGTATAGGATGGATTTTGGGTACAGCCGCAAGCTCCTGCTTCAATTGCCAGAGCCGCCTCTTTTCTCGTGACATTGTTGATCCAGAATCGCGACTGTGTCTGCCGCTGAACTCGTTTGAAATAGCTTTCCATATTAATCCTCCACGATGCGGGTTGTTCGGACAATCGCCTGATCGGTGAACTGGTCGAGAATATCACGCACACAGGTTGAGAAACTGATGATGCAGCCTCCCGAGGGACCGCCCTTGAGCCAATGTTTCCGCCCTGGCGGAATGACGATCTGCGCGCCAGGATTGAGGTCGGTGCGGTAGCGGCAGACATACTGGGCAGCTTTGCCCGTGGGCACTTCGCGGTCGTCTCGAGTCGCGCCGCCAGCTTGATCGGAGAGGCCATCGCCAAAGTACATTACGGTACCGTGAAAGCCGCGGACAATCTCTTCTTTGCCCGGGTCGGAGCCCACGGGCGGGTGCCAGTGCTCCGGCAATACCTGGCCCGGCAGGAGCACAATCAATTTGGCGCTAATCCGATCGGTCGCGAAGAGCGTAAGAATCTGCGCACCCTCCCGCTCCGGCTCCGAAAGGCCAAAATCTGCGATGGCAATCGATTCCAGCTCCTCGCTCGTGAGAGAGAAACCCATTTTCTCCAGATATTCGGCGGCACTCCGCCGCAACGCACGCTCCTTGGACCGATAGATCACGCTATCCTCGCTTCGTTTTTAAAGTATGGTGCCGGGGGAAACCCTGCCTCGCGATCCAAATGTTTTTCCCAGGTCGATTGAAAAATCCCAAAGATAATTTCGCGCGGGTTCGCTTATTGTATCGAGACGGGCAAGTATGTCTTCAGGCACAGAGAAATCCGCCGCCGCGAGACTGGTCATAAGCTGATCTTTAGTTCTCGCTCCCAGAATGACCGAAGAAATGTAGTCCTTCGAGAGGAGCCATCCGATGGCGAGCTTCGAGGGCGAAATCTCGACCTCCTCCGAGAGGGCGATGAATTCCTTGACGATCTGGCGTGACCTATCATTCCAGAATCGTGGAATATCGAGATTCCTCCTCAAGTCGAACCTCGAGCCTTTAGGTACTTCTTCAAAATTCCTGTATTTGCCTGTGAGAAGGCCTCCGGCGAGCGGACTCCAGGCGAGGAAACCAATCCCCTGGTACATCATCGCGGGAATGATTTCCTGCTCGCAGTTTCGATCGACGAGGTTGTACATGAGCTGGCCGCAAGCGAAACCAGCCATTTTTCTCGCCTTTGCCTCGGACTGGAGCAGCGTGAGCCGCCATGCCTGAATGTTGCTGAACGCGGGATACAGCACCTTCCCTTGCTGAATGAGCGTCGCGAAAGCTTCCAGGATCTCATCCGGCGGCGTACATGGGTCGGGCCGATGCAGATAGAAAATATCGAGATAGTCAGTGCCCAGGCGTTTGAGACTTGCTTCCACCGAGAGAATAATGTGTCTCCGACTCAGTCCGAGTCCGTTGACATCCGAGCCGAAGGGGAAGCCGCACTTCGAGGCGATTATAAGCGAGCTCCGGTCCACCGACAGCAAAAACTCGCCGATGATGCTCTCGGTCTCGCCCGCAGCGTACACATCCGCGGTATCGATCAGGTTTCCGCCCGCTTCGAGGTATGCTGCCAGTATCGCGTGCGCTTCAGTCTTATCGCAGCCCCAGCCCTTTGCCCCGAATGTCATCGTCCCCAGTGTCAGTTCCGATACGAGCAGTCCGGTTTTTCCTAAATATCGGAATTTCACTTCTCCCCCTTATTCTTTTTGAATTTTACGATGAAATGTTGGTACATTGAGGTGTTTGTCACAAAGGTCAGCACAATGACGATAAGAAGAATGAGCGCGACCGGTCGCGTAAAGAAAGGAGCAAGGCTCCCTTGCGACACCATGAGTCCACGGCGCAGGTTCGCGTCGGCCATTCCTCCGAGAATGACACCGATAACGAGCGGTGGAATCGGGTAGCCCATATTGGTGAGATAGTAGGTCAAGATGCCCATCGGGATCATGAGGTAAAGATTAAACACCTTCAATCCCAGTGCATAGGACCCAATGAGACAGAGCACCGCGACCACTGGCATGAACAGCGTAGCCGGAACGCGAAGAAGCTTGACAACCTGCTTCGCGAGAAGAATGCCGATGATCCACATCGCGAAGGAGGCGAGCAAAAGAATCGCAGATACTTTCAGCGTAAAACCTGGATGCTCAACTTCGAGCATTGGGCCTGGCGCGATACCGTGAAGAAGAAAGGCACCAAGCAGCATCGCCGCGGGCGGACTCCCTGGGATTCCCATCGAGAGCAATGGTATCATGGCCCCGCCGATACACGAATTGTTGGCTGTCTCCGGCGCGATGATGCCCTCGTCAAAACCGGTTCCGAATTTTTCCGGATGTTTGGAAGTCTTCTTTGCGGTGCCATAGGAAACCCACGCCGCGATATCTTCGCCAATACCCGGTACTGCGCCAATTCCCACGCCGATAAGCGCACTGCGAATGATGTGCTTGATATTTCTGCCTATCTCGCGGAAAGAAGGCAGCACCCTATCGAGCTTGGTCGGTTCGGCGGTAATTGTTCTATCCTTGAGCACTTGGATAATCTGCGGAATTCCGAAGGCACCGATGAGCACCGGCACTATCTCAATACCGCTCTCAAGGTCGGTGATTCCGAAGGTATAGCGCGGATATACCTGAAGCGAGTCACGGCCAACCATGGCTAAGAACAAGCCAAGAAATCCAGAAATCCATCCCTTCTGCACCGTATCAGGACAAGAAATCGATCCGCTTATCATTATGCCGAAGAATGCGAGCAAGAAAAATTCAAAGGAAGTGAACTGCAGGGCGAGCGCGGCAATCAGCGGCGTGAAGATGACGACAAAAAACATTCCGAACGTAGTACCGATCGCGGAGGAAGTCGTGGTGAGCCCAAGGGCTCGTCCGGCTTCTCCTCGAAGCGCCATCTTGTAGCCATCGAGCGCAGTCGCCGCGGCAGCTGCCGTACCAGGAATATTTATCATGATCGAGCCGTATGAACCGCCGTACACCGCACCTACATAGATGCCGAGCAGCGCGACCATCGCGGTCTGCAGCGGCAACCCATAGGTGAGCGTGGTGAGGAGCGCCACACCGAGTGTCGCGGTGAGCCCTGGCAGAGCGCCGAATACAATTCCAAGAAGTACAGAGCCAAAGAGTATAATTAGCTGTACCGGATTTGCTAAAATACCGAAGAGAGAAGCAAAGAAGACACCGAATTGCTGACCGATATTCACAGTATTCTCCTACTGTTTGATCGCGTAATAGACGAGGGACATGGCATTTACGACGATCCCCTCAAAGGGAAGCGGGACCCTAAGCAGATACCTGAAAATGGGCACAAGGATGACGGGCGTCATCCAGGTCATCCACATCGCCTGAGAAAATCTTTTCTTGTAGAGATCATTCCCAGCTGCGCGAATATTGCGCCAGAATACGATTATGATAGTTGCGATATACACAAGCGCGATAATGTCGTTGGAATACGCGTACAATTTTGTAATAAGCGTATCCAAGCCTGAGATTACGAGCAATAAAAAGAACATCATCTCTGCGGTATAGAGGAAGGTGAGTTTCCGCATTATGCGCAAATCATCAATATGAAATACCGTGATTATATAGACCAGGAAGAGCACGATCGCTAAAAAGAAATCAATGCGCGTGAGGTTTAAGTATACCAACGATATAAGAGGAACCAACACCGCCGCATAACGGATATTCGCGTCACTCAGGAATTTTTTCCCCTTGCGTTCAGCGAGCATCGTCTTGATCGCCTCAACTCCACCATGCTGAAAGCCATACACGATGATATACACTGCAAGGAGAATCATCGCGGCGCCTATAATGAGAGGCATGAGCGCGGGAGATACATACCATGCGCTATCAACGCCCGCGTACGAATCCTTGAGCGGCATGGTCAGGGCTTCTGCGATTATATATATACCTAGCAGAAGAAATAAAACTCCTGTGATGATATCCGCACCACGGAGCTTTGATTTTTCAATCATAGCGCTATTTCTCCAGATAATCGTGGGAGTTGCGGCATAGCCGCAACTCCCTGGTAAAAGACGTAGCAGAAGTTATGCGTCAGCAATCAACGAGGGATGCCCAGCTTTGCCGGATCAACTTTGGCAGCGCCAAGATCCCATAGCGTCCAAGAGAAGGTCGATTCGAGCTTGTCGAAAATATCGTTCGCCTCTTTGCCATAGAGCCCCTTGAGGGTGAAGTAGCGATCGTCGCCGAACTGCTTGATCGGCGCGGAGGTCATGGCCTTCTTGAAGGCTGCCTGCAGGAGGGCTTTCACAGAATCGGGAGCATCCTTGCGGATCGCGAAGCCGATCTGCTGCTCGAGGGGCAGATAATCAGCCAGCCCTGGGTAGGCCTTGAACGAGCGTGGCGAGCGGTCTCAGTTTTCCGGCCTTGATAAGTTCCGCCTGCTCCTGTACGGAGGTGATGACGAGTGAAACTTCTCCGGTCATCGCCGCGTTCTGCGATCCCGCGGAGCTGTCGTAAGGAATAAAATTGAACTTGACGCCAGCGCCTTTCTCGAAGGCCAGAAGGTTGAGGTGATGGATTGAGCCCGCCGCGGAAGCACCCGCGCGGATTCCCTTCGGGGTCTTCTTCGCTGCTTCCACAAGATCGGCGACAGTCTTGTAGGGAGCATTCGGCGTGACGGAAATGATGTCTGGCGAACCGCCAATGATGAAGAAATCCCATACATTCATGCGCTTGTCGAAGCCGCCCTGGACTGCGGCAGTCACGCAGGATTCGGAGATGCCGGCGAGCGTATAACCGTCAGCAGGCTTGGAAAAGGCTTCATACAGCCCAACCGAACCACTCACACCGCCAGTAACATTGATGACATTGATATTGACTTTGAGCTCTTTCCCCATCTCCGCCATCACGAGCCTGTTTGCCACATCGGTACCACCGCCAGCACCCCAGACCAGGATATCGGTGATATCTCTCGTCGGATATTTGCCCTGGGCTCCCGCTACGGTGAGCGCCATCGCGATGATGCACAGGAATATAATCGTCCTTTTCATGTATGCCTCCTTGAAAGGAACTTTAGCCCATTTTAGCATGTGCCGGTCAGTTGTCAATGCATTTTTTATTTAGCATGCAAAATTTTTTATGAAGTATTGATGCTGCGAATGTGGACAGGTCTCCCAGGAATCGCCGCGAAAACTATTCTCGATATGACGCTAATTCGTTATTATTAACGAACATCGAGTCGATTCAAGGAGACTTTCATGAAAAAAAACGTTGTTGTCTTTGCGGCGCTGGCGCTCCTCGCAAGCACCGCGTACGCCGCCACCCTCGAGCCGCTCACGCTCGTCCCCACCCTCGACCCGCAGCGCTATATCGGCCGCTGGTACGAGATCGCGCGGTTTCAGCATGTGTTTGAGAAGAGCATAGTAGGCGCCACCGCAGAGTACGCGCTGCGCCCGGACGGGAAAATATCGGTGCTGAATTCTGGCTTTAAAAACAGCTTGGATGGCAAATTCACCGAGGCGAAGGCGGTGGCCTGGATTCCCGACCCATCGAAGCCCTCCGCCCTCAAAGTCCAGTTCTTCTGGCCCTTCGCCGCCGACTACTTGGTGTTCGGCCTCGACCAGGAAAACTATCAGTGGGCAGTCGTCGGAGCGAACAACCGCAAGTACCTCTGGTTCCTCTCGCGCACGCCGACCATCGACCCTGCCCTCCTCGATCAGATGAAACAGCTCGCCGTTTCGCAGGGATACGATCTTTCTGGCCTGTATATGGTGCCTCAGAAGGAGCGTTGAGATCGTACGAAACAGATGCTCCGCATGGCCTGCACCCAGCGGGCCATGCTTTTCCGATCTGCTTTTAAATTATTGTGATAAAAAGATTAAATAGAATCAGCATTGATTCATGGGAAGTTCTGCACTACACTTTTACCAAGAATTCAATATGGCGGCGATGTTAGGTTTCAATACGTCTTTTCCCTTCCCGGCTCGAAAGACTTCGCTTATAAAGGCATTGCTCATGTGCTCGGCCGTTACCGGAATTCTTTCAGGGATCGATATAATTTCGGGCAGCGAATATTCATTCTCGATCTTCTATCTCCTGCCGATCACGATCGCGGTGTTTATAACATGGAAGAAGGCTGGGCATCGCCTTCTCGATCATATGCGCGGTCGTGTGGGCAGTCTCTGACCAAATTTCGGGCAGCCACTACAACTCGATGTGGGTGATCGTGTGGAACACGTCAGTGAGGCTGATGTATTTTCTGCTCCACACTTTTGTGCTCTCGAAACTGCTCGAACTCATCTCCGTGCACAAGGAATTCAGCTACATTGATCCACTCACCAAAGCGGCGAACTGGCGCTATTTCGAAGCGTATTTGAACGAAAAAATGAGGCTCGTGGCCCAAAATCACGCGCAGCTTGCGCTCGCATACCTCGATGTCGACAACTTCAAGCAAATGAATGATCAGTTCGGCCACGCGGAGGGCGACAGTGTGCTTGTCTCGCTCTCCGAAACAATGAGAAAGGGTCTCAGGGCGGATGATATTTTGGCCCGTCTCGGCGGAGATGAGTTCGCGATCCTTCTGTACGACGCCGATTTGCGCGCTGCCTTGGAAATTCTGAATCGCATCAACCGCGAAGTGTGCGGGGTGGCGGAGCGGAACGCGTGGCCCATTACGCTGAGCATAGGATGTGTCGTGTTCGACAAGTTCTCATCGGACCTCAGCGCGATGTTGCGCCAGGCCGATGAGCTCATGTACGAAGCGAAACGAAACGGCAAAAACGCGATTCGAATCATAGACCAGACGGCGCTCGCCGCGATCAGGTCACCGGTCCAGGATTGAAGAGCACGAGGTCATTGTAGAGTCGGTACTGGTCGACCCAGGGTTTCTTGCGACCGCTTGCCACATCGAGAATTAAATTGAAAATTTCTCTGCCGACTTCTTCGATCGAAGCCTGACCCTCGGCGATGCGCCCGGCGTCGATATCGATGAGGTTGGGCCACTGGTGCGCGAGCCGCGAATTGGAGCTGACTTTGATGACAGGGGCCATGGCGAGGCCGTAGGGCGTGCCGCGTCCCGTCGAGAAGACCTGCAGGTGCATGCCTGACGCGAGCTGGAGCGTGCCGCAGATAAAGTCGCTCGCGGGCGTGGCGGCGAAGTAGAGGCCGCGCGGCGAGGCGATATCATCGTCGGCGGATGCATGCTCGCTCGTCGGCGCATGCTCATATATCGACGCCCGTTCCTTCATTGGCGCATGCTCATATATCGGCGCCCGCTCGCCGGGGCCAAGCACGCCCACGATGGGGCTCGTGCCCGACTTGGCGGACGAGCCGAGCGCCTTTTCCACGACATTGGCGAGGCCGCCCTTTTTGTTGCCCGGGGCGGGGTTGGCTGAGCGGTCGGCGCCGCCGCGCGCGGCGCTAGGAGCTGAACCGCGTCCCTCACCTCCGTAACCTCGGAGAACATGACTGTCGCGCCAGCGCGCACGAGCAGGTCCGACGCATACCCGATGGCCGGGTTCGCCGTGACTCCGGAGAACGCGTCCGAGCCGCCGCACTGGAGGCCCACCACGAGCTCCGAGAGTGGACAGGGTTCGCGGCGGCGTGTTTCGAGCAGCGCGAGGCGTTCCTCGGCCGCGTGCATGATCGTGTCGATCATCGCGGGGAATCCCGCCTCTTCCTGGAGGCGGATGATGGTGGGTCCGAGAATGGAAGGTTTCGCATTAAAATGCAGTACACTGGTATGTGACGCCGCGCCTATGGCGGTTGCCGTGGGCGCCGCGGACACTGGAAGTAGAGGCGCTCGCGGCAGCTCCACCGGCACGATCCGCTCGGGCTGAAGCTTTTCGCAACCCAGGCCGACGATAAGCGGCATGCCGCCGAAGTTCGAGTGCGACGCGAGGTTGCGGATCGTACGGATGGGTATCACCGCGTCAGGAGCGCCGATCGCCACGCCGCAGCCATAGCTGTGGTTCAGCGCCACCACCCCGTCGACATGGGGAAAGCGCGGCAGGAGTTCCTGTTCGATTCTGCGCGCCGCCACATTGAGCACGCCCGCGACGCACTGCACGCTCGGAATCAGCCCGAGAATATTCTTGGATCCGACGCTTCCATCGGGATTGCGATAGCCATCGAAGGTGACGGCGCTCGGCACAGGGACGTTCGACGCGGCGACCTTTGACACGGCAATCTTCGACGCGTCGAGCTTTGACGCGGCCTCGTTCCCTGCGACAGGATTTCTTCCGCGCGGTGCGCCGTCGGCTTGATGTCGGAACTGTTTCATCGCATCCGCGAGCACTTCGTCCAGATCGGGCGCCTTCGGAAGCTTCACCGACGACTCTTCCACCCAGCTTCCCCTGGGGAGCGCGCGCGACGCATAGCCGATCACCTCGCCGTAGCGGACAATCGGCTCGCCCTCATGGATATCGCGAAGCGCGACCTTGTGCCCCTGAGGCACTTCGTCGATGAGTGTCAGACCGTCCGGAAACACCGACCCCGCCGGAAGCCCGCCCTCGTTGACGATGATCGCAACGTTGTCTGTCTCGTTCACCTTGATGCAGCGGGGCTCAAAGGCCCCCCGCTTTTCGTGCGACATACCTTCTCCTATGGCTCCAATAGCTTGTTCAGCGTTAAAGCGCGCTCACCGACCCGCGAGCGCTCCCCAACCGATAGAAAAAATCACCCCTATAAAAAAAAGGGCGATTCCATATTTCCCGTTCCATCGAACCGAAATTTGCGAGGCCTTCGCTCCGGTGTAGCGCGAGATGCTCATGATGATTCCCGCGAACGGCGAGATCATGTAGGCGGCCGCGCCTCCTACGGCCAAACTCAGGGCAATGCTGAGCAGGGGAATCGGCATCGGCGTCGCCGCGAGAATCTTTCCAAACAGCACAATCGTAATGAAGGGGTGAAAACCCACGACCGACAGCGCGATCATGATGAGCGGCAGTATCGCGACAGAAAGAATTCCGAGCCAGCTTGCGGCCGACTGGATCGAGGGCGAGATCAGTTTCAGGATGCCGGAAGATTCAAGCGCGCCCGAAAAAATACCCATCGCGACAAAGAATGGACCCATGTCGCGCACTTTGAGGAGTCCGTCTTCCCAGTACTCGCGCACGGCGTTCGAAAACGCCCTTTTATCAAACACCAGCAGTGTCCACACGAACGTGACGATGATCCCTGCGAGCATGATCCGTGTGTACGCCTGTTCGATGCCTATCTTTTCGAGCGCGAACACGATGCCCACGATCGACACCGCCACGACAATGACATGCAGCAGCGCCCGATCTTCGCGCGTAATGAGACGGCGGGATTGTGGGCGCTTGGTTCGTCCTTCCCCTGCGGAGTTCTCGGACTCCTTCTGAAGAACTCCGCCCTTCCAGGTTTCCATCCAGTAAGTCAAGCCGAACCCGATGAGCGCGAGGACAATCCCCGGCAGAAGAAGCGCGGACCACGCGACACCGGTTGCCTGAACCACGAGGTAGAGGTTGATCGCGGGCGGCGCCCAGAGCGCGGCGAGCACGTAGCCTCTGCTCAAGGAAATCGACATGAAACGATCCGCCTCCTCCTGGCTCATGCGCGAGCGGATGGTCTTGCCCATGAGATTGAACGAGAGGGGAATCGCTCCCATATTGAGAAAACTGGCGAGAATGTGGGGAATCAGGTTCGAGAACACAAAGAGAGACTTCCGCGAACGAACGCGCCGCTCGGCCCACTCGCAGATCGACAGGTCGTAGCGCCCCATCGACACGGGAATCGCGATGAGCTGCATCGCCACCATGATGGCGACGGTGTTGGTCATCGAGTTCCAGGCGGAAATCCACTGTTCGATCGGCTGTTTTGTCGCGAGCAGAATCGCGGCGCCGAGCGCGAGGAAGATGATGGTGGCCTTCTTGAAGCCTGAGCTGATCAGTGAGAGTCCCGGGATGAGCATGGCCGCCGATGCGACGCTCATGAGCCAGCCCGGCACGATCGACCCGCCTATGTTGAGTAGATGCATGAGCGCGAGGCAGATCGCCCCCAGTTTAAAAATGATCTTCATCATCGGTTTTCAGCCTCCGGCGCCCGCGGTACGCATCGTGTGGCGATAAGGTCGCTCACGGTTCCCGCGACAGCCCGCACAACAATCGTGCCCGCTTCCACAGGAGCGCGGAGTTCTACCGCCCGCAGCGCGGCCATGACCTCGGCGATGCGCGCTTTGGGCACCGGTTTCGTGAGCCGCACGCTGACGAGCGGCATGCTCCCGTCTAGCACTTTGACAGAGCTCGCGATGGTGCGCATGGGATTCAGCACTTCCTGGCGCACATAGTCGATGCCTCGCCGGCAGCCCATTCCTCTGGCTGATTCGAGCGCCCTGTCGAGCGCCGTTTCGAGGCTCGCGCTATCTTCGACTTTCGATTTTCCCATGGCAGGGCTCGCCTCGATATCAACCTCGATCACGCAACCGCGCGGACAGATTATACAGGTAAACTCCTTCAGCATACGACACCTACATCCAAAGATTCACGCGGTCCAAGATCCCGGCTATTGATCGGGATGCGGATCATCTCGGCGGGAATCGCCTTGCGGAGTTTGACCGACGCGACGATTTTCTCGCCCTGCCGCACCTGCAGTTCGGCGTGTTGCATGGGTTTGCGCACGCGGAGGGAGAGGATGAAGTCATCCTTCCCGCTGATCCGCCGTGGAAGCGCATAGCCGATCGCCGTGCCGGCGTGGATTTCGAGCGAGCCTGGCGCGGGGAGCTGCCCCGCGAGGAATCGGACCACCGAATCCGCAAGCCGCTCCGCCTCGAGCGACACGAAATCGACGAGGTCGTGGACCTGCAGCACGTTGCCTGCCGCAAAGATTCCTGGAACGCTCGTGCGGAAGTACTCATCGACCTCCGGTCCTCTGGTGCGTGGATCGAGCACGACGCCCGCCTCGCGCGAGAGCTCATTCTCCGGAATGAGTCCGACCGAAAGAATGAGGGTGTCGCAGGCGATGTCGAACTCCGTTCCCGGGATCGGATGCAGCGATTCGTCGACACGGGCTACCGTCACCGAGCTGAGGCGCGGCTGACCCTTGATGTCCGCGACCGTGTGGCTCAAATGAAGCGGAATATCGTAATCGTCGAGGCACTGCGCCACGTTGCGCGGAAGCCCGCTCGGGTACGGCAGAATCTCGAGCACGGCCTTCACGCGCGCGCCCTCCAGCGTGAGCCTCCGCGCCATGATCATCCCGATGTCGCCCGATCCGAGAATGACCACATCCTTGCCCACCATGATGTTGTGGAGATTGATGTAGGCCTGGGCGACGCCGGCGGTGTACACCCCCGAGGGTCGTTCGCCGGGAATCGCCAGGGCTCCGCGCGTGCGCTCTCTGCAGCCCATCGCGAGCACCACCGCGCGCGCATCGAACTCGAGCAAACCACCCCTGGTCGCGGCGACGACATGCCGCTCAGCATCGAGATGAAGCACCGATGCCTCGGTGATATAGGGAATGCCCAGCGCCTCCACCTGGTCGATAAAGCGCTGCGCGTACTCGGGCCCGCTCAGCGACTCGCCGAATCTCGTCAGGCCAAAACCGTCGTGGATGCACTGGCGCAAGATGCCGCCAAGATTCGCCTCTCTCTCGAGTATGACGATATCGCGCAGACCCTTTTCCCAGAGCTTGACGGCGGCGGCGAGGCCTGCGGGCCCTCCTCCGATGATGGCAGCGTCGATCTGTTTCACGGATGCGCGCCTGTCTCGAAGCGGTCGCGTGTCCACCCGCCGACGCGGTTGTGGAGACTCAGGCCCAAGCCGGGCCGCTGAGGAACGATCATGCGGCCGTCGCGGATCTCGAGGCGTTCGTTGAACAGCGGCTCGAGCCACTCGAAGTGCTCAACCCAGGTCTCTTCGGGGTAGGCCGCCGCGAGGTGGATGTGGATCTCCATCACGAAGTGGGGCGCCATTCTGAATTTTCCATACTCCGCGAAGTTCATGAGTTTGACGAATGGCGTGATGCCGCCGATGCGCGGCGCGTCGGGCATGATGATGTCCACCGCCTTCGCGTCAATGAGGGCGCGGTGCTCGGCGAGGCTCGTGAGCATCTCTCCGGTTCCAACCGGCGTATCGAGGGCGGCCGCGAGCGCGGCGTGTCCCTCCACGTCGTAGGCGTCGAGCGGCTCCTCGATCCACTCGAGGCCGAATTGTTCGAGGGCGCGGCCCATTCTGAGAGCTGTTGTTCTGTCCCACTGCTGGTTCACGTCGACCATGAGGGGCACGCGGTCGCCGAGATGCGCGCGCAGCGCCTCGACGCGGGCGAGATCGAGCCGCCAGTCGGGCTGGCCGACCTTCATCTTGATGCCACCCATTCCCCGCTCGAGCGAGCGACGCGAGAGCTCTTTCACTTCCTCGATGGGGGCCTGGAGGTAGCCGCCCGAGGTGTTGTAGCAGCGAACCGAGTCGCGGTGGGCGCCCAGGAATTTCGCGAGCGAGAGACCCGCGCGTTTCGCCTTGAGATCCCAGAGGGCGGTGTCGAACGCGGCGATGCCCTGGAGGGCGAGACCGCTTCTGCCCACCGACGCTCCGAGCCACACCAGTTTGTTCCAGAGCTTTCCGATATCGTTGGCGTCTTCGCCGATGAGCGCGGGCGCGACTTCGCGAGCGTGGGCAAACTGTCCTGGCCCGCCGCTCCGCAGCGCGTACGAGAATCCGAGCCCGCGCGCGCCGTCGGTACAC
>Ga0172370_10004289_pt1 | contig 19177 bp, 14 predicted proteins | sample LakKiv5m_FD_114538 | JGI IMG/M metagenome (GOLD analysis project Ga0172370, IMG submission 114538) | Freshwater microbial communities from Kabuno Bay, South-Kivu, Congo - kab_022012_11.5m | ecosystem: Environmental > Aquatic > Freshwater > Lake | place: Democratic Republic of the Congo...
GAGATGCGGGTGTGAAATAGCGCCCTGGATTGAAGAGACATGGCATCTTCGTAGGGACCGAAGCTGGGAAGGCATTCTCTTTTGGCCCATGACCAGAGTTGCTCGGCATCTGCCCGCGTTGACGGCAGTGCCTCCAGATTTAGACGTCCGGGATGCCGGGCGAATTCTCTTTGAATGAGATCACCGACCTCCTTTTTGATCGGATCGATTGGAAATGTCGGCGGGTCGGGGGCGGGCGGTTTGCCCCGCCAGGAGAGTCTGTTGGCCGGATCCATACTGAATTTGCCGCCGACCGGTTTTCCATGGTCCATAAGGATATCGGCGTCACGTCGCACCTGCCGATAGAAGGCATCCATCCGCCAGGGCGGTATTTCGCCGCATCCTTTTTCGAATTGGCTGATCTGTGTCAGCCAGCCCTCGTGCGGCAGATAGGTCAGCCCTCCGCTGGCGGCCAGCTTGTCGAGGTCCAAGCGGAGTTCCCTCTCGCCAGGGACCATCGCCTGGATGGGGCCTGCCTCCGCGACAAGGGGTCCCAGGGCTTTGTGATAAGGTCCCTGGGAAATGACATGCCTGACGGCGACCCCCCGCCGCGCCTGTTCCAGGGCAAAATGACGGAGATTGGCAATGATGAGGGCCAGTTTCTGTTTGTGGTAGGGTCGGAGACCCGCCTTCCACGGGCTTTCCACGAGGATGATTCCCAGATCCCCTGGTTTTTCCCTGGATAACGGCCCCATGTCATCCGACAACTGGTCATATGGGACAAAAAACCATCGTCGGCTCCCTGCCTGAGGCTGTAGCCTTTTGAGTTCTTCCGTGAACAGACTCATAAACCGATCCCGTTGACCACCCGATACCGGATAACATCATAAATCGGATGTCCACAATCAAAATGTCACGCGCAAAGACGCAAATAGATTTTCTGCTTTCTTGTTACAGAAAACCAGGGAATAACGTACTGACAGAACACGCAGTCTTACGGAGCGGCGAGAGACTCGAAGCGACTAACCCATTATCTTGCAGCTTGGGAGGCCGGCAAGACCAGCCCCCATATCCCACATCACCGCTGGCGCGAAAGGGTCCTCCGATGATCGCCAAACCCAGGTAGCCGTCCACGGTAATGGTATCGCCGGTCTTGGTCCACCGGGTGGCATGCGGCCTGGTTTTATGATCTTCTGGCGGCATCATTGTCAGGCCCATGCGTATTGTGTGTTTGAGGAAAATGACTCGATTTTCAAGACGCTCGGTCGCTCGGGAAGAAATGCATCCACCAATTCATCATATGTCTAATTGTCTTGACTGCCAATGGTTTTTTCCTCATACTCCCTCAATAAAATCAATTTTTCCTATGTTAACAGGCCGATTTCGCGAAATAGACTCGTCAGTTTCCGAGATGAAATAGCTTTCAAGCAAGCCCTATTTTAGGAGAAACGCCATAGCCACTTATTCTTGAAGTTTGTATACGAGCGTCATAGCATAGGAACATGTTCATATCGGTCTGGCCAGGCACCCATACGGTATATTGAGTCCACACCTGTTTTTTTCGCAATGAATTTTTGCTTTCTATGTCCGAAATGTCTGATACGGGCGCTGTAAAGAGCGTACCTATGCAATTGAACGTCATGAATGCTTGACCCAATCGTCAACAGAGAATGACATGATTTGGCTGATTTTGATATTCTGGGCCACGGGTTTTGTCCTTCTGTGGAAAATTCCATTGCTTCCCGAGCCCACATCTCCCGACATTTTCGATCTCTCAATCTCAGTCATTGTTCCGGCCAGGAATGAAGGCCGAACCCTCGAACGCCTGCTCATCTCACTTCGATCACAGGCAGTTACTCCCAAAGAAATCATCGTCGTAGACGACCATTCATCAGACGAAACAGCTTCTATTGCAATTGCCAGAGGGGCAATATTAATTCCCGCTGCTACAGTCCCCGAAGGATGGCTCGGAAAACCCTGGGCGTGTTGGCAAGGCGCCAGAGCAGCGCTCGGAGATATTCTCATATTCTTGGATGCGGACACATACCTTGACCCTGATGGAATCGCCCGGATTCTAAAGGCGCACGAGGAACGCGGAGGATTGCTTTCCGTCCAGCCTTACCACACCATGGAAAGACCCTATGAGAGGTTATCTGCCTTTTTTAATATCATCACCATGGCAGGAACCGGGGCATTCAGCCTTCTCTTGCCTATAATCAAACCTCGCGGGGCCTTCGGTCCTTGCCTCGTATGCCCCCGTCAGGACTATTTGACCCTGGGAGGGCATTGTCATGCCCGACACATGGTACTTGAAAGTATGGGATTGGCTGATGCGTTTAAACGAATCGGACTTTCGGTTTCATATTATGGGGGAAAAGGCGCTGTCTATTTTCGCATGTACCCGGATGGCCTTCGATCCATGATGGAAGGTTTTAGTAGGGGTTTTGCTGAAGGCGCGAACGCCATATCTATTCCCATGCTAATGTTAATCATAGCCTGGGTGACCGGAGGCATGTCCGTGGCCCGGCACGCTATCCAAGCGCTGCTGACCAGTCCAGACGGTCCCATTTTGGCTTGGGCCGGCCTGTATGCAGGTTTTTCCCTTCAGCTTCACTGGATGCTTCGGCGCATCGGAAACTTTGGGTTTCTTACATGGATGCTTTACCCTATACCCTCAATCTTCTTCGTTCTCGTCTTTTTCCGTTCCTTGTTACTGAAAGCCGGCATCGGAAGAGCATCCTGGAAAGGAAGGGTCATCAAGTGAGAATGCCATTTCATCTGCTCAGGTTCCCGTTTATGGAGCATTTCGCCAAACTTTTGCATCCAATGCTGACATGAGAATCATTCATCTCCCTACATCCTTTACGATTCTGCTGGACATCTTTGCCTGGTTCGTTATTCACATCGGTGTGGTCCTTTTAATGGTCCGGATTCCACGGAGCCGCTTCCATCAAGACGGGGGCCTTTACAGGGAGAGACCTTGGGAAAGAGGCGGCCTTATATATCAAAGGGTGTTTAGGATAAAAAGGTGGAAATCTCTGTTACCTGACGGCGCGAAGTGGATGAAGCACAAGGGTTTCCCTAAAAAACGACTGGGGTCAACGGATGAGGCTCATTTAAACCAGTTTATATTGGAGACCTGCCGCGCTGAACTGGTCCACTGGGTAACCATTCTTTTCGCTCCCTTCTTCTTTCTTTGGAATAAACCCTTCGTAGGTTGGATTATGATTTTCTATGCAGTCGCCGAAAACCTCCCACTGATCATGGCTCAGAGATACAACCGCTTCCGACTCAAGGTTCTGTGCCAAAAAGTGACACTGAGGAAGCCAGCCCAATGACAGCCCCCGTGATTATGGTGAATGACTTGACCAAAACCTACGACGGAGTCGTAGCGGTCAAGGATTTGACCTTTTCTTTGGAACGCGGTGAGTCTTTCGGCCTTCTGGGGCCGAACGGGGCCGGGAAAACCACCACCATCAATATGATCTCCGGCTTGCTTAAGCCAACCTCTGGAACCGTTCAGATTAATGGAATATCAATGATAGACCAACCGCTTCAAGCAAAAATCAACCTTGGCCTGGTACCGCAGGAATTCGCTCTATATCCCGCCCTAAGCGGCAGGGAGAACCTCACTTTTTTCGGCCGGCTCTATGGTCTTTGGGGCCAAACCCTGAAGAAGCGTATCGCATACGTCCTCCATATGGTCCGACTTTCAGGACGAGGGGGAATGTCAGTATCCACTTATTCAAACGGGATGAAGCGAAGGCTGAATTTGGCTATCGGTCTTTTGCACGATCCTGCGGTTATCATATTGGATGAACCCACCGTAGGGGTAGACGCTCACAGCCGTCACGCCATCATCAGGAGTTTGGAAGACCTTGCGGCATCCGGAAAAACAATTTTATTCTGCACCCATCACCTCTGGGAGGCAGAGACATTTTGTTCCCGCGTCGTCATTATGGATTCAGGAAAGATTGTGGCGGATGGAACCCCCAGTCGGCTGATTCAAGAGTTCGGAAGCGGGCTCATTCGACTTGATATCGCTCCCCCTGTCCCTGATGAATTGCTAAATAATCTAAAAAGATTAGGGGCATTTCATTACCCATCGGAAACTGCTGTCAGATTCCAATTTGCAAGTGCTGAGCCGAACCGTGACTTGGAGTCGGTGCTCAGTCTGTCTGCAGGACTGCAAGTATCGGTCCGTGCCGTACAGCTTCTGGAACCGACGCTTGAAACCGTATTTTTGAACCTGACCGGAAGGTCCGTCAGAGATTGAAATGGGGTTCACTGCTTACCGACAGATTGCCGCAATTGCAATCAAGGAACTCACCCTTTTGCTAAAGGATCTGCAAGCACTGGCATTGCTTTTTGCAATGCCGGTATTCTTCATCCTGATCATGAGCTTCGCGCTGCAGGGCGTATTTGAATCAGGAACCAAAGATCGGCCGATAGAGATTCTTTTGGTCAACCAGGACGCTGGCCGTATGGCCGACCTGATTACGAAAGATATGGCTTCTTTCAACGGCTTGAAAATCGTGAAAGAGATAGACGGAAAACCGATTTCGCGTGATGTGGCCGAGCGTTTTGTTAAAGAGCGGAAATGGGCTGCATCGATTATATTTGATCAGGATTTTTCGCAATCCATTTCCGAGTATGCAGTGTCGGCTGGGGCCGGTATTCCCCGCGTTTGGATGCTGATTGATCCTGCAACCAACAGCCAGTTTCTGGCTCCCGTGCAGGCTGCTGTAAAGGCCATTGTCGAACGTCGGGTAATGATGTTTCGTCAAATGGAACGTTTTTCTCACCGATTCTCAGAAATGGGGATGCCTCCTCTGAACCAACTGATTGACCAGGAGGATTCCTTTTCATTGGCTCAAGGTCACGGTTGCCGATTGGAGGTCATCTTTCCCCATGGTGTGCCGCTTAATGCCCGGCCTACCGCAACCGAACAGAACGTTCCTGCATACACGATTTTCGGTGTTTTTTTCATAGTTCTTCCTTTGGCCACAGGATTCATCAGGGAAAAGCAGGACGGCTCTTTTCAGCGGATACTGGCAGCTCCCATTTCAAAATGCACGCTGTTGATCGGAAAACTTCTCCCCTATTATCTGCTCAACCTCATTCAGACAGGCCTGATGTTCACCGTCGGATGGGTCCTGTTCAACATTCAGTTGGGTCAGATCTCCGCATTGATCATGCTATCCCTCGCTCTTGCCGCATGCGCCAATGGCCTGGGACTCATGGTTGCGGCACTGGGCAAAACCGAAGCCCAGATAGGTGCTCTGGGGGTCTTTTTCGCTATCGTCCTCTCCGCTCTCGGCGGCATGATGGTGCCGGCATTTGTCATGCCAGAGATCATGCAAACCATCTCGTGGTTCACGCCCCATGCGTGGGCATTGTCCGGGTATCATGATATCATGCTTAGAGGGCTGGGCGTTGATGAGGTGTGGAAACAGACGATACTCCTTCTCTCCTTCGGCGGTTTTTTCTTCGTCATTGCTCTTTGGCGGTTTCGCTTTACAGAATGAACCCATAATTTCAGATAGCAGCGCCTAATTTATATGGTAGCGAGACATGGCATAGAGGACGATTCCTTCGCTTTGGTGATCATAGGGGGAGGTCTCACCGGCACATCCATGCTGTGCCAGTTTGTGAGACACATGCGTGCATCTCTGCAGAATGGGAAAAGCGCCCCGGCATCCATCCACCTGCACGTCATCGAAAAGCAGCATCTGTTCGGGCCGGGCTTTCCCCACAGCAGTCAAAATGCCATGCCCTTTCATCTCATCAACATGTGCGCACGGGACATGAGCATCCTTGCAGCCGATCCGGGAGACTTTGAGCGGTGGGTGGACCGTCACATCGGTGACATGACCCGTCGATTTCCTGGAATATTAGTGAATGAACTCAGTCCTGACCGGGATTGCCACCATTACCCCCGCCCTCTCATGGGGGAATATCTCAAAGACCGTTTCAACCAGGGAGTGAACGAAGCAAAACGGATCGGCATCCGCGTCCATCTCCATCCGGGTTGTGAGGCAATCGATATCTCGGAAAGCAGGGATGATCGGGTCCGGATTACGGTGCTGGATTCAGGCTCTCACGAACGACGTGTCATTCACGCAGATCGTGTCCTGCTGGCCACCGGGCACTGGTTCGATCAAGGACAAAGGGACGGATATTTCCCTTCCCCATGGCCCCCCGTCCTTCTTCAAGAAAACATACCAGCAGGGTCGGATGTGGCGATTATGGGTACCAGCCTGAGTGCGATAGACGCCGTGCTGACCCTGACCGCCGACGGGAGCTTTCTGCGGTCGCCTTCAGGTGAACTTCTCTATCTTTCTCCCCCTAACCCCAGACGGCTGATCCTTTACTCGAGAAACGCCCTCCTCCCAAAGGTCCGCGGCCGTACAGGGCCGTACAGAAACCAATTCATGGTCCTCGACACCATTCAAGCCCTGATCCATGAAAATGGGCGGCTGACACTGGATCAACTGTTTGACCTCCTGAACAGAGACCTTGAAAATGCCTATGGTCGACCCTCTCCGTGGAGAGAAATCACAAGCCCCGAAAAAACGGCAAAAGCGTTGCTCGAACGGCATATCCATGACGCCAGACATGGGGACGGTCCCGACGGAGACATTGTCTGGCAGACTGTCCTGCAGCAGACCTTCCCCATGGTCCGCGACATATACTTGGCCCTCGATCCAACCGAGCGGATGCGACTGGACAGAGAGTTCAACAGCCTCTTTTTTGTGCACGCCGCCCCCATGCCCATGATCAACGCCCAAAAGCTTCTGGCCCTCATGAAAGCCGATTTGGTGACGGTCAGAAAACTGATCGGGGAAACCCCGGTTAGGCAATCTGGAGCGTCTTTTTCTTTTACATTCCAGGATATCAACGGTGAAGCGAGGAAAGCCACACATCCGTATGTCGTCGATGCGAGAGGACAGCGCCCCTCCTACAGCACCAGCCAGCAGACGCTGGCCATCAATCTTCTTAAATCGGGAACCGCGGAAATTGAACCGCTTGATTGGGACAGCAAGGCAGGGGCAGAGGAGAGAATGAACCTGTATCCAGGGCGATCTCCTTTGATTCAAGGTCGAACGGGCGGCCTCTGGATCGATCCTTCTACCCATCGCATCCGCCGCACCCGCCCCGATGGAAGCATTGCTGTTTCAGAGCGAATCAACGCAGTTGGTGCCATGACCAGAGGTCAGATCATCGATGCGAGCATGGCCCATGGCAGCGCCGTGTCCACGGATGTGGTGGCAAGAAATTGGGTGGATTACATGTTCTCCTGAGGGTTGACAATTTCACGTGAAAGAATCCCTTCTCCGATGATCACCAATCCCAGGTAGCCGTCCACGGTGATGGTATCACCGGTCTTGATCCACCGGGTGGCGTCGGGCACCCCCGTGACGCATGGCAGACCGTATTCTCTGGCAATGATAGCCCCGTGAATGAGCATGCCCCCCCTCCGCTCCACGACGGCAGAGGCGAGGGGAATGACAAAGGTCATACCGGGATCGATGGCATCGCACACCAGAACTTCCCCCCGTTTGAATACAAACAGGTCCGAGTGCTGGTAGATCACGCGGGCCCTTCCGGCTGCAAGGCCCGGCCCAGCGGGCTGACCCACAATCTGACGGGCCGCCACGGAATAGGTCCCTTCCTGATCACCGGCACGAGACGGTTTCCGCTGGCTTCTGATGGGCTCCTTCCCCCGCAACGCGTCCAGCACCTGGTCCCTATCCATGTCCCCCACACCGGCTTCCTGTTCCTTTGCCAGTCTCGATCTTCCTTCCTCAACCGCTGCCAGGACCTGCCCCTCGATCTTGCCTAGATAGATATTGTCGTCGTCCCTGAGGCGGTAACTGGCCCTGGCCATGTCCAGGATTTCAAGGGCCAGTGACTGCTGGTCTGGCTCGAACATGGCCAGGAAATCGTGTTGTAACCGATCAACACGCCCTGTTTCATTTCCTCTGACATCGATTGAAGACGCGGCCATCTCCATGAGCAGTGTCAGCAGGTCCCTCTCGTCCTGAATAAACCGGCTCTCCCCCCAGGCGATATCACCAAACTGAGAGACCAGGGCGTTATATTTCTCTGCAAAGGCCTCACCGCACGTCTTCACCGACTCATTCTTGAGACAATCCAAGAGCGTCGCATCGTGTTGGATCATGCCAGCCAGTTCTTGCAGCATCTGGTTTCTCCGGGTGCTGACCATGCCGGTTTCGGAAAGGAGTTCCACAAATTCGAAGGGATCATCAGGCTGTACCCTGTCGTTGTACACATGGCCGAAGAGCCGCATGCCGTGGGCAAACGGGATGCAGTCCCGTTTGTAGGTGTCGAGCCATCGCTCATGGATCTGACGTCGTCTATGGATTTCGTCCGCAAGTTCCGCATTCGACAAAGACCCAAGGTCCAGCCGTGCAAGCTCCTGAGCTTCCCGTTCCATTGCCGGAATCAGTTCGCCTTCAATCCTGGTGCGAAGGGTCTTCAGGTTTTCAAAACTCCGGTGGAGGCTCAGATACCATGGCCTCTGATCATCCCCTTTGGTTTGAAGAGCGGTGGTGATGGGCCTCGATTGGAGTGCATAGAGGTCTCTTCCCCGGTAGGTCCACTCCATATCCTGGGGTGCACGAAAGAGCGCTTCGGACCGCATGCAGAGGTTGTATACCTCGGAAAGCTCCATTTCGCCCAAGGGGGCCTGGTCCCGAAGCGCTGGAGAGAGGGGCTCGATACGGGCGCCATGCCTGCCGGGCCGCATGGCCTTCTCGCGCACCACAGGTGTATGAGACAGAACTGCGCCGGTTTTCCGGTCCAGGTGCCATTGGTCAGGCTCAATGGTGCCATCCACCAGACCCTGGTTTAGACCATGGACCGCCTCGACCACGGAATGGCCCGGATCGGTCGGGCTCTTCCCGAATATGATGCCGGAGCGTTCCCCCAGAATCATTTCCTGGACCAGAACGGCCATGGCGCTTCTTTTCACATCCAGGCCGATCTCCTGACGATAAAGCAGAGCGCGATCGGACCAAAGCGATGCCCAGACCAGTCTCACATGCGCCAGTATGGCCTCAGGCCCTCGAATGTTGACAAAGGATTCGTGAAGCCCGGCAAAGGAGGTTTTGGAGGAATCCTCGCCGGGTGCAGACGATCTGACGGAGACAGGATTCTCAGAAAACCGTGATTCAAATTCCCTGAGCAGGGCCTCTTGGAGATCCCCCGGGACAGGGGTTTTCAGGAAGGCATTTCGAATCCGAAGGGCCGTATCCCAGATCTCTTCCCAGCGCATCTCCTCAAAACGCTTTCGATAAAGGTCCAGAACGATCTGGTCCAGCAGACCTGTAGCGGCGATATAGTGACGATAGGCCTCTACGGTAATACAGATGGCCGGAGGCACAAGGAAACCACTCTGGTGCATGGCAGCCAGGGAAAAGGCCTTTCCCCCAACCAAAGGGCGGTGTTCCTCGTCCAGTTGATCCAGGGTTAAAATAAATGCTGTCATGTCAGACGAATTTCCACCACGTTTTGAAAACGGGTCACCAGGTAATAGACCTCGACACGAATCTTGATCAGTGCGGTCGACGGGGATGACACAAAATCCTCCAGATGCGGATGTTTGTTCAGATAGATCGCCTGGAAATCCCCCGATTCATGGATCGGGATCTCCTCCGCCCTTCCTGTGGCCGTCACGGCCTTGGCAAACCTCAAATCAGAAGGATGGTTGGAGCGATTGTCGATGACCATGGCCACCCGTGGATCGGCTGACAGATTCGCAAATTTTCGGGTCGATCGGGTCGTTGAAAAAATGAGATAATTTAGATCGTCTGTGGCAGCGAAGGCCACCAGGCTGCCGTAGGGCTGTCCCCTGTTATGGGTGGCCAGGACGGCCAGGGGCTGCGACCTGAACAGCGAGATAAGATCGTTTTTATAATCTTCTGACGGCTTCATTGTCAGACCCATCCTTCTTGTGTGTTTGAGGAAAACCACTCCATGCCAAGCAACGTCGACCTTCCATTCAGGGAGAGATCGCCCAGAACTGAAGAGACCGGCATGACCAGGGCGATCAATTCCCGGGGTCAACTGGACCCCTGAGTTAATGACTTATGCCGTTGGTACAAAAGCTGACAGCGATCTTCGCGTTTTTTGTCTGTTTCCTGCATTCAGCCAGCGCACTATTCTCTGCATCGATGCGGTTGCCGGCATAAGCCCAGCCGTAAGCATCCTTGTCGTCACCCAATGCCAAGGCCATCCAAGAACACTTTTGCGGATCAACAAATACCTTTGCATTCTGATCCCCGCAATAATTGACTGCCCTTGAAGCATCGCCTCTTCCATATCCGGAAGAATACCCCCAGCGACCGGTTGTTGGTGCGTATGCGATCGCGCCGGTAGATAATGGTTCACGTGCAAAAATGCTGTAAACAACTTTCGCATCTTGATCTCTTTCCCGCGCAGTTTCCAAGGCATATCTTTCGGCTGTCTCCCGGCTTCCGCCCCATCCGACTCCCCAGGACAAATTGTCCTTTGCCGCATTGACGCCGAGGGCAAGACTGCACCATCCGTTGCAGCAAAGCACCACAGGCCTCGCATCCTTTGCATTGCATTTGTCCTTTGGGATAATTCCGGCGTTGTCCTTGCTTGTTTCCGAACATATTGAAGCAAATTTGCCTGTAGACGGGGACAAGGCAATACCAGCCCAGAAATCTGTCTTGTCGTACTCGCTCGCGGTCTTACGATCTCTGTATTTCAGCCAATCAATTACACCGACCAGAGGCCCGTCATCAGCACCATAAGATACTCCTGCAAAAATAATTCCAGCCAACAATATCAAAATAATTTTTGTCTTCATCCTCTAACCCTCCTATGAGGTTTTCGGTCGTTCTTATCTCATAAGAAGCCCTTTTTCGTGCACGGACAGGAATGGACAGGGGGAGAAGGGCTGAGTTGGCAGGGGGAGGACTCGTCAGGAGTGCAGGAGGGTGGTTTGAGGCAGGCGCGGCCGCTTCTCCCCGCGTAGAAGCGCCTCATCGAGACAGGCAGCCCTGGCTCCTACGCACGTTGCGCAGCGCGGACCCCGACTCTCGACCGGGCGGAAGGACGCTCTACTGTGATGTTGCAGGTTAGGCCAGCATGTCACTTCCAGTCCCACGAGGTCAGTTGATAGGGATCGGGTTTTCTCCATTCCTGCCACCAGACGACAGCCTCCGCGGTCTTCTCTTGGCCATTCAGTTTAACCGTCAATGTGAGTCGGTAATTGATTCCGGCAACGACCTGCTGCTCTGCTTCTCGAATGGCAATGAGTTTCAGTCTGGCCGACTTCTCGCCCCCTTTTTTCCGTATCGCCTTCTCTTCATCCTGGACTGCGAAGGCTGCTGCGGCAACCACGTTTTCGTCGGACACCGCTGCTGGAGACCACCCACCAGGCACCGGCTCCCTGCCCATGCTGCTGTCGTCAGAAAAAACCATCAACAGCGCAACAGCTAAACCGCAGGCCAACATCATTCGCCTTTTCATCCGCCATCCCCTTTTCCTGAAGACCGAAAAATGATCCGATGCATCCGAGAAAATGTGCAGTTCTTGGTTTCTGCCCCATAGGGCGCCTCCGGAAATCCACCAGTTGCCGCTTGCCGTCATGGTATTAGATGGCTTGAAGCGGTTCCGGAAGCGCCCTCCCCTCTCGTGTCTCCGCTTAACCTCCGAGGGGTGGCCGGGCGCCCGGATCAGGATCCATCCTTTATGATGCGCGGGCCATTGCCAGTTCCTCGGCCATTTTCTTCTTTGATTCCAAATCCGCGATTCGGTAGAGCACCATCATCTGGTTCTGGCTGGGTCCGGAGCCTTGATAGGTCCCCACCCCATGAAGGCCGGCCACCCAATTCTGTAGAAACCGGATCATCCGCATCCGCTTGGCCGCCGGGGCTGCTGCCCTCAGATACTTGGCCACATAGTCCCGGGTCTCGGGGTTTTCCAGCTCTTTTTCGCTGGGCATGGTGACGGAAACGCCCCCCGTGATGTCGCCGGCCAGGGCCATGCCCTCCCAGAACCCGTCATTGGTATTGAGCTTGGCGATGTTGCTCATGGCCTCATCGGGCATGAAGACGCCGGACCCGGGGGGCTCCTCTTTCCCCATGTAAGCAGCAGCCGTGGCGCAGGCAAGTGACGTATCGTTGAGCTGAAGCATCCGCGTGATCTTCTGGGCGATATGCGAGACCCTGGCCAGGCCGTTGTATTCAGCCATGAGCTGGGCCGCGCCGATGATCAGGTCCATAAAGCCGACCTTGCAGGCCCCGCCGCAATTCATTCGGTGGGTTTTGGCGAAGCGGGTGATGAAGCTCTGGGTGTACTCGATTTCGCCGCACATAAAGACACGCTCCCAGGGCACGAACACATGGTCAAAAACGATGAGACACGTCTCTCTCTGTCCGTACAGGGGGTTCCCGATGACCCGGACATTGGGTTCGCATTCCCGCTCCACGCTGAAGGGGGTGTACTGCCCGATGTACGTCACGCCCTGGGTCCCGTTGGGAATCACGAATGCCAGGGCATAGTCCTCTTCGCCTTTTCTGCAGGAGATGCCCGGAAGCACCAGCGTCTCGTCCGCGGCATAGGCGCCGGTGGCGTGCTGCTTGGCCCCGCACACCACGATCCCGTCTGACTTCTTTTCAACCACGTGGACGTAATAGTCCGGGTCCTGCTCCAGAGGTCTCTTGCTCCGGTCGCCCTTGGGGTCGGTCACAGACCCGCTGACCACCAAATCGTTCTCCTGGGCGTACTTCAGAAATGTGTTAAACCGCTGATGGTATTCGGTTCCTTTGTCATGGTCGATCTCCCATGTGGTGGCCGCCAGGGATGGCAGCATCTCGTTGCCGGGGCACCGATAGTTGCAGGTCCCCAATTTCTGGCTGCTCAGGCGGGCCATATCGAGACGCTTGTGGAGGTCATCTCTGCTCTGATGGATGTGCAGTGCGCGACTGATCGGCTCGCCCGTCAGATGGGAGACGCTCTGCATCGTATCTGCGTATGGAGGGTCCATGGTCAGGCTATAGACGCGTGCAGTGGCATCAATGACCCCCCGGGTGATGGGGTGATCGGTCAGTTTTTCCACCTTTTTCCCCCCAATAAAAAGTTTTGGCCTCAATTTCGCTATTCGCCCTCGGTACGCCTGTTCGGTGATGATCGCCATGGTTGCCTCCTGGTGCGGTCTCTTTATTGAAGCGGGTCGATTATATCGGGCCCGGTTCGGACGGCTCTGACAGCGTATGAGGCCACGGAACCGGTTTTCGACATTATGGTGCCGTTCCCTGGGGGAAATCAAGAAGAATCCATTCTGAAACTCGCCTCTATCCCGGCTCAGCAAAACCCGAGGCTGAGACTCGCCGCGCCACTATTTGATTTCAAACAGGTTGCCGTCCAGGTCCCGGACAAAGCACAAGCGCCAGTCGCCTCTGGGAATCAGATGGACCTCCAGACCCGCCGATCGACATTCTGCGATGAATGCCTCCCGGTCCTCCACCTGAAGGCAGACATGGTGGACCTTTGCGCTCGCCGTCCGCATCGTATCGGTGATAAAGATCTCGAACATGATTTGATCGTTTCCGTACTGAACAAAAGGACATTCCAGTTCGAACCCAAATATCTGAACGGCCAGGTCCTTTGTCAGTCGAGAGGCCTTGATCTTTTTCAGTTTCAAGACGCCTTCGTAGAATCGATCTGCGTTATCCTGTGAAGTGGCCGCAAGGGCCACATGGTTCAACTTCATGATGCCTCCCCAACCGAAGCAAGTGTGTTCGGTGACGAACGGCCCCGCCCAGGGCAAAAAAACTGACACAGACGACCGTCATGCCAGTGCGGCAGAGATCGAATGCGTCATGGAGCGGGGCTTTCGTGGTGTTGCAGAACCTGTTCTATCTAATGGGATTTTCTGAGGTCTTTGAATCGCTTGGCCTTGACCTCATACCGGGGAAGGGCCCCAGGCTCGTAAAATTCAATGACATAGCCCAGGTTGGTGTTGAGACGAAGCTGGTCTTTGAGCCTGGGTTCGATGCGGCCGCGCATCCCCAGGGCTCCTGAGGTCAGTTCCACCTTGAGAGTGATGCGATCGATATCTCCCACCTTGTCCACCACCACCTCGAACTCGTCCCCCAGTCCCTCGGTCCCCCGCACCACCTCCTCGATGGCCCCCGGCGAGAGAAGAACCCCCTTCACCTTGGTGATGTCGTCGGCTCTTCCCTGGACACCCTCCTTGATGAGGCGGAAGGTACGGCCGCAGGGGCAGGGCTCATCGGCCCACTCGATCACATCCTTGGAGTCGAACCGAATGCAGGGCTGGGCCTGCCGGTCCAGGGCGGAGATGATCATCTTTCCCTTCTTCCCTGGTTCATCGATAATGTCCCCGGTGTCCATGTCCTCGATTTCCACCAGAAAAAGGGCCTCATTCACATGCAACCCGCCGGGCTGGGCCGTGCACTCGTAGGACCAGGCCCCGATCTCGGTGGCACCCGCATGGTCATACACCTTGGCCCCCCAGGCATCCTCCATCCGCTTCTTGGTGCTCGGAATGGATGCGCCGGGCTCGCCCGCACAGGTGATCTTTTGAATGGTCATGCCCGCGGGCTCCAGTCCCATCTTTCGGGCCGTATCGGCCATTCCCAGGACATAGGTGGGGGTTGCCATCATGGCGGTGGCCTGAAGCTCCTGGATCTTGAGGATCCTCGCCTGGGTATCGAGCACCCCCCCGGGGACCACCTCGCACCCGAGTTTCTCCGCCGCATAGTGACCGGCCCAGAAGGCCACGAAGACATTGTATCCAAACGGAATAAAAACCCGGTCCCTGGGCCGGTAACCCTGGGCCCACAGGATGTAGGACCAGCACTCCGACCACCACTCCCAATCCTGCCATGTGTCGGGCTGATACACGGGCTGACCCGTGGTGCCGCTGGTTTGACGGAATTCCACCACCTCCTCGAGAGGAACGCAGAGGGCGTCTCCGTAGGGAAATGGGTCTTTGCGCTGAATGTCCCTCATCATGGATTTTTCCACCGTGGGAATCCGCCGGATATCCTCCCATGAACGGATATCTTCGGGACGGATTCCGGCGTTTTCATAAAGCCGCCTGTGAAACCGGGATCGCTCATAGGCCCACCTGAAGATCCTCTTGAATTTTACGAGCTGGAGTTTCCTGATCTTTTCCCGTCCCCAGGTCTCAAGGAGAGGGTTCCAGTATTCTTGCTCAGAAATCACGATGACTGCCCTCTCACTCTATTTCATCAGCACAGAAGGGAGAAACGTAGCAATCTTGGGGAATATAAACAGCAAGACCGCAGCGCCTGCCAGGCTCATGAGGAAGGGGTAGACGCCTTTGTAGATCACATTGAATGGCTGTTTCGTTACCGCTCGAACCACAAAGACATTGATCGCCACAGGGGGAATGACCACGCCAATCATGACGGTGATGGCGATGATCATGCCGAACCAGAGAGGATCATAGCCCAGCTTGACGATGGCCGGGTAAAAAATGGGCGTGGCCAGGATCATGAAGGCCAGATCGTCAATGAAAGAGCCGCCGATGAGATAAACGATGCCGATGATCACCATGATCATGTCCGGGCCGAGGGGAAGCGAAATAATCCAGTCCGCCGCGATCATCGGGATCTTGGTTCTGGTAAGAAAATGCCCCAGCACCGCGGAGCCTGCAATCAACATGAGGACCATGCATGCCGTGCGAAGGGACTCCACCACGGACTTGATATACCCCTTGAAATTCATGTCTTTCTTGAGAATGGACAGAAGGAGAACAGCAAAAGTCCCGACGCTCCCCGCCTCGGTAGGGGTGAAAAATCCGTACATCAACCCTCCGATGACCAGAAGAAACACGCCCACGACCAGCAGCACCTCAGGGAGGGAGCCAATCCGGGCCTTCCAGGTGGATCGGTCTCCTTTGGGACCAAGAGTCGGGTCCATCCTGGACCAGACGTATATCGTCAAAATAAAGAAAAGGGCGATGATCAGCCCCGGAACAAGCCCTGCGAGGAAAAGCCTTCCAATGGACTGCTCGGTAATGATGCCGAAGACAATCAGGGTCACGCTGGGCGGAATGAGAATACCGAGGGTGCCTACGGTCGCTACGGTCCCAGTCGAAAGCCTTTTGTCGTATTGGTATCGGTCCATCTCAGGGACGGCCACGCTGGCGAAGGTGGCTGCCGTTGCGGGTGAAGACCCGCAAATGGCCTTGAATACGGTTGCCCCGGCCACGGTGGCCATGGCCAGCCCGCCGGGGACGTGCCCGATAAATTTGTAGGCCGCGTCATAAAGCCTCTTGGCGATGCCGGCGTTGAAGGCGATCTGACCCATGAGCACAAACAGGGGGATGACGGTGAAGCCATAATTGGCAAAGGTATCAAAGAAGTCCTTGGCCAGGAGATTGAATGCGGCCTTGAACGAAACCAGGTAGCCGAACCCGACAAATCCCACCAGGGCCATGGCAAATGCCAGTTCGATGCCGGTCAGGAAAAGGATGAGAACGGTCGCAAGGCCGATGATTCCGATTGTAACCTCACTCATAGGTGCCTCCGATGACCTGAAGGATCTGGGCGATAAGGACAAGGCACTGAATAAAGGCGCAGAAGCCAAGTCCGAAGGCCACAGGGTAGAATGGGACCTGGAGGGTGAGAGAGACCTCCCCTGTCCTGTAAAAATCCATGCCCATTTTGACGAGATTCCAGCTCAACAGGGAAAAGAGTCCGACCCCAAGGAGTCTGGTAATGATGTTGACCGTTTTTCGCGTCCGTTGAGGAAACTTGAGGACAAAGAAGTCCACAAGAACGTGGCCCTTGACCAGGGTGGTGAGCGGGACGGAAAAGCCGATGACGATGGCCCCCGAGAATGCAACGAGTTCATAGGTTCCGGGTATCGGCATGCGGAAGGACCGCAGCACCACATCAACGACTGTTAACAGCATGATAAACGTGACTGCTATCCCTGCAATAACATTAAGAAAACTACTTAAGCCCTGCACTTTGTCGACTATCGGCTGCATGACATACCCCCCGCTTTGCGTCTCCTCGCTCTTGACAAAAAAGGAGGGGGAATGAACGCCTGACCGATCCTCATTCCCCCTCCTTGGGTCATTTCTGCAACTTCTTGAGTTCTTCCTGGCAGAACTTTAAGGCTTCCGCGCCTGGGAGCTTTTTCTCCGTCATAGCCTTCACATAGTCATCGAGGATGGGCACCACCTTGTTGTGCCACCTTGCGTCCTCTTCCTTGGAAAGGCTGATGGTCTTGATTCCCTTGGCAGCGGCCAACGCGTACCCTTCCTTGTCGATCTCATCCCAGCCTTGCCCTGTTTTCACGATCCATTCTTCATTGATTTGCTCGATGATCTTCTGGATGTCCGGGGGTAGGGAGGCCCACTTATCCTTGTTCATGACGACGAAAAAGCCGGTTGTGTAGGCAGAGCCGAAATTCTGTGTGGTGTAATTGACCACCTCCGCCAGTTTCCACCCCTTCAAGGCTTCCTCTGGGAACACGCCGCCTTCGGCAACGCCCTTCTGGATGGCGTCGTATCTGTCAGGCATGGGCATCGCTACCGGAACCGCACCGAGGGCGCCGACGACCTTCGCGCTGAGGCCATGACACGAGATCTTCATTCCTTTGAGGTCCTCCAGTTTATTGACGGGGGTCTTGGTATGGAGGATGCCGGGGCCATGCGCATGAAGGTACATCACCTTCACGTCGTCAAATTCCTTTGGCTTGAATTTCTGGTAGTAAAGGTTGATGAGTTTCGTGGCCTCGAGGGCATTCCGATAGCCAAGGGGGAGGTCGATCACCTCGGTCAGAGGGAATCGGCCGCGGGTGTATCCCAGAACGGAGAGACCCAGATCGGAAAGACCCTTCACCACCCCGTCATAGCATTGGGCAGCAGGCGTGAGGGTACCCCCGGGAAAAACCGTCACTTTGACTCTACCATTGGTTCTTTTTTCCACCTCTTTGCCCCATTCTACGGACAGGACAGCGTTCTTGTGCGGAGCTGGGAAGAAATTGGAATAGGTCAATTCGATAGGCTTTCCCTCCGCAAAGGCAGGTGAAAGGGTGAGACACAGCCCAACAAGGGACAACAACAAGACCAGCGACGCCATTTTCCAATGTTTCATCTTAATCCTCCTTGTAAGCCTTGGTGATTAACTCATGAATGTCGGCCAAGATGCCCTGCTATCACCATCTCTGATATCCCCTCATCACCTCCTCTCTTGACTTGATGATCTCCATATTCAGTGGATAACACCTTGAAGATAGACTCCCTTCAGGAATTCCCCGCTGGGGCGGCACCCGCAGTGCTTAAAGGACAAGCTGTTGCACGCGGGCCTCATCCTTTTATTGAGCCCCAAGATATTGAGCAGTCACTCTGGATTTTATCAAGCCGCATCAAAACTCGATGGAATCGAATGGATTATTTCTTTTCTTGGACTTTTAAGTCCTTACCTGGGAATTCTTGTCAGAGAGGGATCCATTGTCAAGCAGAATCTCAGATGACATCCTGCCCCCCGCCCTGTCGGCCGCAACCTGAGCCCCACGGGGGAGGTTTGTTGCCTTTGCGCTTATAAACGCCATTCTCTCTGTGAGCGGCCTGCCGCGCTGAGGGGCAGGGAGACCGATCCTTTGTCATCATTACGGGACCGTTGTTGTAAGTGGGCTTTTACCTTCATAAGTAAAACCGTGTCTATGATGGCCGTCATGCTGGGGAAGAAGAAACCTGTATGGGTTTTTAGAGCCAGAGGGTGTCATTCCCCAGACTCTCCAGTTTGTCCCGTTCGACAATGCGGACCACACCGCGGGCTGTTTCAACAATCCCCATCCTTCGCAGTCGCCCCATCGCTCGCAGCGTCGACTCCCCTGTTGTGCCGGCCAGCTCCGCCAATTCGGAGCTGGTAAAATTCAGGACATCTCCGAACTTTCTGTTCAGCGTATAGAGGACCCTCAGAAGACATTGATCCACTCGTTTTTCAAGCATATCGATCATTCGGCTGTTCGCATTGTCCACGGCGTGACCGAGAATAGCGATGATGTTGGTGATGAGCACGGGATTCTTGAAAACAGTGGCCGTAAAATCGTGCCTCTTCATGCAGACCACGACGGAGACCTCCATCGCCTCGGCCGAGAGTATTCTCGGAGAACCGATGAAAGGCCCCAC
>Ga0172370_10004290_pt1 | contig 19166 bp, 17 predicted proteins | sample LakKiv5m_FD_114538 | JGI IMG/M metagenome (GOLD analysis project Ga0172370, IMG submission 114538) | Freshwater microbial communities from Kabuno Bay, South-Kivu, Congo - kab_022012_11.5m | ecosystem: Environmental > Aquatic > Freshwater > Lake | place: Democratic Republic of the Congo...
CTGGACATTTACAGCCCTTTCCTTCGAACAAGCCGCCAAACGGGTTGGTTCGTTGGCAGTTAACATCCTGCGTCTCGGAATCGCCCTGTTATTTTATTGCATCCTCTCCCTGATCCGGTCAGGACATATTTTTCCTGCCGGTATCTCAGGCAGTTCCTGGTTGTGGCTTTCGGTTAGTGGGTTGATCGGGTTTGTGTTCGGCGATTACTGCCTGTTCTCTGCCTATGCCCTGATCGGGTCAAGGGTAGCCAACCTTCTGATGGCTTTGGCCCCTCCTCTCGCCACGCTGTTTGGTTGGATCATCCTCGGGGAAAACTTTAGTCTGAAAGGATTCTTAGGGATGGGTGTCACTCTCGCAGGAATCATTATGGTGGTATTAAGAAAACCAGGTAATAAATTCAACTTTCACTATTCGGCAAAGGGACTTCTTTTTGGACTCGGAGCTGCAGCGGGTCAGGCAATCGGACTGGTTTTCAGCAAATACGGCATGCATGGCGGAGATCCCTTTGTATCCTCCCAGATCAGGGTTATCGCCGGTTTGATCGGCTTTATCCTGCTGTTTGCCATCCTGAACAAATGGAGTCTTCTCAATCCTGTTTTTCAACGCTGGTCGACCATGGGATTCATCTCCTCCGGGTCATTCTTTGGTCCCTTCCTTGGGGTCTCCTTTTCCCTGATGGCGGTAAAATATACCTCTACGGGGATCGCCAGCACCATAATGGCCCTGACACCGGTCTTGCTCATCCCCCCGGCAATATTGATATTAAAGGAAAAAATTTCCTGGAGAGATATCCTGGGGGCTTTGGTGGCTGTAATCGGAGTAGCAATTTTCTTCCTTTGACAGGTAAATAGTGCTGTTGATCATTTGTAATTCCTGCCGTTTTCAATACATTGTTGGGGTCTTTCCGCTAGTTTTATGAAACCCTGGCCAGCTATTTTTATTCTGTTTTTCTTCACGTTCCCAACCTTTTCACAAGCCCCGGTCAAGGTGGAGAAATGCGAACTTCCGCCCCTGCTTGACGGTCAACTTGATGATCCCGTTTGGAGCAAAGTGGCCCGGTATGACAACTTTATCTCCTATACACCGGAATTCGGCAAGTCTGCTGATTTCAGAACGGTTACCATGATGACGTATGACGAAAGCTCATTTTATGTTGCCTTCGACTGCTTTGATCCGGACCCGTCAAAACTGAAAGCCACAATCACTGCGCGCGATCAGATTAAAACAGAGGACTGGGTTTGCATTAATCTGGATCCGTTCTTCGACCAGCAGAGTCTGGTAACATTGTACGTTAACCCTCTTGGAATTCAGGAAGACGGCAGATCAGCAGCACACAAAGAGGATACGGGAGCTGATTATGTTTTCTATTCCAAGGGCACCATAAATGATCACGGATATCAGGTGGAAATCCAGGTTCCGTTTAAAAGCCTGAGATACCAGCGGGGCAGCGAGGTCATCATGGGTTTCATTCTGGAAAGAAGAATTCAGAGATTATCGCAGCAGTCATGCTGGCCAGCCCTCCAGGCAGAAAAGGGCATGAATTTTCTCACCCAAACCAAGCCCTTTTCATTCAGCGGCATCAGGCATTATACCCTCGTTGAACTCCTGCCGGCTGTAACCTATTCGAGACAAAGTAGCCAGACTGACGGAAGTCTGAAACTCACTGAGAACCGTCCATCCCTGAGTTTTACAGGCAAATTGGGAATCACCTCACAACTCACCCTGGATGTTGCTGTCAATCCCGATTTCAGCCAGGTGGAGTCAGATGCCGGTCAGATCGAAGAAAACCAGAGATATGCCCTCTATTATCCTGAGAAAAGGCCATTCTTTCAGGAGGGAAAGGAAAATTTCAACATTGCGGGAATCAGCGAATATGGTTTCCTGCAACAGGCCTTTCATACCCGGCAGATTGTGGATCCCCTGGTTGGAATAAAGCTAAGCGGTAAAGTTTCGGCAAAAGACCGGATTGCGCTGCTGTATAGCATGGACGGGCAGCTTTTGATTAAGAGCGACTCTCCCAATCGCCCTGCGCAATTTATTATCGGCAGGTATCATCACACTTTTAAAGATGACAATTACATCGGGGGCATTATTACTGATAAGGAAGCTGCTGCCGAGGGTTTCAACCGTGTGGCCGGATTGGATGGCAGGATCAGATTTGGTCCGGCTACTACCTTGGAAATGAATCTACTGGGATCTCAAACCCGGCTGGCAGGTGAAACCGGGGAGAAGAATGACTGGATGGGAACCCTGCTTCTGGCCAAAAGTACGGACCGGCTCAATGCCAGTGTGGAATTGCAGCACATTGGCAAGAATTTCCTTACTGAATCGGGATTTCTGCGGAGAGGCGGCATTGACAAGCTCGGTTTGAACTTCAGTTATGCCTTTTATCCGAAAAAAGGCTTTTTCTCCAAGATAGGCCCTGAATTCTTCGGCTTGGTCCATCATGACATCCCATCAGGACTGTTTGAACAGGATTTCGGGTTCGGATTCATGGCATCCGGCCCCAGGTCAACCAATTTCCATGCATATATCAACCCATGCAATGAAGTATACAATGGTGTAAAACTGCCGACCAGCTGCTTTCTTGTGATGGGTCAGACCCAGATCTTCAAATCTTTGCGATTTCAGACTGAATACCGTCTGGGCTTGCTTTCCAGGTATGTTGAAAACCCCTATACCGGATTCGGGAATGTCGGAACCTTCTCATTCAATTATCAACCGGTTCAGAAGTTCCAGTCGGACCTGATCATTACCTATTCTGATTTTTACACCCGGGACCAGCGCGAGCTTGAGTTCCGTTATCTGATTCTGAGGAGCCGGAATACCTATCAGATCAATTCAAAACTTTTCCTCCGGGCTATTGTTGAATACAATTCCTACGAAAAGACCCTCTCAACCGACTTTCTGATCTCCTTCACCTATATTCCCGGAACTGTGGTATATCTCGGATACGGCTCCCTGTATGACAGGATGGAATGGGACGGTCATCAGTACCAGCCCGGATCAGATCTTCTCGAAATGAAGCGCGGATTATTCTTCAAAGCCAGTTACCTCTGGCGTAACTGATAAAAAAAAGCCGGTCACCCGGCTTTTCCTTTCAAAATACCAATCAGGTCTATCGGCTTGTCCTTCCATTGATAGACATCAGGCGAATATTCGAGCAAATCTGCAGGCTGACACCTCAACGTCTCACATAACGCATCCAGCGTTGAGAACCTGATCGCCCTCGCTTTTCCCCTTTTCAGATTTGACAGGTTTGCCTGTGTAATCTTCACCTTTCCGGAAAGCTCATTCAAGCTTATCCTTCGGGCTGCCATTACCCGGTCAAGTTTCGTTTGGATCGGCATAATTGAACACCGGCGGATAAACCGCCTGAAGAATATAGAAGTGGTTAAAGTTCAGTTTAGAATCTCAGCTTTTCAACCATAAGGCTCACCGTGTACAGGATAATGATCAGCCCAACGACGATTCCAAAGAACCGGCCCGGATAGCGATCACTCCCTTTTTCTGCGGATTTTGAATTTGAATGGCTTGTCATAACCGTGATTTTGGAACCAAAATTAATATAATTTATCGATTATCAAAATATTTTTATTGTTTTTCAATATTTTTTGTCAATGGTTTTCTTAGTTACTTTTGAAACCAAACTTTACCATTATGATCAAAAAGGTTGTTTTTACGGGGATTCTGGTCTTACAGGCCCTGATCGGGATGGGTCAGGATCTGACCACCGCCATTGAATCCATATCGACAAAAGATATTGAAAAACACATGCGAATTCTGGCCGGCGAGGAGATGCAGGGGCGTAAAACCGGGGATCCGGGGATTGAAAAGGCTGCAGATTACATTGCCGCCTTCTTTGCAGGGATTGGCCTGGTCAATCCGGTCTCCGCTGACAATCCCTACATGTTGGAATTCCCCCTTTACCGGACCGGTTGGAAAGAATATTTTCTGATCCAGGGCAGTGATACGGTCAAATTTGACAGGGATTTGCTGGTTCTGGGTTCGGTCCCTGAACTGACGGGTCAATATGATTTTATTTTTGCCGGTTATGGTATTGAACATTCCCGTTATAATAACTACAAGGGGTTGGATGTGAAAGGCAAGGTTGTTCTGTACCTGGTGGGCGAGCCAAAAGACAAGGCCGGCCATTATGTCACAACAGGATCCTTCATCTCGGGATTCAGCAAATTCGACAGCCGTAAGGATTCCATAGCCTTTGTCCATGGAGCAGTTGCCACAATTCGTCTGGATCCTGCTGAGGAAACAGCTATGAAGACCATCCGGTCAAATGCGGTATTCTCTCAATACGGCATGCTTTCACTAAAACCTCAGAGCGGAGGATCCGGTCCCGGGAGAAATTATGTTTACACTACCCTTTCACAGGGTGCAAAAATCATGGGAACCACTCTGGAAACCCTGCAAATGTCGGTTGACCAGATTAACTCTGTAAACGGTAAGGTTAAGCCCCTGACCGGCACGGTGAATATCACAGCTGTCAGATACCCGCCGTCAATTAAGGCTGAAAACATCGCCGGCATCATTGAGGGAACTGACCTGAAAGATGAATACGTCATAGTCACTGCCCATTATGATCACCTTGGAGCTGGCAAAAATGGGATCCGGTACGGAGCTGATGACAACGCATCCGGTACCATAGGAATTATGGAAGTTGCAGAAGCGTTTGAGGTAGCGCTGAAATCCGGGATCCGCCCCAGACGAAGCATTTTATTCCTTCCGGTCACTGCGGAGGAAATGGGCTTGCTCGGAAGCCAGTATTACGTTTCTAATCCCCTTATTCCGGTTGAGAAGACTGTTGCTGCTGTAAATATGGACATGATTGGCAGAAAGGACAGAACCCATGAAGAAGGAAAAAAATATGTATTCCTCTATGTTTCCGGCGAACCCGGCGAATTCATGCACACTGCGGCTCTCAACGGATTTAAGCGTATGAGAACCGACCTGGTGCCGGAGTTCCAGTTTAAATCAAGCTCCAAAGAAAGTCTCGGCGGATCAGACCATATGTCCTTTGAGGCAGTCAAGGTACCGGTGGCCTATTTCTTTAACGGCACCCATGAAGACTACCACAAACCAGGAGACACCTTTGACAAAATTCTATATGACCAGATGCAGGAAACGGTCAGGCTGGTTTTTCTGACCACCTGGGAACTGGCTAATGTGGAAAGGACCCGGAACATTGAATAAACAGGCCAGATACGAAAGGATTTACCATCAGATCAGGGAACTGCTGGTTAAGTCAGACAACCTTCAGGCCAGGATGGCTACCACCTGTGCCGTTTTGCACCACAAAATGCCCGGATTTTTCTGGACAGGATTTTATCTTATTGATGGAGAGAAACTTATTGTTTCAACTTACCAGGGCCCGCTGGCATGCATGGAATTGCCGAAGGGGCGCGGAGTCTGCTGGGCGGCGATTGAAGAAAACCGGCCGCTGGTGGTGCCGGATGTGCATCAGTTTCCCGGACATATCCCCTGCGATTCGCGATCCAATTCAGAAATCGTGGTACCATTGAGGGATCGCGGAGACCATATTACAGGGGTTCTGGACATTGACAGTACCGAATTTGAAAACTTCGATCCTGTTGATGCTGAATGGCTTGATAAAATAGTCAGACTGATCCCCTGAGTGTTTTTGCATTAACACACTACTTGTTCATTATTTTGTAATTTGGTCCATCGAATTTGGAAGGGCAATACGGACTTATATGGCAATACAATTAAATTCAGAAGACCTGCGTCTGATCTCTGAACGCGGGATGAAGGGTGAAACCGTTGAGAATCAGCTCAAAAATTTCCAGAATGGCTTCCCGCCAATCAAATTGATTGCTCCGGCAACCGTTAAACACGGAATCCAGCAAATCCCACCTAAACGCATTGAAGAACTGATCGGAGAGTATGACGAATATTGTCATAAGCACAAGGTTGTAAAATTCGTGCCAGCTTCCGGTGCTGCTTCCAGAATGTTCAAGCACCTTTTCGAGTTCAGATCCCTTTACAGGGGAACCTATGAGAATCAGCTGGATCTTCTCAGGGACAAAGGTCCTGATTCGGTCTTTTATTTCTTCGAAAACATCCAGGACTTTCCTTTCTTCGAGCAGCTCCTGGACGCAATGGAGAAGCGGGGCCTTGATTTCGACACCGTGATGGGTGAAAGCAGGTATGAAAAGGTACTGAATACCCTGCTGACCGAGAAGGGCCTTAATTATGGAAACCTGCCCAAGGCCCTGGTACCCTTCCACAGCTATAAAGATGAGGTTCGCACCTCATTTGCCGAACATATGGCTGAAGGAGCCATGTATGCCCGCAGCGGAAAAAACCAGTCACATATTCATTTTACAGCACTTCCTCAGCACCTTGACCTGATGAAGGAGCATTTCAATGAATTAAAGGAAGAGTTTGAGGCAAGGTATAAAGTCAACTATTCGATCGATTACAGCATCCAGCATCCTTCAACTGATGTCATTGCAGTTGACAGCGAAAACCAGCCATTCAGGGATGAAAACGGCAAGCTTGTATTCAGGCCCGGAGGACACGGGGCACTTCTGAAAAATCTCAATGAAATTGAGGCTGATCTGATCATTATCAAGAATATCGATAATGTTTGTCACGACCGCTGCAAGGAAGATACCGTGATATACAAAAAGCTTCTTGCCGGTAAACTGATATCCTATCAGGAGCAGATTTTCTCCTATCTGAACGGTTTGGATCACCCCACCCCTCCCTCCATGAAAGTGGTGGAAACCATTTGGAATTTCGTTGAACAAAAGCTCAGGGTCACACCTACTGAAGGGGCTGAGCATTGGAAGAAAGAGGAGAAAATCGAATATCTGAAGAAGAAACTGAACCGGCCGATCAGGGTTTGCGGCATGGTTGAAAATGAAGGCGAGCCTGGAGGAGGACCTTTCTGGGTGAGAAACTCCGATGGAACAACCTCACTTCAGATCGTTGAGGCATCACAAATAAACCGGAATGACCCTGAACAGGAGGGAATTCTGAAAAATTCCACCCATTTCAATCCGGTCGATCTGGTTTGTTCAACACGGAATTATAAGGGCAAAAAGTTTGACCTGAGCAAATTTGTTGACCCGGCCACCGGTTTCATCAGCGAAAAATCCGTTGACGGAAAAGTGGTTAAGGCTCAGGAACTGCCAGGATTATGGAATGGTTCAATGTCGGACTGGAACACTGTGTTCGTTGAAGTTCCGCTGACAACCTTTAACCCGGTCAAGATCGTTAACGACCTCCTGAGGACTGAGCACAAAGAGCATATTTAATGGGGACCGGTTTCACGATCCTGGGACTGATCGGCTATCCACTCGGCCACTCATTCTCCGCCGGCTACTTTGCTGAAAAATTCAATCGGGAGGGCATATCCGGATACAAGTATCTCAATTTTCCCATTGAGAATATTGACGACTTGCCAGGCCTGATCCACGAAACTACAGATCTGGCCGGTTTGAATGTAACAATCCCTTATAAGCAGGCAGTCATACCTTATCTTCATGAAATTGATGATGATGCCGGAGCTATTGGCGCCGTTAATGTTATCAGAATCAGCCGAACTGAAGGAATTATCCGGTTAAAGGGGTTCAATACCGATTTGATCGGGGTCAGGGACTGCCTGGATCAGTGGAGTCTGCCTCCCGGTATCAAGGCCCTGATTTTCGGCACCGGAGGCTCATCCAAAGCCGTATGCAGAGAGCTTGAGATCCGCAAAATCGATTATCTGTTGGTTTCGAGAAAACCTGAGCCTGCCCGGATCGGGTATAACGATGTCACCGGAGAGATCCTCAAGGACCGAAAGCTGCTGATCAACTGTACCCCGCTCGGGATGCACCCCGCCACCGGTGGAAAGCCTGATATTCCCTATCAGTATGTTACTGGTAGTCACTTCATGTTCGACCTGATCTACAACCCGGAAAAAACCCTTTTCATGGAGGAGGGACTGTCACGGGGAGCCTCAGTGCAAGGTGGACTGAGAATGTTGCACACACAGGCAGAAGCCTCCTGGCAGATCTGGCATGACCGCTAGGATACTCTTATCAGGTTTGGGAATGGCGAAACCGGATGGATATTGAAATCCACGGGTTCATAATCAACTCTCGTAAGGTATAATCCGCATGCCGGGACTGAGGTTCCGGCGGACGAGCGATTCTTTTCGTCCAGGATCTGCAATACTTTTTCAGGATGGATTTTTCCTTTTCCAGCCTCAACAAGGGTCCCGACAATCGCCCTCACCATATTCCGGAGAAAACGGTCGGCCCTAATCCTGAAAATCAAAAAGCCGTCTTTCTGCTCCCAACCGGCTTCGTAAACTGTGCAAAACGGGGTTTTTGCATCCGAATGAAGTTTAGTGAAACTGGTAAAATCATGTTTACCGATTAAGTAACGGCACGCCTGGTTCATATTGCCGATATCCAGACAAAGGGTAAGCCTCCAGGAATATCTGCTGTGAAAAGGACTGCCATTCAGGTCGATAAGGTAATGGTAGGTTCTTGAGACAGCCTGAAACCTGGCATGGAGATCAGGTCTGACAGGCTCAATCCGGTCAACCCGGACACTCTTCCCGAGGTATCGTTTCAATCGGCGAACCATCTGCTCCGGATCCTTAATCGGCCTGGAAATATCAAAATGCGCAACAAAATGGGAAGCATGAACACCAGAATCAGTCCTGCCGCAGCCGGTCAGACTAACACTCTCCTTTAATAGGGTGGAGAAAGATCCCGAAAGATATTCCTGAACAGACGGCTGCCCCTGCTGGACCTGCCAACCGCAATATTCAGTTCCATCAAACGCAAGTTCAACGAAATAGCGGCAATGATCGCTCTCTGGGGTTAACATACGTTAACAAAAATATCAAATTATTAATAGACCTTTCTGCTACTTTCGGCACGTTAAAAAAGCACTTGTCATGAATTCAACCGACATCAGGCTCATCAATGAAAAGATCCAGCAGGAAAGCGGATTTGTGGAAATGATCACCCTGGAGATGAACAAGGTGATTGTCGGACAAAAACATCTGATTGACAGTTTGTTGATCGGACTTTTGTCCAATGGGCATCTGCTCCTGGAAGGGGTTCCCGGTCTGGCAAAGACTTTGGCCATCAGAACATTAGCCAGCACCATAGATGCAGGCTTCTCAAGGATCCAATTCACCCCCGACCTTCTGCCTGCCGATTTGATCGGTACTCAGATTTACAGTCAGAAGAATGAAGATTTTCTGGTTCGTAAGGGACCGATCTTCAACAATTTCATCCTGGCTGACGAAATAAACAGGGCTCCGGCAAAAGTCCAGAGTGCACTTCTGGAAGCTATGCAAGAGCGGCAGGTGACCATTGGCACCCACACCTACCCGCTTCAGGAGCCATTCCTGGTATTAGCAACACAGAACCCGATTGAGCAAGAGGGGACCTATCCCCTGCCCGAGGCCCAGGTCGACAGGTTCATGCTGAAGGTGGTGATCAGCTATCCCAGTAAGGAAGAGGAGAGTCTGATCATCAGGCAAAATCTTGGGAGGGAATTTCCGGTTGCCAACAAGGTGATGAGCCCCGAATCAATCATCCGGGCCCGGGAGGTGGTCAAAGAGGTTTATATGGATGAGAAAATCGAAAAGTACATCGTAGACCTCGTATTTGCCACTCGTGAGCCTCAAAACTATAAACTTCCTGACTATAAGCGCTATATCGGTTTTGGCGGTAGTCCCAGGGCAAGCATTAGTCTTGCACAGGCTGCTAAAGCCTATGCATTCATAAAAAGACGCGGATACGTGATCCCGGAGGATGTCAGGGCGGTTTGCCATGATGTACTGAGACACCGGATTGGCCTGACATATGAAGCAGAGGCCGAGGATATTAAAACTGAAGATATTATTACAGGAATTCTGAATCAGGTTGAAGTTCCATGATCGCATCCGAGCTGATAGACAAGGTCAGGCGCATTGAGATCAAAACACGCGGACTCTCCCAGCAGATCTTTGCAGGCCAGTATCATAGTGCCTTTAAGGGCCAGGGTATGGCTTTCAGTGAAGTCAGGGAATATCAGATCGGTGATCCCATCAGGAACATCGACTGGAATGTCACCGCCAGATTCAACCGGCCATTTATCAAAGTTTTTGAGGAAGAGCGTGAATTGACTGTCATGCTGCTGGTTGATGTATCAGGGTCTAATGAATTCGGCACCAGGTCCAGATTCAAGCGGGAACTGATGACAGAATTGGCTGCCGTTCTGGCCTTTTCAGCCATTCAGAACAACGATAAGATCGGCGTGGTTTTCTTTTCAGATCACGTTGAAAGGTTCATTCCTCCCAAAAAAGGGAAAAAGCATATTCTCAGGATCATACTGGAATTGCTTGAATTCACCCCGGTCAGTCGCGGAACCAATATTCCGGAAGCTGTAAGGTTCTTTACCCATGCGACCAAGAAAAGATCCACCGTGTTTGTTATTTCCGATTTCATGGTGAAATCCAGGGAAGAGACAAAGGCGGTCTCCGATTCGCTGAAACTTGCCAGCAGGAAACATGATCTTGTGGTATTGCAGACAACCGATCCGGGTGAAACGGTTCTGCCTGATGTTGGCCTGGTCAGAATGCTCGATCCTGAAACCGGCCAGAGCCGCTGGATCGATACCGGCAGCAGGAAGACCCGGGATAAATTTTCAAACTGGTGGAAAGAGATTCAGGAAGAACTGGTGAGGAATTTCAAGAAAAGCGGCATAGACCATGTAACGTTAAAAACTTCGGAAGACTACGTCAATCCGTTGATTCGTCTGTTTGAAAAAAGAGGTCACCGATGAAAATGAGCATGAAATATGTAATCATTCCGCTCACGATCATGATGATCCTGGGTGCGATCAGGCCTGCCCAGGCCCAATCGCTTAAAGCGACTGCCAGGATCGACACAACCCGCATGCTGATCGGCGACCAGGTAAACCTCTGGCTGGAACTGGAACAACCCTCAGGTGTCAATGTGACCTTTCCCCCGTTCCGTGACTCCATCGCCGGAAAAATTGAGATTTTGTCAGCATCACCGGTGGATACACTGACCCGCAGCGGCAATGTTCTCAGGCTCAGACAAAGGGTTCTGCTCACCTCCTTTGATACAGGCTTCTTTGTCATTCCCGGCTTTGTTTTCAAAGCCTCCGGGGCAACAGACAGTTCGCTCACCGAAGCTCTTGGTATCGAGGTTATGGGAATCCCGGTCGACACAACCAAGGGAATAACCGATATTAAACTGCCGTACGAAGTGCCGGTAACATTTTCCGAGGTGCTCCCCTATATTATAGTAGGACTTTTAATAGTGGCACTCATTGTTTTCTATATCTGGTATTTAAGAAAGAGGAAGGTTATTGTGAAGGAGCCGGTTAAGCCGGAGATTCTGCCTGTTCCTGCCCATATCTGGGCCCTGGGGGAACTTGATGAGCTGGTACGCGAAAAGCTATGGCAGCAAGGTAAAACCAAATTATATTACAGCCGGCTGACTGATATTATCAGGCGCTACATTGAACTGAGATTTTCGCGACCGGCAATGGAACAGACCACAGAGGAGATTATGGAGGATTTCAACCGTAACGGTCTGATCCCGGAAAATCTGCGAATTGAACTGATGAAACTTCTCCAGCTGGCAGATCTGGTAAAATTCGCCAAATGGAACCCGGATGCCGAAGAGAGTGAATCAAGTCAGAAATCAGCCTATGATTTTATTTTAAGAACCAAACCGGTGGTTAACCTCAGGGAACCGGAAAAGGAGGTGGAAAAATGAGCGGAATCCGGTTTGCATATCCCGATCTTCTCTATCTGCTTCTGATTATTCCCGGAATGGTCGCCTGGTATATATACAGGGGAAGTAAAAATCACCCGACATTACAAACATCAGGCTTGCAACCTTTTACGAATACTGCACGCTCCTGGAAGCAGTATCTGGTCCATGCTCCGTTTATATTGCGGACACTTACGGCCGGATTGCTCATCCTGGTGATTGCCCGGCCACAATCCTCCAATTCATGGGAGAATGTTACCACCGAAGGGATCGATATTGTTATGGCCCTGGATATATCGGGCAGCATGCTGGCCGAGGATTTCAAGCCCAACAGGCTGGAAGCTGCCAAAACGGTTGCCTCGGAGTTTATAAACGGCCGGCCTGACGACAGAATTGGTCTGGTGGTTTTCAGCGGCGAATCCTTCACCCAGTGTCCGTTAACTACCGATCATGCCGTTCTTCTGAATTTATTTCAGGGGATCCAGAGCGGAATTATTGAAGACGGTACCGCCATTGGGCTTGGGCTTGCCAATGCGGTAAGCCGTCTCAAGGATTCTGATGCAAAAAGCAAGGTGATCATACTATTGACTGACGGAATGAATAACCGGGGAGAAATTGCCCCGGTAACCGCCGCGGACATAGCCAAAACTTATGGGGTGAGAGTGTACACAGTGGGCGTAGGGTCATTGGGTACAGCCCCCTATCCTTTCAAGACTGCATTTGGAATTCAGTATCAGAATGTAAAGGTTGAGATTGACGAAAAAGTACTTCAGGATATCGCCGGATTGACCGGTGGAAAGTATTTCAGGGCTACCAACAATCAGAAATTGAGGGAGATCTACCAGGAAATCGATCAGATGGAGAAGTCGAGGATCGATGTAAAGGAGATCAATACCAAAACTGAGGAGTTTCAGAAGTTTCTGTGGATAGCCTTGGCGCTGTTCCTGGTTGAAATCCTGTTAAGGTTGACCATTCTCAAGCAAAATCCCGATTAGGAAAATGGAAAGTGCGTTCAGATTCGGAGATCAGAGATTCCTTATCGGCCTGCTGGCCATACCGGTACTGGTATTTCTTTTTTACCTGATGAGATCGGTGATCAAACGCAGGATGCTGAGATGGGCCGATGAAAAGCTTATGACCAGATTGATGCCGGAGGTGTCATCCTCGCGCTCGCAGGTTCGTCTGGTGCTGTGGATGGCCGCTTTGGGACTCATGATCATTGCTTTTGCAAGGCCGCAGTTTGGTACCAGGCTTGCTGAGGTCAAAAAGAAAGGCATTGAGCTGATCATTGCCCTGGATGTATCCAACTCCATGCTGGCCGAGGATATTCAGCCAAACAGGCTGGAAAATGCAAAAATGGCCATCAGCAGGCTCATTGACAGGTTGGAGAATGACAAGATCGGACTGATTGTGTTTGCCGGGGATGCATACATCCAAATGCCAGTAACCACGGATTATGCAGCTGCAAAGCTCTTTCTTAACTCTATCAGTCCGAATATCGTACCGAAACAGGGTACCGCGATCGGTGCTGCCATTAAACTGGCCATGCGATCCTTTACACCTGAATCCGAAAAAAGCAGGGCGATTGTCATCATCACCGACGGAGAAAACCATGAAGAGGGAGCTGAGGAGGCCGCCAAGGAGGCCCTGGCTGCAGGGATCCGCGTTCACACCATCGGAATTGGTTCACCGCAGGGGGTTCCTATACCGATGAACGGACCAGATGGACGCCAGGATTTCAGGAAAGACGCCAGTGGCAATGTGATCATCAGCAAACTGAATGAAGAGCTGCTCAGGAATATAGCTGCCGCAGCCGATGGAATATACGTAAGGGCCACTGCCTCGCGTACCGGACTCAATAATATCCTGGATGAAATGAATCAAATGGAGAAAAAGGAGATCCAGATGAAGGTGTATTCCGAATATGACGAGCAGTTCCTCTATTATGCCGGTATGGCTCTGCTCATTCTCCTTATTGACAGTTTTATCTCATTCAGAAAAAGCCGTTGGATCAGGAACTTACGTATTTTTAAACCCAAAGCTGACAAACCATGAAACGAATAGTTATCAGTCTGTTGGCTGCCATTTCGGTAATCTCAGTAAACGGCCAGGCTGTTAAAAAGGAGATTCGCAGCGGGAACCGGAGTTTCAATTCCGAAAAATACCCGGAATCAGAAAACGCTTACCGGAAGGCGCTTGCTCAGGAATCCAGGAATAATACGGCCACCTTTAACCTGGGAGATGCCCTCTTCAGGCAGGAGAAGTATGATGAAGCTGCCACCCAGTTTGAAACTGCGGGTGCCAGGGAAATTGACAAGGTGAATTCATCAAAGGCCTACCACAACCTTGGGAATTCGCAGCTGATGGCCGGCAAGATTGACGAAAGTATCAATGCATACAAGGAAGCCCTGAGAAGAAATCCCGGAGATCTTGATACCAAGTATAATCTCGCTTACGCGATGAACCTGAAAAAGCAGCAGCAACAGCAGCAACAGCAGCAACAGCAGCAACAGCAGCAACAGCAGCAAAACAACCAGAACGGCGAGGACAATAAGGAGCAGAAGCAGGATCAGAAAAATCAGCCAAACCAGCAACAGGACCAGCAAAAGAATGATCAGCAATCCCAGCAGCAACAGCAGCAACAGCAGCAGCCAGTGAAAATATCCAGGGAGGATGCTAAAAGATTACTTGAAGCCCTGGCAAATGATGAAAAAAAGGTGCAGGAGAAAGTAAAAAAAGAGAAAGCGGCAGCCGCCCGAACAAGAAGCATTAAAGATTGGTAATGAGAACCTTAAAACAATTCCTGATTGTCACCCTCCTACTTTTATGGCAGGGGCACTGGATGGCCGGAATACCGCAGGAAAGCATTGAACTTTCGGTACAGGCCCCCAAGGTGGTTACTGTAGGCGAGGTTTTCCGACTTGCCTATTCAATTAATGCAAAAGCTGACAATTTCAACGGACCCAAAATCGACGGATTCCTGTTCAACGGCCCAATGCTTTCAACCAGCATGAGTACCCAGATCATCAACAACCAGGTATCGCAAACCGTCAGTTATACTTACAACTACACACTCCAGGCAACCACTGAAGGAATCTTCACCATTCCATCCGCTTCAGCCAGTTTCAAGGGTAAAACGTATACCTGCGCACCAGTCAGGATAGAAGTACTGAAAGCCGGAGCATCGGGCAATCAGCAGCAGGGCGGACAATCGGGCGAGAACCAAAGCGGGCTTTCAAACGAGGATTTGTTCGTCAGGATAGAGGTTGACCGGACACAGGTGTATAAAGGTGAGCAGATATTGGCAGTAATCAAGGTATATACCCGGGTGAACCTGGCCCGTTTCGGAGAAATGAAAATACCTGATTTCAGCGGTTTTTGGAACCAGGAAATTGATGTGCCCGGACAGGTTAGTCTGGAAAGGGTGAATTATAACGGCAAATTGTACAATGTGGGTGTTTTGAAGAAATCAATTCTGATACCCCAGCAAACAGGGAGGATCGTAATCGATCCCTTCCAGATCGAATGCTTTGTCAATGTTCAGAGCCGGCGTCAGCGATCGCCCTTTGACGATTTCTTCGGCGACAACTTTTTTGGTTCATATGAAACCGTTTCAAAAAAGATTTCAAGTGCTCCGGTGGAAATAAATGTCAAACCTTTTCCTGCCGGCCAGCCCGAAGGGTTTACAGGAGCGGCCGGTAAATTCAGCGTGACCGCCACTCTTGACAAAACCTCAGTCATGACCAATGAACCGGTTACCTTAAAAGTAACTGTAAAAGGGAGTGGCAACATTAAACTCATTGAACTTCCGGCCTTCAGATTTCCCGGCGATCTTGAAATATACGATCCAAAGATCACCGATCAGGTGGATGCTGGCAATAACGGGGTCACAGGTTCCAAAACTTTTGAATATCTGATTGTTCCACGGCATGCTGGCTCCTTCGAAATTCCGGTCTGGACCTTTTCCTGGTTCGATCCGACCAACGGAACCTATCAGTCGTATTCCGCCGGTCCGATGACCCTTACTGTCGAGAAGGGGGCCAATGACAATGAGGCAACCATTATCAGCACGCCAGGCAAGGAAGATATAAAAGTGATCGGTCAGGATATCCGGTTTATAAAAAGTGATAATACGAAGTTCAGCAAAGCCAGCAGGTATTTCTTTGGTTCAGCAGGATTCTGGCTCGCATTGATCTCCATTTTTCTGATCAGTGCACTGGTGCTGTTCTATTTCTGGAATCAGTTCAGGAATCAGACGGATATTGAAGGCAGCCGCTTCCGAAAAGCAATTGCAGTAAGCCGCAAACAACTGGAGAAAGCACGGGTGAGCCTGGAAACCGGTCACTCCGAAGTGTTCCTCGAAGCACTGACCAGGGGCCTGTTCGGCTATATCAGTAATAAATTCAATCTCGGACAGATTGATCTCAACAGGGATAATATCAAAATATTACTGGCGCAGAAAGGCCTCGAGGAAACAATCATCAGCGGCTTGATGAAAACAATTGACTCAGTTGAGTTTCTGCGGTATGCCCCACCCTCGGGCGAGGCGGATTTCCGTTCGTTGCTCGCTGAGGCTGAAGATATCATTGTCAGGATTGAAAAAACTTACAGGAGGTAGCAAAATGATCAGGAAAGCAAGTGCTTCCGCCCTGATGTTCCTTTGGGCATTTTTAGGTCTTCTTGCACAGCAGGATGTGGCTAAGGTTCACATGGAAAAGGCGAACCAGATGTACCTGAATAATGATTTTGCCGGAGCCCGGGATGAATATCTCAGGATTGAGAACTCCGGATTGATTTCCTTTCAACTATTTTATAATCTTGGGAATACATATTATAAACTGGGACAGATCCCATCGGCAATTCTCTATTATGAGCGAGCCCTGTTGCTCAACCCAAGGGATGAGGATACCCGGTTTAACCTCACCCTCGCAAATCAGATGGTGGTGGATAAGATAAACCCCGTAAGGGAGTTTTTTGTCAAAACCTGGATCAGATCGGCCGCCTCAGCCCTGAAGCCTGGAACCTGGGGTATCCTGACTGTGGTTTTTGCTCTTTTGTTTGCTACTATTGCGGTGTTCCTCTATGCAACCCGGGGTGGCCGCCTCAGAAGATCCGGCCTCACATTGGGATCCCTGACGCTGTTCCTTTTTTTCCTTTCCCTTTTTTTGGGATCAATTGAAAACCATAGGGTTCGGCATGGAAAGCAGGCGATTGTTTTTACACCGACCATAACAGCCAAAAGTTCGCCGGATGCCGGTGGAACCGAACTGTTTGTCATTCATGAAGGGCTAAAGGTCAGGATTATGGAAAAAATGGGCGAATGGATCAGGATCAGAATTCCTGACGGTAATGAAGCCTGGGTGCCTGAATCCTCGATCGTTAAAATCTGATCAGATCAGTTTTTTACCAATCATGAGTTGCCTCACCGCCGCAGAGATCTGTTCAAGACTCAGGGAGGCACAATTGAAAACGGCATCAAAATCATGGTACCGGAATTCATGACCCAGAAAAAACTCAAGGAACTTCCTGCGGTTATCGTCCTTATGCTGAATGGTGTTCATTGCCTCATCCCTGCCCAGATTATACACCTCGCTGATCCTGGCAATCCTCCATTCAAGAGGAGCGATAAGCCTTATGTGCAATGATTCAGGTATCTGGCGGGTCACGGCCATCCCTGCCCTGCCAACAATCACCACATGACCTGATTCACCATAGGACCGGATTACTTTTCCGATCGCATTCCTGATAGCCCTGTCAGAACGATAGCTCCCGTCCTTTTTAGTTGCGGCAAGCAAATCATCCACCCAGCTTCGCTCTTCGTAATTATAAACATAGGTAATATCCTTAGGCTGCACCTTGAGATCAACAGCAGCCTGCTCCAAAAGTTCCTTGCTGATCCATCGCCAGGCATGCCCCTGTTTACCCGCCTGATTGAGGCCCAGATTGATTTGACTGACAAGCATGTCAGCGAGGAGTTTACTGGGACAGCCATATTCGCGCGAAATGGTAACCACCGGCCCCTGCGTGGAAACGCGGTTTTCATTGGCTACCCGCATGTCGAGATACCGTTGCAATAAGTTTTCCATAATCCCTCCCTTTGTTATTGAAAACCAATTGAAAATCAAAGAATCTTTTATACTTTTGCACCCGAAATTTTTTAACGTATCCGATAAAAAGATTGTTCCATTTGGCCGAATTTTAGATGCGATCCTTCCACTCCGTTGTTTTTATCATTCCCTTCCTTATCCTGATTGATCTCTATGTTTTAAAAGGTATCGCCGCGGTCACATCCGGAAAGAAAAAACTCGTCAGATGGCTTATTTTAGGAGGTTATGGAGCCTTCAGCCTCCTGATGATCCTGGGAATCATCATCCTGTATCTCTATTATGAGAAATCCCCCGGAGATCTGAAACGATACGCAACTTTCATGCGGTTTGACGGGATCTTTGTGACTCAATTCCTGGTTAAGTTGGTATACATATTTTTTGAGCTGGCTCATGACATTAAAAGCCTGATCATGAAGTTCCGGCCAAAAAAGAAGTTCAGGCAGCCACTTCCACCGGCAGAGGAATCTTCAACCCGACGGGATTTTATCCGGAAAGCTGGTATTGTGATGGCAGCAGTGCCTTTTATGGGTGCTCTCCATGGAATCGGATGGGGCCGGTTCCGCTTCACGGTCAGGCACACCGCCATTACCTATAACGATCTGCCTCAGTCTTTTGATGGTTTCAGGATCGTGCAACTTTCGGATGCCCATTTGGGCGGGTTCTATGGCCACCGGGAAAAACTCGAGGAAGTGGTGGATATTATCAGGGATATTAAACCAGATATGCTCGTTTTTACGGGCGATATGGTCAATAACTTCGCGGCCGAAATGGATGGGTGGGTTGATCTTTGGTCAAGAATGGAAGCCCCGATGGGTAAATTTTCCATACTGGGGAACCATGACTACGGAGATTATTCGGAATGGGATTCACCTGAACTTAAGCAGCAAAACCTCACCAGTATCATCAGACATGAACAGGCCATGGGGTTCCAGGTCTTAATGAATGAACACAGCCGGATCGACAGGAACGGTGAAACTTTATACCTGGCAGGGGTTGAAAACTGGGGTTTGCCTCCTTTCAAACAATACGGGGATCTCGGCAAAGCCATGAATGATATTCCTGAGAATGCCTTTACCATCCTTCTGTCCCATAATCCGGATCATTGGTCAAATGCCGTCCTGGCCGATCCGCGGATCAAGCTGATGCTTGCCGGACACACCCATGGATTCCAGATAGGGATTGAGATCGGACAATTCAAACTTAGTCCCTCTCAGCTGATCTATAAGCAGTGGGCCGGACTGTATAAAAGCGGCAATCAGTACCTCTATGTTAACCGGGGAC
>Ga0172370_10004298_pt1 | contig 19151 bp, 19 predicted proteins | sample LakKiv5m_FD_114538 | JGI IMG/M metagenome (GOLD analysis project Ga0172370, IMG submission 114538) | Freshwater microbial communities from Kabuno Bay, South-Kivu, Congo - kab_022012_11.5m | ecosystem: Environmental > Aquatic > Freshwater > Lake | place: Democratic Republic of the Congo...
CCAAGCCCTTCGATCTCGACCGTCGCGACGAAGTGGATGATGGCGCCGACGCGGGCGTGGGTGCACTCGCCCGGCGCCGAGCAAAAGAGGAATTCCTCGCGCTCGACCGTCACGCGCTCGCAGCTCGGGCACGTCGCGGGGATCTCGACCGGCGTGTGACCGCCGCCGCGCGAGGCCTCCAGGTGCGGGATGACGCCGCCCCGCCGCATCGCCACGACCGTGTCGCCGAGTCGCAGGCCCGCATCGCCGCCGATCTTCCTCAAGATGGAGAGGTTGTGCAGCGACGCCCGCGTCACGGTCGCTCCCGACAGCACGACCGGCGCGACGATCGCGACCGGTGTGATGACGCCCGTGCGCGAGACGCTCCACTCCACGTCGGCTAGCGTGGTCTCCGCGCTCTCGCCTTGGTACTTGTACGCGATGGCCCAGCGCGGGTGGTGCGCCGTCATCCCGAGGCGCTCCTGCGCGGCGATGGAGTTCGTCTTGAACACCACGCCGTCGGTCTCGACGTCGAGGTCGCCCCGCGTCGCGACGAAGCGCTCATAGACCGCACACGCGTCGTCCACGCGACACAGCACGGCCTCGGGCGGCGCGAAGCCAAGCGCCTGGAGCCTCTGGAGCTTCTGCCACTCGCTGCGTGGCTTGTGCGCGGCGCCCTCGTCCAGAAGATCGTAGGCTTGGAACCGCAGCGCCTCGGGCGGGATCTCGCCGCCCTCTTTCTGCTTGAGCGTGCCGGCCGCCGTGTTGCGCGGGTTCGCGAAGCGATCGGCGACCGTGCGAAAGAACGTGAGCGGCAAATAGACCTCGCCGCGAACCTCCGCGCCCGGCGCCTCGATCCTGCCAGGAACATTCGGGATCTGACGCACGTTCTGCGTGATGTTGTCGCCCTTCGTGCCATCACCGCGGGTCGCGGCCAGCATCAGCGCGCCGCCGGGGCCGTAGTGAATGCTGCACGCGAGGCCATCGATCTTCGGCGTCGCGACGAGCAGCGACGGATCGTCGTCGTCGAGCGGCGCGACGGCGAAGAGGTCGGGCTGGCCCGAGGCGGGACGCGCGCTCGCCTTTGGCAGGTCCTTGGCCCAGTTGCGCAGCCCCGCCTCGTCGTAGCACTTGTCAAGCGAGAGCATCGGCCGCTTGTGCACGACCTTGTCACCGAGCGCTCCCTCGCCCTCTGTGACGTCCGAGCCGATCTCCGCGAGCACCGGCGACTCGGGTGAGAGCGCGCGCAGGCGTTCGACGAGGCGATCGAACGCGTAGTCGTCGATGACCGGCGCGTGCGCGACGAAGTAGAGGTGATTGTGGTGACGGATCGCCGCCTCGAGCTGAGAGACGGTCAGGTCGGCTCCGGCGACGCCAGCAATCGGGTCGGCCGGTGGCGCCGCTGGGCGATCAGGCGTGATCGTGCTTGGCATGCTCGGCCAGCATCTTCTCGGCAGCGATCAGGCCGTCGATGTCGATGCCCTGCTTGCGCGCGAACGACACGAAGCCCATCTTGGAGATCGAGCGCAGCGCGCGCGTCGACAGGCGCAGGCGCACGAAGTGCTGGAGCTCCGGCACCCAGATGCGCTTGAACTGGAGGTTCGGCAGCTGGCGACGCAGCGCCTTGTTGTTCGCATGGCTGACGGTCATCGCCCGAAGGGGAGACTTTCCGGTGAGATCACAAATGCGCGACATGGGTGAGGCCTCCGAGCGAGTGACGAGCGCCCAATGGGCGGGCGCGCGTCGATACAAGGATCCCGCGTCCATGTCAAGCGCTTTTGCGGCCGAGTGGAAGACGCGGGGTGCAGAAGCCGAGGCGCTGGGCCGTCCGAATGCCCCGATCGAGGCCGCGGCGCCCGGCCTCCTGCGCCTGCCGCTGCCCACGCCAACGCTGCCGCCGGCCACGACCACGAACCACATCGTCGTCGGTCTGCGGGACGCGCTGCTCGTCGATCCGGCGACGCCGTGGAACGAAGGTCGCGCGGAGCTGATGCGCGCGATCGAGGGCCTGGAGCCGCTCGGTTGGCACATCACGGCGCTGCTGCTCACGCACCACCACGCCGATCACATGGGCGGCGCCGAGTGGCTGCGCTCGGCTCTCGACGTGCCGATCCTCGCGCACGCGGCCACGGCGGAGCGGCTCGACGGTCGCGTACGTGTCGATCGTCTGATCGAGGACGGCGACGTGCTGCTCGACGAGGGGCCGGACGGCGAGGTCTGGCGCGCGCTGTGGACGCCCGGTCACGCGCCGGGGCATCTCTGCGTGATGGGCACGCGCACCGGGACGATCGGCGCGGGCGACATGGTAGCGAGCGAAGGCACGATCCTCATCGATCCCGACGACGGTCACATGGGGCGCTACCTGGAGAGCCTCGCGAGGCTGCGCGCCGAGGAGCCGACGTTGCTCGCACCCGCCCACGGCCTCGCGATCCGCGATGCCGACGCCACGCTCGCGCGCTACGTCGCGCACCGGCAGATGCGTGAGGACAAGATCCTCGCGGCGCTTGGAGACACGTCGCGCACGATCGCCGAGCTCGTGCCCATGGCCTACGACGACACACCGGAGATCGCGTGGCCGCTCGCGGCGCGCGCTGCATTGTCGCACCTGCGATGGCTGAAAGAGCGCGGGATCGTGGGGCAAACGGGCGAGCGGTGGGGGCGGGCGTAGCGCGAAGCGTTGCATAGAATTTCGAAGAAGCCACGGGCTCTGGGCGGCCCAACGCGTTCGCGCCCGCCCAAGCGCGTCAGGTCGGACGGAGGGTGAGGCGCGAAGCGCCGAAGTCGCGTAGCGACCGAGCGCCTCTGGCGCGAGCCCGGAGGAGGACCGCCCGCGGCGCGCGCAGCGCGGCGCGGGGACGCCCAAATCCCTTCCACCACCCCAACACGGTGGTCTCCCTTCGAGCGCGCTCTACCCACGCCCAAACCCCCGATCGAGCCTCGCCATCTCGTCGAGCAGCGCGCGTCCCACCGGCGTCGGCCGCGCGTTCGGGAGCAGAACGTCGCAGCCCTCGCGATTGACGGTCTGGATCTGCCGGAAGCGCTCGGCGAAATACGCGCTCTGCGCGAGCGGATGGCCCTCGGCCGCCATGCGTCGATACAATTCCGCCACCGGCAGGAACGCGTGCACGGCGAGCAGCACACCCCGCAGCGGGCGTGGATCGGGCCTGACCGGGCTCTTGAAGAGCGGCGCGTCGGCGTTGTCGAGCACCGCGTCCAGGTTCAGCAGCGTGTTGAGCTTGTTGTGCTGGTACTCGTGAATCACGGCCTCCGTCATCGTCATCACGTTCGGATGCAGCGTCAGGTACACGGTCCCGATGTCGTGCTCGTAGCTCGCGGAGAGGTGCTTGTCGGCGTCGTAGCCGACCGGCACGAACTGCGCGAGCCCCACGCGCATCTCGTCCGCCAGCGCCGGCAGATGCGTCTCGATGAGGCTGCACGCGGCCGCGAGCGCGCTCGTCCACTCGGTCACGTCACGTCCACCGAGGTCGATCGCGTTGCCGTCCTTGTGCGGATGCAGCTCATAATCCGCGAGCGGGTTCGCATCGGCGAGCGCGAGCACCGTCCCGGGCAGCACGTCGCCTATCGCATGAAAGGGCCGCTCGACACGCAGCGGAGCGTCGGGCGGCTGCACGTGCGAAGGGCCGGCAGCGCGCGTCAGATCGAGCTCGAACGTTCCTTGCGACGTCGACGCGGTCACGTGTCCAGTCGCAAAGTGCAGCGCGCGAACCTCCGGCGACGGCACGAGCGCGAGGCGCGAGGCGAGCGAGTGCAGGCGCTCGGGTGCGTGGTTCCACGTGACGCCGTCTTGCGGCAATACGCCCGCGACGGCGGCCTCGAGCATCAGCGTGGGCCAAAGCGCCGCATACGCGCGCCCCGGCAGCGCTGCGTCGCCGTTCGGCACGTCCACGAGCAAAGCTGCGCGCGCGAGCTGCGAGACGTTCGGACGGCGTAGCAGCGCGCTCGGCAGGCGCGGATCGTGCGTCGCGAGGCGCTGGAGCAGACCCACGAGCGCGCTGTGATCGGCGCGCAGGTGAGCGGGCACGCGCATAAGCGGCAAGCGCATGAGATCGTTGACCGTTCGCGTCAGGAAGCGCGCGAAGAGCGCACGAAACGTGCCAGATCCCGTCTCGGCGAGCGTGAGGTCGGTCGGTGGGGGTGGCGGGGTCATGCCTTCGCATAGCGCGCGCCAACAACGCGCACAAGCTCAACGCCCGCCATCGCCCGCCAAGATCGCCGCGAGCACCGCGTAGAGGTCGCGCACCTCGCCCTTCGGCGCTTGCCTCCATGCCCGCACGAGGATCTGCGCCACCTGTGCGTCGCGCCGCGCGAGCGTGGCGAGCGGCCCCGTGACGCCGCCCTCGATGGCGACGAGCGATCGACGTAGCGCCGCGGCGGCCGCGAAGCTCTGCGGGCTCGTGGGCGCGCGATCGATCCCCTCGAGCAGGCGTGTCATGCGATCCTCGACCGCTGCCTCCAGCTCACCGAGGAGCTTGCCGTCCCAGGGCTCGGTCGCGCCGACCCGCTCGTGTCGCTCGTGCAGCCGCCGCGACGCCTCGTCCCGCACGCGCGCGTTGTCGGCTCGCGCCCAGGCGACAAGGCGCGCGCCCACGTGCACGGCCTCGAGCGGATCGGGCGCCTTGGCGTCGGCGCGGATCGCGTCGAGCGCCGCACGCAGCGTCGTCGTGGGGGCCGCGAGCCACGTGAGCATCGGCGCGGTCGCGCGCGCCCAGGCCACGCAGCGCGCGTCCGGACGCAGCGGATTGGGGCAGTGGGTCGCGGCCTCGGCGTCCGTCGGCGGATCGGGCCCGACGTAGACGCGCCGCGCGGGCCCAACCGCAGGCGCCACCTTTTGCTCGTGGCGCAGGACTGCTCCCTCGGCGTCGACAAACACGAACGCCCCGTCGACAAGCCCCGCGGCCGCCAGCCACTTCGCCTTCGCAAGCGGCACCTCCTCGACGAGCGCGCCGCTCGCTTCGAGCACCAGTGCCTTGCCAGGCATCAGCGCGCCGACCCGCCCCGAGGCGCCAACGAGGCCCAGCGGGCGCGCATCGCCGCCGCCCTGCAGCGGCTTGAACTCGCGCACCATGGCGTTCAGATCGACGGCCAGCAGCCCCACTTTGCCGTCCCGATCGCTCGCGACCGCGACGAACTTGCCGGGCCCGACCTCCACGATCGGCTCGGGCCGCAGCGCGTACGGAAAATGGCCAAGCAGCGATCCGCCACGAAACGCACGCAAACCGCCCTCAGGGCCCTCCGACATCACGGCCAGCAGGTCGGCCGACGACGTCACGCAAACGGCCGTCTGACGCCCGCCGGGAAACGTCAGAGGCAACGCGATGGCCTCTCGCCCGTCCGCGCTCTCCAGCACGCGCATCGTGCCCTTGTCGTCCACGTACGCGACGCGACGCGCCCCGCACGCCCCGAGATCGCTCGCCGGGATCGCCTTCGTCCAGGCCACCTGCCCGTCCGCCCCGACCGCCACGGTCCCGCGCCAACCCTTCGCCTGCCGCATGAACGCGACCACATGCCCGTCGTGCAGCGCGACGACACGCCCCTCCGCGCGCCCATCGAGCTGCTTGCGCCACACCACCGCGCCATCGACGCCATGCCGCACGAGCGACACATGCTCCCACGACGTCACGACGACCCAAAAGCCGCCGCCGCCATAAGGCATCGCGCTCGCATCTCGAGGCAGCGGCGCGCTTCCCACGACCTTGCCCGCCGCGTCGATCCCCACGATACGGCCCGCCTCGGCCTGTTCCGCCCGCCCGCACTTCGGCAGCGTCAGGCGCACCCACGCGATCGGCCCCTGCAGGTCACCAAACGCCTCCAACACCTTCACGTCATGGATGAGCTTCGCGTTCCAAGGCTCCGCCCCGAGCTGCAACGGCATCGCCGCCAGCACGCCGAGCAGGCCCAAGCCCGCCAGAACACGGCCATTCACACGCGTCCTCCGCACCATCGTAAGCCCGAGCGCCACCGGGCGTATCCACGGCCGGAGGTTCCCACACCTCGCGGGTGTTGGCGAGCGGGCGGTTGGGGCTGACTTCGCGAGCACGTCCGCGCTTCCAGCCTCCCGAAATTCTGATTCCTTTACGCGGCCTTGTAGCGCAGCACAGAGACCTCGGCTGAGAGGGCGTCCACGTTCCTCGCGATCTCGAGGACGCGGTCGAGTACCTGTCCGTGCAGGAATGGCTCCTCGCAATCGCCGCAGACGAGGGCCGGCACGCCACGGAGCCACAACAGTCCGCTTGGCGTCGGCAGTGAGATGTCCGCCCGCCGGCGCGCCAGACTGCCGCGACAGAAGGCGCATCGGCTAGGCTTACGGGCGGCGTTTGCGGAAGTCATCCAACCACCTCCTCGGATCGGGACGGTAGACAGTTACGACGATAACAGAACGCGCGCGCACGTCGAGCGCGAGGACCGCATGGAGTGGGTCTGCTCCGACATGGGCGAGCGCAAGGCAATCAGGGAGGGCGCGCGTAGCTTCCGGGTAGACCTCGATCACCTCGGCGCTTGCGAGGGCGTGCTCAACTTCGACTCGTGACCAGGGAGTGCGCACGAGCCTCCCCGCAGCGTGAATCGACCACAGAATTCGCCCATCCTCGCCCGCCCGGCCGTCGTCGGCCACACCTCGGATGAACTCCTGCTCGTCGAGTGAAGAAGACGACACCGGTGTGGGTCCAAGAGACAGGCTGCGTCTCTGCGCATGACGTTACGACCGGCTCTGCGTCCGCGCAAGGGCACCCATACCGCCCACCGGTCGCGCGAGAAATGTCGCGCACGCGTCGAACGCCGGTCGCAACCACGCCCGTTTTGGCCGCGCGGCCAAATTCTAGAATTCGCTCGTACTCTCGTTGAGATGACTCATTCTAATTGGGGCAATTTTCCGGGGTTCGGGCGGGCCTCGTCGCACGCCGCCCTTGCCCGTCCACACCCGACCGGTGCATGAAACCGGCGAGCGCGTCAACGCGCGCACGGAGACCATGCGAGATGGACATCGACGCACTGCTCGAGAAGCTCGCGCGAATCGAGGCGCTCTACGCGGGCGCGGCGACCCCTGGCGAACGCGCGGCCGCCGCCGAGGCGCGCGACCGCGTCCGAGCGCGCGTCAAGGCAGCCGCGGCCACGGCTGCGGCAGCGGATCCTCCGGTGGAATACCGCTTCTCCATCACCGATCCTTGGGCGCGACGGGTCTTCATCGCGCTCGTGCGCCGCTACGACCTCGAGCCCTTCCGGTTCCGCGGTCAGCGCGCCTCGACCGTCATGGTGCGCGTCTCCGATCGCTTCGTCCGCACGACCCTGTGGCCCGAGTTCAAGGAGATCGAGCAGACGCTTCGCCGCTTCCTCGACGACGTCACGAACGACGTCATCGCGCGCGCGCTCCACTCGAGCGAGTCCGACGTCACGGAGGTCGTCGCGCCGGGGCGGCTGGGTGTGGAGCCGTAGGGGCGTTGGCCGTGGTCGACGCACTCTCTGCCGCGCGTTGCCCCGTCACAGTGCAAGCAGCGCCAGCCGCAGCTCATTGAACGCGTCCGACCGTGCGTCTCGGGTCGTCGTGGTCCCGCAGAATGACGACCTTCTCGACGATCGTCTCGAGTGGCCGCGCGGCGCCAGTCGCGGTCCTCCAGGCAGTCAGCACGGCCTGGAACTTGTCCTTGCCGCCGACAGCGTGAACCTGAACACGCTCGGACGCGCATTCGTCGCGAGGGATGCCCAGGATCGCGCAGGCGACGGCGAGGTCGTCCCGTCCTTCGACGAGCACCTGAACGGGACGCACGAGGGGCGCGTGGATCGCAGCATCTGACGCCTCGGTCGGTCGAGACCGCTTCACCGGAGCGACCATCACCGCACCTCCAGACCCAGATCCAGCACCGCGGCCAGGTCGTCGTACGCGATGGCCCGAGCACGGACGGTGCCTTCCGAATCGCGCTCGAGTCTAATCACGCCCAGGTCGTCGGGCGTCGATGCGAACGCGTCCCGTGCTGCGCGGACGCACTCGAGGCTGTGCGTCGTCGCGATCACCTGAGTCTCGACGTCGTGGGCGCGCGTCTTCGGCGCCGCGAGCACCGACACGAGCGCCTCGAAGTGGAGCCCGCGCTCGACCTCGTCGAGGAGCAGGAACCCACCCTGGGCGCGTGTCGCGGCGAGGAGCTAGGTCAGTGTCCGAACCACGCCGTCGCCAAGGAGCTGGACGGGGATGAACATGCTCCCGACTTTCGCCTCGAGGCGCGGCTTGCCGCCGTACGTGAAGATCTGGAGGTCCTCGAGTCCGGGGGCCATGTCCTGCAGGACTTGCACGAGCGCCGTATGGCCGCCCATTTTCCGAATGGCGCCAAAGGTCTGGAAAAAGTCGTCGCCGAGCCAGGGCGACGTCGACAGGTAGATCCGGATGGGCGCCTGGTCCGAGCCGTGCCACTGGCGTATCGTACCGCCATGCTGGTCCCCAGCGAATTGAGGACGGGGGTCCCGCCAGGCGACCGATGAGTGGACCTGCTTGCCACCTAACGACACGGACCAGTGCAGCAGTGGCTCGGGTCTGTCGGTCGCATACTTGCCGAACTCAACGTGATCGTCGAGACCACGGTCGGGCGTGGTAGCACCGGTCGGCTCTTCGAACCAAACCTGCACGACCCTGTCTTGACCGTCGACTGCCATCTTGAGCTCGATGCGGTTGTTGAGATCCATCTGCTGGAAAACGGAGCCGAACACCTCCGATGTCGTCGCCCCCGGCGCGGGCGGCAGGTCCCGCTCCCTGTCGAGCATCCCAGGCACAACGATGGGATCGCGCGACAGCAAGGCGACGATGGCCTCGAGGACGCTCGTCTTGCCCGAATTGTTCTGGCCGACCAGGAGGGTAAACGGGCGCAGGCCACCAACGTCAAGCGCCCTGAACTGCCGGAAGTTCCTGATCGAGAGAGAATTCGCGTGCATCTCGACTGCCTCGTCGGCCCTCAGGCCGCTGGTCCGCGCTCGTCATCGCGGGGTCGGCCGGTTGCTGGCACACGGGGCATGGGCGGGCAACCAGAAGTCGAGCGGGCGCCCTGTCGCGCTCCGGGACAACGTGGGCGGACGCGAAAAAGTGGGAACGCGAGCGCTCGACCGCCACGCCCTCGCCCTACCCTTCACGCACGCTCCCGACCCGCCTATCATCGCCGCCCCACGCCGCGAGGTCGTCATGCTTCAATTCGGTGCGTTCACAGGCGGTCAGATGCGAGATCCCGACGCCATCTCGTCCGATCGCGCGCTCATCGTCGCCCCCTGGAATGGCGCGCCGCTCGGTGAGGTGGCGCTCGCGCCGCGCGCCTTCGTGGAGGAGACGATCGACGCCGCGCATCGCGCTTTTTTGGCCTCACGCCTCGCTCCGCAGCCCTTGCAGGCTCGGATCGCCGTGCTGGAGAAGATCGCGCGCGCGCTCGAAGCCCGCACGGACACACTCGCCAAGACCTTGTCGGACGAGGCGGGCAAGCCCATCGCGCTCGCGCGGTCCGAGCTCAAGCGCGCCGCGGCGACCTTTGCGGACGCGGCCGAGGGCGCGAAGCAGGTCTTCGCGGGCGAGTCGCTCGCGCTCGATGCGTATGCCAACGCCGAGGGCCGCGTGGGCCTCGTGCGGCGCTTTCCTGTGGGTGTCGTCGCGGCGATCACGCCCTTCAACTTTCCGCTGAACCTCGTCGCTCACAAGGTGGCGCCCGCGATCGCGGCGGGCTGCCCGATCGTGCTAAAGCCCGCGCCCCAGACGCCGCTGTCGGCCTTCGCGCTCGCGCAGATCGTGGCCGAAGCGGGCCTGCCGCCCGATCACCTGCACGTCGTGTACTGCTCGAACGAGGACGCGGCGCCGCTCATCGACGATCCGCGCGTGGCGACTCTGACGTTTACGGGCTCGGCGCGCGTGGGTTGGGCGCTCGAAGCGCGCGCGCGGCGCAAGAAGGTCACGCTGGAGCTCGGCGGCAACGCGGCGGTCATCGTGCACGACGCGCCCGATCTCGACGCCGTCGCCGCTCGCGTGGCCCTGGGATCGAACAGCTACGCGGGCCAGACCTGCATCTCCGTGCAGCGGATCTTCGTGCGTCGCGCGCTGCTCGCCCCCTTCCGCGACGCATATCTGCGCGCCGTGGCTGCACAATCCGTCGGTGATCCCGCGCTCGCCTCGACGGTCGTCGGCCCGGTGATCGACGATCGCGCCGCAGATCGCATCACGTCGTGGGTCGACTCCGCCGCTTCCCGCGGCGCCCGCGTGCACGGCGATCTCGCTCGCCGAGGCCGTCTGCTGCGCCCCGTGGTGCTGGAGGACGTGCCGGCCGATCACCCCATCGCGTGCGACGAGGTCTTTGGTCCCGCGTGCGCGCTCGCCGCCTACGACGAATTCGACGACGCGCTCGAACGCGTCAACCGCAGCCGCTATGGCCTGCAAGCGGGCCTGTACACGCGCGACGTGGGGCTCGTGTTCCGCGCGCTCGAGCGGCTCTCCGTCGGCGGCGTCATCCACGACGACGTCCCCACCTTCCGCGTGGACGCGATGCCCTACGGCGGTGTCAAGGACAGCGGCCGCGGCCGCGAGGGCGGCCGCTACGCGATCGAGGACATGACCGAGCCGCGCCTGCTCGTGCTGCGTCACTGACGCACCGCGACAATTACGTAGATCGCGATCGCGCGACGCGCGTCACATGCCTCCAGACACGCGGCCACCACGCACGGCCGCCTACATGGAGTCGTCTCATGATCTCATTGCCTCGCATCGCTTTCGGCCGTGCCTTCGCCCGCGCCGGCCTCTCGTTCGCTCTGCTCGCCACGCTGCTCGTCCCTTCCGTCTCGTCGGCGAAAGACACGGCCTGGAACACCTCGCCCATGCAGGCGCTGACGCCCTTCGACAAGGCAGGAGCGAACCTCGTGACCGATCAGGCGGTGCCCGGCGTGACGACCGCGGATCTCGCCAAGACGGCCGAATTCGGCCTCGGGACGTCGAAGAAGCGCGGCGCGGAGAAGGCCAACGCGCTCTTCGCGCCCGCCAAGACGCGCGGCGCCGCGACCTCGCTCGGCATGGACACACCCGAGGGCTTCCTCCGACAGATCGCGTCCGAGTCGCACGCGGCCTCGCGCAAGTAGATCCCGCGCATGCGACTTGATCGCGCCGCGTGTCGACGTCACGATGCGCGGCGTGAGTCTCGTTGAGCCACCTTCACCCACACCGGCGCTGTACGGACGGCCGCGCGTCGCCGTCGTCCACGACGAGGCGCTCGGTCGCTATGGCTTCCCGCGCGGCCACCCGTTCGGCGCCGACCGCCTGGCCGCCTTTTTGGCCGCCGCGGTCGAGCAGGGCCTCGATCAAGATCCGCGCGTGCGCTCGATGCCACCCGTGCTCGCATCGGAGGAGGAGCTCTGCACCTTCCACACCCGAGCGCACGTCGCGTTCGTGCGCGAGGCCTCGGAGCGCGGCGCGGGCTGGCTCGACGCGCACGACACGCCCGCATTCCCTGGCGTCTTCGAGGCCGCGTCCACGGCGGTCGGCGCCACGCTCGCGGCCCTGCGCGCGGTGCTGCGCTGCGAGGTGCGCCGTGCGTTCGTACCCATCGGCGGCCTGCACCACGCGCGCCGCGATGGCTCGGCCGGCTTCTGTGTGTTCAACGACATCGGCGTCGCCATCGAGATCGCGCGCCACGAAGCGCGCGTGCGCCGCATCGCCTACGTCGACATCGACGCGCACCACGGCGACGGCGTCTTCTACGGCTACGAGGACGACCCCGGCGTCTTCGTCGCAGACCTCCACCAGGACGGACGCACGCTCTACCCCGGCACGGGCCACGCGTGGGAGCGCGGCCGCGGTGACGCCATCGACACGAAGCTCAACCTCCCGCTGCGCCCCGGCGACGGCGACGACGTGTTTTTCCGCGTGTGGCCGCGCATCGAGGCCCTCCTCGACGCCGCGCGACCCGAGCTCGTGCTGTTCCAGTGCGGCGCGGATTCGATCGCCGGGGATCCGCTCGCGCAGCTCTGCCTCTCGACGGCCGCACATACGCACGCCGCCACGCGCCTCTCGGCGCTCGCCGAACGTCACTGCGCGGGTCGCCTCGTCGCGATGGGCGGCGGCGGCTACGATCGCGCGAACCTCGCCGCGGCCTGGACGGGGGTCGTGGCCGCGCTCGCCGGCGCGCCGATCGTCACCTGAGCCGCCGGCGCGCGCCCTTGGCCTTCGAGACCCACGCGTTGCCAGCGATCCAGTAGCGCCACGGCCGGCTCGCCCACTCGCCCGCGTAGTCGACGCCGACACGAGGTCCCGTCCGGATCGCGTCGGCCGGCACGCGTTGGCCGCGTGCGATGAAGAGCGCGTCGCCGTCGAGGGGTGCGCCGTCGAACCGGCGGTCGATCTCCATGATCCGACTTAGCTTTCCGGGCCCGTCCGAGCCGCCCTCGAAGCCGTGCAGCGGCTCGATCGCGCGCACGAGCAGCGCGCTCGGGTAGCCATCCCGCCAGGTCACGGTGTTGAACATGTCGTACATGCCATAGATCAGGTAGACGTACGCGTGCCCCGGCGGCCCCCACAGCGTGGCGTTTCGCGCGGTCCGGCCCTTCGACGCGTGGCACGCGAGGTCCTCCGGGCCGCGATAGGCCTCGACCTCGACGATCCGTCCGCACAGCTCGCCGCGCCGCGGGTGCCGTCGCACGAGCAGCGAGCCGAGCAGCTCCGGTGCGACCTCCAGCGGATCGCGATTGTAAAAGCCCATGTCGAGCGCCCTCATGCGGCCATCCTAGCGCACCGCGCGCGGCCGTCCTATGCCCCGGGCGGGCGGAGCCGGCGAGCGCTTCGGAATTTCTGGCCAGCGCCCGCAGTTGGCGCTAATCTTCCTCGTGGCGCCGCCCCCGGCGCGGACAACGAGCTCATGCTGGTCTCCGTGGAGGGTGCGGGGATGGCGCAGGCCTTCCTCGTGCCCACGCTCATCATCGGAGGGAGCATCATCGTGGCGTCGCTGACGGTCGCGGTGGCGCACTACCGCATGCGCGCGCGCAGCTCCCGCCCGGTGGAGCCAGAGTACCGCCGGGCGGTCGAGCCGACCGTCGAGAAGCTGCTCACCGACGGCACGTTCGGCGCGCAGGATCCGGATCTGTCGAGGCCCGAATTCGGCCGTCTCCTCGTCGACATCGCGCGCGAGGCGTCTGAGGCAGGCCACGAGCGCAGACGGCAGACGCTCGCGTCGCTGTACCGCGCGCTCGGCTTCTCGGAGCGCGATCGCGTCGACGCGCGGTGCGTCTGGCCGGGCCTGCGTGTACACGCGATCGAGAGGCTCGGTCTGTTCCTCGACACCGACGCGCGTGCGCTCCTGCTCGAGCTCTCGCGCGGTGTGGGCCGGGACGCGGCCGCCGCGAAGAGCGCGCTCGACGGCTACGAACGAAGGCGTCAGGTGCGGGAGAGCGAGATCCGGCGCCGCGAGCTCGCAAACTCGCGCGTGAGCGCCGCGGCCGCCGTGCAGCGCATCTCCCAGACGATCCCGAAGGTCCCCGATTCCGCGGGCGCCTCGACACCCAAGCCCGCGCCCGTCACGTCTGACACGGCCGTTCGCGGGCCCAGCCGCAACGCCTCGGATTCCAAGATCTTCAAGGCATCCATTCCGCCGGCGACGCTCGGCACCCCCAGTATCGTGGCGAAGCGCACCGAGGCGCTGGCGACCAGCACGCAACCCCTCCCACCGGACTCTGCCACCGTGCGCAAGCGCGATCTCTCCACGCAGCCGCTCTCACCCGACTCCGGTACGTTCCGCCGCCGCGATCTCGCGACGCCGCCCGCGATGCCCCGCGTTCCCGCCGGCGTCAGCGCGCCCACCGCGGTCTCACCCGCGCGCGCGCCGAGCGGCAGCCAGGTCTCCAAGCCCATGTTCGGACCGGCGCATCCCTCCGCGCCCGACGGCGCGAGGCGGCCTTCGACCACGACCGCCCCGATCGACGACATCAAGCGGTGAGAGGGTGTTTTGTATAAGAAATGGCATAGCTACCGAGCGCTTCCAGGGCCGCAGGGGCGAGGATGGTGGGGCGAATACGGTGCGCGGTCGTGATTTTGGCGTCCCCTCGTGAGGCGCTTCGTGCGACCCCGCCGGCACAGACCGGCATGGTCACGCCCTGGGTCCAGAGCGCTTGCCCCGCGGCCAGTTAAACCCGACCCGTCCGAGTCGAATTCGTCGCGTGGGAGGGCGAGTTTTCGGGCAGCGCGAGCAGACCACCCAACGCCCGCCTTCTCGACGCCGCCTCCCGCCAGACCGCCCGCAATCGGCCACACGCCCTCGGTCCGTGCGTGTCTAGAGATTCCAGCCGAAGGTCAGGCGGGGCTCGAAGCGCAGGGTCTTGACGGGATCGTCGTCCATCCGTGAGGCCAAGTCCTTGTCGTTGTTGTAAATCCACTTGTCGTAACTGGCCCGAACGAAGCGCAGGTCGAGGCCCATCGCGAACGCGCTCAAGCGGTCGAATTTGTAGGCAAATGCGACTCCGAATGGCAGCGCGCTGCCCGTCCAGGCCTTGCCCTTCGCCTCCTGCTGGAACACGGCTTCCTTGTATCCGAGGATGTCGAAGAAGCCGTAGCCGCCGTAGAGCTTGACGTCGTAGGGCGCCTCGGGGACAAACCAGCTCACCGGGTGCAAGCCGAGCATCGCTGCGACGGTCCCACCGCCCGCGAGATCCACGCCGCTGCCGGGGCTCATGTGCCCCGACATGTCGGCCCACAGCGAGACAAACCCCTTGATATTGTATCCAATCCGAAGTGCGACCGAGAGGCCTCCGCCCTTGCTGGTCGTCACGCCTTGATCGTAGTGCGTGCGGTCGTCGATCCGCTGCTGCTTCCACGCGTCGTTGGCCATCTTGTACTGCACGCTCGACGTGTCCACGCCCGGCGAGGACGCGACCGGGATCAGCGGCCCGTCCTCGCCACCGGCCGTTCCATAGCCCACATCAAACCCCAGGATGAAGCCTTCGAACGTCGACCTCGGCCGCGGCAGGCCAGGGTCGAGCGGCTTCGCGACTTGCTTGTGCGGCGCCGGGTCCGGGAGCTTTTCCGGCGCTTTCTGGGGAACTTTGTCTCCGGCGCCCGGCTTCGTCGTCGACGGATCGGCGGGCTTCGGCTCGGCAGGCTTGACCGGCTCGGCCTTGGGCGGCTCGGTGACGAGGGGCTTCGGGGGCTCGACCGGCTTGACCGGTTCGGGCGGCGGCGGCACCTTTTTCTTTTTCGGCTTGGCCGCTTCGGCCGGACGCGTCACGACGGCGACGCCTGCGACCAGAGCGCTCGCAACGAGCATCACAACGAGGAGCCGTGTGTTCAAGCGCCCCATGCCTGCCTCACAGAGCACGCGCGTCTCGGCGCCGAGTCGACCGTGCAGATGCAAGGCGCCAAGCGAGAGAGCGAGGGAGCGTACTCACGTACGTGACCGAGCGAGCGAGCGCCGGCAATGAAGCAGATGCCGGCGAATTGGCATCGAGACTAGTCCCGTCGACGGCCTCCGCCCCCCCGCATCAGCTTCTTGCGGCGGCGCTCGGCTTCGCGCTGCTTGCGCTTGCGTCGCTCGGACGGCTTCTCGAAGAAGCGGCGCTTGCGCAGCTCCTTGTAGATGCCCTCCGTCGCCATCTTGCGCTTGAGGAGCGAGATCGCTCGGTTGATGTTGTTGTCCTGCACCACGACTTCGAGGGGCCGGAACTCCACGGCCTTCGACGAAGCGCGGAAGCTGCGCTCCTTCTTCGGCTCGATCGCGGTCGGGGCCGCCGCCGGCGTCATATTCTCCACGGAACTCTCCTTGCGTCTCGGGCGCCCGGTGCGAAGGCACTCGGCGCGGGCGCGCGAAGGTGCCACAACCGAACCGCGGAATGCAAGCGCAAAACGACCTCCGCGCCCCCTACCCGACCGGCGTGCCTCCCCGGGTGCTCAGCGCGGCGCGGGGCAGCGCGAGCGAGAAGACCGTGGGCGGCTCGCGCGGGACCGGCGTCGCCGGCGTGCGGTCGAGGCCGAACACGTCCGCGAGCGAGAGCTGCCGCAGCTGGTGGGTCATGATCTCGTTGAGCACGGCCACGGCGGACTTCACGGAGCACGCCTCGTATTGCATGCAGGTGATCGGCTCGTCCTTCAGGCACTCGACGAGCGAGGTCTGCTCCTCGAAGATGCTGATGAAGTCGAGAAAGTTGATGTGCTCGAGCGATCGGGACAGCGCGTAGCCGCCGGCCGAGCCCTTGACGCTCACGAGGATGCCCTTGCGCTTGAGCGCTTGCAGCACCTTGGAGAGCAGCACGACCGGGATGCGGAAGCGCTCGGCCAGATCCTTGACGCTCGTGAACGCGGTACCGCCGCCATCATCGAGCCGCTCCAGGTTGCCGATGTACTGCACGGCGATGAGCGCGTACTCGGTCTTCCGGGTGAGCTTCAGCATGGGGCCCCACGTGCCGCGACGGGCACGTCCTGCGCGCCGGCCGCAACGACGGCCCGCAGGTCAAAGGTGGGGCCGGCTCGGCCGGGTGTCAAGGCGCGCGACCCTTTGGAGCGTCATTTGGGGGGGTTGCGCAAGCCCTTGTCAAAAAAGACGTCCCGGGCAGAAAAATGATGCGGATCAGGCTGAGATCTGACTTGACGCGGCTGAATCGGCGTCATACCTTCCAAAGCGGACTGGCAAGGTCCCATATGGTCAGGCCGCGCAACCCGTCGCTCGAACCCCCGGGACGGCGACCCCGGACGGAGGCTCCATGCACACCAATACGCCCAAGGCCGGAACCCCGACGCCGCTGCCGAACAAGCGCCTGTCGATCGATGACACGTTCTACTGCCGCCCGCGCCGCAAGGCGCTGACGATGGGCAAGTGCCTCGACGACTACATGAACGCCAACGCGTTCGAGCAGAAGAAGTCCGCGTGCTGGCGATGCCCGCAGGGACGCTGCAACCGGAACGAGTTCTCCGAATCCGCCTAGGGCGGCGGGAACTTCGGCTGGAAGGCGCCCGACGCGCCGCTCGAGTCGCCCTGCGGCTTGGGCCCCACGGCTGCCTTGTCGTCCACGAGCTTCGGCGGTGGTGCCACATCACCCGTGGTGTGCTCGGCGTAGGCCCAGGACGACCAGTTCCACAGCGAGATGCCCTTCGACGTGTAGTTGTCGATGTCGAAGCCGGGCTGCCAGATGCGCCACAGGCGGGCGCGCTTGGGGCCGGGCTGGAAGGGCGAAATACCCGCGAGCAGTGTAAGATCGGGCAGTTGCACCTTCTGCACGTCCCCCTTCACGACCATCAGCCACTTGTTCTGCCACGACGCGTCCACGAGCCGCACGATGTGGTAGTCCGCCGCGAGGCCGGGCCGTGAGGTCCAGGCGAGCGTCTTGCCCAGCTCCTGCCCGGCCTTCGGCAGCGTCACCCGCGGCACCTCCAGAAACGGCCCGATGCGCGTCACGCGCCGGCCCGCCGCGACAGGCCCAGCGGGCATCGCACACACGCCGCGCAGATCCACGCCGAGGCCATCGACGCTGCGGTCCTTCCACGCGCCGCCGGCCTGCAACGTGAGCCACAGGCCGCCGCCACCGACCGCGTGGAGCGTCGGCTCACCGCCCTGGCCGGGGCCGGGACCGAACGCGTAGATCGGCAACGGCACCGAGAGCGACAGGTTCGTGAGGCCCTTGCCGTCCCAGTGGAGCAGAAGGCCCGCGTCGCCGCCCACCCAGACGTCGCTCGACGAGGTGCCCCAGAGCGCGCGCAGCGTGAGCCCCGTCCCGGTCGCGATGACCTTCCACGCGCCGGGACCGCCCGAGAGCAGCGCGCCGCTGTCACCGGCGACGAAGACCACGCCATCGGGCGCGACCCAGAGCGCGCGCGGTTGCTTCGGCGCGACGCCGTCCACCTCGGACCAGGGGCCACCGGGCAGCTTGCGCCACAGTGTTCCCTTGTCACCGGCGGCCCAGACCTCGCTGCCCTTGACCGGCGCCGGCTCCGTCCCGGGGCCTGGCTCCGTGCCCGGATCGCCACCCGTGCCGCCGATCGGCTCGCCGCCCGGCTCCAGTGGCACGACGCGGCCCGCGAGCGCGCGGATGGTGCGCCCGTCGCCCTCCGATTCGACCGTCCACGTCACGCCGTCGAAGTGCAGGCGGATGCCGCCCTTGCCCGCCGCCCACAGGTCGGTGAGCGACGCGCCCCAGACCGCGTCGAGATCGCGCGAGGTCGGCGAGAGCTGCGAGGCCCACTCCGTGCCTGAGTACGCGACGATGACGCCGCCGGGTCCGACGCCGAAGGCGAGCTCGCCCTGCCCCCACATCGCGTCGATGTCGTAGCCGGCGCCGGTGGCGGGCTCGGGTCCAGGCGCCCCGCTCGGCCAGCGGGCGAAGTCGCCGGGCCCCTCTGGAACGAGATCCTGAACGAATACGAGTGAGTAGGGGTTCTCATCGGACGTGCCCGCGCTGTAGGCTCCGCCGTAGAGATCGTAGCGCACGCCGTCGAAATTGCCTGTGAGCGCGAAGGGTTGACGCTCCAGCTCCAGCGTGTCGACGTCGTAGCCCTCGACGGGACCCGGCAGCATGTAGTAGCCCTCGGCGCCGAAGTCGAGGACCACGTCGATGGCGCGCTTGTGGGGCGCCGGCTCCCCCGGGCCGAAGGGCGGCATCGGGATGCGGTCGAGGCGCAGCCGGATGTTGCGGTTCAGCGGCGTGTCGAGCGCCACGTTCATCCCCGCCTTGTCCTTGCCCGTCTCGACCCACACGTGGCGGCGCGCGCCCATGACCATCGGCACGAAACGTCCAGTGCCGTACTCGTCGTAGCCGCCGATGCACACGACCGCGACATCGCCCAGGCGCGCGGCGATCTTGTAGCTGCCGCCGGTGGCCTCCGCGCCGGGGCCGGGCGCCGGGTTGCCGCCGTAGAGGCCCGGGCTCGTGGTCTCGCAGCGCACGGCCGCCTCGCCCGCCGTTGGGGCGCAGCGGGCCTCGCTCGGCGCGGTGGCCAGGCAGTGGTAGCCGCTCGGGCAGTCCTTGTCCTTGTCGCAGCTCGACGCGCAGTAGGTGCCGGTGTCGCCCCAGGGTTGGCAGGTCGCGCCCGCGCCGCACTCGAGCGTGGAGACGCAGGGCGCGCAGTTGCCGTCGGCGGGCGCGCGGAGCCGGCAGTCCCCGACCGGTATCTGTATGTATTTGAACGCGTTCGAGACCTTGCCGCTGATGGCGCCGTTCGGGAGCGGGTCGTAGGGCTC
>Ga0172370_10004299_pt1 | contig 19149 bp, 14 predicted proteins | sample LakKiv5m_FD_114538 | JGI IMG/M metagenome (GOLD analysis project Ga0172370, IMG submission 114538) | Freshwater microbial communities from Kabuno Bay, South-Kivu, Congo - kab_022012_11.5m | ecosystem: Environmental > Aquatic > Freshwater > Lake | place: Democratic Republic of the Congo...
AAAATTCTAAAACTATCTTTAGCTATGAAGCGAAGAGAATGGTTTACCGGCATCTGGGATAGAACAAAAATTTTCCTTTTGCCGGTAAACCTCAAATTTAGATTTTCTAATGAATAATTTGGGATTATTACAAAAAGGGGATGTTGAAGTAATGTCTGAAATTAAATTGGATATTTAACTTATTTTTTGCCCTTTAATTCCGTCATGGTAAATAGTGGAGTGAGTTTGATACCTGACTTAGCAAGAGCTTCGCTCCCACCGGCTTCACGGTCAATTACGCATATTGCTTCCTCAATAATTGCTCCGTGACTTCTCAGGTCGTTGGCGCTAATCACAACCTGACCACCGCTTGTAACCACATCTTCGACGATTAATAGTTTTTTACCGGTAATGTCCATTCCTTCTGCAAATTTGCAAGTTCCGTATTCTTTTGCTTTTTTTCGGACAAATACGGTCGGTAAGCCTGTTATCAGTGACAATGCTGTTGCAATCGGCACTCCGCCTAATTCCAAACCTGCGAGAAGGTCAAATTTATCGGGAAGAAGATCAGCCAGATATTCTGCAATGCAATTAAGAATTTCGGGTCTGCTCTCAAATTGATATTTATCAAAGTACTCGTCGCTCATTACGCCGGAACGTAGTAGGAATTTCCCTTTGAGGTGTGAAGTTGAAACTATTACGTCAATTAATTCTGATTTTGTCATTTCTTTTTTTTTATGGAATAATTTCCGAGTAGAGAAAAATCGTTGCGGCAATGGCAGCAATACACTTGTTCAAATCGTTCGCGTCAACTTTATCGGGCGTGTCGGCAGGAGTATGATGATACCAGAAATATTTGCCACCATCACGAGTGTTCAAACCCATACCCGGAACTCCCTGTTCCATCATCGGACCAATATCAGTACCACCGCCACCTTTATGAACAACTATAGAATCAATTTTTTGGAGCAAAGGTTCGAAAGATTTCACTATATCATATAAAGAAGAATCTTTAGCTGAAAATCCGATTGCAGACGGCGGGAAAACACCTGAATCAAACTCAAACAAAAGAGCGTGCTTTTCATTTTTATGTCTTTCTGCATAATCTTTTCCACCCATCTGACCGTTCTCTTCATTCACCCAAGAAACCGCGCGGATGGTTCTCCTTGTTTTAATTCCAAGATTTTTCAGCAGTTTCACAGCTTCCCAAGCAGCAATACATCCACTTGCGTCATCCTGCGCACCGGAACCGACGTCCCACGAGTCCGAATGTCCCCCGACCGCTATAATTTCATCTTTCTTATCGGTGCCTTCAATTTCACCCATAACATTTGCAGATTTGGTATCCGGTAAGAATTTCGCTTCCATGTATAAATGCACTATAGGTTTCTGTCCCCTTTTAATCATACGTTCGAGAATATCAGCCCATTCGGGAATTATTGCAGCATGTGGTGTTTTCGGTAATGTATCGCTGTAAGGAGCCATACCGCCGGTATGAGGATTTGACATTGCATGAGGAGTCACCGAACGTACAAGACTTGCAACAGCTCCGACTTCCTCAGCTCTGATAGCACCCCACCAGCGAAACTGGACATTAAAGCCATAACCTTTGTATGGTGCATTATACAATACAATTTTGCCTTTAGCTTCTTTTGCTCTTTCTTTCAATTCCTCAAAGCTCTTCACTACAATAACTTCGGCAGTAATGCCTTCGGGTGGTGTTGCTATTGAACCTCCAAGCCCAAGCATTTCGATTTTTTCTTTTCTCGGTGAAACAAGCTCGCAATATTCGTGACCTCTACGCCAATTGGGAACCATTACTTCTTCCTTTCTGACGTTCTGAAGTCCGTCGAGCTTCATGTGCTCGTAAATCCAGTCGAGAGCATGTTCCAGATTTTCCGAACCGCTAAGACGATTACCATAAGTATCGCACATTTCTGCAAGTCTTTGCCAAGCTGAATCGTTTTGAGTTGCTGCTTTTAGGATTCTGTCAATTGTTTCGGAATATTTGGAAAGATTTTTAGGAATTTGTTGAGATTTCATCGGAATGCTCACAGCTATTATGGATAACAAACAAACTGCAAATTGAAAGAATTTATTTTTAATCATTATATGTCCGTTTATGAAACTATTTAAAAATTATCTTACGCAAATTAAAGAAAAAGGATGTCCTAAAAAAATTCTTTCTTTAAGGCAGTTTCCTGAAAAACAGAAAACGAAGGAACAATTCACCGATGAACAAAATAATGGCAGCAATTCCGAATGGTAGATATTCCTCTGTATATCTTCTGAAGATGGATTCATCTATTTTAATTTTCTCCATTTTGTCAATTTCCTGATAGATATTCTCAAGTGCTTTATTGTTTGTTGCCCGAAAATATTTTCCACCGGTCAATCCTGCAATATTTTTTAGCAAAGGCTCATCAATTTCCACGTCAACATTGACATATCTTACTCCAAATGGAGTCTGCATTGGATAGGGAGCCTTCCCTCGCGTTCCGACACCAACGGTATAAACCCGAATTTTATAATTTTTCGCAATTTCAGCCGCAGTCATAGGTGCAATCATTCCTGTATTATTGATACCGTCTGTCAGAAGAATAATGACCTTGCTGACTGATTTGCTGTCTTTCAGTCTGTCAACTGATGTAGCCAATCCCATTCCAATGGCGGTCCCGTCTTCAATCATACCCGATTTAATACCGGAGAAAAGATTTTTCAAAACATCATGGTCAATAGTAATCGGACATTGCGTAAAGCTTTTTGCCGAGAATACAACCAAGCCTATTCTATCATTTTTTCTTTCGTCAATGAATTTCATAGCGGTTTTCTTGGCTGCTTCGATTCTGTTTGGTTTGAAATCCTCTGAAAGCATTGAACCGGAAATATCGAGTGCAAGACAAATATCAATTCCTTCAGTTCGGACTGTTCTTTTGCTCGAACTTGACTGCGGACGAGCAAGAACAATAATAAGAAGGACAATTATCAGCATTCTTATTACAAAAGTCAGATGTCTAAGTCTCTGCTTGAATGAAGAGCCGGAAGCCGAAAATGCTTCGGTGCTCGAAACCCGGATTGTTGGTTCTTTTTTTCTTAATTTTAAAATATAATAGGCAGCCAACAGCGGCAAAACAAGCAATAACCAGAATAACTCGGGATTAGCGAAATACATTCCTTGCATCATTTTGCCTCCCCGATATTATTGGAAAATCCCTTTTCATCCTGTTTGGTCAAATTGATAAAATCAATTGCATGATTCATACAGAGTGTGTTTTCATCTGGAATCGGAGTCATTTTAGCAAATTTAACCATATCTGCTATTTCAAATACAGTTTTAATCTCGGCAATTGCCTGCTGATTTATATTCAGGACTTTAAGAGAAAGTGTGATTTCATCCGAAACCATCTCAAGAGCAGCAATTTTAAACTGCCGTTCGAGATAGAGCCTGACTATTTCTGTCAGCCTCACATAATAAAGTTTTATCTGACCTTTCTGCCATAGTTTTTCTATGTCTAATTGTTTTAGCGATTCAAGAGCTAAAATATGAGGTGGAATTCTGGGGTCATAGTCGTAAACAGGTTTTTCTCTTTGCTTGTATTTTTTCCAGAGGAAATATCCAGCAATAGTTAAGGCTATTGCTCCAAGTGCTACAAGAATGTACACCAAATATTCGTCAAAAGTCACAGGTTCCTCAAGCGGAGGTTTTATATCTTTAAATGCTTTGCTGGTATCAACTGCCACTGTTCTGAATTTGAGTACTAAGGAATCCGTCTGAACCGGGAGCAGGTCTTGCATTCCTTTTTTTTCGTACATGAAAACAAACGCAGGAAGGACATAAATACCGGAATCAAAACTGGTCAAAACCAAATTTTGCCGAAGTATGTAATTATTATTTTCGGTAATAGTATCAACTTTGGATTTTGAAATAATTTCTATTGCACCAATCGAATCGGGAATCTGAGGCATAGTGACGTTTAACTTTTGCTTTGAAATTAGTTCCAGCTTAAGTTTTATCTGGTCGCCTATCAGAACATTGTTAGTATCAATTGTCGCTCTTGCCCTGATATCCTGAGAATATGCAATTCCTGCAAAAATTAAAAGCAGGATAAAAATGAACAACGTTTTTTGAATTAATCCTTTCATAGCCTTCATATCTGTATCAAACATTAACCATAGAAATTTATCTTAAAATAATAATTGATTTTACATCATACATGCCTGAAGTCTGAACCTCAATAAAATACTTGCCTTCGGGTAAATCCGAAATATTAGTCTTAATCTCGTAAGCTCCGCTGAAAAGGGTTCCGTCATTTATAATTCTCTTTAGTTCCCCTTTAATATTATACAGTCGGACACTAACATGACCGGTAATGGCTGGTTCAATTCCGACAGTTAAAACATTATTGCCAGGATTGGGATAAACATTTTTAATCAAACCTGAATGATGGTAATAGGAAATCTCACCCACGCTTTGCGAATTAAAAGTCTTGAAATTAAATATCTGGGATGGAAGCCCCTCACCATCGTTATCAATCGAGGAGACTTTCCAGTAATATTTTTTATTTTCTTCTAAATTTGTTAACATAAATGATGAATCAGCAATTATGATTGTGTCGGCAATTTTTTTTGTGAATGAGAGATTAGTACTGACTTGGATATGATATTTGGAAGCAGCCGGATTTTTCCGCCATCTGAGTGTAATAGTCTGCGGCATATTAATCGAGGCATTTTCGGGAAAAATCAGAGTTGGTGCCCCTACTGCCGTTCTGAATGACCAAGTTTCCGATGGCAGACTCCACCCACCTGCATTTTTGGCGTAAACTCTCCAGTAATAATCTTTCAATCCAGGTTCAGGACTGTCGAATGTTTCATTAGTTGTCTTAGCACCGTTATTCTGCCATACTACATTCTTAAATTCGGCATCCGTAGAGACTTGTACGGTATAATATACGGCATCCGGAACTGAATTCCATGATAGTGGTACATCATTTAATTGTCCTTTTGTGTTGTTCACAGGTGAAACTAAAGATGGTTTTCCTGGAACTTTATAAAGTGATGTTATTTTAGTCGAAAACACTCCGCAGCCATGAGTTCCCACGACTACATAACCATCGTCAGAACGAGTGTCAACCATATAAACAATACTATTCCCGATTGTTTCGGCACCTTCCTGCATCCATACTGTATTAGCTCCGTCAATTGAGCAAGTGGCATAAAGCCCAGTGCTGGTCCCGGCAAAAAACATATTTTGCCCATTGACTTTCATTATTTCTACCCAGTTGACCGCAGGACCGCTACCCGAACCATTCGGATACTCTTCCAGATTTCCGGAAACGGGAATCCAGCTTACCCCACCGTCAACAGTCCAAAAGATGGATAAGATGTTATAATTGCTGAAAGAAACCATAATTTTTCGGGCATCTGTTGGGTCGAAAGCAATGCCAGACACATATCCTTTTGATGGGAAATTCGAACCGGTAATATTTTCAACTGAAGGATTTCCTTTATCGCAGTCGGCAGCCTTGAAAAGCTTTCCCTCAGTCGTGCCATAAACCATTATATTGGCAGGGGCATTTGAAATCCTGACTGCTGATATGCTGCCGGATGAAATAACGGTTGCAGACAGGGAATCCCAACCGACCATAGTTGAATCCTTGGAATCCACGAAAGGAATAGCTGAAAGACCGCTATTTCTCCAAATCACTTTTCCACCTGCGACATACATTTTATCCGGATTGTTTGGGTCAAGTGTAAAGGGTGTGTTCCAGATGAAATCGCGACCGAGAGACGGGTCAATTCTTGTGGTAGTGATGACATTTCCATTATCATCGGTAATAACACGATAAATTTTTATTTTAGGCTGCCAGATTCCGTTTTTTGAAACATAGAATAAATTTTTTCCACCGGTAATGCAGCAAAATCCGTCCGAATCGAGAAGACGCTTCCAAGCGTCCTTTAAATCGAAACTATTAGTCATGTATGTGCAGTTATCCTGCATCCCGCCTATTATAGAATAATCCGAACTTAATATATGATTAAGTGAAACTGAATAAAATTGAGTTGTAAGATAAGTATTATTCAGAGGGAACCATTCAACATCCTGTTTCATGCAGTCGTTGGTTTTATGAATACCCCCATCCGTTCCGGTATAAATAACATTCGGATTGACATAGTCAAACAGAATAGTATGAACATCAGGATGATGATTAGGATATTCCTTATATCCACCTGTAACGCCGCTACGATACCCACCTATCCAGTAAGACTTCGTATCCGTCTCAAAAGCATCTTCCGAACGATAAAGATTTGTTCCGGCGATGAATACGACATTGGGATTGTCGGGTTTGACCTTAATTCCCATGTTATAGCTTTCCTGAGAATTATACTGTCCCCGCCAGTCAGAAGCTGGAGCAGGCAGATTTTGCGACCTGTCTTCCCAAATACCGTTTGCACCTTTGCCTTCATCCCTCAGATAAGTGTATTTCCAAAGACTGTGAAACATGGAATCTCTATAAAGGTCTCGTGTCAGTTTTCCGAATTTTGGTGTTTCGGAAAGAAAAAAGACCTGATTTTCATCTGAAGGAGAAATTCCAATAACGATTCTCCATGTCTCAGGTGCCCAATTATCAGGAGTAATATCTGTCCATTTCGTACCATCGGTAGAACGAAAAATACCTTTTGATACACATTGGTTTCCTGCTGCAAAGCTACTGAGTGCAGCGTATAGAACACCCTTGGGAGAAATTGCCACATCTGTAAAATAGCTGCGGTCGGGTCCCAATCCGCCAAGAACAGCATTCCATGTGGTTCCACCGTCAGTACTTCTCATAACGGCACCCATTGCGGTAGCGGCATAAACTTCGTCCTGATTCTGATTTGTGTGATTGACACAAATATTCCAGACATAATCGAAAGCATTTTCCCATGAATTTGGTTTTTTGGTTGACGTTGAAGGAAGCAAGGTCCAAGAATTTCCACCATCTGTGGATTTGAAAATACCGTCTCCACTCGATTGGGAGGAACTCCCTCTAAGTTCACCGGTACCGAAATACCAAACATTTTCCTTGCCTTTTCTTATGTCTTGAGCAATGCAAGTTGAAGAATGTAACTGGTCGGGTCTTGTAGTGCTTACCCAAGTAATACCGTCATCAGTTGAACGCCACATGCCACCGGAAACACCACCTGCAAAAACAATATTGCTGTTCGTAATGTCCTTAGCAATGGCTCTGGTTCTTCCGCCGATATTGGAAGGACCTCTGACATCCCATTTGTTAGCAAGCAAATTAGGATATTTTGAATTTTTAATTGAATTGAAGGAACCGGGAAGATTTGAAGCAAACTGAAGTTCATTTGTTCTGATATGTTTTGGAATTAAACCGGTTTTCGGGTCGCGCATCCTCATAAGTTCCCACTGTCTTGCACCCCGAATGTCAGTACCGTCGGAGCTTGAAGGTTTAACTGAATTTGAGAGATGGATAATACCAAAAACTAAACCGATTAAGATTATCAATAATAAAAAAACAAAAAGAAAAATTTTCCGGTTCATGATAATACTCCTGAAATTATCTGCGTCTTCCCCGGCGCTTAAAAAAGTTCATCAGTGGTACAACGTAGTTCTGGTCAGTGCTGATGTTAATAAAGTCAACACTGTTTCGATTGAAAGTTTCAATCAGTTTTAGCTGCTTTTTAAGCCACCATTTTTTATATTCTTCCCTGGTTTGGTGATTTGAAGTATCAACCCATAAATTCTCAACGGATTCTGCATCAATGATGTTCATCAGTCCTACATCGGGAATTTCGATCTCACGTTTATCAAAAATCTGTACCGCAATAGTGTCATGCTTTTTGCTGGAAATTTTGATTCCTTCTTCAAATTCGGGTGAAATGAAATCCGAAAGGATGAATGCAATGCTTTTCTTTTTGATGACATTAATCAAGTATCTCAATGCCTGGTTAATATCAGTTTGCTTTTCATCAGGTTCAAACTCAAGCAATTCCCTAATAATTCGTAAAACATGTGAACGACCCTTTTTGGGAGAAATAAATTTTTCAATTTTATTACTAAAGAAAATAACACCGATTTTGTCATTATTCTGTAGTGCTGAAAATGCCAGAACTGCACAAAGTTCAGTTATAAGGTCTCTTTTAAATTGAGTCTGTGTTCCGAAATTTCCTGAACCGCTTACGTCAACAAGCAGCATAACAGTAAGCTCACGCTCTTCCTCGAAAATCTTGACATAAGGATGATTGAACCTCGCAGTAACGTTCCAGTCAATCGTACGGATATCATCGCCAAGCTGATATTCTCTCACTTCGCTGAAAGCCATGCCCTTACCCTTGAAAACGCTGTGGTATTCACCGGAAAAAATATTCTTGGAGATACCTCTCGTACGGATTTCAATCTTTCTGACTTTTTTGATTAATTCAGTTGTTTCCATAAATTAACAGGTCCTATGGCACTTCCACTGTATTGAGAATTTCATTGATAATATCTTCGGAAGTAACATTTTCTGCCTCTGCTTCGTAAGTTAGTCCTACTCGATGACGTAAAACATCAAGACAAATAGCTCTTATATCTTCAGGAATTACATAACCTCTTCTTTTTACAAAGGCATAAGCTTTGGCAGCCATAGCAAGATAAATTGAGCCTCTGGGAGAAGCTCCGAAGGAAATGAGTTGTCCAAGCTTGTCAAGTTTGAATTCTTTCGGAAATCGTGTAGCAAAGACTATATCAAGAATATATTGCTCGATTTTTTCGTCCATGTAAACATCCTTTACCACGTTACGGGCATTGATAATGTCTTCCGGCTTCATCACCGCATTAACTGTTGGAAATGACTTAGCTATGTTTTCTCTTAAAATTCCCAGTTCATCCTCACGAGTGGGATAATGTACAATCAGCTTAAGCATGAAACGGTCAACCTGTGCTTCGGGAAGTGGATATGTACCTTCCTGCTCGATTGGATTTTGAGTGGCAAGAACGAGAAAGGGTTCGGGAAGCCGGTAAGTTTCATCCCCGATTGTGACCTGCCTTTCCTGCATAGCTTCGAGCATGGCACTCTGTACTTTTGCAGGGGCACGGTTTATTTCGTCAGCAAGAATAAAGTTTGCAAAGATAGGACCTTTGCGGACTGTGAATTCTTCCTTTTTCTGATTATAAATCATTGTTCCGATTAAGTCAGCCGGGAGCAAATCGGGAGTAAACTGAATTCTGCTGAATTTCGATTCGATGGATGTAGCAAGTGTCTTGATTGCCAGTGTTTTTGCCAATCCAGGAACGCCTTCCAGCAAGATATGCCCGTTTGAGAGCATACCAATCAATAACCGTTCAACCATACTTTTCTGACCGACAATCACTTTGCCGATTTCCATCATCAGAATATCTACAAAAGAACTCTCTTTTTGGATTCTTTCGTTTAACTCTTTGATATCTGTCATTTTAAAACCTCACAACAAAAAATATAAATATTATAATTTAATTACTTTTTAATTTTTGACAACAAGTTAGAACGAATAAAATGAAAATTAATTATGCTTTTCCTGAGGTTTTTTTCTTGGAACATAAATATAATCGGGTCTTGTGATAAAGCCGCCGGTTATTGGCAAAAAGGCAGAAATATGAGTAAACATTTTGCCTTTTCTCTCGTAATACTTATCAACTTCGGGATACATTTTCAAGAACCAGTCATTTATATAAATTTCGCTGAATTTCCCTTCAGCTAAAGCTTTTTCCAATTCAATTGAAATTGTATCACCATATTTGGAATGACTTTGCTTCAGGTCGAAGAAAAGCATTGAATGAAGGTAAGATTTTTTCCCTGCTAATCTTGAAATGTAGGAAGTGGTTGGAATAAAAACCTCACCCTGAACTCTCGAGATATGTTCAATGAATTGATTTCCTGCTTCCAAGTCGTAAGGATGTGGAATTAGAGTTCTTGGATTATAATTTAATGTAGTGAATTGAGCAAGTGCGATAATTAAGATAAATATTCTGATAAATGCTGATTTTGTATCCTCTTCCTTTCCGAAAAATTTCATTGACTCGTAAAAACCAAATCCCATGAAAATTGCCAGTATAATGTGTGCCGGTATAAGCACATTTTCATAACCACCGTAATGAAGCCTTGAAGACCATGCACAGCCGAACATACCCAAAGCAAAGCCCAGATAAAAAAGGTTTTCTTTTATTTGACGATTAAATAATTTCAAGAGGAAAAGAAACAATGTAAAAGATATAGCTATTGACAATGGTTTCAGCAAATCTATTGTCCAGAAAAGCAGAAGAAATTGATAATTCCATCTGTGAGCCGCAACCAGTGAAAAATTCCAGAACCAATACCAGCCGTCGGTCAAATGATTAAAGAACAAGGTTGAACCTATCGTCAGCAATGCAAATGTTATAATAAAATAAAGGCTTCTTTTCAAATTTTCAAAAAGCAGGAATAAACCGACCATCCCGAAAACGATTAAAGCGGTTTGTTTCGTAAAGAAAGACAGGAATGCTATAAAACCGGCTATAACATACCAGCCGCTTGCTTTATGAAATCTGAGTATATAAGCTGCAATTAGTATGAAAGCCAGAAAAAGCATATCCACACGGGCTAAATCGAACCATTCACCGCTTAGAACAAAAAATGCCGGAAAAAGGGTCATGGAAATCATTGCAGGAAATTTCTGTCCGGTTTCTTTCCTTACAATCATGTAAATAAAAAGCATACAGACAATAGACGAAACGATTGAAACAATCCTGAGCGGCAGAAAACCTATTCCGGTCATTTTGGCAACCAGGGCACTTACCCAGTAATACAGAGGTGTGTATATGTAAGGCATAAAATCAATTCCCGGACGAACATATATCTCCTTGCCTTGCAGTATTCTAAGTACATGCTCGACCGTGCCTCCCTCCATCCATTCGAGTTCAAAAGGATAGAGCATCCGAATAACCGCAATAAGAATAAACGAAAAGCAATAAACCAGACCTACACCGATGATAATGAACCGGATAAACTTTTCAATTCGTTTAAAATGTTCGGAGTTCATTTGTTAATTTTCGGAAGAGTAAAAGTAAACGAACTGCCATACCCAACTTCACTTTCTACCCAAATCCTGCCACCATGTTTTTCAACAAATTCTTTGCAAAGTATTAATCCAAGACCGGTGCTTAACTCTCCATCGGTTCCTGCTCGCGATGTTTTCTCCCCAATGGAAAATATTTTCTGCATCATATCTTTTTCCATTCCAATACCGTTATCACTAACACTAATTTGCACCATACCCACTGAATCCTTAGCTTCTACAACGATTTGACCACCCTTATTCGTAAATTTTATTGCATTTGAAATTAAATTCCTCAAAATACCATTTAACATCTGACCATCCGCATAAACAAAAATATCTTCTGTAACATTGATTTTCATGGTCAGCCCCTTCAAATCAAGTTTTGTTTTAACAATTTCAAAGTTATTTTTAACATGGAAAAAAAGCTGCTGATTTTCCGGTACGAAATCAAATACTCCTCGCTGCATCCTTGACCAATCCAATAAATTACTAAGTAATTTATAAAGGTTATTAGATGATGCTTTTAACAAAACAGCAAGCTCCTTGATTTCTTCATTTGACAGATTTTGAGTATCTTCAGCCAATATTTTAGCTATTCCCATAAACCCTGTGAATGGACTTTTTAAATCATGGGCAATAATTGAAAAGAACTTATCTTTTGTTTCATTAAGTTCATTAAGTTTTTCTTTGCTTTCGAGTAAGGCTATTTCATCCAATTTACTCTGAGACATGTCAATAGCAAAACCAATAATTCCGATAATTCTGTTATCTTCATCGTAGTAAGGAATTTTATCTGTTTTTACCCAGATAGTTTTTCCTTGAAACGACATGGTTTCAACAATATTCTTTTTGGGAATCCCAGATTCAAAGACTTCCAAATCATCTTTCCAATAAGCAAGGGCTTCTTCTTGTGGATAAAGTTCGAATAAATTTTTACCTTCAAGCAATTCTTTTGAAGTACCCATAACATCTGCAAAGGCTTTATTAACTCTAAGGAACCTGTTTTTAGTATCTTTATAGAAAATCCAGGCTGGAACACTATCCAAAATGTCCTGTAATTCTCTTCTTTGTATTTGTAATGCTTTTAGAGCCTGCTTTCGGCCGGTTATGTCTTTATGAATAGAAATCCATACTTTCCCGTACTCCTCATGCTTGAATGCGGTAATATTAGCATGACTCCAGAACAATGTTCCATTTTTCCTGATGTTTTGTACTTCGCCATTCCACGAAGAGTTTTCAACAAGAGACTGTATAACTTCTTTTGCAATTTCTTCAGGACTTCTTCTATCCGTCGGAGCATTGAGTATGCTCACATGCTTGCCAATAAGCTCACCAGAATTATAACCGAACATGCTCTCAAGCACATGATTTGAATAGAGTATTATCCCATCAATAGCCTTAATAATAATTACGCCTTGCGCCAGCTTTTCCAAAATTTCGCATTGAAGTAGTAGTTTATCTTTATCCAAACGAATTGTTGTGGTTCCAACCGAAGAATGAAAATTTAATTGCTCCCTCAGCTTTTGGTTTTCAATTTCTAATTCTTTTATCCTTTTATTTGTATCGTGCAAATTGCTTTCCATAACCGCCGACTCTGTTTATTGAACAATCTTACTTTAGTATAAAAGTCTCTAAAATCAAGCAATTTACAAAATAAATCACATTTCAGCAATAAATCACTCAAAAATTAATTATTTTGTAAATAAGTGTAAATTTATTGAGTTTGAGATAAAAAACGAACTTGAAAGAAATTGAATTTAAAAAAAAAGCTAAGCGAAAAAAAACAAAATTAATTTGTTTGTCTGTAACTTTTTAATCGTACGTTTGTTATTATTTTATTTTGTGAACGGATATAATTTTACTTTATAAATTATTTTGGGGACAAGATGAAATCTGCTACTTTATTTTTATCTCTGTTGATTTTTGCCTATATATCGGCGAATGCACAAGTTTATACGATTTCCGGGAATGCTTTTCTTCAGTTCAAAACCGACCACAGAAACATATCCGTTATTTTCAAACGCGTAGCTCCGACAGTAGCAAAAGACACAATCTTCACCGATTCGACGGGGGCATACAATGCTTCGCTTGAAATGGGCATTTACCAGCTCATTTTTGAAAAGCAAAACTTTGCTTCGGATACTCTGAACGATGTAAAATTGCTTGCCGATGTTACACTTGCTGATGTGACATTGATATCAATTGGATTGACAGGAAATCTATCGGGCGTTCTCCCAAAAGGCGATTATATTGTTGGGGATAATATTTCAGTAATAGACGGCGATACGTTAATTCTTGAACCAGGTGTGAAGCTGTTATTTAAAAAAAATAAAACACTAAGTGTTAAAGGAATCATGTACGCTATAGGTACAGAAAAAGACAGTATAATTTTTACAAGAATTCTGGATTTGGGGGATAATCCCGATACTACTTTTTGGAAAGGAATAAAATTAACTTGTAATAATTCAGCTTGGAGACAAGAAACATCAATTTTAAAATATTGTCACATTTCATACTGTAATGACCATGCAATTTATGTTGAATTAGCAAGCCCTACATTACAAAATATTCTTGTATCTGAATTTGTAGGATATGGTGCAATTGAAACTTTTTCTTGTAAGTCTAAAATAAGTAACATTAAATTTAATAATATCAAAGGCATTGATACGAATAACACACAAAATTTATATTCCTGTTTATATTTGGTCGAAACTTCAATTGCAAATATTGAAAACATCGAAATAGCCGGAATAAAATCAAAAAATCTGGCTGCTTTAGGATTTTTTAACTGTTCAGAAATTAATTTTACTAATTTATTTATTCATGATAATGCCGGACCAGTTTCAAATGCTTTTTTTAATAAATCAAGTGTAAAAATTAATAATTCAACCATAATTAATAATTCCGGTGGAATAACTGATGGTTCTTCTATGAATTTCACAAATTGTATTTTTGCTAATAATTCAAAATTCGGATTCGGAGGTAGCAGAGTTGCCTCAAGCGATATTTATAATAATGCCGTCTGGGATGCTCAGGACAAGTGGGTTGGAGTTAATGTTATGAAAAACAAAAGAGGAGATTCCTGCGATATTTACGGCAATATCACTCTTGATCCGCAATTTAAAGACTATGTCAATCATGATTATACATTATCACCGATAAGCCCCTGTATTGATGTGGGAGTTAACGATTCTGTCGGTGTAAACAAAGATTTTCTCGGGAATATCAGAATTTGGGATGGAAACATGGACGGGGATTCCACCGTTGATATGGGTGCTTTTGAGTTCGGTGCTATACCCGGAATGGCTAAAAGACCGATTGACGAAGACTTTGAGTATGGTTTTCTTTCATGGAAAGCTACCGATAACACTAACGATCAAGCTCCTGTCTGGACAATAAGGAAGACTCAGTTAGCACATTCAGGTCAATATTGTGCTTATTTACCAGGAAGTTCGGATTTGAATTCTTCGCTCATTACTGATGAATTTTATCTGCAGGAAAAGGACACAACCATATTGTCCTTTTGGCTCTCTGAAAATATCGTAAATAAAATCAACAAGGAAAACGACAAACCGTTTTATTCAGGAAGCAATGTATTTACAGTTAATCTGAGATATTATGAAAAAGGAAAACCGGTAAAAATCGAATTGCTGAATTTAACCAATATAAAAGCAAACTGGACAAAATACACGACAGACATTTCTAAATATGCCGGTAAGACAGTTGCAATCGAATTTTCCGGAATAATAAATGAAACCCCAGGGCTGCTTTTGGACGATGTTTTGGTTGCGACTCCCGATAACTCGACTGGTGTTGATGATGAATCTATGATTAATCCAGAGAGGAGTCCCATAACGATTTCACCAAATCCTGTTTCGAAATTTGCTAAAATAAGTTATAATCTTCAGTCCCCGTCTAAAGTTCGTCTATCTCTTTTTGATGCTTTAGGTCAGGAAGTGATGCTTATTGATGAAGGAAACAAAGAAGCAGGTAATATTTCAACAAATTTTGCAATTAGACCGGAGATGCAGAGCGGTTTGTATTTCTTGCGGTTACAATCGGGGAAGGATATTCAAACAAGAAAGATTGTTGTGGTCAAGTAAAGAGAAAATTCTTAAAAGAGAATTTACAAATTTATTAAGAAATTTCTAAAAATAATTTATTTTTGTAATTTTGAGATAGACTTTTTCATTGAAGATTGATTAATAAGTTAAAATTTCACAAATTAGGTTATGGATAAACAGAAATAAATACTTAAAGAAATCCAATAACGTCTTAATGAAAGCAAAAAATAAAAATTAGGAAAAAAATAAATGTGCTCAATGACAGCAGAAATTAATACAATAATGGGAACCTTTGACAAGCTTACTTTTCAAGCCAAAAGCGAAGAAGATATTGTAAATGCTTTTCTCGATTATATCAATACCAGAAAGTCTGGTTTAGAGAAAATATTCATGGACTTGGATATACTTGACGATATCTTTATTGAGAATTTCAATGATATTGCCGAGCACGAACCCGAATTGCTTAACTCAATGAAAAATGCTTTTAAAAATATTTCCTTAATCATTTCTGAGGATGAGTCGAATCCGATTATTAAGAATGCTTTAAAATTTCCTTTAAAAAAATTAAAAGAAGAAATGTTGAATTTTGAAGAAATTATTCAAGACTTTGACCTTGCTATAAATATTCTCCCGAAAAGCCCAAAAGTAAAGAAAATATTCAAACAAATATCTTTAGCTATCGGATGACAGTTTATTGTTTACCGGATTTTCTTACAAGCCTTGAAACGTTTGTTTCTGATAAATCCGGTACGTACAAAACAATGAAAACTGACATACAGGAATTATTAATTCAAAATAACAATATCCAATTCTACCAAACAAACGGCGACCCTCAAATTTTATACTTCTCAGGACACAGACTATTTAAAAGATAAATTGCTTACAAAGGTTCAAAGCTGAAAGCAAAAGATTGTTTCCGACTAATTTATATGACAATTGATAAAACAGATAATCTGTATTTATTAGAAGCATACCCTAAAAGAGGAAATAAACAAAAAATTTCCGTAAATCAACAGGAAAAAGAAGAGTTACTTGCAGAATATTATCATCACAATAAGAACAAAAACCTAATTGAGCTCGATATAACAACTTTTCAACCACTTATATCAAGCACGGAATAGAAAATAACAGAAATTTAACTCTTAACTTCAGAGTTTCTTCAACCACCAACTTTCAAGAAAGATTGTTGTGGTCAGGTAAGTACTATCTACACCATAGAAAAAACAACCGCATCCTTCAGAATGCGGTTGTTTTAAAATATTGTATCTTATTTCCCCTCCTTAGCAAGGGACTGTAAGGGGTAGTAAATTTAATTTCCTAAGAAAATGGCTGCCGAAGCGTTTGCCCAGTTCACTATCGGACTGAAATAAATTCCGAAAATAAGTGTCGGTATTGCAAGTACCAAAAGAATTATAATTGCTGGGAAAGGTGTATTTACTTTTTCTTTCGTGCTTTCCACGTCTTTTAAGTACATATTCCTGAATACTTTTGCATAGTAGTAAAGTGATACGACGCTGTTCACTACGCCAACAACAGCCAGCCATAAATATCCTGCTTTAATCACTGCTGCAAAAACATACAGCTTGCCTATAAATCCTGCTGTCGGCGGAAGTCCCGTTAGAGATACTAAAAACACAGCCATACACACTGCAAGGAACGGAGCCCTGTAGCCCATTCCGTTATAGTCGTCAATTTCTTCGCTGCCGATTTTGTTCGCAATAAGCAGGACAATGAAGAATGCGCCGAGATTCATCAGCATATAAAAGAAGAAGTAAATGAGGACTGCGGCAACACCCGTGTTGTTCAGCACGGTTACAGCCATTAGAATATAACCTGCATGAGCAATCGAAGAATAAGCAAGCAGACGCTTCATATTAGTTTGCCAGACTGCAACGAGATTTCCGAGAGTCATCGTTAGAACCGACAATATCATCAGAATCAGCGTCCAGTCAACACCTCTGACCATAGTCCAAATTTCGTTGTTTCCGGGAATGAAATCGAGGAAACCGATTTTCAAGAATCTTATTAAAACCGCAAAGCCGGCTGCCTTTGAAGCTACTGAAAGTAACGCAGTAATCGTTACCGGAGCACCTTCATAAACGTCCGGTGTCCAGAAATGGAACGGCACGGCAGAAATTTTATATCCGAATCCGGCAACAATTAAAATACTTGCAATAAGAAGAGGAGCAATGTCAACAGCGTTCTTTGCAAGGAAATGGTTAATATCAAATAAATTGAGAGAGCCTGTCAGACCAAAAAGGATTGATATACCGTAAATCATAAGTCCTGAAGAAACAGCACCGTAAATCACATATTTTAATGAAGCTTCGCTTGCCCTTTTGATTTCTCTCGTATATCCTGCGAGAATATAAGAAGAGATACTCATGGTTTCGATTGCCACGTAAATCAAAATCAGATTTGATGAGCTTGTGAGCAGAAACATACCGAAAGCCATTCCGATAATTAGCGTGAAATACTCTCCCATTGGTCTGTCGTCGTCATAAAGCTCTTTGGAAAAGAACGAAAATACGACTACAATTAAGCCCGAAAGCAAAATAATCCATTTGAAGAAATTTGAAAAAGGGTCAACGACGTAAGCGTTTGCAAAACACTTATAGCTGACTCCGGTTTGCTGATAGAGAAAAAAGCCCGCAACCGCAAAGCCCAGAATTGCAATCACGCCGGATATGTTTCTTGATTTTCGGAACAAAAGGTCAAAGATCAATGCGAGCATGAATGTAATCACCAAAACCGTTTCGGGTATAAACAAGCCGACACTTTTCAGCAGACCGGTAACAAATTGCTCTATTGGTATCATAAATAAATTCTTTTTATGTTATTTTTAATAATTCACTTTTTTTATAACATTGAAGTCAGATGACCGCCGATAGCTACATACGGTCTCAGTACATCAATGAAATGGTTGACAGATGCATTCATCAGGCTCAACATCGGATTAGGATAAATTCCAAGGAAAATAATGATTACAGCCAGAGGAACAAGTGCGACTAACTCACGAACATTAATATCATCGTGCTTATATTTCAAACCGGATGGGTCCCAAGGTCCCTGCCATTTTTCCGGAATTTTACCTAAATATATTTTTTGTAAAGTCCAAAGCATGTATGCTGCTCCCAAAACAATTCCCAGACAGGAGATGAGTGTTTGAACGGGATATGTGCTGAATGCTCCAAGAAATACCATTGCTTCGCTTATAAATCCGCTCATACCGGGTAGTCCGATTGCTGCAAAGAATGCGATTGACATAACGCCGGTGTAAACAGGCATTTTGTTTGCAAGTCCGCCGAAATCATCAAGTCCTCTCGTATGCGAACGGTCGTAAATGACTCCCACAATCATAAAGAGCATGGAAGTGATGATACCGTGGTTGAACATTTGGAAAATTGCTCCCGATATGCCTTCAGGTCGCATGGATGCAAGCCCGAGAACAACATAACCCATATGCGAGACCGATGAATAGGCAATAAGCTTTTTGAAATCACGCTTGCCCACCTTATGCTGACCTAAGGCACAAAGTGCGCCATAGACAATGCTTATAACGCCGACCCAAGCTATGAGAGACTGGAAGTAGCCGAAAGCATCCGGGAAAATAGGAAATGCTATTCTAATCATACCATAAGTTCCCATCTTCAAAAGCACACCGGCAAGGATAACGGATATCGGTGTCGGAGCCTCCACGTGCGCATCCGGAAGCCATGTGTGGAACGGTACGGAAGGTACTTTAATGGCAAATCCTATGAACAAAGCCATGAAAGCGACATATCGAATGTTCGAATTAAGTCCTGCAAAAATTGAACCCGGGATATATTTTGAAAGGTTCATCATATCAAGGATATTGAATGAGCCAATACTGAAATAAAGTCCCAGCATAACTAAAAGCATGAAAACAGAACCGACCAATGTATAAATAAAGAACTTTATTGCTGCATATTCTTTTCTCGGACCGCCCCAAATGCCGATAAGGAAATACATTGGCAAAAGCATCAGTTCCCAGAAAACATAGAAAAGGAAGAAATCGAGAGAGACA
>Ga0172370_10004300_pt1 | contig 19149 bp, 15 predicted proteins | sample LakKiv5m_FD_114538 | JGI IMG/M metagenome (GOLD analysis project Ga0172370, IMG submission 114538) | Freshwater microbial communities from Kabuno Bay, South-Kivu, Congo - kab_022012_11.5m | ecosystem: Environmental > Aquatic > Freshwater > Lake | place: Democratic Republic of the Congo...
GACGCCGGCTTCCTGTGGGGCGCGGATTACTACCAGAACATGATGCTCTGGTGCCTGCCTGCCGCCATCGCCGGTGAGGACCTGGCCGGGCCGTGCAAGGAGGGTGGGCTGGTGGAGCGGATGATTGTGGCGGGGATGGTCAGACCCTGAAAAGGTCGTAGATTTTAGTCCAGGGTCGCAACCCTGGGGAAGCTGTTTATTAAACGCCTGAGTTCCTGAAGGGGCGCCGGGTATGCTGCACTATTTCCATCACCCCTTCAAGGCGGGCGTATCTTTTTACGATCACCTTCCCCAGGATTGCAATCCTGGGCTAAAATACGTGGCCCTTTCAGGGCTAGAGAGGACACATCATGCAGGTATGCGATTTCACCCATTCCTATATCCGCTGGCGCATCGACACGCTGAAGAAGCCGGTGCTGACGGTGTCGCGCCCGCTGCCGATGACGTTGAACGAGGTGCGGGCGCCGCTGGATTGCCGCACGGTGGTGACCGAGGAAGCGACGGGGCGCGCGCGAGAGACTGTGCTGGGCGCCTCCTGCCAGACCGAGCAGGTGTGGGTGGAGCGGGATGTCTGGCACCAGCCGAACGCCGACATGCTGATATATGCCGCCATTGATGAATACGTGATCTTCAAGCGGTGGGACCGGGTGGACAAGGGGGTGATGTTCTTCCCACCCTCGCTTGGCGCGCAGCCGGAAAAACAGTCCGGCGACCCGAAGGAAGCCTTCGATATGTTCGCCCTCGATCTTGCCTGGCAACCGGGACGCGCGCTGGAGACGGTCGAGGAGATCATCACCGAGCTGTCGAGCAATCGCATAGTCATCGCGCAGACGGAATACCAGGTAAAGGGTTGCCGGGTGCTGCTGGAATATCCGGTGAAGTGCGTCAATTTCAGCGGGCGCGAGAAGTATTACCAGGTTGATACCGGTCCCGTGCTGCTGCCCGACCTTGCGAACCCGATGTCGCTGCCCGCCTGCCGCCTGGCATATGTCGCGCACAACTGCCCGGAATGGGCGGAGTTCATCGTCAACGCGCATACCCCGCTGACGGATGAGATCGAGGTAAACCACTATTCACAGTCCGAGCGGATCGAAGGGACGGTGAACCGGATGATAGCGATAGAATAGATGGGTGTTGGGTGCTGGGTGTTAGGGGTTGGCAATAGAACTCGGGACCCAACACCCAACACCCATCACCCATCACCCAACACCCAACACCCGACTCTATCGGATCGGCCGCGAGCCCGCTTGCTCCAGTAATTTCACCACATTTCGCCAGCGAACCTTCTCGCGTTCCTCCGAGTTCGGTACGGCCGCCTCCAGCCGCGCCTGGAAGCTACGGGGCTCGTAACCGGTGAAGTCCGTGCCGAACAGCAGGCGGTCGGCGCCGAAGGCGTTATACGCCGCCTCGATGCCGCCCATGTAGAGACCGCCCACGCCGCCGCTGATATCCAGCCACAGGTTCGGCGCCTCCGCCTGCCGGGAACATGCCGCCATGTCGATGTGAGAGTTGACCACCGTCAGCTCGGGGAAGCGCCGCGCCACCTCGATTAGCTCTTCGTCGATGTGCGCCTGCAGGATATGCCCGTGCTCCGCGCATGCCTCTGCCAATCGCAGAAACTCCGGGTCGGTGTAGTGGTATGGCAGCTTATACTGCACCAGTTCGCCTACCCACTTGTAGCCAAGGTTGCGAAAGCGCGCCAGCCATTCCAGCGAGAGCTCGGGAAAAGCGGGGTGAATCGTCGCGCCCGGATAAAGGAAGCCGTCATACTCACTGGCCAGCGCCAGCGCCTGTGCATTGCCCTGTTCCAGGTCTTCCGCGGACTCGGCGAAGACCGCCCGCCAGGGGGTGAAGATGGCGGCATCGGTGCCGGCATCCCGCAGGTAGCGGACCGCTTTCTCCACCGTGTCGTTGACCGGCGCGTATATTTCCATGCTGGGCGAAGGCATGTGGGTATGGGCGTCGATAAGCATGATTATCCCTGGTATCTGGAATCCGACAACCAGGGGCAATGCCCCTGAAGCCGGTGCCGTGAAAGAACCACAAGCTCTGTAAAGGAACCATCCCTCATTCAATCGCCAAAAAGTCCGCTCGTTAAGCTTTCATCTATATGGGAAATACCTTTGTCTCATCATACCACAAGAAAAGGCTCTCCCTTACGCTTTAATTCAGACTGGTTATGATGAGTTCCATATGGTAAAATGTCAACATCCGCTCGATCAGTTCTACCAGGCATTGATTAGTAAGGCATTCGGCCAGTGGTTCCTATTGATGGATACATGGCATACTGATCTAAGCAATTCTCCAGGTGTCGGTCATGAGGTAACATGCTGAGGTACCTTACATCAGCAGATATGGTGACAATGAGGACGAAAGGTATGACCGAAGATGAGTTCGTGACTCTACTCGATTCGCTTTGCAGTTTACCGCATGAGACGGAATGGGCGGAGTTCAAGCACAATAAGGCTGAGCCGGAAGAGATCGGCGAATACTTATCAGCACTGGCAAACAGCGCGGGGCTTATAGGCAAACCTGTGGCATATATGGCATGGGGCATCGATGATATAACGCATGAGCTTATCGGAACGACCTTTCAGCCGCACAGAGTGAAGATCGGCAACGAAGAACTCGAAAATTGGCTCGCACGGCATCTTTATCCTCGTATCGACATGCAGATTGAGGAATTCTCGGTTGCAGGGAAGCCTGCAGTCCTCTTTATTATCCAGGCATGCCAGCATACGCCGGTACGCTTCAAAGACACGGAATGGATTCGCGTCGGCAGCTATAAGCATAAACTGAAGGATTATCCCGAAAAGGAGCGAAGATTATGGCTCCAACTCACCCAATCGCGCTTCGAGGATGGAGTGGCAATCAGCGAAGTCTCTGCCGATGAAGTTCTGCGGTTGATCGATTATCCTGGTTATTACGATCTAATGAAACGCTCACTTCCAGAGACGCGATCAACGATCATCGATCAACTCTGTGCCGAACGGATTATCCAGCCGGCATTCGGGAACAGATATGAAATAACCAACCTTGGCGCACTCCTCTTTGCAAAGCGGCTCTGTACTATCCCGAAGTTAGATCGTAAGGCAATCAGAGTAGTAGAATACAAAGGAAGCGATCGTATCAATCGCATCCGTGAACACCTAGATGACCGAGGATATGCGGTCGGATTTGCCAACCTTACAGCATATATTAACGACAGGCTACCCAGAAATGAGGTGATCGGTCAGGCTTTAAGGAGTGATGTGCGTATATATCCTGAGTTAGCCGTCCGCGAGTTACTCGCCAATGCGGCCATTCATCAGGATCTGACCGTCACGGGTGTAAGTCCACTAGTTGAGATATTCACGGATCGAATCGAATTTACCAACTCAGGTGAGCCGTTGGTTGAACCGCTGCGCTTTCTCGACGCACCACCGCGCTCGCGTAATGAGGCTATTGCCGCATTCATGCGCCGCCTTGGTATCTGCGAGGAAGTTGGCAGCGGGATTGATAAAGTCGTGTTCCAAGTGGAGCAATATCAACTGCCAGCACCGGACTTTACTATTCCTCCTGGGCACACGAAGGCGACTTTGTTTGCTCATCGTGATTTATCTCGGACGGATACTAAAGAGAAGGTGCGAGCGTGCTACCTCCATGCATGCCTTGAGTCGGTTTCTAACCGTCAAATGACAAATGCCTCGCTACGTCAGCGCTTTGGCATCGAGGAGAAAAACTATTCCATCGCCAGTCGCATCATCGCGGAAACGATAAAAGCAGGCTTGATACGACCTTATGATCCGGAGAACAGATCGAAGAAACATTCCAGGTACAGCCCGTTTTGGGAGTGATTCTTATGTGACCGTTATGTGATCCCAAGTCGCTAACAAAGATCAGGTAACACCATATGTAGTTATTACATTAGATCGCCGCGCTATATCTAATGTGACTGTTAAATGACGACCGGTAGTTGTAACAGTTTGATCAGCCAGGACATACCGTTATCACTCAATGCATTCCAAACGATTCCAATAAATCTCTATCCAAGGGGCAGATCCTTATACGGGCAAGGTCATCTTCCACCGGGTACTGATTCCAAGGTCTATACACAAGGAATTTACGGAAACGCCGGCGTCTTCTCCGGCAGGTATTCCGGTTTTGCCTCCCACCCGGCGGCGGGGGCGTAGAACAGCACCGGGGAGACGATGCCGCCGGTGCCGAGCTCATCCAGGAAAAGGTTGGAGACGCACATCACCACCGTATTCTCCCCACCGGGAACGATGGCGTCGGTGGCGTCAAATTCAAAGGGAAGGAAGCTGCGGCCATGGCTGACGCCGATCATTTTGCCGTTCACCCACACCTTCGCCTTCTCGTCCACGCCGCCGCACCAGAGAAACACGCGCCGGCCGCGGCTGCTTTCCGGCAGTTTCACTGTCTGGCGATACCAGGCCAGGCCCTTGTAGTAGCGCAGGCCCTGGTCGCTCCAGGAAAGACTGCCGGTTTTGAGCCGCTGCCAGCTTCCGCCCTTCAGGCCCGTTTTCCACCAGCCCAGCGTTTCGCCGACGCGGTCGGTGTCGAGCAGGAACTCCCACTCGTCGTTGAAGATTGCCAGCGCCTGATTGCCGCCGGTCACTCGTTTCGCGCCGTCTTCGGTGCATGCCCGGTAGAAACGGTCCATATATGACTTCGACAATCGCTCGTCCACCATGGGCGGATCATACGCGAGTAACGTCGTCAACGCCGCGTCGGCGCGGTCCAGCGCCGTTTTTGCCGCCGGCAGGTCGCCCTTCGCGCGGGCATCCAGCATGGCGACAAAGCCGTCCAGGTAGTCCAGCGTTACCGTCATCAACTGCACGCGCTCGGTATAAATGTTGTTCTTCCCGGCCAGCTTTCGCGCCTGGGTCAACAGCGCCCGCGCCTCCTTGCGCACCGCCGGCGGGTAGAAATGCGGCATATCCCACGAACAGCCGGTGTGATAATCGGCATCGCGCAGCGCTTCATCCAGCAGGGTGACGTATTTGCGCATCGGCTTTTGCGCGGGACCATAAAACGTCGCCGCGAAGTCATCCAGCAGCGCGTCCACGTCTGCGTCCGCGTTCCACATCAGCTTGGCGGCGATATACATGCTCGGCAGCTCGGTGGCCCAGTGGTGGAAGGTCTCCACGCGCCAGCCGGTGATGCCGGCCTGCTTGCCGAAGGGGATTTGCTCGCGCAGGCGATGCACCAGGATGAAGGGCAGGCCGGGGCAGGCCAGGTTGCTCCAGTAGCCGCGGTCCCACAACTCGGGGAGCAGCTTGCCCCATTCCACCGCCAGCCACTGGTAATATCCGGCCTCCGGGCAGAGCGGATTGTTCGGCCCGTGCACGCGGCAGAGGGTGATGGGCGCCAGCGCGCCGGTGATGCGCGGATCGGGCTTTTGCTTCACCGGCGGGCGCATGTAGGTGTGGTAGATGTAAAAGCCGATCTTCTTGTCGGGGAATTCGTCTTTGATGCCGGCCAGCACCTGGTTGAACAGCCAGATATACCGGTCGGTGGTAGATGGCTCACCGGAGAAGGGATCGTAATCGCCGCCGCCCAGCGCCCGGCAGTTCTCGCACTCGCAGAAGCCGCTCCCATCGTTAGGCCCCATGCCGATCACCCGCGCGGTCGGATTCTTGCGGAAATAATCGCGCACCGCTTCCGTCACGATTTTTACCACTTCGGGATTGGAGACGCAGATCTGCGAAGGCTGGCGCTGCCCGTTTACCAGCGCGAAATATTCCGGGTGGGCGGCGAAAAGGCTGGAATGAACCGGAACGCCATGGGCGGCGGGGAACTGCGGCCCGCCGCAGCGCAGCCGCTGCTGCCATTCGGGGTAGCCCATTTGGAAGTGGCGGGCCGGGAAGGAAGGCGCCTGTACGGTTCGCCCGATGTCCAGCATCAATGTCTTCGCATCCGGCACCACGGCGCCCAGCCGTCCGGGCATGAACCAGCGCACGCCCAGTTGCTCGAGCAATTCATAAGACGCGAACAGCGTGCCTTCACCCACTCCGGCCAGATGGATGGCATCCGGCATAACATCGAGCAGCAGCTTGCCTTCCATCGCTTTTTCCTTGAGCGCGGCCTGCTGGTTGCCGATAAGGAAGGATTGGCCGATGAAGATGGGCAATGGTTCGGTCTCCTCCGCCCGCCCCATCGTTTCGGCGGCGGTGACGGTTTCCAGCTTCGCTCCGGTGATCTGCCTGATGTAGTCGGTAATTTCCTTCGCTGCCTGCGCCTCGTATTCCGACGGCTCCGGCGCCAGCACCAGGATCGCCTTTCCCACGCCGTTTTCCACCAGCGTCACCCGCTCGGCGGCGAAGCCGGCAAGCGCCAGCGAAAATGCCAGGCATAGCACACCGGTGATTGAGAAAACGTGTTTCATTCCCTCTCCTTCTCCGCCAACCTTAAACACTGATTCGCTGAAACTCGTGCCGGCAGGGATAGCCGCGGGCGATGAGTAGATCGCGGCGAGTGCAATTGGCAATAAGGCTGTCCAGCGTGTGGCAGCCGCGTTTAGCGCCGGGGTGGCGGCAAATGCTCATCGCGCGTCCGGTATTGTGGATGCGCAGCAGATCCATGGCGGCTTCCTCGTCGATCCGGCCTTGCAGCCGTTCGAGCGCCTCCCGCATGGCGCGGGCGCGGACCGCCGTGTCGTTGCGCCACTTCGCCTTCGACTCTACCTGCTGGCCGCTTGCCGCTACCGCCGCCGCGCATTCATAATGATTGGCGCGCGCGATTGCCGTACTGGAGTAGTCATACGTCTTATGCAGTGGCCATCCTTCAGCGACACAGAGCGCCCCTTCCGCGTCCGCCAGGAAGAAGATGAAGCAACCGGCGTTGCGCGCCCGCTCCAGCGCGGCTACCGCCCCGGCTACCGAGGTTTGCGCCAGCACTTCGGCGATGACGGCATACGTCGGCACGCCGGGCAGCGGCTCGACCTTCGGAAAGACACCGGAGCTGGTCCACACCAGCGCCAGGCCCGCCTCATTTATGCCCGCCGATGCCCACAACCCCGGGTAACCGTAACACAGCATGCGCGGCAGGCCGGGCATCGACAGCCGCCATAACTGCGACCGGCCATACAGCGTGGGCGTCCAATCCCAGTTTTGCCCGATGAGGGTCTCGCCGCCTTTTGTCGCCGCGTCGGTGGCGCCGAATGCCGTGCAGTGGTGCATGTGCCCCAGCTCTTCGTGCAGTGTCAGCAGCACGGCCTCTTCCAGCTCGATCCCCGCGCCGTCCGCCATGCCACGCACGAATTGGCTCACGTTGTCCGAATACGCCTCGATCTCCGGCCAGCAGGCTCGCGCAAACTCCCGGTGTTTTATGCTTGGCTTGATCTGGTGGTGGAAGAAGCCGATAATCGGCTCCATATTGCGGCGACCGTATCCATGACCGATTTGATGCGGTTCGCCGGAAATTTCCCGTACAGGCAGCTCGGTGGGCAGCCGATGGATGGTATGCAGTGCCATATTGATAAATTACCATGCCGGCGGCGAGAAGTCCTGCCGGAGAAGATCATAGCGAATCTTTACCTCAAATCATTGAGTATGAGTGAAAGGCTTACCTGAGAACAAGGAATGAGAACGATCAAAAGCAGGAAATGACTTGCCTGCCGCGAAGGTAACACATGGCGCTGGTCGCCGAGAGGAGATATTGCCATGTATTTTTCCGGTATTTCCGACGAAGCCGGCTCGTCCATAGCGAAACAGATCGCCGCTCATAAAGAGCTGGGGTGGGATTCTCTCGAATTGCGGTTGATCGACGGCACCAACCTTACGCTGATCGATGACGCCGCCTTCGAGAAGGTATACGAGGCGGTCACCGCCGCCGGCATGACGGTGTGCTGCTTCGCGTCGGCGCTGGGCAACTGGAGCCGGCCTGTCCAGGGCGACTTTACTCTTGATATGAACGAGCTGAAGACCGCCATCCCGCGCATGCGGCGCTTCGGCACGAAATTCATCCGCATCATGTCCTGGGTGCAGGGCGAGGCGAGCGAGGACGAGTGGCGCGACGAAGCGGTGAAGCGGCTGAAGGTGATGGCGGCGATGGCCGCGGAGGGCGACATCACGCTGCTCCATGAGAACTGCACCGGTTGGGGCGGCGAGTCTCCGGAGCACAGCCTGGAACTGCTCGAACGGGTGGACAGCCCGGCGCTGAAGCTGATGTATGACACCGGCAACGTATTCGGCCACCGCCAGGACCCCATCGATTTCGTGACCAAAATCAAGGATCACGTGCTGCACGTCCACATCAAAGACGGCGGTCCCAAAGAGGATGGCACGGACGGTTACTCATATCCCGGCGAAGGCGTCTGCCGCGTGGCCGACGCGGTCCGCATCCTCTTTGAAAACGGCTATGACGGCGGCTTCTCCATCGAGCCCCACCTGGCCGCCATCGTGCACACCGGCGAGCTGGGCGGCGAAGCGCGCGAGCAGGCCATGTGGCAGAGCTACCTGGAATATGGCCGCCGCATGATGGCGCTGGTGAATAAGGCGAAAGCGGAAGCGAAAGTCAGCGTATAGTTTTTCACTACGAATGCATATTAGTTGGTCGGTACCATACAAAATAATCGGACCGATCAGACCGATCGGACCGATCAGACGAATCGTCACGGCGCCGTTTCGCGGAAGGCTAACCGAAAAGATTTCATTCAATAATGGATTTGAGGAGATTGTTACTCGAGTATTGCCTGCTTTGATCCGACCGATCGGTCCGATCGGTCGGATCGGTCCGATGATTATTATTGCGCAGACTAAACCAATTACGTCTACCGGCGAAAGTCTTATCACTTACCAATATCTTCATGGCTTCAAGTCTTGATGGTAATAGGAGTCATTATGTCCCCACGCGAGCGGGTGATGGCGGCGGTGAATCACAAGCGCAGCGATCGGATGCCGGCAGATTGGCAGTCGCTGCCGGAGGTTACCAACCGGCTGATCGCGCGGTTGGGGCTGCGGGACGAAGAGGAGCTGCTGCGGTACCTGCGCATCGACATGCGGCGGATCGGCTTTTCCTACGGCCTGCCGGACAGTGCGCCGGACGCGGAAGGATACGCGCGCAACATGTGGGGCATGCGCTACCTGCCGGGGAAGGTGATGCTGGACTCGGGAAGCGAAATCGATACCTTCACCGAGGACAGCACCGTCGATGAGGTCTACGCCCACCCCTGGCCTTCGGCGGATGACGTGGATTACAGCGGAATTTATGCGCGGTGCGAAAAGTACCACGACGAATACGCGACCTACGGCGGCGCGTGGTCGCCGTTCTTTCACGAGGTAAGCTGGCTGATCGGGCAGGAAAACCAGTTGATCTGGATGCACACCCGGCCCGATCTGGTCGAGGCGGTGACCGAATGCGTGGTCAACTTCGACCTGGAGGTGATGCGCCGCTTCCTGGACGCCTGCCGCGGCAAGCTGGACATCGTCTTCGTCGGCAACGATTTCGGCACCCAGCGCGGGCTGTATTTCTCTCCGGAGTTATACGACCGCTTCATGCGTCCCCCGCTGCGCAAGTTCTTCGCGCTGGCTCATGATTACGGGTGCAAGGTAATGCAGCACAGTTGCGGCTCGGTACGCGGCATCATCCCCTGGCTGATCGAGGACGGCGTCGATATCCTCAACCCCATTCAGATTCGCGCCGCCGGCATGAGCCTGGACAGCCTGGCGGGTGATTTCGGCGGCCGGCTGGCCTTCCATGGCGGCGTGGATACCCAGCACACGCTGCCCTTCGGCACGGTTGATGACGTGCGCGAGCAGGTGCGCTCGTACCGTGAGTTGACCGGGGAAGGCGGCGGATACCTCCTTTGTTCGAGCCAGGAATTCATGGCCGATATTCCGGATGAGAATATACTGGCGATGTATGAGACGGCAAGGGAGTAAAAAAAGCATAGGCTTTCCACGCGGTGGTTTCGATACGGCACAAGAGCTGTGGAAAGAATCAATCAGCTTTCCTGCCTACTCAACCACCGGACCGAGCTTGCCTGTTTTGGGCTTGAGAGCAAAATCTTCGCCTGATAACAAAAAACGAGATGAGAGAGCGACTGATGAAATATCTCACATTGCTAATGCTGTGTATTCTTGCCTCCGCCACTTTCGCCGTCACCCTGATAAAAGACGGCAAAGCGCTGTGCGCCATTTACGTCGAGCCGGCGGTAATGGAGGAGAAAGGCGCGCATCCGCGGCTGCGCGAGTCGGTGCAGGACCTGGCATTCTACCTGGGCAAAATGTCGGGCGCGCGGGTGGAGATCGTCACCGGTGAGCCGGCGCAAGGGGACGCGCGCGTGTATATCTTCATCGGCGAGTATGCCCGGCGCGCCTTCGGTGAGCCGCAACAGCATTCGCCGTGGAAGCAGGGCTGGCGGATGGTTATCACGGATAAAGCCGTCGGCCTGTTGGGCGAGTCCGATGAGGCAACCAGTTATGCGATTTACGAGGTGCTCGACCGGCTGGGCTGCCGCTGGTTCCTGCCGGGCGAAATGGGGGAGGATATCCCCTCCTTGCCCACTATTACGCTGGCGAACACCGACATCTCCGCCGTGCCGCCCATCCTGGGGCGCAACATCGGCGGCATGGATGTAGATTACCAGCGGCGAAATCGCTGCGGCGGTTTGCAGGTGCAGATCAACAACCTGGGCACCAGCCTGAAGATGTACCTGTCGAAGGAGGAGCTGGCGGCGCACCCGGCGTGGAACGCGGAGCTCGACGGCAAGCGCGAGGTGACCGGCCTTTATTGCTGGAGCAACCCGGAGGTGGCGGCGGCGGTGGCCAACAGCATCATCACCCGGCTGGACGCGAATTACACGACCTCCGTCACCCTCTCGCAGCCATACGGCGCCCGCTTCTGCGAGTGCCCGGCATGCAAGGCGCTGGATGCCGGCGACTGGTGCGAGCTGATGGATGAGCCCTCGATGACCGACCGTTATATCTGGTTTTGCAACCGCGTGGCGGAGCGGGTGACGAAGAAGTATCCGGACGTGCTCTTCGGCGTGCTCGCCAACATGAACTATATCGATCCGCCGGTGCGCGAGAAGCCGCACCCGAGCCTGGTGCCGGCGGTGGTGGCAGTTAACACCTGCCGCGCGCACGGCATGAGCGAGCCGGCCTGCCCATCGCGACAGGAGCTGCGCGCCATCATCGCCGGCTGGGGCAAGCTGTCGCCGCGGGTGATCGGTTATGAGTTCGCCTACAACCTGGCCGAGGTGGCGGCGCCCTACCCGCTGCTGCGCTGGACGGAGGACATCCCCTACCTCTTCGCCAACAACGTCAAATTCTGGATGCCGCAGGGGTGGGTGCAGGACGAGATGAAGAACCTGGAAAGCACGCTGCCTGGCGTTTACCTGGGCATGCGGCTGGCGTGGAATCCGGCGGCAAAACCGGAGGCGGTGCTGGATGAGTTTTACGCCCGCTGCTACGGCGCCTCCGCCGCTCCCATGCGCCGTTACTGGGAGACGGTGGACGGCGCCTGGCAGCAGACGCCGGAGCACGGCGGCAGCCATTTCGGCTTTTACCACCGCTTTTCGCCGGAAACGACTGCAGTCGCCCGCGCCGCGTTAAACGAGGCGCTGCACTCCGCGCGCACCGCCGCCGAATATCGCCGGGTAAAGCTGGCGGATGACGGCTTTGCCGGGTTCGAGCTGTATATGAAGATGCGCCGCGACCTGTGCGAAGGGAAATTCGCCACGCTGGAGGACGACGCCGCGCGCTGGGGGGCAATCTACCACTACCAGATGGAGCAATATCGCGGCAACGCGGCCTTCGCCCCGCTGGCCGCCGACTTCTTCGACTGGTTCCAGACGCCGCTGTACCGGGACGCCGCCCGCATCGCGAAGGAGGGCGTGCTGCTGGCCGGTCCCATCCCCGCCTGGCGCTTCCAGGTGGACCGCGAAAAACAGGGGGAAGACGCGGGCTGGAGCAAGCCGGATTTTGACGACGCTGCCTGGCAGCAGACCGACCCACGACGCGAAACCTGGGCCGACCTGGGCCTGTTCAGTTACTACGGCAGCGCCTGGTATCGGGCCCATGTGAACATCCCCGCCTTCCCCACCGAAAAGAAGGTCTACCTGTGGGTCAGCGGCGTGGACGACACCTGCCAGGTCTATATCAATGGCCGGCCCATCGGCGAGGTGACGGACTATTGCAAGCCGCTTTCCTTCGACATCACCGCCGCCGTCACCGCCGGCGAGAACCAGCTCACCATCAAATGCACCCGCTCCACCCTCAACGAGGTGGGCACCGGCGGGCTGCTGGGACCGGTGGTCATTTATCGAGAAAAATAGGAGCTATACCATGCGCATTTGCATTGTTGGTGGAACCGGTAATATCAGCACGAGCATCACGCGCCTGCTTATCGAGCAGGGGCATGACGTCACGGTGTTCAACCGCGGGCAGCGCGGGCGGGCGCCGGAGGGGGCGCGGGAGATCCATGGCGACCGTCAGGACCGCGAAGCCTTCGAGCGGGCCATGCAGGCGGAAAAATTCGACGCCGCCATCGACATGATCTGCTTCACCGCCGAGGACGCCGCCGGCAGCCTGCGCGCCTTCCGCGGGGTGGGGCAGCTCGTGCATACCTCCACCGTGTGCACCTACGGGATTCAATACGACTGGCTGCCGGTCACCGAGGACCACCCGCTGCGCCCCATCACCGATTACGGACGCAACAAGGCCGCCGCCGACGCGGTGCTCATGGAGGCGTATTACCGCGAAGGCTTCCCCGTCACCATCATCAAGCCCTCCACCACCTTCGGCCCGTCGTGGAACCTGCTGCGCCAGGTGGCGTGGGAGGCCGGCTGGGTGGACCGCGCGCGCAAGGGCAAGCCCATCCTCGTCTGCGGCGACGGCGGCGCCATCCACCAGTTCCTTTACACCGATGACGCCGCGCTCGGTTTTGCCGGCGTGCTGGGGAACGACCGCTGCATTGGACAAACCTACAACCTGGTTCGCCAGGGCTTCACCTCCTGGGCAGATTACCACCGGACCGCCATGCGCGTGATAGGCCGCGAGGTGGAGCTGGTAGGCGTGCCGCTGGCCGATCTGGTGGCGGCGGACGTGCCCAACGTCGGCATCTGCCGGGAAATCTTCGCGCATAATACCTATTACAGTTGCGAAAAGATCATGCGCGACGTGCCCGAATTCCGCCCGCAAGTCTCGCTGGAAGAAGCCATCCGCCGCGTCTACCAGGCCATGCAGCGCGAAGGACGCATCCCCGACTCGGACGCGGAGGATTGGGAAGACCGCCTCATCGCCGCGCAGCGGTCGGTGGCAGGCGCACTGGTCTGATAATGGAAGCAGGCGTAAATGGATTTATGGCGAATAGGTAAGACAGGCAGGAGGTAACGATGTATAAATTCCTCACCGCACTTCTGGTTATCTTCGCCATAATCGCGGCGCTGGCGGTCAGCATGCATGTCGGGCTGCGGATGATCACCTTGGCTTCGATCTTTCCATTATTTGATGAAGAAACCCCCCGGATTTTAGAGTTGAATACTTTAAGCCCGCAGGTGTCGTTAGCGGATAGCTGCTATCCGCTCAACGGACAGATTGCCCAACGAAAGCGATTAGCAGAGCTGCTGAAAACTCCTGACAAACCGCCCGCGGAAAACGATTCCCTCGGCCAGGCGCGGTATGCCGAATACGCGCGCCGGCTAGACTGGCAGGACCCTGATTACGAGCGGGTAATGCGCGAAGGCATGCGGCGCGACACGAACAACGCGCTCTACCATTACCTGCTGGCCTACCGCTGGATCAAGCTCTCTATCGAGGGGGAATACCGGAAGAATGATGCGCCGCCCGGCACCTACACCTACCGCGTGAAAGACCGCGCTTTACTCGACAATGCGATGAGGGAGCTGGTGACCGGTATGAATTTGCCGTTAAACAGCCGGCGCTACGACTTGCTATCTGCTCAGCTCGACGCCATGCCGAAGCCGCGGTATTGGGAGGAGCAGATTCGCGAAAGTTCCCAACTGGCGTCTGTGCTCTTCCCCGAGTTCGCGAAGATGCGCGAGCTGGAGCGAACCAATGGGTTTTACCTGTCGCTGCTGCTGGCCGAAGGCAAGCGGGCGGAGGCAGAGCCGTTTCTATACACCGGCAAGCGGCTGGCGATCCAACTGGCTGATGACCGTGTGCCCACGCTCATCGGCATGCTGGTCTCGCTCTCGATTCATGGCATTTGCTTGGAGCAAGACGCCGCCGTCTGCCGCCGGTTCGGCTATACGGCGGAGGCCGAGAAAATCGAGCGCCGTTTTGAGATGATTTCCGGGGGCGTGAAAGCCTGGAAAGATAGTGCCGGCGATGAATCGAAGCGCGCGCAATTCGATAAAATGTTGAAAAGGAATGGCGGAATATTAGCGAGCATCCTGCTGCCGGTATTTGGCAACAACCAGTCGATTTCGCCGCGGGAGATACGAACTTCCCGGCAGGTGGAAACCGCCTTCTTTCAGGGAATTGTCGTCTCGCTGCTGCCCATCTTTTTCGTCGGCTTGATTGTCTTTGGCGGGCTGAAGTATCTGCGCTGGCGGGTGGCGCTCGCCGGCGAGGAGGCGCCGCCGCATGATGCCCGGTTGACCGGCGCTGACTGGGCGCGGGTGCTGCTGCTCGGATTCCTCCTGCCGGTAGGGTTGTATGCCGTGGTAACCGGTTTACCCGCGCTCTTTCAATGGCAAATAGAGCTTCGTCTGGCATACTCCCTCCTGTCGTTGCTGACGTTGTTGCTGTTGATTTTGCTCTTAACCGTGCCGACGACGATGGCTGCAAACGTCATATGGCGCCGCAATATCGCCGCCGGCATTATCACTGTGCATGAACCGGTTGTTAGCGGCTTCATGCGCGGGCTGTCCTCGCTGCTGTCGCTATTCTGGAGCGTCTTCCTCATGCGGTCACTGTCCGTGCTGCCGACCTTTGCGGGAATTGTGCTGGCAGCTTCTATTCTGCTGCCGGAAGATCGCTTGCTGTTCGGAATCAACTGGGTCGGGCACCTGGTAATCCTGGTCGTACTTGTCAGTCTGGCCCTTTTACCCGCCCTCTGGGAGTGCAATCATCTCGACTGCGCCCAGCACTTCCTCTCCCTCTCCCGCGCGATGATTCCCGTCTATGCCGTCTTCGCGCTCTGCACGGCGGCGCTCTATCCGGCGCTGCTGAAACTTGAGAGCCATTACCTGCGCCAGGACAAAGTGACGACCACCATGCGCTCCGGCGACACCATTGCCTTCACGCAGGCGGAGGGGCGGCTGGTGCTGGAATTGCGGAAGACGGTGTTGGAGGGGGCGAGGCAACTGGAACTTGAGCAAGACGATGAAAAAGAAACCGAAAATCACCGAGGCGTATCGCACGGCGGGCGACGATGAGATTTACGCCATGCGGGACGAGGAGACAGGTGTCTCCATCACCGTGGTGCAGCGGCGGTCCGGTCCTTTTGCGCTGAACTGGCGGGGCATCCTGTGGGGCGTGCTCCTCGTTTCGCTCCTGCTCGCTCTGCTGCCGCTGCTGTTCTGGCTGGGCGAGCGGGTGTATCACCTCACCACGCTGCTGCCGAAAACCTGGCAGCCCTTCGTGCAGGCGCTGACCGGCCTGCTGGCGGCCATTTTCGTGATCTACTTCGTCATCCTCCATCCCCTGCATATGCTGCGCCTGTTCATTGGCGCCGGCAAAGAGCTGGTCGAGCGCAGTCTGGACTGGCGCAAACGCAGCCGTGACAGGCGCGACCCGCATAGCCTGGATAGGGCGGTACAGGAGATCAACACGGCGATGGGCTGGAAAGATGAGGAAAATTCGGATGAATCAGGTTGATGCGTGAATCAGCAGTATAAGGAGATCATCATGCGTTCATTCGAAGCTGCCGAAGGCGATATCACCGCCCCCCTGCAATCCGTCCTCGACCAGGGTCCCGGTATGGTGCGGCTCGGGACGGGGGAGTTCCGCTGTGCCGGTTTGCGCATACCGGAAGGGGTGATGCTGGTTGGCGAGGGGGCGGCGACGGTATTGCGGTTGGGAGACGGAGATACGATCATACGGCAGCAGGATGTGGGGGATTGGGCGCTGCGCGACCTGGCGCTGGCGGGGAACGCGGAAGGCGACTGGACGGAACGGGAAGATCGGGGAGAACGAGGCATCGATATCAGCGGTTGCTGGGGGTACGACATCTCCGGCGTGACGGCGCGGGATTTCCACGGCGCCGGGATCCGTATCGCATATACCGCTCTTTTCACCGGGCAGGCCCCCTTCTGCAACGGCGGCAACCTGGACCGCGTAACCGCCCACGGCTGCCACGCCGGCCTCATCTTCGACACGCGCGGCGAATACCTGAACGCCGTCGCCATCTCCGCCTACCACAACGTCACCGGGGTGGTCATCCACGCGGGCAACGTCAAGTTGACGGGCAGCAACATCTGCTCGAACATCGACGGCGTCTATATTGAAGACCACGAGAACGGCTCGCACGGCGCGCTGGGCAATTGCCTGGTGAATCACAATCAACGGCATGCCCTCTGGTGCCGGAACGCAAAGAACGGCATGTTTATCGTCAACTGCTGCTTCTGTTACGGCGACATCACGCTGGAGGACAGCCAGGGTATTGTCATCGAGGGCGGCGAGCTATGCTGCAACCTTATCATCCGCGGCGAGGGCGTCAACCGCATCGCCGGCAATTATGTCGTCCCCTACCCGGGCATCTGCGAACGTTTCGAATTCAGCCCGAGTGTCATCCTGGACGGCAATTTCACCGCGGAAGGGCCGTGGGAAGGATGATTAATAACAAAGAAGCGACGGAAGAATGATTCTCAGTCTGGAAGGGTGCGGGAGCCTCGCCGGTTATAGGTAAGCTGTGGAACTGAGAATATGCTTTACACAGCTTGCCTATAATCGGCGGGGCTCTCGCACCCCTTCCAGACTGAGAATCGCCTTTCCACCGCGTGCCTGTTCACAGTCCTCGAGCGATATTGCAGGTAATTCCCGCCCCCGTGGTGAATCACACACGCGGCATGCAATCCTCGAAGGCAACAGCGCGGGCAGGGGTCAATATCAAGCGCCGATCGGTTTACGCCGGCTTGATCATCATCCTGATGGCGCTGACCAACTACCGCTCCATTCTCCCTATTTTTCGCGATCAGTTGCTGCATTACCTGTCCATCAACGATCAACGGTTCGGGCTGATGTTCAGCCTGCCGCAGTGGCTGTCGATCGTTCCACTGCTCATGGTCGGCTGGATTGTCGCGCGGTGGGGTTCCCGGCGACTGCTGACATCGAGCCTGCTCCTTACCGGGATGGGGATGGCTTCTCTCGCGTTCTGCGGGGCAAGCTGGCTCGGTCTGGCCGCTGCCCTGTTTATGTCTACCATCGGCTTCGTGCTGCTCGATGTTTCCGGCAGCACCTTCCTGGTGCAGCTCTATCCGGAGCAGAAGCGCCGCATCCTCTCGCTGGGTATGGCGGCGCGCAGCGGAACGGAGACATTGACGCCGGTGCTGGCGGAGGGTTTGATGCTGCTGGTGGCGGCATCGCCCGCTATCAGCTTCGCGATGGTGATGCACGCGCCTTTTACCCTGCTTGCGCTGGCGTTTATCGCCGGCGGCATTCTTCTCCGCGCGCCCGGCGCATCTCACCGGGAACAGGCGGCCTGGCGCTGGCGGGACTTATTGATCTCCCGGCGCAGCGTCGGCCTGCTGGTGCTTACCATGCTGCACGGCGCCGCGGATGCCACGCTCTTCACCTGGATGTCCCGTTTCCTGGGCAGCGATGCCTTCACCGAGCATCCGTTGCGGCCCGGCTTTGTCATCTCCGGCTTTTCGGTGGCCTACATCGTTTCCCGCCTGCTGCTGGCCCGCCTGCCGGAGGGTTGGGGCCGCCGGGCCTTGCTGGTATTTCCCGGATTACTGGGCGGCAGCGTGCTGATCCTGGCGATCCTCTCCCGGAATTATCTGCTGACGGCTGCCGGCTACGTGGTGGGCGGCTTTCTCTGGTCCGTCGAATACCCCACCATGTTGGGCCGCATCGCCGAGCAGGAAGGCGAGCGTTTCGGTACGGCCATGGCGCTGATCAGCGTGGTAACGGCGGTCGGTTTCGCGTCGGCATTGCTGCTCAGCGGCTGGTTCATTCAGGTTATGGGCGAGCCGCGCATGTGGCTTCCCATGGCCGTCTTTGCCGGCGGCTTCCCGCTGGTCGGGATTGGCGGGGCGGTATGGATCAAAGTGACGGAAGGGGTTTGGCGCTCCAAAGCGAAATGATGGGTGATTCTCATCCAAATGGGATCGGGTGTCCGGTAAACCCCAGTCCCGAAGGGACGCCAGTCAATAGCCAGGAGTGAAGCGAAGCGAAACTCCTGGGATCGGGTGTCCGGTAAACCCCAGTCCCGAAGGGACGCCAGTCAATAGCCAGGGGTGAAGCGAAGCGAAACCCCTGGGATCGGGTGTCCGGTAAACCCCAGTCCCGAAGGGACGCCAGTCAATAGCCAGGGGTGAAGCGAAGCGAAACCCCTGGAATGGGTTACAGGTAAACGCCAAGCCCTGAAAGGGCGGCAGTAAAAGAAGGTTCACATGGCCGGCTCATTCGCGTCTCTTTACTACCATATCGTGTTCAGCACAAAAAACCGCAAACCCTTGCTGACAGCCGACATCCGTCCGCGTCTCTACGATTACATCGGCGGGATTATCCGCAAGCTCGATGGTGTTCTGATCGCTGCCGGCGGACCGGATGATCACACCCATCTTTTAACATCGCTGTATAAAACCCACGCCATTGCCGATGATATTCGGGCGATCAAAGCGGGCTCATCCGGCTGGGTCAAGGAAGCCTTCCCGCAGTTGTGGCAGTTCGCCTGGCAGGAGGGTTATGGTGCATTCAGCGTCAGTTTCCCGGGCATTGAGAAGGTCAAGGCGTATATCGCGGGGCAGGTTGAGCATCACCATATAAGGACGTTCAAAGAAGAATTTATCGATTTTTTGGAAAGGCATGGAGTCGAATACGACGAACGGTATATATGGGATTGAGACTTTGCTGCCGCCCTTTCAGGGCTTGGACTTTCTCGCGACCGGTACCAGGGGTTCCGCTTCGCTTCACCCCTTGTATATTGCCAACATCTCCGTCAAACTCTCTCGTTGAGGCAACGGAGACGCCCGACCCCCGACGGGAGGCTCGCTGTTACACCCCTAAGACCTTA
>Ga0172370_10004310_pt1 | contig 19121 bp, 19 predicted proteins | sample LakKiv5m_FD_114538 | JGI IMG/M metagenome (GOLD analysis project Ga0172370, IMG submission 114538) | Freshwater microbial communities from Kabuno Bay, South-Kivu, Congo - kab_022012_11.5m | ecosystem: Environmental > Aquatic > Freshwater > Lake | place: Democratic Republic of the Congo...
TGTCGCCATGGCCTTCCTGCCGGCTGCAATGTTCACATTTTTTTATACCTATACGGGGATGTTCGGTGTGGAAAGCCTGGCAATTGATATCGCTTCCACCCTTGTATGGCTTTTCTTCGCCTTTATGATCTCCTACAGGCTTTATCTATCGGATTATAAATTCGAAAAACATTTCGGCTGGTTTATCTTCCTGCTGATCATCGTATTTGCGGTCGAAATCATATTTACGCTGCTGCCACCCCGCATCCCCCTGTTTATGGATTCCGTAACGGGCGGCTACGGTTTTTCGGTATAGTTTGGTATAAAAGGCCGAACGGTTGATACGTTCGGCCTTTTCTTTATGGTAGTCCTATTTGCATTAAAACAAAGGTTTTTTAGGACGTAATATATCCTAAAGGTGATTGATGATGGAGGCAATGTACGCCGCGCCGAACCCGTTGTCTATGTTCACCACGCTCACCCCCGCCGCGCAGCTGTTCAGCATGGCAAGCAGCGCAGCCATTCCGCCGAAACTCGCTCCGTATCCCACGCTGGTAGGCACCGCAATCACCGGTTTGTCCACCAAACCGCCGACCACGCTGGCCAGCGCGCCTTCCATACCCGCGACCACAATCACGACCTTTGCTCCCCGAATAACCTCCAGTTTGGAAATAATCCTGTGTATGCCCGCAACTCCCACATCCACAACCTTCTCCACACGGTTTCCAAGCAGTTTTGCCGTTTCTGCGGCTTCTTCCACCACCGGCAAGTCTGATGTGCCCGCGCAGACGATTGCGATATAGCTTTCCGGGGTAACTTTTTCTGATCTTTTGATAGTAATCGTACGGCCAAGCGGATGGAACACTGCATCGGGGCAAATTTTTAAAACCGCATCCGCGATTTCCGCATTCGCCCTTGTTGCCAGGATATCGCTGCCTGATTCCATCATACTGGCAACGATTTTTTTAACCTGTTCCGCTGTTTTTCCGGCGCAGTAAATCACCTCGGGATACCCGACACGTATTTCCCTGTGGCTGTCGACCACGGCGAACCCCAGGTCTTTTGCGGGCAGTTCCGCAAGCTTTTTCATCGCGTCTTCAATGGTCGTCTGCCGGTCCAAAACCGATTCAAGCAGCCTTCTTAAATCATCCCTGTTCATGCGTTTCCTCCCGGGCAGCCGCCTGGTTCATGCTTCCTGTGCGATACCCCTTCAAATCGATCGTACAATATGTAAATCCCGCCCTTCTGCACTCGGCGTCCACCATCTCGGAAAGACCGTCCCTGAATAACCGGGCCGTTTCATCCTTTCCGACTTCAATCCGTGCAATATCCCCGTGGTGGCGTACGCGCACCTGCCTGAATCCAAGATTTAAAAGATATTGCTCGCAGCTTTCAACCATGGCTATTTTTTCGGTTGTGATCCTCTCTCCGTAAGGAAAACGGGTTGCAAGGCAGGCAAAAGGCTGTTTGTCCCATGTCTCCAGACCCATCTCCCTGGAAAGAAGCCTTATTTCACTTTTTTTCAAACCCGCTTCCAGAAGGGGGCTTTTTATCCCGAGTTCCTTAAGCGCCCGCATACCCGGCCTGAAGTCCAACAGGTCGTCTGTGTTGGATCCTTCAAGAATCGACAGGATCCCAAGGCTTTCGGCCTTCTCCTTCATCTTCCAGAACAAAGACCGCTTGCAGATATAGCAGCGGTTTTTTGGGTTTCGCACAAATTCAGGTATGGACAGTTCATCCGTTTCCATAAGCATATGGCGCGCCCCGAGGGAATGCGCAAGAGCGGCCGCATGGTCTGTTTCCCGCTTGGGATGGATGGATGACCCCGCCGTTATGGCCAGCACCCCGCCGGTTCCCAATACGTCCAGGGCGGCTTTCAGCAGAAAGGCGCTGTCAACACCGCCCGAAAAAGCGACTGCAACCCTTTTCTGCTCTTTTATGATCTCAGATAAATGTTTCAGTTTTTCATGAGCGCCTGATCCGTTTTCCATCTGCTAACGCTTCTTTTCCTTTTCAATTTGATTGCTGATTTCGCTGTATACCGCTGATATGGGCACATTATTTTTCAAGGCCATCTCCCGCGCGTCCGCGTATTCCGGTTTGATATTTACGATCTTGTCTTTAAAGTAAGCCTTTTTTACCCGCGCATCACCGTATTTTGTATGTACGGTCTCCGTATCCCTTTTCAGCGCCACCTTCTGCACTGTCTGTCTCCGGAGGCCGATCGTCGTCGTCTCTGTAAACAGCACTTCCGCCACATTCTGCTCGTGCGCTTTATCCGTCAAAACACTGATCAGAATAGCCGGCCTTCCTTTTTTCATCATAACCGGAATTTTATAAACATCCAGTGCGCCCGCTCCGAAAAGCTTTTCTTCCGCAAACCCTATCAATTCAGGGTTCATATCGTCAATATTCGCCTCCAGGATCACCTGTTCTTCCGTTTCCGCTCCATCGGGCATATCACCCAGAAAAACCCGCAGTACATTTGGTATATCAAAATCATTTGTCCCTAGGCCGTATCCCGTTTTCATGATCGAAAACGCCACATCATCCGTAAAGGCATCGGCATTTGCCGCTAATATAGCGGCGCCGGTAGGCGTCGTGGTCTCATAGGGAACGAGTCCCGTCTTAATAGGGATTCCGCAGAGCAGTTCGGTTGTTGCTGGCGCAGGTACCGGCAGAACGCCGTGCGCACACTTTACAAATCCGCCTCCCACCTGTATGGAAGAGGCTATGATTCTGTCCGGATTTAAAAAATCCAGCGCGATCGCGGCCCCCACAATATCCACCAGCGAATCGACCGCCCCCACCTCGTGAAAATGCACTTCGCCCGGCGGCAGGTTATGCACCTTGCCTTCCGCGGCGGCAATATGGGAAAACATATCCATTGCCCTGCTTTTTACCCTCTCCGCCAGTCCGCTTTTTTTAATCAGGTTTTCAATATCCGCCAGTTTCCGGTGCGGGTGTCCGCCGCTTTTCACGGCGATATCAACCTTCGTGCCCGTAATCCCTCTTTTTTCGGCCCGGCGCACGTTCATTTCAAATTCGCCGTCCAGGGAAAGTTTGGAAAGCTCGCTTCTTAAAAAATCCTCTTCTACGCCCAAATCCAGCAGTGCGCCAAGGTTCATATCCCCGCTGATCCCGCAAAAACAATCATAATACAATATCTTCATTGGTTATCCCCGCCTGTCTGATTGACCTGATTATTCAAAAATCTCTTTCACCTGTTTCAGTTCATTGCGTATCAATATCCCCTGCGGGCAATGTGTTTCACACTGTCCGCATTCCGAACAGTTAGAAGCGCGCTGCGCCGGTTTCAGGCGGAAAGAGTAAGGCTCTTTCCTGCCGAACACATGATAATTGTTGTACATTGAAAAACAGATCGGTATATCCACGCCCTGCGGGCAGGGCATGCAATAACCGCAGCCTGTGCAGTTGATCTTCGTTTTTTCCCTGAATACGGAACGTATCCTTTGCACCGCTTCCCTCTCCATTTCATCAGGCGGCCCTGCCTCTTCCGCGCTTTTAAGGTTTTCCTCCACCTGCTCCATTGCGTTCATTCCGCTCAGTACAACGGAGACTTCCGGATGGCTCCATATCCATCTCAATGCCAGTTCGGGGGCCGTCCTTCCTGAACTTTTCAGCGCCTTTTCTACGGCCACCGGGAAACCGCCGGCCAGCGTTCCGCCCCGCAGCGGCTCCATCACTGCAACCCCAAGGCCTTTTTGATGCGCGTACCGGATACCCCGGATTCCAGCCTGGTAATCCTCGTCCATGTAATTGAACTGTACCATGCAGAAAGACCAGTCGTAATCGTCTACGATTTCCTTGAATAAATCCAGATCATCATGGAAGGAAAATCCGGCGAACCTGATTTTTCCGGCCGAAAGTGCGTCCGCCAAAAAATCCCTGTATCCCGCTTTCTTCAATACCGGCCACAACGCATCGGTTATACCGTGGATAAGATAGAAATCGATATATTCCGTATTCAGTCGCTCCAGTTGTTCGTCAAGTATCCTGTCCATATCCCCTCTTGTCCTAATCAGCCAGCTCGGGAGTTTGGTTGCAATCTTTACTTTTTCCCTGTATCCGTCCGCCAGAACCTTTGCCAGGAACGGCTCGCTTTTCCCGCTGCTTCCAAAACCATGACCATGATAGGGATATGCAGTATCGATATAGTTTACGCCTGAATCTATCGCATGACGGATCAGGCGGGTTGCATTCTTCTCGTCAATCCGTTCCATGTCCCCTTCCAGAACCGGCAGCCGCATGCATCCGAATCCCAAAATGGAGACTTTTTCGTTTGTTTTTCCGAAATTCCTGTACTGCATCAAAATCCTCCGTAAAAATTGTTTCAAACCAGGAAGGTTCGCTCTAAAAAAAGCTTTATACAACCAGTATAACCGAAAACCCCGGAAATAGTAATACGGTTCCGCCCGGCAGTTTCATCTGTCCGGGTAGCGGCTCTGATATTCTTCAAGATACTGGGCGTCCTCAATCTCCAAGTCCCGTTCGCCGGCCATATCCTCCAGATGGTGCCTGAATTCGTGTTTTATAGTACCCGTCAGCTTTTCCTTCAATTCCTCGCGCGGCAGATTCCCGTAGACGCGCATGAAAGAACCATAATAGATCACAATAAACCGCCCAAGATTTCCTTCATGATGGTATTCTCCAAGGATATAAAGATCGTTGTTCACTCTCTGCGGATGCATTTTTACTTCGGGCAGCAGTATGATCCCCCCGTTCAGCTGCAAAAACAGGTCTTCGGGCAGCTCTGCGGCTATTTCATCCAGCATTCCTTTCATTTCGTCAACAGTTACCATAGTACAACCAGCCTTTTCATTTTAACATAATAACCATACCGTGGTTTTTAAACAAGTTCCTTAATGGGGTTATATGCCGTACAACTCCTTTGCGTTTTCCCTCATTATTCTGTCTGCGATATGCTTTGCGTAGTCCATGTCATACGCGCCGTCTTCCACCATTTCGGCAAGGGCGGCGGCCAAAACATGCCTGAACGCCAGCGTCGCGCCCATGCTTTCTTCGCTGGTCCACGTATCGCTTCCCCAGGATATCCGCTTGGCGGAGGAAATCTCCAGCGCCTTGACGATAAAGTCCTTCGCCTCCCGGGTGGAAATAATGGGCAGCCATACAATATTAACATTCGTGTTCAAATAATTATGCAATATTCCAAGCATATCCCCCGTCCAAGGATACCCCGCGTGGAAAAGATCGAATTTCAACTCCGGGAAAGTGCCGATGAGCTCCTTAAGGCCAATCGGGCTTGACCCGTCCAGTTTTCCCATCCCTGTATGTATCTCGAATGGAAGCCCCTGTTCCAGCGCGATTCCGGCCAACTCAAACATGATAAAATCCTGAAAACCGCGTATCTCTGTGTCCGTCGCCGCCTTGTTGTTAAACGCCCGCGCCGCCTGCTTCCGCGGCGTCATTTTATAAGCCAGATTCCGCTCATAGGCGTTCGCATTTTTGAGGGCTACCGCGCCCAGTGTTTTCGCGCGCAGGATATCCTGCCTTATCGCGTCCAGATAATCGTCAAATGTTTTAACATAGGAAAATCCGGGCAGATCATACGGGCTGTTTCCGTTATGATCGCGCGCCTCTTTATTATAACCGAAGAAATACCGGTTAATACGGTAAACGGGCGCAAATACCTCCGGATGCCCGTTGTCGCTGCCCGGATCGTCATACTTGTCCAAAAAAACCCTCTCGAACCGGCATTTGTTTTTCAGAACGGATAAATGATAACTTTTATCCCTGTGCGCCTCCCGGATCCTTTTGTTTATTTCCGTAAAATTCTCAGTCCTCATCTCCATCCCATGCAGCGCCTCGATGCCGGCAAAAAGCCAGCGGAAATAGCTGTTGCACCGGTTGTCCATAATATATTCAGATGCAAAATTCCAGTCTTGGGGCGGCCCGCACATCCAGCTTGAATAGCTGTTTGATAAAATAAATTCAAGGCCGGGGTTTTCATATTGCTTGTCGCTCAAATGATGGCAGTGCGTGTTAATAATGCTTTTTTGCGAAATATAGCCTGCCAGTTCGCTTTGGATATCTTTCGCCTTCATTCTTTTTCACCCTCCGTTCCCCTAAAACCCGGATTCTCTGCGCAGGTTAATTTTTCGCTCTCTTCGCAGATCATGCGGACCAGCACGGGAAAATCATTAATGCCACAGAATTCCTCCACCGTTTTCCAGGTCCCTTTTTTCTGAAGGTTCTGCGCAATCTCCACGCTTTTTTCGTCCCTTTCGTTCAAATAAAGGATTCCGGCGGCGATCGCCCGTGCAAGGTTTTGCGGCTCCACGCCGTTTTGAAGGCACAGCAGCGCAGCGCCGGTCAGCCGGTCATTGCGCGCAAGCTTCCGCACCGGATCGGCGCCCACCCTCTCGAGTTCGTCATGCAGGGATGGGTTCGCCATGTTTTTCAGGACGTTGTCCCGCCACTCCCGCATATCTTCATTATCGGTGCCCCATTTTTTTGCCAACGCCCGCATCACTTCGTCCAGCGCGCCTTCGGCGGTTTTTTGCACCTCGCTGTCCCGCGTGCAGTCATATACGGTTTCAAGTCCCCTCCTGTAACCAAGATATGCGTACAGGGCATGCAGCATGTTGTATGAATACAGTTTTCTTTCCTCTACCGCCGAAATATTCTCCGCCATGCGGATCCTCTCAACATCCGGCGGATCGCCTTTCCACGCCGCCCCGTCCGCAATCAGTTCGGGATATCCGTTGGTTACCACCACCCATTCATCCTCCGCAAGTTCCTTTTCCAAGGGCGGTACGGCCATCCGGATGACGATGCATTGTGAAATCCCCACGTGTTTCTCGTAATACGGCAGGCATTTCCTGTCCAGGCAGGAACGTATCTTCCCATCCATTATTTTTCCCGCTTCATAAAGGTTTGCGCACAGCAGCACATTCAGGGGCTCAAAAATCCCGGCCTTCTTCCTCTCGCATATCAGCCGCGCAAGGTTTTGCGCCACGTTTTCAAAATGCTGTGGAAAAACAGAAACCGCCATCACTGAAATCCTGTGCATCACACGGCTGATCGAATCCGTCTCCTCCGTATGCAGGACTTCAAATCCTTTGATTTGCGTCCGTCTTTCCTTTCCGTCGCTGTATTTGTGCAGCAGAAGGTAGCTGCCCTTTTCCCTTAATCCGGATACCAGATTCATATCCGCATCCACAAATGTGATTCGGTAACCGGCATGCGAATAAAGGTCGGCAACGAATCCTCTTCCGATCCTGCCTGCGCCCCAAATGACAATCCCCCTGGTTTCCGTACCCATATCTTCCTCCGGTTAACTCAATTTGGAAAACCGCGGTCTTTTTATTTCGGCTATAATAATAGTACCATTTTTTGTTTGTTGTGTCATTCCCAACCGTAATAAAATAAGCAGACGGCCAAGACAATTGTCTTGACCGCCCGCTTTATAATTTACAATCATACGAACTCTTTTTTATGCCTTCCTGTTGATGCTTTTTGCTGTCAGTCCCCGAATGTCTCTCAATCTAGCCTGCTCAAGTTGTGAACTCAGTAGTCCGTATAATTTGCATGGTGACCCATCGGCGATTCGAACGCCGGACACCTTGATTAAAAGTCAAGTGCTCTACCGACTGAGCTAATGGGTCAGATATATGTGGCTGGGGTGGGAGGATTTGAACCTACGAATGCGGGAGTCAAAGTCCCGTGCCTTACATCTTGGCTACACCCCAATAATAGATGGGGTGAGTAGTGGGGCTCGAACCCACGACCTCCAGGGCCACAACCTGGCACTCTAACCAACTGAGCTATACCCACCATGTTTCCCCATATTACCTGCTTGGGGGCCTTGTCAAATTGGCGCGCCTGCAGGGAATCGAACCCCGGACACACGGCTTAGAAGGCCGTTGCTCTATCCGCTGAGCTACAGGCGCAAAACTAAAAAATCTCCCCGCCAGTATGTCCCAAATTTCATGTGGCTCTTTGGCTGACAGTTATAGATTATAGCATTACGCAAAAAATAAGTCAACCGATTTTGTTGGGCGATCCGGTTTTTTTTCAATCAAGGAAAACAATCTTCGGAACCACCCCAAAACCGCCGATCAGAAGCCTCGCGGCCGAGGGCGGTCCGCTCCTGGATTCGGACACGCTGCCCGGGTTGACCAGCCAGATTCCGTCCATATATTCGCAGTAAGCCGTGTGTGTATGGCCGAACAGTATTGCCTTTGCCTCATGTTCCTGTGCATAATATAAAAGCCGGTCCATAGAATATTTTGCGTTCAGTTTATGCCCGTGCGTCAAAATTATTTTCTGGCCCCGCAGTATCACTTCCTCAAAAAAGGGGGCGTCCGACATCAGGTCGCAGTTGCCCCTGACGCTGAGTACCTTTGCCCTGCTGTTTGCTTCAATAAACTCGGCATCGCCTGCATAATCGCCCAGATGAAAAATATACTCCACATCCCCGAACTTCTCCAGCGCCCTTTCAAGCGCTACCCTATCCCCGTGAGAATCACTGACGGCCAACGCCCGGACGGATTCAGGCATGGAGCGCTTCCTTAATTCCGGCCAGTGCGCGGGCGCGGTGGCTGATCCTGTTTTTAACATCGGCATCGAGCTCCCCGAAGGTCTTGCCGTACCGTTCCACATAGAAGAGCGGGTCATATCCAAATCCGCCTTCGCCCCTAGGCCGGGTCAGTATCTCCCCGTATACTTCGCCTTCCACATGCATCAGTTCCCTGCCCCCCCGCGCCATGACCATGGCGCAGACAAACTTGGCCTGGCGCCTGTCCTGCGGCACTTTCTTTATAAGGTCTGCCAGTTTGCTGTTGTTTTCTTCGTCCGTTGCGCCTTCCCCCGCAAAGCGCGCGGAATATATCCCCGGCGCGCCCCCCAGCGCATCCACGCAGAGTCCGGAATCGTCCGCCAGAACGTCGCAGTCCGCCAGGGCGCTTATTTCAACAGCCTTCTTCCTTGCGTTTTCATAGAAACTGTTTCCATCCTCCACTACTTCCACTGTAATACCGGCATCCTTCAAGGATAGTATTTCACCGTAAACACCGTCCAGTATCTTCTTGATTTCGCGGACCTTGCCCTGGTTGTTCGTCGCAATCAGCAGCCTGTTCATTCGTCCCCCTGTTCTTCGGCCATGCTTTCCGTCTGGCCCTCCCCCAATACGGCTGTGATTCCGCTCAGTGCTTCCTTCTGGATCTTGATGATCTCGGCAATGCCGCACTTGCACATATTCACCAGCGTCGCGAATTCCTTCTGGGATATCGTACTCTCTTCCCCGCTCACCTGTATCTCGGCAATCCCGCCGTCTTCGGTCGCAACCATGTTCATGTCGGCCTGCGCGCGCGAATCTTCCAAATAACAAAGATCCAGAAGGGGTATGTCACCCACAATACCCGCGCTTACAGCCGCAAGCGGGCTTAATATGGGGGACTCGGTAAAAATCCCTTCCCTGATCCCCCGGTCCACGCACAGGCACAGCGCTACAAACGCGCCCGATATGGAAGCGGTACGCGTCCCGCCGTCCGCGCAGATCACGTCACAGTCGATGAATATCGTTACCTCGCCCATCTTTTTTGTATCGATCACGCTGCGGAGGGCGCGGCCGATCAGCCGCTGAATCTCAATACTGCGCCCGTCCGCTTTCATTTTTTCGCGCAATTTCCGTTTGGGGCAGGAAGCGGGCAGCATCGCGTATTCTGCGGTCAACCAGCCTTTCCCGCTGCCTTCCAGAAAAGGAGGCACGCCCTTGTCCAGCATGGCCGTGCAGAAAACCTGTGTCCTGCCGAATTCAACCGAAACGCTCGAATAAGCGTTGGGCATGATTCCCGTTTTGATCGCGACCTTCCTTAATTCCATGTCGCCACGTCCGTCAATTCTCATGAATAAGCTTTCCTTCCGATGTTTTCTTTATTTTGAAGTGTAGCACAATTGCACGCTTCCTTCAACCGGCATGTTTATTCAGGCTGGTTTCATATACATAGCTTGTCTTATCCTCTATTCTTTTCACCCGATAATTGCAATTTCAACCGCTCTGCGGTATGCTATTAAAAGTCAACAGGAGGTTTATATGGCGCTGGACGGTCTTACGCTCGCAGTCTGCGTAGCGGAACTCAAAAGCATCCTGCCCGATGCAAAGGTACAGAAAATACTTATGCCGGGCCGCGAAGAAATCGTGTTGTCCCTGTATACCCAGGCGCGCGGTACCTTCCGGCTTGCCTTAAGCGCGGAGGCGGGTAACTGCGCCGTCTTCCTTACCGCGCAATCCAAACCCAACCCGAAAACCGCGCCTGCGTTCTGCATGCTGCTGCGCAAATACCTCTCGTCCGCGCGTATCACGGATATCAGCCAGCAGGGGCTGGATAGGATCGTCATCCTCACCTTTGAGGCAAAAGACGAAATGATGCATAAAACAGAAATAAAATTAATCGTGGAAATCATGGGCAAACATTCCAACATTATTCTGTCCAGGGATGGCCGCGTACTGGACGCCATCCGCCGTGTATCGGTGGATATCAGTTCCAAGCGGCAGATCCTGCCCGGTTCGGCCTATGCGCCGCCGCCGGGCGAACAATACAACCCCCTGTCCTTAAGCGACGCATCCCTTTTTGAGCTGGTCCTTCCCCCGCGGGAAACCAGCCTTTCCCGCCACCTGACTTCCGCTTTTGAAGGAATTTCCGGCCAGACGGCGGATGAAATCATCCATTTAAGCGGCATTGATAATCCGGCTGCGGATTTTTCCCCTACACAGGCAAGAATCCTGGCCAAAACCCTGAAAAACTTTTATTCAACGGCGCTTTTAAGCCCCATGCCTTGCATCCAGCTGAACGACCGGAGCCTCCCTGTCTTTTTTTCCGCCGTTCCCTACCAAACCTATCCGGCGGATAAAAGGATGGTTTTCGGCACGGCAAATGAGATGCTGGATTATTACTATACCAAACGGTATTTATACCACCTTCTTTCCGGCAGGAAGGATGCGCTGTCGGGGCTGCTGAAAAAGGCGTACGCAAAACTCGAAAAGAAAATCAAGATCTATATGGAAAGCCTTGAAGATGCCAAGAAAGCAGAGGGGCTGACCGCCCGTGCCCAGATGATCACCGCCAACATCTACCGCCTGCAGAAGGGCATGAGCCGCTTTGAGACCGCAGATTTCATTACGGGTGAACCGGTCCAGATCCCGCTTGATATCACGCTCACGCCCGCCCAGAACGCCCAGAAGCTCTATAAGAAGGCGGCCAAACTGAAAACGGCGGAAAAAATAAACGCACGCCAGCTCGCATCCGCGCTGGAAGAACGCGAATCACTGGAAAGCGCCCTTACGCATGTGCAGAAGGCGGAAGAAATATCCGATTTGGATGAGATCGCCTGGCAATTGGAAAAAGACGGCTATATCCGGGAGCCGCGCAGGAAAAAGATTGCGCCTCCGCCCGAATCCAAGCCCAGGGAATACGCGTCTCCTTCCGGCTTTACCATTCTGATCGGCAAAAACGACCGCCAGAACGATATCGTCACCATGCGCACCGCAGACAAGGCAGATATATGGTTCCATGCCAAAAACATCCCCGGCTCCCATGTACTGCTCCAGACCCGCGGGACACCGCTGGATAAAATCGACGACGCAACCGTCCTCATGGCCGCTTCCCTCGCCGCCAAATACAGCGCCGCCGTCCAGTCGGGCAAAACGCCCGTGGACTATACCCAGCGCCAGAACGTAAAAAAACCCCCGGGCTCCCGCCCGGGGAAGGTTATATACGATCACTATTTTACCGTTTACGTAGAACCTTTTTAAAATTATCTTTCATATTAAAGAAAGCATACTATCCTTTTTTCCTGCTTCCGGGTTTTACAAGCGGCAGTCCCGAACCGCAAATGGGGCATTCGGCCGGGTCGTAGGATTTCACTTCCATGCTTAATACGGCGCGGAATTCGCAGCCGAAGTCCACCTGTCCGTTGCTGCGGTCTACCACCGCACCAACGCCCGCAACATTTGCGCCGCATTCCTTTATCAAGGCGATCACTTCCCGCACGGATCCGCCTGTTGTCACCACATCCTCCACCACCAGCACGTTGGCGCCGGCCGGAACTTCAAATCCGCGCCTAAGCGTCATCACTCCGTTTTCGCGTTCGGCGAATATGTTTTTCACCCCAAGCTGCCTTCCCATCTCGTACGCCATGATGATCCCGCCGATCGCCGGCCCGGCCACAAGGTCGATTTTCTTATCGGCGAACTGCTCGGCCAGCTGTTTGCAGATCAGCGCGGATGTATCCGCGTACTGGAAAAGCTTCGCGCACTGCATGTATTTATCGGAATGTCTGCCGGACGTCAGCAAAAAATGCCCTTCCAGCATCACTTCTTTTTCCTTGAATATCTTTATGATCTCCTCTTTCGTCAGCATGGTATTCCTCCTGTATTTAGTGTGCCTTTAAGTTCGGAAACGTTTTGTATGTTCTCTTCTTCACAAAACGTCTCAAGTTCTTCAATGATACGGACAAGAGCGTCCGGGCAGCACATGGTTGCCGTGCCTGCCATCACCGCGGATGCGCCCGCAATCATGAACTCGGCGGCGTCCGTCCCCGTCATGATCCCGCCCATCCCTATAACGGGAATATCTACCGCTTTTGAAACCTCCCACACCATGCGCAGCGCCACCGGCTTGATAGCCGGTCCGGAAAGGCCGCCGGTTATATTCGCCAGAACCGGCTTTCTTGTCTTGGCGTCCACCGCCATACCGGTGATGGTGTTAATGAGGGATACGGCGTCCGCGCCGGCGTCCTGCGCCGCCCTTGCCATATCGGCGATCCGCGTAACGTTGGGCGTAAGTTTAACAATAATCGGTCTTGCCGCAACCTTCTTTACCGCGGATACCACCTGCGCCAACAGCCCGGCATCCGATCCGAAATTCACCCCGCCTTCCTTCACATTGGGGCAGGAAACGTTTACTTCGTACAGATCGATACCGATGGCGTTCAGCCGCTCGGCAACATAAACATATTCATCCACGGTCGATCCGGCAATGTTAGCGATCTTTACGGTATCTATCTTTTTCACATGATCCCAGTAGTCCCGGATAAAGCCGTCCACTCCCGGATTCTGCAGTCCCACGCTGTTCAGCACCCCGCTTGCGGTTTCGGAAACGCGCACCGGCGGGTTCCCTTTCCTTTTATCGCGCGTCAGCGCCTTCAGGGAGATTCCCCCCAAACGCGCAAGGTCCATATAAAGCCGGTACTCCTCACCGAACGCAAAGGTGCCCGAAGCGGCGATCACCGGGTTCCTAAGCTGAACGCCCGCAATCTTCACGCCCATATCAACGCTCATAGCTCCACCTCCGCCAAGTCGAAAACCGGGCCTTCCACGCAGATGCGCTTGTTTTCGCCGCTTATTGCGCAAACACAAACGCTGCACCCCCCGGTCCCGCAACCCATCCGCTGCTCCAGCGATACATAGGTCCTGATCCCGGTATCCCCAACTTCTTTTTTCAAGGATTCAAAAAAGCAATGCGGCCCGCAGGCAAGTATCACATCCGGCCTGTTTTCGGCTACCTGCTCGGCAATCAGGTCCGTTGCAAAACCTTTCCGGCAGCAGGAACCGTCGTCGGTTGTTATAAAAACAGCGGCTTTTTTTTCGAAAGCATCCGTCTGGTATATATTTTCCCGCGAACGGTATCCGAGCAGCGCCGTGTATTCCCTGTCCGGGTAATAGGTCATGACCGAAAGAAGCGGCGCAATGCCGATCCCGCCGCCGACCAGCATCACCTTTTTCTGTTTTTCCTCAAGCTGAAAACTGTTTCCGAGCGGAAACAGGATGTCCAGCGTATCGCCTTCCACCAGCCGCGCAAGCCGGCGCGTTCCTTCTCCGATTGCCAGATAGGCTATTTGCGCCCAGCCTTCCTCCACGCTGAAGTCGTTGACGCTGATGGGCCTGCGGAGCAGAAGCTCTCCCGCTCCCGGAATTTTTACGTGCAGGAACTGCCCGGGACGGTAAAACTTGAATGCTTCCCGCCCCAGCATCAGCTTCATCTGGTAAATATCCTTCGCGATCTTTACATTTTCTTTAATCCTTGCGATATAATGCTTATCCAATTTGTTTCGCCTCGTCTATATGCGCCATAAACTCATCGAACAGGTACGCGGAATCATCCGGCCCGGGCGAAGCCTCGGGGTGGAACTGTACGGAAAAAACATCCCTGTCCATATAGCGGATACCTTCCACGGTCTGGTCGTTCCAGTTCATATGCGTCACCTCCACATTACCGGGCAGCGTTTCGGGTTTAACCGTATAGCCATGGTTTTGGGAGGTGATGTACACCCTGTTCTTTTTTATATCCTTTACCGGATGGTTTAATCCCCGGTGTCCGTATTTTAACTTTTCCGTATCGGCGCCCGCAGCGAGCGCCAGCAGTTGGTGTCCCAGGCAGATGCCGAATATAGGCAGTTTCCCTATCATCTGCCGGATATTGTCTATTACTTCGGTATTGTCCTTCGGGTCCCCCGGTCCGTTGGTCAGCATCAGGCCGTCAAAGCCGCCTTCCAGAATCTCTTTGGGGCTCGTTCTTGCCGGGAAAACCGTCAGCGCGCAGTCCCTGGCTTCCAGGCTCCGCAGGATATTCCTCTTCAGTCCGAAATCGAGCACGGCCACCTTCCGGCGTCCCGTGCCCTGCGTATATTTTTTTTCGCAAGTCACAAGTTCCACCGGCCTGACCGTCTGGTACTCCTTCATTTCGTCCATTTGCTTTCCGGTGGGCGGCAGCTGGGTTATAATGCCCCGCATCGTGCCCATCTCCCGTATCCTGCGGGTCAGCGCCCGCGTATCGATCCCATATATCCCGCAGATCCCGTTTTCTTTCAGGTATTCGTGCAGCGTTGTCTCGCACCGCCAGTTGGAAGGCATTTCGCACGCTTCGCGCACGACAAACGCCCTGACCTGCGGCCGGGCGGACTCGGGGTCAATATTGTTGATCCCATAATTACCGACCAGCGGATAAGTCATGGTCACGATCTGTCCGCAGTAGGACGGGTCGGTCAGCACCTCCTGGTAACCCGTCATGCCGGTATTAAAAACAACCTCGCCCGTAACGTCCGCTTTTGCGCCGAATGATTCCCCTCTGTAAATCGTTCCGTCTTCCAAAGTTAAATATATCATATTCTCTCCCGATTATTTATGGACTGCCTGCAAGGCTCCCATGATATCTTCTTTCATATCCAATACGGCAGCTCTCGCGGCTTCTGCAAAGCCAAGATGCCGGTAAGCTTCCTTCTTCCAGGCCGTCAGTATCGCCCTCGAGGAATTGACGATCCCTCCGAGCCCGTTTTCATCAAAATTCGGCAGAATGTCGTGTGCAGCCGCGCCCTGCGCGCCGTAGCCGGGAATCAGCATAAACATGCTCCTGTGTTTTTCCCGGAGGCTTTTCGCCTGTTCGGGATAGGTAGCGCCCACAACCGCCCCCACCGAGGAATAACCGTATTTCCCAATCAATCCGGATCCCCATTTTTCAACCATGTCCGCCATATGGCCGTACACCGTTTCTCCGTCCGTTTCCATATCCTGCAGTTCGCCGGAGGAGGGGTTGGACGTCTTCACCAGGACAAATATTCCTTTTTTATATCGGGCGCAGTCATCCAGGAACGGCTGGATCCCATCGGTGCCCAGATACCCGTTTACCGTTATAAAATCCGCATCAAAGGGCGCGATGTCTTCTCCGTTTATCCTGATTCGCCCCAGATAAGCGCTGGAATAGGCTCCCGCGGTGGAACCGATGTCATTGCGCTTTACGTCCGCAATCACAACAAGCCCTTTTTCCTTTGCATACTGGATGGTTTTATAGAATGTTTCAAACCCCTGATAGCCGTTCATTTCATAATATGCGCTTTGCACCTTCACACAGGGAACAACATCCGCAATTCTGTCCATCACCGCGCGGTTGAATGCAAAAACATTCCTTGCCGCAAACTTAAGCAGGTTCGAGTTGTCCCCGCTTATAAAATCCGTTGGGATATAATCCAGCATGGTGTCCATCCCGACGCAAACGGGGCATTTTGTCTCAATGATCTTATCGATCAGAACGTCTATCATATACGATCCCTCCGTCCACAATGGTGTATATAACGCTGCCGCGCATCCTGCCTCCCAGAAACGGTGAATTTCTTGATTTTGAAACAACCGAATCCGGGCCGTAAATATATTCTTCTTCCGGGTCGCATATCGTAATGTCCGCAGCCTCGCCTATGCGCAGGCCGCCGCCCAGGGAAAGAATTTTCCTTGGCGCCAGGCTCATCAGTTCTTCCAGCCTTCCTTCGGAAATCAGGCCCGAATGTACCAGGTACATCATTCCCAGCGAATAAGCTGTTTCAAACCCTATCAGGCCGAAAGCAGCCCCGGCGAACCCGCCTGCCTTGTCTTCCTGTGTATGGGGCGCATGGTCGGTCGCAATCGCGTCAATCGTACCGTCCGCAATGCCCTGGCGCACCGCCCGTACGTCTTCTTTCGCCCGCAGCGGCGGGTTAACCTTCGCATTCGTATTTCCGGTACGCACAGCGCTGTCGTCCAGGCTGAAATAGTGCGGCGCCGTTTCACAGGTAACGGGGACTCCCCTTGTTTTAGCGTTCCGGACCATCCGGACGCTCCCCCGGGTGGATACATGGCAGATATGGATTGGGCACCCGGTCTCCTCCGCAAGAATGATGTCCCGCGCGACCATTGTTTCCTCCGCGCTCGCGGGAATGCCCCTGATGCCTGCAAATGCAGCGTTGCCGCCGTCATTGGCTGCGCCGTCTCCCCGAATGTTCAAATCTTCCTCGTGCAGGAGCAGATGTGCACCGCAGCTTTTCGCCGCCGCCATTGCTTTCCGCATGACTTTGGCGTTTTCAACCGGCAGCCCGTCGTCCGAGAAGGCGACCGCTCCGGCTTTGGCCAGGTCCGTAAAACTTACCGGCTCCTCCCCGCGTTGGTTTTGCGTAATGCAGGCGACCGGGCTCACTTTCACGGCACGGTCCCGGCCCAGGATAAAGCTGATCAGTTCGGGGCTGTCTACCGGCGGCGTCGTATTGGGCATACAGCAAACCTGTGTAAACCCGCCCGCAGCTGCCGACCGCGTGCCGGTCAGAATGTCTTCCTTATGGGTTTGTCCCGGCTCGCGCAGATGGCAGTGCATATCCAGAAAACCCGTATACACATGCAGCCCGCGCGCGTCAATCACCCTATCCGCTTTGCGGCTTATACCGGGGGCCATTTCTTCAATTTTTTTATCCCGGATCCAGATGTCCGCAGCCTCTCCTGTCCGGACAATGGTTCCGCTCTTGATCAGCAGGCTCATATATCCCCTTTATAAAACAAAAACCCCATTCACAACTGAATAAGGTTTCCATCAGGCAGAAAAGACGGCTGCGCCCAAACGGTTTGATATTTACTTTTTATCGGTTTGAGCAGAGTCATGTCTTCCTCCTGTTTTACAATCTTCTACATTAAAAATTATTATAGCAAACCAAGGCAATAGAATCAACTTTTTTTTCAATATTACCTTCCGGTTCTTTAAATAATGGACGCGCCAATAAAAATATGGTACGATTGGTTTGAATAATTTTCCTATTAAAATTTGCCAAAAAGAGGGATTCGTTATGGATGATCATCTTATTTCCATTATTACGGCCGTGCTTGCGGGCGCATATGCGGCGCTTCTTGCCGTATATCTTCATGCCGAAAAGCGTAACAACGGCGTATCGGGTTTCCGCCGGGCAACCGCAATCAAGCTTACGCTGTCCTCCCTTTTCTGCGCAGCAGGCATCTTTTTTTATTTTCTTGTTTTTTGCAGCCCGGCGCGTTCGGCCGCAATGCCCCCTGCCCGCCTGTTCATCCTGTTGGGGCTCTTTGCGGCCCTGCCTGGCGATTATTTCCTTCAGTTTATCCGGCTCAATGTAAAAAAATATATGCTTGGCATCGCTTTTTTTTCCGCAACACAGGCGCTGCTGATCACTTCCCTGATCCTTTCACATCAAGCCGGAACGGGGGGCTGGGTTGCAGCCGTCATCATCACCCTTGCCATTCTGTTTGTTGTCCTCGTTATCATGAAAAAACAGAACTGGCAGCTTGGCAGGGAGAAATACATTCTCACTGCCTATACCATCCTTCTTTCTTTTATGACGGCCAAGGCGTTCCAATCCATGCTGGCTGATTTTTCAGCATCCTCCCTTATTTTTGCAATGGGTGCCGTTCTGTTTCTGGTTTCGGACATCCTTCTCGGCCTCTGGAATTATCATACCAGCCAAAGGCGTCATGCCAATCTAAACTGGATCACATATTTCTCCGGCATGTTCCTGATTGCACTCAGCGGCATGCCTGTTTTCCTTGCGCCTGTAATGTAATTGGAATGCTAAGCACAGGAGGCAGAAAATGAACATCATTCTGATCGGCATGTCCGGCGCCGGTAAAAGCACGCTGGGCGTTCTCCTGGCGAAGACGCTGGGGATGGATTTTGTTGATACCGATATCCTGATCCAGCAATCTGAAGGCAGCCTGCTGCAGGCGATCATAGACCGGCAAGGCCCAAAATCTTTCCTTAAAACAGAAGAGGACGTCATCTTGGGCCTTCATTTAAAGAACTGTGTCATCGCCACGGGCGGCAGCGTCGTCTACTCAAAAAAAGCGATGCAGGCTTTAAAACGGTCCGGAAAAGTGGTTTATCTGGATGTTCCATTCATGGAAATCGAAAAAAGGCTGAAAAATATCACGGGCAGGGGAATCGTCATTACGGAAGGAAAAAACCTGAAGGAAGTATATGCGGAAAGGATCCCCCTTTATAAAAAATACGGCGACATCGCCGTTACATGTGAAAAAAAGGATATAGAGGGCTGTGTCCGCGAGATCGTCCGCCTCCTGAAAAACGCGGATTAAACGCTACTCCCGGCGCAGTTTTTCCAGCGCATCTTCAAAATATCCCGGCAGGGGCGCGGTAAATTCCATGTATTCACCGGTTGAAGGGGAAAACAGGCCCAGTTTGTACGCGTGCAAAAACTGCCCGCTATGGCCGAATCTGTTTTTTGCCCGTCCGTATTTTTCGTCTCCCACGACCGGATGCCCCAAATGTTTCATATGGACCCTGATCTGGTGCGTCCTTCCTGTTTTCAGGGCGCACTCCACATAA
>Ga0172370_10004311_pt1 | contig 19121 bp, 20 predicted proteins | sample LakKiv5m_FD_114538 | JGI IMG/M metagenome (GOLD analysis project Ga0172370, IMG submission 114538) | Freshwater microbial communities from Kabuno Bay, South-Kivu, Congo - kab_022012_11.5m | ecosystem: Environmental > Aquatic > Freshwater > Lake | place: Democratic Republic of the Congo...
CGTGAGGGAGCTGGAAAATGCCATAGAAAGGGCAGTGGTCATCGGCAAGGGAAGGCAGATCCTGCCCAAGGACCTGCCTATCTTTCGGCCGGAGTATATTCAGCCTGCCGCGGACCCCTCCCTCAAGGCCGTGGAGCGGGAGCATATCATCCACATCCTGGAAAAAAACGATTGGAATATCTCCCAGAGCGCAGCCTTGCTGGGCATTGATCGCACCACGCTTTACCACAAGATGAAACGCTATCGGATCGAGAGGCCTTAGAAACGCCGCCCCATGGGACATGCATTAAGGGATCCTGATGCGCGCTGATGACGGGTCTTTCGAAACCACAACCCCATTTTCTGAGGGTCTACCACCAGGAGACGATCTTATCATTGGCAAAAACAGCATCGATCAGCGCCTCATAATCTACGTGGGCGCCGTAAAGCGGGAACTCAGATGCCTCATTCCCTTCGGACAGGAGGGCCATCAAGGTCTTGGTGTTGGCATCGGGCTCTGATTTCATCACGTGCAGCAATTTCATATCCATGCTCCTAAAAGGGGATGACGAGGTCCATCTCTTTGAGCTTGCGGCCCATGTCTTCCAGAGTCATGTACTGAAAGCCGTGCTCATCCGTGTTGACCCGGTTGTTGGAAAGATACTGACACTCCATATCCTCCAGCCACTCCAGGTTTTCCTTGTAGGCTTCTGTCATCTCCACTTCCATGTCGATGACGAACATGTACGAGTAGAAATTCTCAACAGCCAGACCGAGGGTGGAGCGCGACCCCTCCCATAGATCCTCTTTCCGTCTCACCAAAAATGCCACATGCTTGACGTCTTCCATGGATACGATTCTCCTTAAAATACCAGGTAGCGGTCACATTCTTCAATGAGTTCGCCGTGTCTGGCCTGCGTGGCAAAATCCTTTTCGTTGATTCCAACCACCGGGGGTTTGAGCTGATGGCTTTCAAACCCGACGTTGCAGAGGGACATCTTGGCCAGACCCTCAAGTTCTCCGAACCTCGGATCCTGGGTCAGCAGCGTCCCCAAATGGGTGAAAAATATGGTGACGTCCACGTCCCCCTTTTTTTTGGCCGCCCGGCACAAGTCGATCACCTTATCCAGATGGCGATCGGAACTGACAAGAACACCCAGTTTTCTGGCCATGCTACTCTCCCGAACCACTAAACGTCATTCGCAAAAATTATTGTTTCCTGATCCACCGTCGCGACGCCGCGGCATGGGCTATTTCACCTTGATGTACATACGTGTAAAGCCCGAGTCCTCCTTCTCGCCCAAATAGGTGTGCCCTGCCTTGTTGGCAAAGCCGGGGAGGTCATTTTTCGTTCCCGGATCGGTGCCCAATATCTCGAGAACCTGTCCCGACTTCATATTCCCGATGGCTTTTTTTGTTTTAAGCAGCGGCATGGGGCAGCTCAGCCCGCGGCAGTCCAAGGTTTCATCCGGCGTGATGTTGTCTACCATGTTCCGTTCCCCCTTGATGAATGTGTTTCAGATATCCCTTAGCTTAAGGTATGTCTTAAAAATGGAAATTTTTAGCGTGCCATAGGTCTTCATGTCAAGACATTTTTTGTACAACATGTTGTTTCAGCTCCGTTTCCCGTGATTGTTGCAGGGTATGTGGTTGACACGCATCCCGGTTTTCCATATGCTTCCAGGGTACATATCGATGGCGCGACGTGCGCGGTCAGCCCTTGGACCCCTGAATGAAGAGAGGTGCTTTTATGAAATGTGATGAACTGGATCTGGAAGTGTCAAGACTGGGGGAATGCCGAATCAACTCGCCCATGACGTTGGCCGAGTTTGTTGACGATGAGGATCGTGTGCTGTTTCATTCGACGCTCAAGGAGGCGGAAGAGACAGTCAAAGGTGGCGGAACGCTTCCCTCCTTTGAAATGGCCGGACCAAGAAGAAAGATCTATTTCGATCCCTCCAAGCTCAAATGCGGCATCGTCACCTGCGGGGGCATCTGCCCGGGTTTAAACGATGTGATTCGGGCCATCGTGTTCAGCCTTCATTATCATTACGGCGTGCCAATGGCATTCGGATTCCGCTATGGATTCGAAGGGCTCTCCCCTGCACACAGGCACCCTCCCATGGAGCTGGGTCTCAAGGAGGTCTACGACATCCACCTGAAAGGGGGCACGATCCTGGGTTCATCCCGGGGGCCTCAGGAGGTGGTGGAGATGGTGGATACGCTGGAGCGCATGAATATAGGCATCCTGTTTACCATCGGCGGGGACGGCACCCTGCGAGCGGGGCAGGCCATTTCCGAGGAGATTGGCCGACGCGGTCTCAAGATCAGCGTGATCGGGATCCCCAAGACCATCGATAACGACATCTCCTACATGGACAAATCCTTCGGATTCGAGACCGCTGTGGCCGAGACGCGGACCTCCATCTACTCGGCCCATGTGGAGGCCGAAGGGGCACGCAACGGCATCGGCCTGGTCAAGCTCATGGGAAGGGAGTCGGGGTTTATCGCGGCCCATGCCACGTTGGCGAACAGCGATGTCAACTTCTGTCTGATACCGGAGGTGCCTTTCAAACTGGAAGCCTTCTTTTCGGTGCTTCGAGAGCGGCTCGAACTGCGGCGACACGCTGTGATCGTGGTGGCGGAAGGTGCGGGTCAGGACCTTCTGGAAAACAGCGGCGAGCGGGATCCGTCCGGAAATGTGCGCCTCACGGATATCGGGACCTTTTTGAGGGATGAGATCATCGCCTATTTCAAGAAGGCAGGCATCAAGATCACCCTGAAATACATTGACCCCAGCTACACCATTCGAAGCCGGCCGGCCAATACCCACGATTCGGTGTTTTGCCTGCTTCTGGGCCACTGCGCCGTCCATGCGGGAATGACTGGCCGGACCAATATGGTTCTGGGATACTGGAACGGCGAGTTCACCCATGTGCCCATCCCCTTGGCCATTTCGCGACGGAAACACGTCAATCCGGAAGGCCGACTGTGGAGCAGCGTCTTGCAGTCGACCGGGCAGCCGAGAGAGATGGTCTGACCCCGGCCGCGTCAGCGGGCCAGGGCCCTTTTACACTGTGTAAAAAAAACAGACAGGTTTCCGGGCGCCCGTGGTTGGGGCGGCTTCCGATGGGCCGGGCTGTGCTCCTGCCAAAGGGGTGTTTCCGGGGACATGGCGCGTGGTTGACGGGTGGCATATGCCTTGCAGAAGTCAACATGGGTTTCCCTACTGCGGCCCGCCAAAAAGTCCGGAAAATGAGAGTCGAACGCGTATCATTCCACACAGGGACAGAGTGGGGCGCAGTGAATGTCCTGTCCCCCTGTCATGGCCTTTTCTAAAGGCGAATCGTGTGGTAGGCGCGGATTTGCACCGTCGCGAAGGAGGCAGTCTGATCTCCCGATATCTTATTGAATATATAATTATTTCAGTAGATTATGCATCAAAGCCGTATTTCCGGAGCAGGATTTGAGAGAGCCGAACGACTTTTTGGAAGGGTGCTCCAACGAATTGTTGATTTTTTCTTGACACCCCCAAAAAATCATATATAAAGGAGCTTGTTACAAAATGCACAAAGGTTGTCAGTGAGAGAATTTAGGTTGAGGTCCGAAGGCGTTTCGGGCCAAAATCATATCCCAAAAAGGAGGATGTTGTATGTCGAATCTCATCGCACCGCATGGCAAACAAGAAAAGCTGATTCCGCTGTTGTTGGAAGGGGACAAGCTGAAGGCCGAAACCGAAAGGGCCAAGAAACTGAAACAGATCCAGATTACCACAAGAGAGACCTCCGACCTGATCATGATGGGGATCGGGGCCTTCACCCCCCTGACCGGTTTTATGACCAAGGCCGACTGGCAGGGCGTATGCGATAAGTTCCTCATGGCGGACGGGACCTTCTGGCCCATCCCCATCACCGTTTCGACGGACGATGAGGGAGTCAAGGCGGGGGACGAACTCGCATTGGTGGACGAAGAAACCGGCACGATCATCGCCACCATGAATGTCACCGAAAAATATACCATCGATAAAGAATATGAGTGCAAGGCCGTCTTTACGACCACGGATAAGGAACATCCGGGGGTGGCCAAGGTCATGGCCCAGGGCAAATACAACCTGGCCGGGCCGGTGAAGGTGATCAGCGAGAGCTACTATCCCAAGGAATTCGAGGGGCTCTACCACAGGCCTGCCGAGTCGAGAAAGATATTCGATGATCTGGGATGGCGTCGCGTGGCTGCTCTTCAGCTCCGCAATCCCATGCACCGATCCCACGAGTTCCTGGCCAAGATTGCGGTAGAGGTCATGGACGGCGTTTACATTCACCAGCTGGTGGGCAAGCTCAAGGCCGGCGATATTCCGGCGGATGTCCGCGTCAAGGCGATTGCGGCCCTGGTGGATAACTATTTCGTCAAAGGCACGGTCGTCCAGGGCGGCTACCCGATGGAGATGCGGTATGCCGGTCCCCGGGAGGCTTTGCTCCACGCCACGTTCCGGCAGAATTATGGATGCAGCCACATGATCATCGGCCGCGACCACGCAGGTGTGGGCGACTACTACGGGCCGTTCGATGCCCAAAAGATTTTCAACGAGATCCCGAAAGGCGCGCTCAAGTGCCAAAACCTCAACATTGACTGGACGTTCCATTGCTTCAAGTGCGGAGGCATGGCCTCCATGAGAACCTGCCCCCACGGCAAGGCAGACCGGCTTCTGCTGTCCGGGACCATGGTCCGGAAGACCCTCTCGGAGGGCGGCGAGCTTCCCATGGAGTTCTCCCGGCCTGAGGTGGTCAAGATCCTTCAGGAATACTACCAGGGTCTGGAAGAAAAGGTCGAGATCAAGCTCCACGGCGCGGCCACGGGAGACGTGAAGAAGTAACCTCAAAGCCACCTTCTCTGTTCGGGAAGGTGGCTTTTTCAGCTCTAATGTCAACAAGCTACCCAACATTCAAGAGCACAAGGCGTATCACAGAGAAAGGAGGTGCAAGAGGAAAGATTGTCCAATGATGAGGATCGTTAGATTGAGGTCTTAAAACCGTTAATTGTTAGGAGGTGTCATAATGCCAAGTTTTGTATATGCAGAGAAGTGCGATGGTTGCAAAGGGCAGGACAAGACCGCCTGTATGTACATTTGCCCCAACGACCTGATGGTGCTGGACAAAGAGAAGATGAAGGCATACAACCGGGATCCGTCCATGTGTTGGGAATGCCAGTGCTGCGTCAAGATCTGCCCGCAGCAGGCCATGGATGTCCGCGGCTATTCAGACTTCATCCCTCTGGGAGCAAGCTGCGTACCTCTGAGGGGGTCTCAGGATATTATGTGGACGATCAAGTTCCGCGATGGGAGCATCAAGCGATTCAAGTTCCCCACCAGGACAAACGCCGAAGGAAGCGCGAATCCGTTGGGCGGTTATCCCACGCATGACGACTTGAACAGTCAAGCCTTGGCCACCGAGCCTGCATCCTTGGGGCTCAGTGCTGTTCCCACAGTAAAATAAGCAAAGGAGGTATGTAGAGATGGCAAATTTTCAGACAGTAGAAGTCAAGACTGACCTCCTGATTCTGGGTGGGGGTTTTTCGGCATGTGGTGTGGCCACCGAGGCCGCTTACTGGGCCAAGAAAAAGGGCCTGAAGGTCACCCTAGTGGACAAGGCAGCGTTGGATCGAAGCGGCGCCGTGGCCATGGGCCTTTCGGCCATCAACCAGTATGTGGGTGTTAAGGACGGCCAAAATACCTGTGAGGACTATGTTCGCTATGTCCGTCAGGACCTGATGGGCATCTCCAGGGAGGACCTGGTTTACAATATCGCCCGTCACGTGGACTCCACTGTGCACCTCTTCGAGAAATGGGGCCTCAAGATCTGGACCGACGAAGCGGGCAAGTATGTGCATGAGGGCCGATGGCAGCTCATGATCAATGGCGAGTCCTACAAGATCATCATTGCCGAGGCAGCCAAGAACGCCCTGAAAGACGCCGGCGGCGAGATCTTTGAGAGGGTTTTCATCGTAGAGCCTCTCTTGGACGGCAACAAGTGCGTGGGCGCGGTCGGCTTCAGCACCCGCGAAGAGAAGATCTATGTCTTCAAGGCAAAGGCCACTGTCGCCACCATGGGTGGCGCGGTTCACGTCTTCCGGCCCAGGTCGGTCGGCGAGGGTTTTGGCCGTTCCTGGTATCCACCGTTCAACACCGGATCCAGCGCCTATTTCACCATCAAGGCCGGCGCGGAGATGACCTGCCAGGAAGTGCGGTTCATCCCGGTTCGGTTCAAGGATGCCTATGGTCCTGTGGGTGCGTGGTTCCTCCTGTTCAAATCCAGGGCCGTGAGTGCAGAGGGCGGCGAATACATGGCCGTGCGAAAGGACGAACTCAACAACTGGGCCCCCTACGGCCTGGCCAAACCGATCCCGGCGAACCTGAGGAACTACCTCGGCATGCTGGATGTAGATGCGGGCTTAGGTCCTCTCTACATGGAAACGGCCGAGGCCATTGGCAAGATCGCCGAGGCTTACAAGGACGATCCCAAGGCCTTCAAGAAGAAGATGAAGGAACTGGAGTCAGAGGCATGGGAAGACTTCCTGGATATGACCATCTCCCAGGCCCATCTCTGGGCGGCCCAGAACGTGAAGCCGGAAGAGAAACACTCTGAGATCGCGGCCTGCGAGCCCTACTTCATCGGCTCCCACTCCGGGGCCTCCGGCGCGTGGGTGAGCGGTCCCGAGGATATGGCTACCCCTTACAAGTGGGGGTATACCAATATGTGTACCGTCGAAGGGCTCTTTGCGGCCGGCGATGCATCGGGCGCATCCAGCCACAAGTTCTCGTCCGGGTCCCATGCGGAAGGCCGCATCGTGGGCAAGTCCGCTATCAAGTACATTGTGGAAAAGGGTGCCGAGCCCAAGATCGATGCCGCCAAGGTGGATGCCATAAAGGCCAAGATCCTGGCGCCATTGGATCGCTATCAGGAGTTCTGCAAACTGACCACCGCTCCTGAGATCAACCCCAACTACCTCCTGTGGCGTCAGTTCATGGATCGTCTCCAGAAGATCATGGACGAGTATGCCGGCGGTGTGACCGCGGCCTTCAAGACCAGCAAGTCCAACCTGTTGAGGGCATTGGAACTACTGGCGTTCTTGAAAGAGGACTCCGAAAAGCTGGCTGCTGCCGACATCTACTCGCTTGAGAGATGCTGGGAGAACATCCAGAGGATGTGGCAGGGCGAAACCCATGTCAGGACCATTCTCTTCCGTGAAGAGACCCGGTGGCCGGGTTATTACTTCAGGGCCGACACGCCCAAGATGGATGAGAAGAACTGGCACTGCTTTGCCAATTGCCGGTGGAATCCCGCTAGCGGGGAATGGGAAATGAGCAAGAAACCCGTTTGGAATATCCCCGGTGTATAATCCGTTAACCTGAGCTGAACATACTCCAGACGCCATGCTTGATAGGGCGTCTGGAGTATTTCATTTATTCCGTCTCTTGGCCTGTGTTAAGTGATCTAGAATGCAATCGCTCAATGTTCCGTGGCTAACCCGTAGGCCCAAGTCCATTGACGTCCCGCCTGAGATTGCCCGTAAGGGTTGTTGTCCGCTGAATATTGAGCTCTAACGTTTCTCTTAAATCTAACTCACTTTAGCTCTTCGCACTTTAGGCACTTAATACAGCGTATTTGGTCAATGTTCATTTTTTGCATTCTTCCTTCATGTAAAAAATGGATGTTGACGAAATACGCTTTTTATACTATTAGACCCTTTCAAAAACTACAACCCTGGAGGATACAATGGCAGATGTACAAACGACAAGCCAGACCCTGTTGGTGGTCGGCGGAGGCATGAGCGGGATTACGGCTGCTCTCGAGGCGGCTGAGGCCGGTTATGACGTGGTGTTGGTCGAAAAGAATCCGTATCTGGGCGGTCGGGTGACCCAGCTATACCAGTATTTTCCAAAACTGTGCCCGCCGAATTGCGGACTGGAGATCAACTTTCGCCGAATGCGCCTGAATCCCAAGATCCGTTTCTTTACCATGGCCGAGATGGCGGGCATCTCCGGCCGGGAAGGGGACTACGATGTGACCGTCAAGCTATCCCCAAGATTTGTCAATGAGAAGTGCACCTGCTGCGGCAAATGCGCCGATGTGTGCGAGGCGGAGATCGACAATCCCTTCAACTACGGCATGGACCGGATGAAGGCCGCCTATCTCCCTCATGAGTTTGCGTTCCCCATGAGGTATGTCCTGGATCCCTCCATCGTGGGGACGGATCAGGGGAAAAAGTGTCTGGATGCCTGCGAATACGGCGCCATCGATCTGGATATGAAAGAAACCATCTTCGATCTGAAGGTGGGGTCCATTGTCTGGGCAGCCGGTTGGAACCCCTATGATGCGGCGAAAATCGATTATTACGGGTTTGGCGAGTACAAAAACGTGATTACCAATGTCATGATGGAGCGAATGGCAGCGCCCAACGGGCCCACCGGCGGAAAGATCCTGCGGCCGTCGGACAAAAAAGAGCCCAAAAATATCGCCTTTATTCAATGCGCCGGGTCTCGGGATGAAAACCATCTCCCCTATTGCTCCGGGATCTGCTGCCTTGCCTCCCTGAAACAGACCACCTACGTGAGAGAACGGCAACCGGCCTGCGATATCACGATCTTCTTCATCGACATCAGGGCCGTGGACAGGCTGGAGGATTTCTATGTCAAGGTCCAGGCTGACCCGAAGGTGACCTTTATCAAGAGCAAGATTGCCAACATCACCGAGGAGGAGGGGACCGGCAACCTGATCCTGGAGGGTGAAAACACCCGGAGCGGTGAACAGATCCTCATGAATTTCGACCTGGTGGTTCTTGCCACCGGCATGGTGCCCAACCGCATCGAACTGGCCGCTGCGCCTGACGTTTCGTATGACGATTATGGATTTTTCGTCAATCACCCAGACAAGGCCGGGATCTATGGTGCAGGGTGCGTGAGGACGCCCACCGATGTCGCTTCGTCCGTGCAGGACGCCACAGCAGGGGCTCTGAAAGCTATTCAATCAATCGCGAGGAGGTAACTCGATGGACAAGAAGACAGCAGTTTATATTTGTACCGGCTGCGGCATCGGAGATGCCTTGAACATAGAGCAGCTCAAGGAAGAGGGTACCGCGGATTTCGGTGTCGATGTGATCAAGGACCATCCGTTTCTGTGCGGCCAGGAAGGCATTGACCTCATTAAACAGGACATCCAGGGTGATGGGGTCAATACCGTGGTGATCGCCGCATGTTCTCAGAGGGTCAACTACGATGTCTTCAATTTTGGTCGCGATGTGATTGTCCAGCGGGTCAACCTGAGAGAACAGGTGGCATGGAGCCAGGCCCCCGGGGAAGAAGATACCCAGATGCTGGCGGAAGACAACCTTCGCATGGGGTGTGCCCAGGCCAAGGACACGGATTGGGTCGTGCCTTACAAGGCGGAAGAAGAATATTCCAAGGATATCCTGGTGGTCGGCGGGGGGCTTGCCGGAATGACGGCGGCCCTGGAGACGGCCAAGGCCGGCTATCGGGCGGTCATCGTGGAAAAGGAGGCCAAATTGGGGGGCTTTCTGGGCAGGATGAAGAACTCGATCACCCTGCCTTACAAGGCGCTTTCGGAGACCGGGGCCGCCGAATTGATCGAGAAGGTGGAAAATGAACCCAAGATCAAGGTCTACACCTCCGCGACAGTGGAAAAGGTGAGTGGGGCCCCTTGCATCTTTTCCGTGGATATCAAGGCCAACGGCAACAGCGCCACGGAGCGGATTGGCGCCATCGTCCAGGCTACCGGATGGGTCCCCTATGATGCCAACAAACTGGGGCACCTGGGCTATGGCAAGTTCAAGAACGTAGTCACCAATGTGGAGATGGAAGAGATGGCCGCTGCCGGAAAGATCACCCGGCCATCGGACGGCGGCGATGTCAAGAATGTCCTCTTCATCCAGTGCGCCGGGTCGAGGGACCCGGAGCACCTTCCCTATTGCTCGTCGGTCTGCTGCATGGTGTCCATGAAGCAGGCCACCTACGTCAAGGAGCAGAATCCGGAGGCGGTCAACTATATCCTGTACAAAGACGTGCGAACCGTCGGTCAGTCCGAGGACTTTTATCGAAAGGCCCAGAATGACGGGAATGTGTTCATTCGAGGGGCGGCCACACAGGTGGGTGAGGCTGGCGGCAAGCTCTTTGTGGAGGCCGATGACGAGTTGCTGGGCCAGAAGGTCAAGATCGAAGATCTGGATATGGTGGTCCTGGCGGTGGGCATGGTCCCGGCCTCCAGACCAGAGACGGCGCCCCGCATCAAGGCGCCGGCGGATGCCGCAGGGGCCGATGAGAATGGCATGATCGAGGTGGCGGCCGACTCGGGGTTTTTTGCCAACAGCGCCCTTCATCTGGCCTATCGGCAGGGACCTGAGCTCCCCACGCTCAAATACGGCTTCCCCGACTCCCATTTCATCTGTTTCCCGTATGAGACGAGGCGGACCGGCATCTATACGGCGGGATGCGTGAGGCGGCCCATGGAGACCGCCAAGGCCATCGAGGATGCGACGGGCGCGGCCATGAAGGCGATTCAGTGCACCGAGGCAACGGCCGAGGGGAGGGCGGTGCATCCGAGAGCCGGGGACATGACGTTCCCCGAGTTCAACATGCAGAGATGCACCCAGTGCAAGCGGTGTACAGAGGAATGCCCGTTTGGGGCGATCAATGAGGATGAAAAGGGCAACCCGCTTCCCAACCCCACGCGATGCCGACGGTGCGGCGTCTGCATGGGGGCCTGCCCCGAACGGATCATCTCCTTCAAGAATTACTCGGTCGGCATGATCGGAAACATGATCAAGGCGGTGCATGTGCCCGAGGAGGACGAGGAAAAACCGAGGGTGATCTGCCTCATCTGTGAAAACGACGCCCTGCCGGCTTTGGATATGGCGGGGATCAAGCGCATGAAGTGGAGCCCCTACATCCGGTTTGTCCCGCTCAGATGCCTGGGCTCGATGAACCTGGTCTGGATTGCCGATTCCCTTTCCAGAGGGATTGACGGCATCCTCCTGTTCGGTTGCCGTCACGGGGATGATTACCAGTGCCATTTCGTCAAAGGGAGCGAGCTGGCCAACACCCGGCTGAGCAAGGTTTCCGAGACCCTGGACCGGTTGGCCCTGGAATCCGATCGGGTCAGGTTTGAAGAGGTGGGAATCACCGACTATCACAGGATCCCTGGCATTATCGAGGAATTCATGAAGAAGATCGAGGAGGTCGGGCCCAATCCATATAAGGGATGGTAGTTGGATAGGGATTGAGGAATTCCAGGATTGAGGGATTGAGGGGTTTGGAATGATGTTGAAGCGCGGATGCTAAGAAGGGGATATCCAGGACAAGAGCCCTCAATCTTCAAACAGCAATCATCAATATTCAATTAGAAGGGGTTGCTTATGGAAAACAAGGTCAACTACGATCCCTCGTTTGCCGAGGAGGTCTTCCGGAACGTGGACGCCGGAGATGAGATCAAGATGTGCATGAACTGCGGCGTCTGCGCTGGATCCTGTCCTCTCAGGGAGCATATGGACTATCCCCCCAGGCAGATCTTTGCGCTCATCCGGGCCGGTAAGCGGGAGGAGGTCCTGAGCAGCAAGTCGATCATGCTCTGTACCTCCTGTTATACCTGTGTGGTCAAGTGCCCGAGGTCGATCCCGGTGATGGATGTGATGCACGGGCTGGCCCACTATGCGCTCAAAAAGGGGTATGTTCCCCGAAAGGACACGGCTGCCTTTGGTGGGGAGTTCTGGAAGCAGGTCTACCGGCTGGGCCGCATTGACGAGAAGGACCTTCCCCGGCGCGTGTTTTTTTCCAGTGGTCTGGTGGATGGCGTCAGAGCGATGCTCAATTTCATGGATATCGGCATCAAGTTGATGCTTCACCGAAGGATGAAACTCCTTCCTGAACGAAAGATCAAGGGGATACATTCGCTTCGTCGAATGCTGGACAAGGCCGAACAGTTAGGAAAAGGAGGGGCCGTCGCATGAAATACTTTCTGTACTGGGGATGCAGTTTAGAGGGTACGGGGGCCAACTTTCTCGTCTCGCTGAGGCCCTCCTGCGAGGCCCTTGGGATGGAATTCGAAGAGATCGAGGACTGGAACTGCTGCGGGGCGAGCGTCTCCTATGCCGGTGCGAACGATCTGGCCATCAAGGTGCTCAACGCGCGAAATCTGGCCCTGGCGGAGGCCCATGCCAGCTACGATATTGTGGCGCCGTGCAGTTCCTGCTACATCCAGATGATCAAGGTGAACCACGAGATCCAGGAAGACCCTCAGCTTCTTAAAGAAGTCAACGAGTGTCTGGCCGAGGGGGGCCTGAAGTATAAAGGGACCATCAAGGTCCGGCATATCCAGGATGTGCTCTACAACGATGTCGGGGTCGACAGGATTCGGGAGCGGGTGGTGAAGCCGCTCCATGGACTCAAGGTGGCGGGCTATGTCGGGTGCCAGTCCGTACGGCCCTACGGCGAGTATGACAGCGTCAACAAACCGAAGGTCCAGGACCGGCTGATAGAGGCCCTGGGTGCAACGGCGGTCCCCTTTCCCAAAAAGATCCAGTGTTGCGGCTCGGGGATTTTTCTCCCTGAGATGGATTACTGCATGAAGCTGGTGAAAAACATTCTCGAGGATGCCCTCAATCACGGGGCCGAACTGATCTCCACGGTGTGTCCCATGTGCGCCATGAATCTGGAGATGTACCAGGACCGGATCAACGACGCGTACGGCACCCACTTCGATGTTCCCATTGTGTATCTGACCCAGTTGATGGCCGTCGCCTTTGGCATGGACCTCCAGAAGGACGCGGCCCTCAACTATAATGTCATCCCGCCCGAGGGCGTCTTACAGGCCGCTGTCGGGCACTAACCGGATATGCCATCCAAAAAAGCCAAATCCCTGTGACCGGACGTGAGGGATTTGGTTTTTTTTTGGATCAACAATCTATTCTCACACGGAGTCACAAAGGCACAAAGCAAGAAGAAAAGGGCATTTCTTTTTATGATGATCAAGGGTTTTTTTAGGGTGGCGGCAGATATTGTAGCGATGGATGAGGGAATTTTTGCTGTCCCCAAAAAGGCGCAGAAAAATTATCTTCGTGTCTCTGTGGCTTTGTGTGAGATAATGTACAAGAGTGGGAGAAGTTATGAACGATAAGGAAATACCCAAATGCCCTCATTGCGATGAGGCGATGAAGAAGTGGCAGCCCCCGGCCGACTCCACCTGGGCCGAGACCTTTTTGTGGGTCTGCTTTAATGATGAGTGCCCCTATTTCAAGCGGGGGTGGGACCATATGATGAAAACCCAGGAGGCCAAGGCATCCTACCGGCACAGCCTCAATCCGAGAACAGGGGCAACCGGCCCCTTGCCCTGCTGGTCCTACGATGCGCACAAGGACCGGATTGTCGAGGGGTGAGAGGTGAAAAAAGTCGGAAGAAACGACCCGTGCCCCTGCGGCAGCGGGAAGAAATTCAAGAACTGCCACTTGGGGAGGGAGGACGAGCTTCCCCTCGACGGCATGGGGGAGTTCTCCGCTGAGATGAGCGCCCGGATTACGGAACTGCCGGATGTCTGGTACGGCCGGTCCCGGGAAATGACGGATGGACTGGACATCCAAAAACTGACCGGTGTGACCGCGGGCGTCAGATTCATCGATCTGGATGCCTACAGGGGCCTGGACCTGTTTGATCAAAAAACCAAGGGAAAAGAACAGGAGGGGACCGGCGGGGTCGTTGTCAATTTCTTGAAAACGAAACCCACCGACCCGGATCATCTCTACATCGCCATATCTCCTGACATCGGCGACAGCGCCCTGGTGCATCAACTGGCCCACGTCCTGGATTATCTGGGCGGATCGAAACTGATGCCCGGTTTGGCCAAACCGATCAGCTTCGACATGGGGGTTCCGGTGGAGCATATCGAACATCCCCATGAATTCGGTTACTGGCTGGACTATCTTCAGCAAAAGTTCGGTGTGGAACTGGATGCCGATGATGCCATTATTGCCTACCTCTACACACATGAGATGCTCATCAAGTCGTCGGACATCGAGCGACAGGATCCCATGATCCTGAAGTCCAAATCGGAGCGGATCATGCGATTCCTGAGCGAACACAGCGCGGAGATTGACGCCCTCATCTGCGAACGCCAGGGGTATATCGGCTCCAGAGTCAAGAAAGATTGATTGACTCAATAAATCGTCTCACACCCGCGTCGCTTGAGCGCACAGAGATCACAGAGATTGAATTTTTCTTTGCCATGGCATGTCAGGGTTTGATCAGAATCCTCCCCTCAAGGATTCTGATCAAAAAAACTCTGTGCCTCAGTGGGCTCTGTGAGAGACTTTTTTCAATATCAGGCTTATGTCGCAAACATTTTCTATGTGTAAACGAGGCATGAACAAAATGGACAAGCCCTACCCATCGGATATGCAAGTCCCGCAATATGACCCCTACGAGGACGAGATCGAACTCATGGATCTCCTCAAGGTCCTCTGGAAATGGAAATACCTGATCATCATCGGGACCCTGGTATGCGCCATCGGTGCGGCCGTGGTCAGCCTCAGCATGACAAAGGTTTACGGCATCACCGCGATCCTTCAGCCGGGCATGCTCAAGGTCACGGAGGATGGCAAAATGGTCTATATCGATACCCCTGAGAATATCAAGACCGTCATCGAAACGGGGGCACTGAACGGCAGGGTATTGAAGGACGTACAGTTCCCCGGTGTGGAGGAACAGCCCACCTCGGTCGAGTTCAAGGTGACCTTACCCAAAAACAGCAACGCCATCGAAGTGACCTATGAAACCCCGCATTTGGATATCGGGATGCGAATCATGAGAAATCTGACCGATGGGCTCTTGGACAGGTATAGCAGAATCATAGAGATCTACCGGCAAAATTACGAGGACGACATACGGGCGAAGGAAAAAAAGATCTTCGGCCTGAATGAAAGCGTGGTCAAGCTGAAAAATGCCATCTCATCCGCCGAAGCGGAAACAGCGGCCAAAGTGAAGCAACTGAAAAACCAGAAGTCCACATTGGAAGCCGAGATCGAAGCCAAGAAAAATCAAACAAAAAATCTGGAACAAAGGATCGTTGAAGTTGAGAGTGAAATAGACCGGATCAGTAAAAACAGCGACTTGCTGATCGCCGAACGAAACAAGTTCCTGGCGAGCAAACAAACAGAACAGAATATCCTCTCCGCCGTCATTTACAGCAACACAATTCAACAGAATATCACCTATCTGAACGACCTGAGAGCCACGGTCAATTCAACAAAGAGCCAGATATACGACAGGCGGTCGGTCATTGAGAGACTCCTAAACCAAATCAGGGACCTGGACACACAGATAGAAAACATCCAAGAACAGACAAGATTGAAAAATGAAAGCCTGGCATCGGAGGCGCTGGCCGCAGAGAACGAGAAAAAGAACGTCCTGTCAGATATCGAAAATCTGAAATTCAAGAAGGACCAGATCCAGAACATTCAGATCAACCGACCTCCCCGCGTAAGCGAGGCCCCGGTGAAACCCAAAACCCGCCTCAATGTGGCCCTGGCCGGTGTCGTGGGCCTGTTTCTGATGGTATTCCTGTCCTTCTTCATCGAATATGTCTCCAAATACAGGAAAAGGGAGACCGATGCATCAGCCCCTTGAAGCGAACCATCTCACCTGGTACAACGGTTACCTGACCCGCGAGGACCGTGAGAGGCTTCACGGCCACAGGGGGGCGGTCATCTGGTTCACCGGTCTCTCGGCCTCCGGAAAATCCACCATTGCCCGCCATCTCGAAAAAATGCTGTATCAGATGGGCTGTTCCACCTATGTGTTCGACGGCGATAATGTGCGACATGGCCTGTGCAGCGACCTCGGCTTTTCCCCCGAAGATCGGGTGGAAAACATTCGCCGCATTGGTGAGATGGTCCATCTCTATGTGGATGCGGGGATCATCGCCATCGCCGCCTTTATCTCGCCCTATCGAAAAGACAGGGAGACGATTCGGGATCTGGTGGGCAGCGACCGATTCGTCGAGATCTATGTGGCGTGCCCGGTGGATGTCTGCGCGGCCCGGGACGGAAAGGGGATCTATGAGAAGGCAAAGGCTGGCATTATAAAGAATTTTACGGGCATCTCTGCCCCGTACGAGCCTCCTTCAGCCCCTGCCTTGGTGGTCCACTCCCATAAGGAGGACCCCGTGACCTCGGCACAGCAGGTCTTGGACCTGATCAAAAAACAACAGATCATCCCACAACCAGCAGTGCAAAAGCGCAGTGGGGCCTGACGGTCGCAACCCGAAATGTTCTTTGCTTGGTGGTCTCCGTGGCTTTGTGTGAGTCAATGAAATGTGTCATACAGATCTACAGTGATGTTTTCCCTCTCTCCATGTCTCTGTGATAAGTTCAGGGCGCCAGCCTTTATATCTTAAATATTTTGTTGACAAAAACGAATGTTCAGAATATAGACTTTGTTCAACTCTGAACAACTCATCACCCCCATGGATTAAGCAGTCTCTATGGAACTCTCAGAAAGAGATTTTCCCATCCTGGATGCCTTGGACACCCGGGAGATCACGACCCAGCGGGAACTGGCCGCCCGTGCGGGCGTGAGCCTGGGCCAGGTGAACTATGTCCTCAAGAGCCTTCTGGAAAAAGGCCTTGTCAAGATTGGGAATTTCCATAAGAGCCCTCGAAAGATCGGTTATGTGTATCGGTTGACCCCGAAGGGGATCGAGGCCAAGGTGTCTTTGGCGGGCAGGTTTATGATGTCCAAGTTGAAAGAATATCACGATATTCGAGAAAAACTGGCCGATAAACTGAGACAGGTGGGTGAGGGGGCCGAGTGCCGGATCCTGTTTGTGGGGCCCTCGCTGATCAGTGGGCTGCTGGATTCTATTATTAAAGAAGAAGGTCTCAAGATGACCTTGGCTGGGCAGTGCAGCGACCTGGAAGATCTCAGAAATCACCTTCACGAATCCTTTGATGTGGCCCTGCTGTTCGATAGCAATGGGCAGAAACTCAAAAGCGCGGCGCGTTCATCGGGCCTCCCAGAAGAAAAGCTGCGCAGCATCTGGTAACCCCCGCGTCACATTCGCTGTAGATCGTTTAAATAAATTAAGTAACTCAATAGGTTAATGGAATCCATCCATTGTAATTCAAGGGGCGGAGCTGTGCCTATTGAATGATTTTCACAGAAAGAACCAAAGATAATAACGGGTTGATATAACGGGGCAACCTATTTCGTCTAAAAAAAATTAGTCTTCTTTATCTTGAGAGTCCAAAGTTCTCGCGTCATGCCGGACTTGATCCGGCATCCAGAAAATTTAATTTATCGAAAAGACACCGGATTCCGGCTTTCGTAGGAATGACGGCTTGGAATTTACGCATCCAATAAAATGAATACATTATGAGAACTTTGGACTGTGAAGTTTTTTATCTTCTGTAAAAATATTGGTAACCGTTCAAGGGGTTCAGAGGCTCAGGGTTGTTTTTCGCGACCTTGCATACCACCTTGGAGATCTGCGTGGCACGATCCGCCTCATATTGGGTAGTTCGAGACACAAAATCGGTCATGGAACAGACCCGAAATCCCAGAGAGACCCCTCGTTGTCCTCTGATCAAAGCGATCGTGGCGCCTTTGCCCCTAACCTGAAACCGGGAACCCTGAACCTGTGAATGCTTACAAATATTGTTATGTTCAGCATAAATAAAATTGAATGATGGAGGTAAATGCTATGAGGGTGGAAGCCATCTATGATAAAGGGAGGCTGGAATTCTTGGCCCCGATTCGATTCATCCAAGAGAGATTTCAGGTTCGGGTCGAGGTTCCCAAACAGGTTATTGATCAACAATCTGCGCCGGATGCCGACCACGAGGATCTGGATGACTATGCTAGAGACCTCGTTGCGCGACTGGATGCCATTCGCAACGCACCTCCGCCCCCGGATGAATTATTGCCCCGTTTTTCTCAGAAACAGCAGGAACGACTTCAGGCTTTTGCACTTCGAGATGAGATAAAGAAGGGGAAATAGAGAATGGACCTGTTGCTTGATGTTAATATTGTTATTGATATTTGTCAGCCCAGGCCGCAATTTATGAAACGCGCCCTGAGATGTCTCTCCATTTGTCGAGCCGAAGGCGGCCGGATGTGGATTTACGCCGGATCGGTGCAAACCCTAGAGTACAACCTGCTCAAAGGGCTTATGACAGATGCTCGTGAGGCCGGACATCCCCTCACCGCCGCCCAGGCCCATCATAAAGGGCGTATGATGCTGAAGGAGTTCTGTCAGGACAAGCATTGGCTGGCGGCCCTGTCGGGTGAAGGAGATGTTTTTGATGCCAATGACCCTGAAGACGAACAACTCCTTCGGGCATTGAGCCGTTTTGAAGAGGGTCAAATCGCCCTGCTCACCCGCGATGAAGGGCTGCTGAACCGCAATGAACCGCGCGTTCTCTCGCCGGAACAATACTGCCGGCAGCGGGTGACACAGACCGGTCTATCTTTTATTGATCTGAAAGCCCAGCAAGACGTCATTCGTCCCCAACTGGAAACCAGTATCCACAGGGTTCTTCACCACGGTCAATACATCATGGGACCGGAGATCCAGGAACTGGAAACCCGGCTTGCCGAAGATGTCGGCGTTTCACACTGCATCACCTGTGCGAGCGGCACGGACGCCCTCCTCATGGCCCTCATGGCCCTTGACATCGGCCCCGGCGACGAGGTCGTCACCGTGCCCTACACCTGGATCTCCACGGCCGAGGTGATTGCCCTGCTTCGGGCCAAGCCCGTCTTTGTGGACATTCAACCCGACACCTTTAACATGGACCCGACCCTGCTCGAGTCCGCCATCACCCCCCAAACCCGGGCCGTCATGCCGGTGGGCATCTACGGCCAGTGCGCGGACATGACCCGCATCAACGCCGTTGCGGACAGGCACGGCATTCCCGTCATCGAAGACGCGGCCCAGTGTTTTGGCGCCGTGCACCACGGGAAAAAGGCCTGCAGCCTCTCGCTCATCGGGTGCACCTCCTTTTTCCCCTCCAAGCCGCTTGGCTGTTATGGGGACGGCGGGGCCATTTTCACCCCGGACGACGGCCTTGCCGAAAAGCTACGGCAGATC